>JAABUV010000602.1_pt1 | contig 54557 bp, 54 predicted proteins | sample 5559971 | NCBI WGS metagenome assembly JAABUV01 (sample SAMN10711881, study PRJNA513362) | rock metagenome | isolation source: Antarctica rocks | place: Antarctica: Victoria Land, Knobhead nord | collected 2015-12-19 | reverse complement strand
GGCCGCGAGCTTGCCTTGCAGCGCTTGGCTCTGCGCCTCCGCGGCCGCCGCCGCCGCGCCCGCGGCGTCCAGCCGGCCGCGCAGCGCGTCCGCGTCGGCGCGCGCGGCGGCGGCGGCCTCCTCGGCGGCCGCGAGCGCGGCCTGCAGCCGCTCGCCGGCCGCCGCCGCCTCTGCGGCCTGCGCGCGCATGGCGTCCAGCTGGGCGCGCAGGCCATCGGCGTCGCCGCGTGCGGCCTCGCCGGCGGCCGCAAGCCGCGCCTCCAGCGCCTGGCGCGCCGCGTCCGCGTCATTCGCGCGTGTGCGCGCGGCCTCCAGCTGGCCGCGCAGGTCGGTCGCCGCGGCCTCCGCCGCCGCCAGCTGGCTACCGGCCTGTGCCCCGGCCGCCGCCGCGCGCTCGCGCGCGGCCTCGAGCTCCGCCCGCAGCGCGGCCGCGCCGCCCTCGGCGGCCTCGGCGCGCGCCTCCGCCGCCGCGCCGCGCTTGCCGGCGCCTGTCGCCTCATCCCGCGCCGCCGCCAGCTGGCCGGCCAGCTCGTCCGCGCGCGCGCGCGCGGCCGCGGCCGCCGCGGCCGCGGCCTCAAGCCGTTCCCGGACCGCCTGCGCGTCCCCATGGCCGGCATCCGCGCTGAGCTCCGCCAAAGCGAGCCGGCCGCGCAGCGCGTCCGCCTCCGCGTCCGCCGCGGCGGCCCGCTTCCCGGCGGCCGCCAGCTCAGCGCGCGCCGCGTCCGCGTCGCCGCGCGCGCCCGCGAGCGCCTCGGCCGCCGCCGCCGCCGCGCGCCCGTCCGCCGCCTCCGCCTCGCGCCGCAGCGCGTCTGCGTCGGCGCGCCCGGCGGCCTCGCGCTCCGCGGCGGCCGCCAGCTGGCCGCGCAGCGCGTCGGCCTCGGCGTGCGCGTCGGCCGCGCCCGCCTCCGCGGCCGCCAGCCGCTCCCGCAGCGCAGCCGCGTCGCGCTCGGCGGCCGCCGCGCGCGCAGTCGCCGCCGCCGCCTCTTCCCGCGCCGCGCGGGCGGCGTACTCGGCCTCGGCGCCTCGCGCGCTCTCGGCATCCAGCCGCAAGCGCAGGGCGTCGGCGTCCCGCCCCGAGCCCGCGGCACGACCCGCGGCGGCCTCCAGATCGGCGCGCAGCGCGTCAGCGTCAGCCCGCGCGCGCTCTGCCGCCGCCGCCGCCGCTTCGTCCCTGCCGGCCAGCGCGGCGGCCAGCTCGGCCGCGCGCGCGCGCGCCGCGTCCCGCTCCTGCGCCGCGCTCGCGGCCGCGGCGGCGCCGTCGGCCGCCTCCCGCCGAATGGCGGCCAGCTCAGCGTCGCGCTCCCGCGCGGCCTCCTGCGCCGCAGCCCGCGCCGCCGCCGCCGCCGCCTCGTCCCTGCCGGCCAGCGCGGCAGCCAGCTCGGCCGCGTGCGCGCGCTCCCGGGCAAGCTCCTCGTCGCGCTCCCGCGCGGCTTCCTTCGCCGCCGCCCGCGCCTCCGCGGCCTCCTCATCCCTGCTGGCCAGTGCGGCGGCCAGCTCGCCCGCGCGCGCGCTCTCATCCACGAGCGCCGCCTCCGCCGCGGCCGCCGCGCGGCCGGTGTCGGCCGCGAGCTCGTCGGCGCGAGCGCGCGCCTCCTCGAGCGCCGCCTCGGCCGCTTCCGCCGACCGCGCGGCGGCCTCTGCGCGCGTGCGCTCCTCCGCGAGCGCCGACTCATGGCCCCCGGCCGCGCGCTCGGCCTCAGCCGCCGCTTCGGCGGCGCGCGCGCGCTCGGCGGCGCGCGCAGCTTCGGCCGCCTGCGCGCCGCGCGCGGCCGCGGCGGCCTCGGCGCGCGCGTCCGCCAGCTGCGCCTCACGCTCCGCGAGCGCGGCGGCCAGCGCGTGCGCGCGGATGCACTCCTTGGCGAGCGTCTTGTCGGCGGCCTCGGCGCCGCGCGCCGCCGCGGCCGCCTCCGCGCGCGCGGCCGCCAGCTGCCGCTCGCGCTCCGCGAGCGCGGCGGCCAGCTCGTGCGCGGGCCGCTCCGCCGCCTGCGCCGGCCGCGCGGGCGCCGCCATCAGGGCGGCGATCCGGTGATCTCCGGTGTGGGTGCCTGCTTGCAGGGTCCGTGGCGCCGCCTGCCGCCACGGGGGTGCGAACAGGCGCGGCAGCAGCGGCAGCGCCTCCGGCATCCTTGGCGGCCGAGGCTGCACACTTCCGCCCTGACTTTGAAGCGCTGCCTACATGCTCGGGCATGCGTTGTGTAAGGGTCCGTGCATGCCACAGCGGCCGACGCATGCGGCGCGCTCTGCAGCCCGCAGCTGGTGCCCTCACTGCGAGCGCAGCGCCGGCACGTCCGCCCCGCTACCCCGCGCGAACCCGTTTAGCAACAAAGAGGCGGCTGCTTGCAGCGCAGGCGCCTGCACTCGCTCGCGCACACCCCTGTGCCAGGCCTGCGGCGCACACCTCGGCGGGCTGGTGCGGGACGCGCACCGCCGCGCGCGCCGGCCGCGGGTCGCGGCTGGCGGCCGCACGCGCGACGGCGCTCCCGCGCCGCTCCTCCGCTGGGTGCCCCTGCAGCGATGCGGATCATTTACAGGGCCTCGCCGAGCGCCGGCACACTGACACAACAGCGCGGATGAGCAGGCGCTGCCCAGGCATTCCAGCTTGGAACCTCACAATTGGTACACGCGCCCGCTGCCTGCATGCGCGGCTCAGGCGCTGCAAGCAGACATCTGTACTTGAGTGGGGCTGGCAGACACGCCCATCGCCGCACCGGCGCCTGAGTGGCGTTAGGACGCCGGCGCACGCACTCCGGTGCACATGCCAAGTTATACCCAGCGATGGCTGGCAGGGGTCTCACCACTGCAAGCGCCCTGGCGTCTGCGTGCGGGCGCTGGCGGCCGGCAGGCGGCGCGCTCCGCTGCGCGCGCGCGACGGGCAGCGCGGGTGCGGGCGGCGCGGGCGCCGAGGCAAACCCCATGGCCAGCCGCTCGGCGCGCTGCCAGCCAAGCTCCAGCGCCTGCTCGGCGGTGGCCTCGGGGCTGTCGGGCTCCTCCGGGATGTCGCCGCCCTCCGTCGGCACCCTGCGCGCCCAGCCGGGCCCGTCGTCCTGGAACCCAACTCTCAAGCGGCGCTCGGCCCAGAGGGCACCCCTGCAGTCAGCGCTTAGGGTGGGCAGCAGGGCGGGCGCATCCGCATGGCAAGGCCCCAGGGAGGCCGCCATCGAGCCCAACACCGGCGCGCACCAGCCGCAGGCAGCCCATGCACCAGGCCAGCGGCACGGACTGTCAAGCACGGGGCGGCCCGCACCAGATGGACGTGGCGGCGACGGAGCCGGCGTACGAGGTGCCCGCGTACGAGCCCGCGAGCGACAGCGCGTGCGCGCGCACGTCGCCGGGCGCGTCGACGCCGGGCAGCCCCGGCCCTGCGTCGCTCGCGGCGCGCTCCGCGCGCGTGCGCGCGGCCTCGCGGTCGGCCGCCTGCAGCACCGCATGCGTGAGGACCGGCGCGGGCGCGGCCGGCGGCCCGCTGCCGGGGCGGGGGATGGCGGCCGGCGCCGCGGCGCGCGGCGGCCGTTCAAAGTCCGCCAGCGGCGCCGGCCGGCGCGGCAGCTCGCGGAAGCGAACGCCCGGCGTGCGCGCCATGCTCTTGTCCGGCTCCGACACAGTGCTGGGCCGGACAGGCTTGTCGGCGGCCGTGCCGTCAGGCTGCCGCCCGGCGCCGCCGGGGCTGTCCGCGACCGCGGCCGGGGCCTGGCTACCGGGGCCGTGGTGCGAGCCCGCACGCTGCGGCGGCGTGCTCGGCACCGGCGCCACCGCATGCGGCCCGTCCTGGGCCGCGGCAGGCTCGCGCCCGTCGCCGGTCGCGGGGTCGCCCATAGCGGGGCTCAGGACTGCCTGCGCTTGCAGCGCCCGCAGTCAAGCAGGCAGGGTCGGCCACCAGACTGGTGATGTGGTTCCTGCTCAATGTGCACCTGCGAGGCGCTCGCAGAGGGACATCTCCACAAAGTTTGGCAAAAAAGGTTACTTATTAGAAGCGTGCCGCACTCCTGCTCAGGCAAGACTGCGAGAGGGCAAACTGGCACAAGCGTACTTGCTATACGAGTTGCTTCTACGTGCAAGGCACAGGGCGTGCTATACACGCACATCGACACATACAGCCACGTACGCAACACGTGCTGCATTTGCTTGCATATCAACCAGTCCCATGCCGGTGCGTAAGTTAGTCTGTGAAGCATACCAGCCCACTAGCCGCAGTGCCGCCGTGCAGTCATTCTGGATGCGCTTTGGGCCTGCTCATCGCCCGGAAAAGAAACAGAGCCTGACCTGATCGCAACGCTGCTGAGGGGAGCCTGAGGGGTGCAGGCTACCCGGCGCCTGCTCCACCCCGGTGTCTTAACTACGTTCCCGCTCACATAAAGAAGTCAGGCCAGCACCTCAGCCCGTTGACACTTGATAGCAGCGGTGTGCGCATCGGCCCTGCACCCGTGCGAAACCAGGCGATGGACGATGCTCAAGTCAAGCGGGTGAGCCGCTTGCACGCATGCACACCGTTCCTGCTGTTGTTGTCTCGGCTGTGCCATTGAGGTGTTGTTGCAGGCCTAGCTGACAAGGGTTGTCTGGACGCGCGCAGTTCTTTGACGTGGTGGACGCGGACCACAGCGGCGAGATTGACGTGCACGAGCTGCAGCGCGCCCTGGCGCTCGGCGACCTGAACTTCAGCCTATCCATAGTAGCGCACATGATCAGGTGAGGTTGCCCACCTGGCACATTATGTCCCGTGAGTGCTCTGCGTATGCTTGACAATAAATGAAAGCCATAGCACCTTGCGAGGACTCCTCCTTTTGCTAGCAGCATGGTTCCATAGCTGCGCCCGTAGACACACAGCCCTCTGTGTGGCACAGTGCTGCCAGCCCGCCCTGCGCGTCACATAGCCCCGCCTGACGCCCCGGCAGCGCGCAGGCTGCACGACAGCGAGGGCAAGCACAAGCTGTCGCTGCCGGAGTTCCGCGACCTCAACACCTTCCTGACGTCCACGCAGGCCGCGTTCCGGCGCGCCGACTCGCCCGGCGCCCGCACGCTGGGCACCGCGGAGGTAGGCCAGGCGCTGTCCCAGGGAGGCGCGCACCTGTGCCCTCCGCCCCGGCTGCCCAGCCAGCAACAGCAAGTCAGGAAGGTTCACGTGTCATTTCTTTCTCGTTTCGGTGCTCAGCTCTGGAAGCGGATGAGCTGCTTGCAGCTCAGCGTAAGAGGCTTGAACCTTCCAACCTGCTGCCTATTCAGCGAGGTCAAGCATGTGGCAGCGTGAAGTGAAGGGTCACTCAAAAGTCAGTCTAGCCTCCCGGCAAAGGATTCGCAATACAGCGCCACAGCGATCTGTGAGTGGCGACAAAAGGGTCAAGGGAAGGTATGTGCGGAAAAAACGTTGTGCACTGGATGCCGATGCTGCAACATGGCAAGCACCAGATTGAGGGTCTGTGTTTCTCTTCCCACATGCTCATCCCCGCGCCTGTACTGCAGGGTACAGCATAGACCCGCCAGCATTCCAGGCGCTCTTCCGCTCCTTCGACTCCGACTCGGACAGGCGCTTAGGGCTTCCCGAGTTCATTGCGCTGCACCTCTTCATGCGCAGGTACCGCATGCGCATGCTCAGTCAAGCCCGCAGACATGTTTCCAAAGCATGCAGCGGCTTGGCGTTTGTTCGGCAGGTGCTCTTAAGCTGTCTGGCACCTCTGCACGCCGTTGAATGACCAGGCGTGCTGCATGATCTTCAGAAGTTGTAGCGAAAGCTCCTGGCTGGTTTTTTGCCCCCTTTTATTTGTGTTTGTCACGCTGATTAGGTCCAGATGTTATGGGCAGCTAATGCGCGACTTATGTCGTGCAGCATGGCCGCGACGTTCCGGGCGTTCGATCCGCAGCAGACCGGCCGCGTGAGCATGGACTTCAACCAGATGATCTACGCTTTCTCCAATTGCCGCTCGTAGCTGCGCCTGCGTGCCACTTTTGCGACTGCGATGCGCTTTGCGGTCGCTTGGTTTCGGTCCTTGTGTCAGTAGTGAGTAGGTGGCGTGGAAGTGGGTACCCGGAGAGAAACAGTGCTCGCCATGGAACAGCCCTGCCTGCAACCGAACCACTCACCCAGCGCTCTTCGATGGAGCGCATACACATACACATGTGCATGTGCCCGTTGCGCCATACAATATATTGTCGCATGCTGTGCCGTGCACCTGTAGTGGGGTGAGCCTGAGGGAGTTGTGATCCTGTGAACACGATGCTCTGCCTGTTTGTCGCGTTGCGTGTCAGCAGCCCTCTGCATTGTGCATAGGCGACAGCCATGCGAGGCATGTGGCGGCTTGGATGGTGCAGGAGCACACACTGCAATGGCCAAACACCATCCAATGGGCATACGTGATCACATGCGAGCCTGCGCAATTGCGCTCTCCACGACACTGACCAATAAGAGCGCAAAGGGCATGCAAAACCAAGCCCCCTCACACACTGCGGATAGCACACAGATCATTGCACGCATCAAGCAGGCACAACCGACAGATCACACGAAGGCACAAACCCGACAGCATGCATGAACAGAGGCACAGCTGACAGTACGGAATACCAACACCAGCGTCAAAACTCTCCATGGCAGCTGCAGCCTCAACAGCTCACCAGTGCTGATTGTACACGCATTCTCCCGAGCTTTCTTCTCAGCAGCTACTGCTGCGCACGCAGCCAAGAGGCCGTCGTGCCTTAATAATTCCCTTACCAAAACATGGGCCCTGTGCCGCGCTGGCAGCAGGCCATCATGACCGGGCTGCTGCACCGCTGCGCCAGGAGCTGAGCTCAGGTGCAAAGCGGGGCTCCTGGTGCAGGCAGCTGGGGCGGGCCGGCGCAAGGCAACAGGCAAGCTTAGTGCTGCCCGGGCCAGAGGCAGGTCAGCGGGATGCTGAGGCCCTGCACGTCCACCGAGCTGGGGATCTTGCACGTGCCGATGTTGGTCGCGATGTTGTTCGAGAACGGCGATGACAGGTGGTCCGCCAGGTCCGCCAGCGGGCCCTTGCCCGTCGCCTGCGCCTGCGTGTGCATGGGCGGGGGGGGTCAGAGACCCTATAGAGACCGTGCAACCTGCACAGACCCTCCCGCCACGTGCAGGCTGTCGTAACGTATACATGCAGTCCATAGCAGCTCGGCGGCCACCAGTAGTGCATTCTCTTGCAGGACGCATGGCTCTTAATGTCCAGGGAGCGGTTGGCGAGGGAAGCGGCGCAAACCTGCAGGGTGAAACCCGCAAAGGCGACCATGGCGAGCCTGCAGGAGCGCGGCACAGAGAAGTAAGCCCCAGCAAGGTATGAGCCAAGCGCGGGCTCCACGCTGTCTGTATTGTGCGATGAGCAGCCTACTGGAAGGGGGCAAGGGCGGGGCCTTCAGCGTGATTGCCCCTCTCAGCGCCCTCACTTTATCAGTCACGGCTACTGATATTGCAGTGCGACTTGCTGCAGGGCCAATGTTTACGGCAGGGCTTTCAAGTGGGCGTGCCTGCCGTTCTTGATCTCCTTGGTCTGCATCTCCTTCAGGTCGCCCTTGGCAAAGCCGAAGGGGTCGAAGATGCCTGCGGGGTCCACATGTTAGCTCGCCTAGGTGTGATCACCAGGCTTGGTCACAACACAACAGCGGAGCCCCGTAGCCTTGAGCAAGCGCAGCCCTCAATACCTCCCAGGCGTGAAGGCCTGTGCCGAGCGAACAACCACAAGGGCAACACCTACAAAGCGTCCCCAGATAGCTGCAGGACGGCAATGTCCTGTGGTGGTGGGCTGGGGCCAGGAGCGCACCGCCGGGGTAGCCCATCTCCGGGTTGGGCACCTTGTTGCCCTTGAAGATCGGGTCCTGTGATCCACACCCGAGCGTGAGTCACTCCCCAACCTGCACAGCATGCATGTCTGCACTGTCAGGCAGCAGGGGAAGCCTGAACATGCGCCCGCGCACACGGCATCACCCTGCAGCACAGCAAGGCAGCCATGCGTGGATGCTCTCCGCTGCCAGCCATGATGGCCTAGAAATGCGTTGCGTGGCGGCCGGGCGCTCTCGACAGGAGGCGAGGCGGGCGCACCTCGTTGACCGACCCAAAGTTCTTGTAGTCCTGCCATCTGCGGACCTCCACCCAGTGCATGAGCAGGAACTCCCAGGCCAGCAGCCCGCCCAGGTTCACCTGGCCCGCGCCGCGCTGTGTTATTGATTGATGAGGTTGAGAGATGTGCACTCGTATGATTCCTTTTCTACTGGGTCGAACGGAATCTGGTGCTCCTTTGGGCCTTCAGCTCGCATGCAGACAAAGCTTCACAGACGGTCTGCAAGATGCGTTAGACGCGGGATGTTTGAGTTATCTGCAGGGGCGTGCAGGGGCGTGCGACTGGCGCTCACCTTGCCGTCAGGGCCGCCAAAGTTGATGCCGGGCAGGTTCTCAGGCAGGCCCGCGTTGTACCAGAACACGTCCGGCTTCAGGATCTCCTGCACCAGGATGCCTGCAGCCACCGCACAACACTTTGCTCTCACCAGGCTTTTCCGTTCGCGAGCTGTGCTGCGCACACACGCTGCTGGAGAGGTGCTGGAGCGGCCCAGCCGCGCAGGGGCGGCGCGGGAGGGGCGTCTGCCGCACCTGCGACGCCGAGCATGGCCCAGCGCGCGTGCACGAGCTCGCTCTGGCGGAACCTGCAAGCCAGGGCTATCACGTGAGCGCAGTGGCCCCAGGATCAGCCTGCACACAGAGTAGCAGCTTGGGACACGGCCCATGCCCCGGCTGCACAGCGCGTGCCAGGCTCACCACCGGCGCGCCGTCTCGTTGGCGCCAAAGCCGAGCGGGTCCCAGCCATAGTCGCCGGCGAGGCTGCCGTCCAGGTAGGCGGGCGCCTCCACGCCTGCGGACGCGGGCGCAGGTCAAGCGCAAGCGCCCCGCTCATGGGGTGCACTGCTTGGCTGTGCCCCGTTGCAACATACGTGTTTGCTCTCATTCAGCTCGAAGGCTGGGTGCGGCCCCTCGCACAGGCTTTTCCCAGCTGCTAGCGACAAAGCTGGGCTGCCCCGAGTAAATCACCAATGCTGGCCTGGTCACCGAGCTGCAGGTCCTGTCGAGCGGGCAGAGTCGAGGTAAGGCCACCCACCTGGTGCCCACAGGTTGCGGCCCGCCGAGGTGGCCGCAGCCCGCACAACGACTGAAGTGCGGGGAGCGGCTGGCCGCCGACTGGCAACCGCCGCCTGCAGAGCCGTGCCGGCCGGGCTTGAAGTGAAGCAGGCGGCCATGGTGAAAGCGCTGTGCAACCGGTTTGATTGAAACTCGGATCGCGAGTCTATCCAAGCTGGTGCTAGGGTAGGGGCTAGAATATAACCGTTGGCTTGTGCTTGCACATGCATGCTGCTCGATCACTATGAGCTTGAAGCAGACCCGGTGCCTTGCCCTGCGACAGTGGGATGCAGGCCCTGCACCGCAATGTTTGTACTACAAATTTTGTAGTGAGTCAGTGAACCGCGCATGCTCTGGAGAGCGTCGCTGACAAGTGACTGGCAGTATGCCGCACGGGGCGACTCTGTCCGCAGGCAGCCCGCTGGCGCACCTCCCTGCTGAGCTGGCAGCGCACAGCGTCTTTACTGACAGCGCAGACGGCAATAATGAGAACCTGCTCGTACTACTGCATGGCCTGGGCGACACAGCAGGTGCGCTAGTTGGCGCCAGCGCTCTTGGCTGCACACCGCCGCCCTCCTAAGAGCCCGTGCTGCGAAGTTTACAAATCCTCAAGCACCGCGGACACAGGGCGTTGCTGCGCACAGGCCCGTTCGCAAGGCTTGCCAAGCAGATGGCGCTGCCGCGGACGGCGTGCCTTGCGCTGGGAGGCCCTCTGGCAGTGCCCTTTGCCGGGCGTGCCTGGTTCACTGCCTTTGATGACGAGGGCGAGCTCATCCAGGTGCGCTATTTGTCAGGGATGCTGCGGAGTCTTGGAGCCCTTTGTTGGATCCACCGCTCCCTTTTGTTGATGCGTGCCTCACGCGGCGGACGCCCCAGCAGCTATGCTGGCCCACCCCGGGCTTGCAGCTGGCTATATTGCATGATTTTTTCTTAGCGGCTGGCACTCACCCACACCGCCGCTTCGCTGGCTGCCTGCGACAAGCACTGGGGCCGTGCGCGTGCTCCGCCGCTTGGGCGGGAAGCACGCGGCCGGCTACGCCGCCGCCCACAGCGCCTCCCGCGCACCCGCCTCGCCTGCGAACCAAGGAAGGGCGCCAGGGGTGAGCCGCGCCGCGCCGCCGCAGGCGCGCCCGGGCGAGCGCCGGCGCGTGGACGGCCTGGAGCGCGCGCGCCGCCTGCTGCGCGCCGCGCTGCGCGGCCTGGGTGAGGCCGGCTGGCCGCGCCGCCGCGTGCACCTGTTCGGCTTTGCGCAGGGCGGCACGGTCGCGCTGGACGCCGCGCTGCATACCGGGTGCGGCCCTTGCGCGGGCAGGGTAGGGTCTGGGCCTGCCGCTGAAATCTCTGGACGGGCCGGCACGGCCGCCCTGGACACCGCGCTGCATGCAGGACAGGGCACAGACTGACCGCATGTACTCTTTTGTAACATAATACCTGGGGCATGCCCTCGCCCGCTGCAGTGGGCAGGGCGTGCACTGTTTGGAGGGTGTGTGTCGCCCGCCAAGAACATGCCAGCTGGCTCGCGGCAAGGCAGCTGTGGGGCCTAACAGACACCATATCATCAAGCATGCCCTGACTCACATACTCAGTTGCCACGCTGGAGCCCAGACGCGCCGGCGCACTGCGCAGGTGGACCCGTGCTCTTTTCCGCGTGTGGCTGCGCAGGGTGCCTCGCTGGCTGCGTCGCTACACATGCAACGCGCTTTGCACGAGGAGCACATGTGGGCGCACCACCACCCCTGATAGCAAGCCCTCACGCGCAGCGGCGCAGGGCGCCTCGGCGGCTGCATCGCCGTGTCCGCCGCGCTGCTGGAGGAGACCCTGCCGCAGACCCTGGCGCAGCCCGCGGGCGGGCGCGAGCGCGGGGCGCGCGCCCCTGCGGCGGCCTCGCCGGAGGCGCGGAGCGCGTCTGGCAGTCCGGCCATGCGAGCAGCGCAGGGCGCGGCTGCGGCAGGCCGCGGCGCGGCGGGCGCGGCGGGCGTGGCGGCAGGTGTTGCTGCCCCGGCGCCGCTGGGCGCCGGCACGCCTGTGTTGATGACGCATGGGGCGCTCGACGCAGCGCTGGCGCCGGCGGTGGCCGCCAGCGCGAGCGCCCTGCGCCGAGCAGGCGCGCTGCCCGCAGCCCAAGAGGCCGGACGAGCAGCCGCGCCCTGTCGCGAGCCTGGCGTGCGCGCACCTCCCGCGCGCGCCCTGTCATAGATACGGGGGTTGCTTTTGGGCCGACAGCCGTGCTGTAAAGCGTGCAGTAAAGTGATCGCACGGCTGCCGGGAGCTGGCGCCATGCCGCCGGCCTGCGCACACGCCGCCGCGCAGCCCTGGCCAGGGAGCAGGTGCAGTCACATGCAAACATCTGTATGCATGTGACCAGAGTGTGCAGCTCATGGGCGCATGGCAGCTCGCTCACCGTCTCTGTGCGCACCGCCGCCGCGCCAAGCGCGCGGCCCGCCGAGCCCTTGCCGCCGCAGGCTGCGCGGTGGAGGTGCACGCCGTGCCGGGCAAGGCGGGCGGCATGGTGGCCGGCGCGGGCGAGATGCGCGCGCTCATGGCGTTCTGGGCGCGCACGCTGAGCGCGGCGCCGGCGCCGGCCGACGCGCCGGGCGGCGCCGGGCGCGTCGTGGAGGTCACGGACCCTACCAGCGTGCAGGCGGTCGTGCGCGACGCGCCCCTGTCCTGAGCGTGGCTGTGCCCCCTGTCCTGAGCGTGGCTGCGCCCTGTGAGGTCTGCCTGCGTTCTGTGCAGGTCAGGCGAACAGGCGTCGATGCGCAACTTGGTGGCTTCATGCAGTTGACACGCCGGCCGGCCTGCAGCATCAGGCATGCCTTTCTGGCCCACGGCTTGTGAAGGCTCCTGCTGCTGCCCAGCTGCTGTTACATGCTGCCTCAGCCGTGCGCCGCCACCGTGCACGAGGGCGTCGCATGGGCCCAAAGTTGGTCAACTGGCCGACAGACAGTGACAGCAGACGCATTACAGCAGCGCGCAGACAGCAGTGGCAGCAGCGCCCCGTCGCGTGCGCGGCAGACAATCCTGCCCTAACCCTGCAACACAGCCAGGTCTTCACGAGCCGTAGCGGTGCCTGTGCAGCGGCGGCGGGAAGCCGTCCACCACCTCTTCCCAAGGCTTCTCGACCTGCACGCGCTCTGCCGCATGTCAGACTGGCGCGCTGCACAGGTAGCATGTGCAGTCGGCGGTATGAGTACAATCTGATAAGGTCTTAGTGCAATGTACTAGATAGTAATGTGTTAAAATGAACAAGAAAAGGTGGTCAGTGACTGAGCGGGTGAGCTAATGCAGAGCTCGATCAGCGGCACACAAGCTGGGACGTGCGGGTGACTTGCCACTTTGACTTTGCTTCGCATGAGCTGCAGGGCCCCTAGCTCTGCAAGACATCCCGCAACTGGGCTCCCGCAGGGCACACACAGGCGAGCGGCTCCGCCCGACGCGGCCAATACCAAGACCCTTGCACACATGTCAGCCACGCCCGGCGGGCCGGGCGCGCGCCAGCAGTGCGGCCGCGGGCGCCAGGTAGCCCGCGTGCAGGCACGGGTGCTCCAGCGGCAGCACGCGGAAGTTGTCACCCGGCCGGTGGCCGAGGCCCTCGTCGCGCGGGCGGCGCGCGCGGCAGTCCGCGCGGCGCTGCGCGCCGCTGCGCGGCGCGGGCGACGGCGGCGCCGGCGCGGCAAAGTCCACCAGGCACAGCGCCGTGGGCGTGTGCAGCACGGCGGCCAGGGCCTGCGGCGCGCGCCTTCGCCGTGAGCAGCCCGACGAGGCGGGCGCGTCTTGGCGCTCGCGCATGGCCTGACCGCGATGCAGGTCACTTACGAAGCGAGCGCATTGATTGGTGAGCGCCAGCCCCTGTCCCTGCCCGCCCGAGCGCACCACAGACTGTGCCGGCTGTGGGCACGCGCGAGGCAGCTAGGCGCCGCTGCAGCTTTGAGCTTAAACTCCGCCACCCCGCAGCCGCGGACTGCCCAGGGGTCCTGCACGACTTCAGGCGTGCGGCTCGCGCCTTGTGGTGCGGGTTGAACGAGACGCCAGCGATGTGGCCGGGCATGGCCGCCAGGCGCGCCGGCAGCGCGGCGCCCGCGCCCCCCGGCGCCGACCAGGGAGCGTGCGCCGCAGCCGCTGCGTCAAACAGTTGCAGGTCGCTGCCCGCATCCGCCACCGCCAGCGCGCCGTCCGGCCCGAACGCGAGCGCAGTGATCGGCAGCCCCGCCTGCCGCCAAGGCGCCCCGACCCTAAGTGTCTGGAGTCACAGAGGAGTGCTAGCACCTGCAGCTTGCGGTACATGGCCAGCGCGCCCGCTGAGAGCTCGGGCGCGCACGGGCTCCGGCGTGCGCGCGCCGCAAAATGCGACCGCCCAGCGCGACCGGGCCGCCGCAGGGCGGGGCGCGCCGCGCGGCGCCGAGGACACCCGGAGTTGCGGGCGCTCGCGCGCACGCTCACCTCGGAGCTGTGATGCTTTCTGACATTCAGCGCTCGGCTCTGCACGCCGGGTCATGAGGGAAGGGGTAGATATGCGTTTAGGTCGCCGTTCATGACCTAGCTCGCGTACGGCGCGCCTGCAGCGGCGGCAGCACCGCGTGGTGGCGCAGGCCGACCAGGTCCACGACGTGCACGGCGCGCCGGCAGGCCACGGCCGCCCAGCGCCCGTCGGCGCTGGCCGCCAGCAGCGCCGCCGCGCCAGCAGCCTGCTCGGCCGCCGAGCGCGGCGCCGCCAGGTCGGGCGCCAGGTCCAGCGCGCCCGCGGTGGCGCCGCCGGCGAGCGGCAGCCGCGCCACGACTGCAGCCTCCTCCTGTACGGGGCAGTGCGCGCTTCACGTGTTGGCGTGTGAACGGCGCTGGGTTACCCCAACTGATGAGTCAGCTCCTGACGCCTTGTCGAGTGCACTGAAGACGCAGAGACGCACTCCGTGGAGCTGCTGAACCATGACACCCTTATTAGGCGACCTGCTAACCCTATCTTCAAGCCCTAAAGATACCATGACTAGGGCCCTAGACAAAAGACCAGTTGCAGGCGCGCCTGGGGGTCCGACACGTCCAGCACCACCAGCTCCGGCTCAGGGCACCACTGCGTCCCAGTCTAGCCCTACTGGGCCCCTAGACAAAAGACCAGTTGTAGGCGCGCCTGGGGGGCCGACACGTCCAGCACCACCAGCTCCGGCCCAGGGCCCCACTGCGTCCCAGTCTAGCCGTACTGAGACCCTGTTTAGGGCCCTAGACAGAAAGACCAGCTGCAGGCGCGCCTGGGGGTCCGACACGTCCAGCACCATAAGCTCCGGCCCAGGGCCCTACTGAGGCCCTGCCTAGGGCCCTACACAGGAGCATCCAATAGCAGGCGCGCCTGGAGGTCCGACACGTCCAGCACCACCAGCTCGGGCCCAGGCGCCACCAGCAGCAGCCGGCGGCCCGGCCGCGCGCCGGAGCCCTCGACAGGCTCTGGCTCCTCGGCGGCGTCCGCGCCGCCGCCGCCGCCGCCGCCGCCGCCCGTGAGCGCCATCGCGATGGCCACCGGCAGCTTGCCCGGCAGGCGCCGGCGCGCCACGGCCGCGGCTGGCGGCTTCGCCTTGGCGGGCGCAGCCACCGCGCCCTCCACGCCGACCTGCACGTTGGGCTGGCATGTCAGACGCTCGCTTCTCTGTCCGCACGCGGGCGCCCGCTACGCACCCATTGTGCGGGCCTGTTCCGACCAGTCGCGCCCCGCCGTGCCGCCGCCCCGCCTATACATCCACGAGCTGCAGCCAGCCACTGCCCTGCCCGACCAGGCTCAGCCCCGCAGCCATTAGGCCAAGCAGCGCCGGCGGCAGGAATGCGGCATTGGAGGCATGCGGCATGCCTCCGCGCACGCGCAGCAAGAGGCACAGCCCAACAGGCAGAGCGGCGCACGCCCAGCAACCGCACTCGTCTGCGAGAGGGCGGCCCTGCGCTCAGAGAGCGCGCCTGGTACAGCCGCACGGACGCCGCGTCGGAGACCGCAACCAGCTCGCCGTCGGGCGACGCTGCGACGGCGAGCACGTGCTGCGGGCCCTTAAGCTCAATGCGCGCCAGGTGGCGCGGGCCGTCGCGCACGTCCACCGGCGCGCCCTCCTCGTGCGCCCAGCCGCTGACGCTGACGGCCTGGCCGCCGGCCGCGCGGTCAGGGCGGCGCGGAGCCTACCATAACCCTACTCTGCCCCCCTTGAGCGCGATGCGCGCCAGGTGGCGCGGCCAGTCGCGCACGTCCACCGGCGCGCCCTCCTCGTGCGCCCAGCCGCTGACGCTGGCGGCCTGGCCGGCGGCTGCGCGGTCAGGGCGGCGCGGAGCCTACCATGATCCTACGCTGCCGGCGCGCGCCACTGGCGCGTGCCGCTCCGACCAGGGGTGGCGGAGGAGCCCTGCGGTGAGCTCTGCACACGCGTCCGCGCACGCGCCCCACGGACCTCTGGGCGCTGCGCTGCGTCCGCGCGCGCGAGCTGCGGGCTGGCTTGCCCGAGGCACCCGCGAGCGCTCCCTTGTTACACATCAGCCCACACCGCCTCGCCAACACTTGGGGCAGCTCAGTGCAGCCCAACTGTGAAGGCCCAATTGGCACGTGAGCTCAGAGAGGTGACGTGTTGTGCAGCGAAGCGTGGGCGCCGCACAAATCCCGCGCTCTTGCATGAGGCTGTTCTGGGACTCAGGATTACTGAAACCCCGGGACCCCAGGACTCCGCACCTGCTCCGAGCGTGACAGTGCAGCGCCCAGCTGCCAGAGATCCACGCGGCGCCGCTGCGCGACCGCGAGGCGCGCCGGCGCCGCGGCAGGCGCCGCCGCCAGCAGCGGCGGCTGCGGGCAGCGGCCCACGCGCACCGGGTGCTCCTGCGCGCCGCGCCGTCTCGCTCTCAGGTGCCAACCAGGTTGTGTCGACAGCGCGGCGTGTGCCACGGCCAGCGGCGGCGGCGGGAGCGAACCGCGCTCGGGCAGGGCTCCCCCAGGGTGCGGCGATGCGTCGTGCGGTGCAGTGCATGCCTGCCCGCCGGCGCGACATGCACCGCGCGAGCAGCGCCCGGCCGTGGTGGCCACCCACACCCAGCGACGGGGGTCAGTAGGGCCACGGCAGGGGCTGGCCGACGCGTTGCAGGGATCAGCCAACGCGCTGCAGGGGCTGGCCGAGGCGGTGCCGGGGGGGGGGGGGGGGCTGACCAAGGCGGGCCGGGGCCTGGCCGAGGCGCAGGGGCTGGCCGAGGCGCGGCGAGGGTTGGCAGAAGCTAGGGTAGGGTAGCGCGCCTGCTGGAAGCGCGGCACGCTGTGCATGAGCAGCACGCAGTCGTGGTGGCCACCCACACCGTGTGCGGTGGGAGTCAGGAGGGCCGCTGCGGGGGCTGAAAGAGGCTAGGATAGGGTAGCGCGCCTGCTGGAAGCGCGGCACGCTGTGCACGAGCAGCACGCAGTCGTGGCCCGCGGTGACCAGCAGCGGCTCGGCGCCCGGCGGCGCGACCACGACCGCCGCGCGCACGTCGTGCGTGTGCGGCCGGCGCGCCTCCAGAAACGCCCAGCGCTGCGCGCCGGCCGACACGCGCCGGAAGAGCGCGACCTGCCGCCGCGCGCCGGCGCCTGATCAGGCGGCCCTCAGCCTGAGGCCAGGCGCGCCCAAGACCCTGCGCGCCCAGGCTCCACAGGCGGGGGCCGGTGCTGGGAGCCGCAGGTCTGCATGCGGCAGCAGCGCCGTCCGCTGCCTGGTGGGCGCTCGGGACCAAGCGGCGACGCATTCATCGGCTGCCCGTACCGGAGTGTGTCGGCTCCCCACTCGGGCTGCCTGGAGGCCAGCACTTGGTCTGACACGTCCACGTGCTGCCGAACCTGGGCCGAATGGCTGCACGGCCGCCTGGGCTAGCGCTAGGGCTAGGGCTAGGGATAGGGCTAGGGCTCCGGCCGCCGCCGCAGAGCCCGCCTTGGCCGTCACGGCCAGGTCATGCCGCTGCCGCCCGCAGCAGACGCCCCTCCGCAGCCGCAGCCCCGAGAACGAGGGGAGGGCGCATGGCGCCGCGCAGGCGCGCCTGTGGGTCCACGCCGGCGGCGAACAGCGCGGTGCCGTCCGGCGACGCGGCCAGCGCCAGCACGTCGGCCGCGTGCCGCGAGAAGGCGGCCAGGCGCGTGCCGAGCGCCGCGTCCCAGAGCGCCACGCCGCCGCCCGCGTCGCCGGTCGCCATGGTGCCGTCCGCCAGCACGGCCGCCGCCCAGACGCAGTGCTCGCGACCGCCGCCGTCGCCTGCGCGCGGGGGGGCCCGGCGTGCGCGTGCATGACCTGCAGTGGGGTCATGGTACCGCCACAAGCCGCGTACAGTACAGTACAGTACAGCACACTTCAGAGAGGCATACTGAAAGGAAGCTTCACCATGCACAGGACGCAGGAGCTCTCCAAGACAGATGTGCCGGGATTGGAATGCCACAACCCATCAGAGCTTCACCACGCGCGGGAGCTCGCCGACAGAGGAATGTGCCGGGCTGGCAGCGCCACACACCGTTAGAACACTGGCCACGCAATGCCCTGGGGGACGCCGGGTCTACGCGGCTGGGGCGCAGGGCGGCGCCGCGCCTGGGGTTAGGTTAGGGAGGTGGTTAGGGTACTGGCCCAGTTCCGACTGGGGCGCGCACCCACGGTGATGCGCAGCACCTCGCGCGCCGCCGGCACGTCCCAGGCATGCAGCGTGCCCTGGCTGGTGCCGGCCACCAGGCCGCCGCCGGCCGGGTGCCACGCCACGCTGACCACGCGGCCCGCCACGGCCGGCATCGCGCGCGCGTACGCCAGGCCCGGCTGCCCGGGCTCCGCCGCGAACACGCGCGCGCAGCCGTCGTCGCACGCGGCCGCCAGGCGTGTCAGCGCACCAGGCTCACGGCCGGCCGCTGGCTCGACCGCCAGCGCCCACACGGCGCCGCCGAGCGAGTCCGTGACCGCCGCCGGCCGCCGCGCCGCCAGGTCCCACTCCACCAGCTCGCCTGAAGCAGGGGCGCCTGGGGTCAGCAACCCCGCCACACCTAGCGCTCGTGCGAAGGCGCCGGGCGCTCCCCGGCGTCATGCTCAGCGGCGCCCGCACCCCACAGCAATAGCGCGGTGAGCAGCGTCGTAAGTAGTGTGCCGCCTAGATAGCAGACAAAGAGGGCACTGCCTGGCCAAGGCTCCGGCGCACCATCCAGACCGCCGGAGAAAAGCCGCCACGCGCCGCTCGGACCAGCGTCTTGCAGCCACGCGAGGCTTGTGAGTGACGCGTTGTCCCGTCCGGGCAGCCTCTGCGCTCCCAGGCAGCACGGTGTGCAGAGTTGCACAGCGCAACGTATGCAGATGTTGCGACAGTGCGCAAGCCACGCAGACTCCGGCTCACTGCACCGGCAGCAGTCGTGCGCACCAGCGTGCAGGTCCAGGTGTCAGTTTCCCAGAGCTCGATCTCGCCGCTGTCGCGCGCTGCGGCGAGCAGCGACCCGTCGCCGCTCGCAGCGAGCGCAACGACCGCCGACGGCTCCCACGCTGCGAACCGCGCGCGGTGCAGCCACGTGAGGTCTGCATGAGGCTGGCCCGGCGGCGGCTTGTGCGCCGGCTGGGCCTGCTTCGTCTGCGGCGCTGGCCGCGGCTGCTTCGCAGGCCGCGCCGGCCGCAACGCCGCGCCGGCCTCAGCCGCCGGACGGCTGCGCTTCCTTACCATAGCCCACAGTCTCAGGGCGGCCTGGTGTGGACAGCCGCTTGCTCTTCACCTTGGGCCAGAGGCGTCGTAGTACAACTAGTGAGCCCTGAGCACAAGGGAAGGGCTTGGCATGCATATGCGCATACAGAGAAAGGGCGAGGACGGCTCCTGAGTAGGCGAGCAGGCTTGGTAGCGTCTGCACAGGCCGCCCTATCTGACCACGATGAACGCCTTGCGGCATGCGGCGAGCCAGCACTTGCGTGCGCTGGGGGCGCGCGCCTATGCCAGCGGCTCTGGCGTGCCCGACCGCAAGGTCGCCGTGCTGGGTGCCGGCGGCGGCATTGGCCAGCCGCTGAGCCTGCTGATGAAGGTGCGGCCGTACTGCAGCCGCAGCAAGCTGCGCATTGTAATGCAGCAGCAGCACCACTGCATGGACAGCGGTGGGGCAGGGGCGCTACGCTCCTTGAGCCTCTGACGAAGGCACGGCGCGCAGCGGTGCTTGCAGCCTCAGCAAGGTGCCGGGATGTTGCAGCGGCCGTGCACGCATGGTTGCTGGCAAGGCGGGGGGTGGTCAGTTGTGGGGGCTTGGCGGCGCAGATGAACCCGTACGTGTCGCACCTGTCGCTGTACGACGTGGTCGGCACGCCGGGCGTGGCCGCGGACGTTAGCCACATCAACTCAAAGGCGCAGGTCAAGGTGCGTCGGCCGCCATGGTCGCATGCATCGTGCCCGGCCGCTGTAGTACTCTGCTCTGTGCCAACACAACAGATGAAGCAGGTTGTCCCCGAGATGTCGCAAGGGTGCTGCCACCGAGCGTAGCTTGTATGCGCGGTGAGGCGGGCTGCGCACGCCAGGCCCGCGCTCGCCCCGCCAGCGCGTAAGCTGGCGCGTGTGCAGCGCAGGGCTACACTGGCGACGCGGAGCTCGCTGAGGCGCTCAAGGGCTGCGACCTCGTGATCATCCCGGCCGGCGTGCCGCGCAAGCCGGGCATGACGCGCGACGACCTGTTCAACATCAACGCGGGCATCGTGCGCACGCTGATCACTGCCGCGGCAGAGCACTGCCCAAAGGTGTGCCACGGTTTCACGCAACGCCGCGCAGAGGCTGGACACGGCAGCGCTCCAGCTGTGCCGAGCGCGCTTGCTCTGGCCACCTCTACTTTTGCACAATCGCTCTGTTTTCTTGTATATATACTCTTCTCCACTCTTGTATGGACGTACTGCTTGCTCACCACGGCGGCCTGCTTTCATACACAGCCCATCTGCTGGTGCCTATTCGAACTCATACACGCAGCATGACTTGGCAAGCTGCTCCCACCTGACACGGCGGTCAAGCCACGTTGACACCACGCTGGCGCACCCTGCTCCGCAACCCTGGGGCCGCACGCCCCTCCTCCTGGGCCACGCAGCCCGCGAACGGCCAGGCTGCCGCCAGCACTGACCGTGTGCGCCTGCAGACCGGCCAGGCTGCGGCCAGAGCTGATCGCGTGCTCACAGACCGGCCAGGCTGCCGCCAGGGCTGACACCGCGCGCGCGCAGGCGCTGCTCAACATCATCTCCAACCCGGTCAACTCCACGGTGCCAATCGCGGCGTCGGTGCTGAAGGCCGCAGGCGTGTACGACCCCAAGCGCCTGTTCGGCGTGACCACGCTGGACGTGGTGCGCTCCGCATGGGAGAGCGCCAGTGCATGCCAGGGCGCGGTACCCCAAGAGCACCCCACCCAGCCTGTGTGGAGCGGAAACTGAGTGCTCTCTTGCCACAGCATACTGCGAGCAAGCGCTCCTATGGCACAGCACTGTGTAGCAAGGAGTGCCATCTATCGGAGCACATCAAGGGCAGGGCCCAGCTGCCTCCGGGTCATGCCCCATCACTTGGCGCGTGGCACCGATGCTGCCACAGCCGACGGTGTGTGGTGGTGCGGCTCCCCTGTTGGCGGAGCGGCGACGGTCCTCGCTGGCTGGAAGTGCACCAAGCGTCCCAGAACATGTCAAGGGTCTGGCTCGCAGCGCGAGGCCGCGCGCAGGTGCGCGCCGCTGGCGCGGGCGCGCAATGTGCATGCCAGACCCTTATTATGCTCTGGGACGCTTGGTGCGCTTCCATCCAGCGAGGGCCATCGCTGCTCCGCTCAAGAGGGGAGGTCATGCCGAGGGGCAGGCTCGCTGGACCCCGCGCTCCAGTGCTGGTGGTAGTATAGGGTAGCGCGGCTCACCGGCGGCGACGCCGCGCGCGACGCAGGTGCGCGCGCGCACGTTCTTCGCCGAGTCGCAGGGCGAGGACGTGGCGGAGGTGGAGGTGCCCGTGGTGGGCGGCCACGCGGGCGTGACCATCCTGCCGCTGTTCAGCCAGGCGTCGCCGTTCAAGGAGCTGCCGCACGAGACGGCCGAGGCGCTCACGCGGCGCACGCAGGACGGCGGCACCGAGGTCGTGCAGGCCAAGGCCGGCAAGGCGCGCACCGCCCGCGCCCTCGCCCTACCCTACCCTATATGCTCACGCAGGGCCGGACCCCATGGGCGTCCGGCGCGCAGCCGTTTGGCTCGCGCTGAGCTTTGCGGGACGCTGGTGCTGTGTCGGCGGCGCCGCGGCCGGCTGGCGGCGCCTTAGTGCTGCAAAAGCAGCGCGCTTTGCACCTGATGAGGCGACAGGACCGTTCGCCAATGACCTGGGAACGCTGCACCACGAGACCCAGTCATGCATATAGCACCTTGGAAACCCTGTGGATTTTTGCTGAGCGCGGGCGCGATCGAGGGCAGCAGCTGCACCCTCTTGCCGTACTGCCCACGCCGCTGCAGTGGCGTGGGCGCGGCAAGCTGTCGCCATTGCACGCGTGCCTCAGCAGACACACGCCCCCGCCACCGCCGGCCGGTGCAGGGCTTTGCAGACCCTCTTGGCTTTGTGCAGGGCTCGGCCACGCTGTCCATGGCGTACGCGGGCGCGCTGTTCGCGGACGCGTGCCTGCGCGGGCTCAACGGCGAGCCCAACGTGGAGGAGTTCACCTTCGTTCAGTCCACCGTCGTGCCCGGCCTGCCCTTCTTCTCGTCGAAGGTCAAGCTGGGGCCCACCGGCGCGCGCCCTTCTCATCTCGCCGGTTTTTTTCAAAATGATAGTAGCGTTCCTGACATGGAGTGCCCTATGGAGGTCCATGTGGCAGTGGTGCCGTCCTTGGCTGTGCAGAGCATGCTGCCATGACAGCCATGAAGTTGGCTGCGCAACCACATACAGCATGCATTTTGTGCTGCTGATACACCCACTTCTTCAGGCCGGACCCTTGGGCAAAGGTGGACCTTGATAAGGCACAGGCGGCGCCATGCAAACCCAAACAAATTTGTTACGGCTGTGTACGAGACAGTCATGTGGGTGCACTGTCACAAAAGCACCGGCAAAGTGGGTATATACACGGCTCGTAGCTGCCTTCAGGGTGACTCACGGGCGAGTGTTGGGAGCGTGCAGGCGCGGAGCGTGTGTACGACCTGGGCGACATCAATGACTACGAGAAGGCCGGCCTGGAGCTGCTGAAGCCGGAGCTGAAGGCGTCCATTGACAAGGTGCGCTGAGCCGCAAGAACGCGCTTCTCAGCTGTCGATTGTTTTGGTTGTGCCCCGCCGGGAAGCTCTTCCAGCACAACAGTATTTGAAGAGGTGCTGAGTCCGCTCAGCAGCGCTTTTATAAACTTCAAGAGTGTGTGTCGGAGAGTGTGCCCGGGGCCTGTGAGCTTGCCGTGCAGCTGAGGGTGCGCTGTGCGCATGCAGGGAATCAAGTTTGCGGAGGAGGGGCAGTAAACAGGCCAGGCGACTGGGTGCAGCGGCCAGACCGCACCGCCCCGCACCGCGGCGCGCCCTGGGGCGCTATGCGCACCACGGCGTCACGGCGGCGCGTGTCGGCAGCAGCTGCACGTCTGGCAGTGCACCACGGGTGAGTGGTGGCTCGTACGAACTAGGTTCAGCGTGTCTAGGACGTGTGACGTTCAGTACAGGGCTATGGCAGCGCGAGATCTTCTTGCAACGCGCATGCTCCCGTGCTGCCTCGCAATGCCACAGACCTGTTGCGCGGGCCCTGGCCTAAGCAGCCGCCCTTCCCAAGCAGCCGCCCGTCCCAGCAGCCCTTCCAGGCGCCTCTGAAACAAGCATGCCAAAAGCTAGAAGAAGCAGGTGCTTGCGCAGGTAGCAGCGCCCCCCTCTGCAACCTCATACCAGCTGCCGTGCGGCACTGTGCAAGGGCAGCAGCCCGCGGCGGGCATGCAGCCTGCAGATACAAGCGAATCAACCCAGCCAAAACGTGAGCTCCTCGGGAGGTGCTCTAGGGTCTGCCCCTCGGAGAGGACATACATATGCCAGCTGCGCTTCCTGCGAGAAGTCCTTCTTCAGAGGTCTGCTGAGCCAAGCCAAGCCAAGCCGGGCGTGTGTGGGCCTTGGCGACAAGGATGAGCGGAGGGCTGGCGGCGGGTTGATAATGCTTGCGCAGCCCTTCAGCCCGCCCGTGCTGCACCCCGGCAACGGCGGGCGCTGCGGCGGCGCCGCCAGCGCTGCGCACATGAGCCTGCGCAAGCGCACCAAGGCGGAGGTGTGCGAGGCATTCATATTCAAGCTGCGGGAGCGGCGCACCATCGACCTGGACGCGCCGGGCGTGATCGAGGGCATACAGCAGCACTTTCAGCTCCTGCCGACGCGCTATGGTGCGCGCGGCCGGCCTCCGGCCTGCAGAGGCTGCCCCGGCGTGCGGGAGCTGAGCGTGTGCGGGCCCGGGCGCAGCGCTGGACGTCAACATTGGCAGCCTGGATGTGCTCAACCACAAGCGGATGCTGGACTCCGCGCGCGCGGACCCCTCGGCCGTCTCGTTCCAGGTCAGGCCGGTGGATGTGGCCGCGCCAGCCCACGGCAGCGGACCCGGCAGCGTGGACCGGCGGCCAAGTTTCGGCAACCTGGACACTTTGCTTACAGAGGTGCGGCCCGCTGCCGTCCCACCCCGCGAGCTGCCGGGCCCAGCACGGAGCTGAGCGGAGCGGTACGCGCAGGCGGCGTCGGCACAGGCGGTGGCGAGGTCGCTGTCCCGGCACAGGAGCCTGCCAAGGCCCGCCTTCGGCAGCTCGCCCAACCTGCAGGCGGGTGCCCGGCCTGCTGCCGGCCTGCTGCAGCCTCCCACGCCCGCTGCTGACGCCGGCCGTCTCGGGCGGCAGGCGTTGGTGCTGGAAGCCGAAGAGCGTTTGGAGGGAGCCCGATCAGCGGGCGGGTCGCCGGAGACGTGCTTCTTCGAGGTGACCGTGGCGTCAGTGGACCAGCCGAAACTGCTCAGCCGGCTGTCAGAGTGCCTGGTGCGCCCGCGGCGCCGCGCCACCCGCCGCAGAGCGGGCGCCGCGCGCGCATTTGCGCCTAGTCAGCCGGCAGCCTGGGGCGCTGCCTGGGCGTGCTGAGGTCACGCAGCGGCGCGACGGGTGCGCGCGGGGGCCTGCCGAGCGGGCCGGCGCGTGACCACCCGCCGCGCCAACACACAGCAGTCAGCTTATGCCGCTCGCGGGAATATATAGCCGTGGGGCCAGTTTCCAGGGGTCCGCCGCAGCGGCCTCCAGCCTGTGTGTCTCCATGGCTCGACAGCAGGCCCGTTGCGCAGCCTTGTGGCAATGCGCCGCGGCATCGGGCGCGCGCCTCAGCGGAGCAATCGTTGCCTGGCTGTGATTTCGCCTGTAGCTGGAGCGTGGCAGCGGGCCGACCCTCCAGGCGCCAGCGTGTTCAGCGGGCGGCGGCGGCCTGCGCGCGCGCCGGGGGCTCGCGCCAGCTGCAGAGCGCACGATGTGTCGCGCCAGCTGCAGAGCGCGCGATGTGTGCGGAGTCGCGCGCCCCGCTGACGGCGCGCGCCCCCCGGCGCAGGGCGACCTGAACCTGAACATCTGCGAAGCGCACGCGTTCAACACGCTGGACCGCTTCTCGCTGGACGTGTTTGTGGTCAACGGGTGGACCGGCCAGGCGCGCGCCCTGCCTGCGCAGCGTCTGGGGCGCCCTTGCCGAGCTGGGCTGGGCGCATGCGGGGGATGGGCAGGCGGGCAACGGGTGGGCAGGCCCTGGCGCGCGCCCGCCGCACGCGCGCCTGGGAGAGCCGGAGCAGCTTGGCAGAGCGCGCGCCACAGGCGACAGGCCTGCGCGGCGTGCAGCGTATCAGTGCTTGCAAGCACTGGGTTCTTCGTTGGCGCACGCTTCCCAGCGGCAAAGGACGCGCTGGCGCTGGGCGCTGCACTCAGACGCAGAGGCTCACAAGCATCGTAGTGCACGTCGTGGAGGCGCTGAGCCGGCCTGGGCGGCCGTGCTGGCCAGCTCAAGAGTGTGGTGCAAGTGTCGGCAAGCGCGATCGGGAGCTTGTGGGTGGTCTGGGTGGTTTGGGGGCTGAGTGGTCCAGCTTCCCGGCGTTACCACACAGACGCGCGCCTGCTCGCGCCTCGCGCGAGTGCGGTTGGGGGCGCGCCGACTGCGCACGCGCACCGCCCGGAGGGTTTGGCGGAGGCGCTGGGCGCAGGGCTGCAGCAGCTGCCGCCGCTGCACTGGCGCCTGGGTAGGGTAGTGTAGGGTCTAAGCACAAGCCCTCAGGTGGCCTGATCTGAGCGCGCGGGGGCGCGCAGGGCACTGAGGACCTGGAGGAGGTGCTGAGCGAGCGGCTGCAGCAGCTGCCCCCGCCGCTGTCGGTGCACGGCGGCTCGGCCAGCCCCATCCGCGAGGAGGCCGGCAGGGAAGGCCTGGGCGTGCAGCCGAGCGACGAGCTGTCTGCGGAGCCGAGGAAGGCGCGCGCGCGGCCCCGGGCGTGCGCGCGAGCGCGCGAACACTGTCCAGAGACGGCGCCGGGCTGCGCTGACTGACGAGCAGCGCTTGCCGTGCTTCTGCTGCAGCGGGGACATGGAGTGCTTACGTGTTCGTGGGGCTGTGCGTCGGGCTGGAGCTCCTCTTCCTGGCCAGGGGCGCTGTTCGGAGGGAGACGCATTTGATCACACTGGCGGCGCGGTGCGGCCGTGTGCCAGCGGCCGGCAGCGGCGCAAGCGGAGGTGTGTGGGCGAGTTGCGCAAGGTTGTGGCATTGAGGGTGCTGCGCGCGGCGCGCGCAGTCCATGGACCTGGACCGCTCGTCGCCGGTGCCGATGCAGGCGTCCACGAGCGGCAGCGACGACTGGGAGCTGGACCCGGCGGACATCGTGTTCCAGGAGAAGATCGCGGCCGGCGCATTTGGCGACCTGTACAAGGGTGTCTACTGCGGGCAGGACGTGGCGATAAAGATCCTGCGCAACGTGCAGGACGACACGCAGCAGTACCAGGAGTTCCTGCAGGCGCGCCGCGCGCGGCAGGCCCGGGGTTTTGGCGCGGAGGTGCTAGCAGGGCGGTTGTAGCTTGTGTGCCAAGCGCCAAAGCCTGCAGGCGAGCTGCGAGACGCGCCGCAGTGGTCTGTGGTTGAGCTCGGGAGGGATGGCACCGTTCAGGCTTTCATCAGGCTTACCCTTGTCTCTGTTACGATTATAGAGGACCAGGATGCAACCTGTGTGTGCAGCGAGGGCCGGCGCGCATGCGCATGCAAGGGTTAGGGTTGGGCCGACCGGCGCCGGCGCGCCGCGCGCGCAGGAGGTGGCGATCATGCGCAAGGTGCGGCATAAGAACGTGGTGCAGTTCATCGGCGCGTGCACGCGGAAGCCCAACCTGTGCATCGTGTTCGAGTTCATGTCGGGCGGCAGCATGTACGACTACATGCGGAAGGTCCGCCCTTACCTCCGCCCGTTGTCACGCCACCGGCCGCGCCGGGCCGCTGCCACGCTCGGCACGTCTCGTGTGGTGCCCGGCGCCGGTGCGGCCCCTGTGCAGCGTGCTCTCGCGCGGCGGGCCGGCACAGCTTGTTGCCGAGGCGCGGCGTGCACACGAGAGCGGTCCGTTTAGAGGCTCAGCAGCCTCAGCGGCGTCCCCTCGTGCAACCGCGCACAGCCAGCGCAGTGCAGTGCGCAGTGCAGGGGAGGACGTTCGGCAGAAAAAGCAGCCAGCCAGCAAGACCTGTTGCGCAGGGCGGCCCGCTGAAGCTGACGACCGTGCTGAAGATCGCGACCGAGGTGTGCCGCGGCATGGACTACCTGCACAAGCGCAAGATTGTGCACCGCGACCTGAAGGCGGCCAACCTGCTCATGGACGAGACGGGCACGGTGAAGATTGCGGACTTTGGCGTCGCGCGCGTCATGGACACGACCGGCGTGATGACCGCGGAGACCGGCACGTACCGGTGCGCGGCCGTGCACGCGCGCCGTCAAGCCGCCGTCCCCCGCTGGTGGCGTTCGTATCTGTCCGCTGGCAGCCTTCATGACGTTTGTTAGGCACTTTGTTCAGCGAAAATGAAGTGCGGGTAAGCAGTGGCGGAACAACAGGAACCTTGTAGGGGTGAGGACGCCGTGTGCGCGCTGCGCACCCCCACCGTGTGCATGTTCCGGCCAGGCCGGCTGGCCTGCACTGCGGACCAGAGCGGCCGTCAGGGTGTTCACAGCTGTGGCGCGCCGGCCGGCAGGTGGATGGCGCCCGAGGTCATCGAGCACAACCCGTACCGCGAGCGCGCGGACGTGTTCAGCTTTGGCATCATGCTCTGGGAGCTGCTGACCGGGCGCGTGCCGTACGACGACATGACGCCGCTGCAGGCGCGCGCGCGCCCTGAGTCCCCGCTGCGCTTGGGGGGCAAGGCGGGGCTGCGCCTCTGCTTGGCTGCCGCTGCCGCTGCTGTGTGGGCCTGCTTCGGGCTGTGAAGCGGCGGCGGCGGCCGGCCTGTGCCTTGTGCGGGCGGGCCCGCGGCGGTGCAGCGCGGCTCGGCCGGTCTATCGGCCTCGCAGTGTGCTGGGTGCAGCAGCACGGGCCTGGGGCGCTGACTGCTGGTGCGCAACGGGGGCCGCAGGCGGCGGTGGGCGTCGTGCAGAAGGGCCTGCGGCCGACGATCCCGTCGAGCTGCCCGGGGCCGCTGGCCGGGGTCATGCGCGAGTGCTGGGCGCGCAACCCCAACGAGCGGCCATCCTTTGAGGCGCTCAAGGCGCGCCACCCTGGGCTCCCGCGCGCTTGGTAGGGTGGGGTAGGGCCGCAGCCACCGCTGGTGCATGCTTCCTTGTTCGCAACGGCGCTGGTTGTTGGTGACGGCAGAGTGCGGCAGAGTTAGCGCGCCGGGCGTGCGGAGCCCCAAGGGGTGCAGCGCCGCCGCTGTGGCGACAAGCACAAACCGGCATCCGCGGGCGCAGGGGCGCATGGAGGAGCAGTGGCGCGCGGCGCGCGTGGCGGAGGATGCGCGGCGCGTGTCGGGCGGCCCCGGGCTGCTCTCCAAGCTGCGCAAGAACATGGGCAAGGGCGGCGGCTGAGGTTCCCTCGCGGCGGTGGCGTCGCCGACGGCCGTGCGCCGGGGGCCGGGTGCTGGAGGGCTTCCCCCTGTCCCCAGCTGCGCTGGAGCTGCTGCCGGGCGTGTGATGCATGACCCGGGTTGGGGCGGGCAGTGGTAGGCAGGGCTGTGGAAGCCCTGCAGGCTGTGCTTTTTCGGGAGCGCTGCTGCGTCGGCCGCGAGCAGAGTGGGCCCCCCTGTGTGGGCGGCTCTTGGTTTATTTCGGAAACAGCCGGCAGACTGCTGCCGCCTGCATGCACGGCTGCCGGCCCGCAAGGAGCGGGCCCTGGGCCGGCAAGGGAGGGCTGGGCAGGCCGCAGCCTGGCAGGCTGCACCTGCGATTGCGGGCACCCGACGCCGATTCGAGCAGCAAGAACTTGGCACGTGGGGAAGCTTGGTCGAGGGCACCGTAGAAGGGGCGATCGTTCGCCAAGGGGTGATCATTCGCCTCTTAGAGCCGGGGCCGCGCACGAAGGAGAGCCTGAAAGCTCCCCCCACTCGGGGGGGCTCGATTCCGTACACGGCGGCGCGGGGAAGGTTGCGCGGCGCTGTGCATGCGTGACCGACGTGGGCCGCCTGTCAGGGCAATTGTGCGTGCCGATCACTGCTGCTTTTCAGAAGCTGGGCTGAAGCGGGTGCTGGCGCGCGTGCCCCGTGCGGGGAGCGTGCAGGTGGCGGCGCCTGCGGCCAGCGGTCACCCATGCAGGGTCGCTGCACACACACCACCTAGCAAGTATGTTTTGGCTGCGCGGGGCGCGGCAGAATCAAACCAAACAAATGCCGAACGTGTGGTAGGGGGTGCGTGTGTCCGTGTCTGCGTCGGCGCGCTGCCTGAGGAGAGGGCGTGCTGCCGTCTGCTGCCCCGCAGGCGCTCTGCCCGCGCGGCGGAGCCAACAATTTTGGGTCACTGAGCGAATTGTGAGTCGGGCTCTTATGGATTTCAGCCGCCGTCACGGGTCCCGGCCGCCCTGGCCGCCTGGCCTCCCCGGGTGCCCTGCGCAGCCGGGGTTCCGGAGGGCACCTTGGGCCGGAAGCTCGCCTGAAGCGGGGTCGTGGTGGACATGCGAGGCTGGTGTTGTGGGGGGCGGAGGGGCGGCGCTGGCGGGCGGCGGGCGCTGGAGGCGGCCTGCGCGTGTATGTTTTTGGAGAGCGTGTGTCACCCAGTCCGGTTCCCGCAGGGAGTGTAGCCTGTAGAGGCGTATTCTGGCGCGGCTGCTGTGCGCGGGGAGGGCGACCAGCGCCCGCGATGTCTGACATTGTGAGGGGTAGTGCACTTGCGGGTCTCTGCTGCAAGCAGGAGGAGATAGCGAGGCGGAGGCCTTGTAGCCAAGTGGTGCTGCTAGGGGCCCCCCCACTGTGCTGCTGGGGCCCCCGCCCCGGTGGCAGCCCATGCGTGCTTTCTTGCTACGTAAGGTGCGGTACCCCCAAGAGCCTGCCTTAGCTAGCTTCACCGCCCTTAATTATTGTAACCTGTGTGGTCGACCGGACAGTGGGCTCGTTCCAATTGCACATCGCGGCGGGTGAGATGGCAGGGTATCCTGGGGCGCGCACCTCGACGGCGTCGCTTGTATTGGGGCGGGTCCGCTGTAGTGACATGCGCGCGGTGCAACAGGGCACGATCGCAAGGTCGGACCCCTTTCACGTGTCACACATGGAGCCGTTTCGGTAAGGCAGGAGAGCACAGCACAGCAAAGGTGGAGAGCGCCGCGCGCGGCATCAGGGCGGCCGCCTGAACATGTGCTTACGGTAGTACCGCAGCTGCTCCAGGCTAGCGCGGATGTCTGCCCCCGCCGTATGCGCAACCTGCGGCGCGGTAACAGATAGCACGTCGGCACATGCCCGTGCTCTGAATTCACACTGCGTGCTACATGGCCCTTGTTTGCATGGCGCGCGAGTACCAGACACTCGGGCTTTGAGGGCGGCTGCGGGGCCAGCAGGACCAGGCACTGCCTGTGCACGACGCACGCGAAAGCAGCTTACCTGCAGACGCACGGTAGGGCACATGCGTGTCCGCCTGCGGGTGGTCGCCAGGGCAGCGCAGACCTGCGTCTTAGGGGCGCGGTAGAATGCGCGCGGGTACCAGCGCCGGCACAGCTCCATGACGGTGGACACGTCCACGATGCGGTGGTGCATGTGCGCGGCCAGGCGCGGCATGCGGCGGCGCAGGAAGGCCGCATCCACGTGCACGCTGTTGCCCGCCAGCACGGCCGCGCCGGCCGCCGTGTGCGCCGCCACGAACGCCAGCACCTGGCGGCCCACGGCGCGCCTCGCCGCCGGCCCGACGGGCAGGGCCCCGCGGCCGGGCGGGCCTCCCCGGTGCAGCTATTAATGCACAGCTCGGCCGTGGGCCACAGCATGCGTCGGCATGCATGCTCTCCTCTACGACCGGGGTGCATCACAGAGCGCATTCAGGAGTGACAAATTATTGTTCTTTCCTCTGTCGACACTTGAAAAATGAAAATGAATAGCGCGCGCCTGGTCCTCCGCGTCGCGCATGCTGACGGCGGACTCGCGGCAGCGCTGCGTGAGCCCGCTGCCGCCGTGCTGCCGCTCGCTCCACTCATTCATGGCCGCCAGCACTGCGTCGCTGTGGTGGATCGCCACCTCGGGGCCCTGCGCGGGGACGGGGCGCTGCGCTGCGCATGCACGGCCGGCAGCCCAGGTGCTTCGCAGGCCATGAGGCACGGCAGGTCAGGCGCTTGCATGCGGCGCAAGCCCACACCGGTGCATGCGGGTGCATGCGGAGCTGCAGAGCTGCTTCCGCCTTAGCGACGCATGCCTCCGCGGCGGCGGCGCGCCTGCGGTGCTCGTGTGCGGGCGGCTGCAGCTGCGCGCTCCTCTCAGAGCGGGTGGCGGGCGAATACAGGCGAGAGAGGCCAGGCGAGGGGGGCGACAGGGGCGCGGGGAGCGCGCCTCAATGACGTGCTCCAGCTCGCCGTCCGTGATGAGGCAGGCCACCTCGATGATGGTGTCGCTGTCCGGGTCCAGCCCTGTCGGCTGCATTGCCTGGTGAGCGGATGCGGGCGGGTCGGGCCAGGCAAGCTAGGACCTGGCTGCTAGATCCGCAACCTATACTATCAGCTTCAGCAATAACTTCGGCAATCACGTAGCGTTCGGCGATGACCTTTGGCTCAAAACAACTCGAACTCAACTGCGCATGCAGGACGCAGCTCGGCCACGCGACCACAAACTGATCACCAATCCGTCTTGGATGCGGCGGCGGGTTGAGAGTGAAAAAGAGCGCATGATGAGGTGAGAAAGGTGGGTAGGGTGGGGTCAGGCCACGCACCCGTCATCTCCAGGTCCAGCCAGACCAGCGGGTTGGCGAGCGCAGGCGAGCGCGCGCCGGAGTCCGCGCCGCGCGCGGCGCCGGCCTGCGCCTGCGGCCGCGCCGGCGGCGCCGCCGCATCCCCGCCATCGCCGGACAGCCTGAGGGCGCGCGACGCCGCGAGCGGCGCTGAGAGGATGCGCTGCTGGGCGGCAGGCAGGCGCTCACAAAGCCGGGCAGCTTCTTGTGTCGGAGCGGCTCAAAGCAGGGCAGCCAAATCACATAGCATAACGCGTGCGTGCCTGGCGCTGCGCTGCAGGGCGCCGGGCAGGCACTCGGGCTGCGCGGCGCCGTTGGCAGCGGCGCCGGCGTCAGCGCCGTTGCTGCCGGCGCGCGCCGGCGCGACACCGCTCGGCAAGCCCGTCGGCGCTGCGGCGGACACAGAGGCCGCCCGGGGTCCTCCTGATGGCGCCGGCGCTTTCCGCGTGCTCTGTGGGCTCCGCAGCGCGTCCCTCGAGGAGGAGCTCCTCCTGCTGCCCGGCCCCCGCACGGTCTCCCACTCGGGCTGCGGCTGGCTCGCTGCCGATCCTCTGCCTGCATCCCTGCGGCAGCAACAGCCAAGAGCGTTTTGGTTTACGCTGGAACACACTGGCCGTCGCGCTGAGACAGCTGGAGCGCCGTGCCGGCCACGCACACTTTCTTCCCGGCGGGATGGTGACGCACCGTGCGCGGTTGGCAGCAGCGCCTGCGCCGCTGGCGGCCTCGCGCTCGCCAGGCGCGGACTCCGGGTCGCTGCCGACGCCCGCCAGCGCCTCAAAGTAGTTTTTGGTGGTCCGGCTCGCGGCCATCGCACACCAGCAGCACGAGAGCAGCCAATCGAGGATCAGTCAGGCACTGTTTAGCAACATTGATCGTGAGACAGCCAGCAGACCTCTGTCTGTCTTTCTGCAGGGCATACGCATCCAGCAACCTGAGAGGGCTTATATGTAAAAAGCCAAGGCGCACGTGCCTGCTTTTCTGCTTGGACTGGAAAAGTACACCTGCGACGCCGCGCACGGGTCACTGCGCTGCGCACTGGTGGGCAGTGATGGAGATCCAGCCGCATGAGTTCGACTTAATTGTGGTCGGCACTGGCCTGCAGGAAGCCCTGCTTGCAGCGTACGCCTTTCAAGCACCGCTAGCAAAGTCTAGTTGCAAGTTTCTGCTTGGATGGACTGGCTGGCTGGACGATGACTCACGCATGCACCTGTCTGCAGCAGTCTGGCATGGGCTTGTACTGCCACACTCTTCTTAGCTGTTGCCTGACACGTGATGCTGCAGCGTGAAAGCTCACTTGTGTGCTTGCTTGCAGCGGCGCTGCCAAAACGGGCAAGCGCGTGCTGCACCTGGACCCCGCCGACCACTACGGCTCGCACTGGGCCAGCCTGGCGCTGGATGCCTTTCTGGCATGGGCCAGCAGCGCAGCACGCGGCGCCCCCGACGCCGCGGGCGCCGAACACGGCGCCTCCGCCGCTGGCGCACCAGCCGGCGACGGCGGCGCGCCGCGCCCGGACGCCGGCGCGCCGGGCGCCTCTGCGCCCGCAGCCGCGGCGCCGCAGGCAGCAGACGGCGCAGTGGCGGACCCCGAGCAGCCGCAGGCCGCTCGCGGCGGCGCGCCAGCGCCCGCCGGGGAGGCGCCTGGCCCAGCGGCCGCACCTGGCGAGCCCGCAGCGGGCGGGGGCACAGCAAGCAGCCCCGCCGCCGCGCGGCCGCCCGCCCTCTCAGCGGCTGCCCCGGCCGACGCACCGAGCGACGAGGAGGAGCTGCCGGCGGGCGGCTGCAGCATCTACACGCATGTGGAAGTGGAGCGCTGCCCAGGTGCTGACCTGGGCCCGCCGCGCGCCTACAGCGTCGACCTGGCGCCCAAGGCGCGGCCCCGGTCCCACGCCTGCTCAGGCGCCGGCTTGCGCCCAGCCCGCGTCTGCGGCGTTGGCCTGGCGCCCGGCGCGCGGCCCTGCCCGCGTGCCTGATCAGGCGCCAGGCCTCCTGGTTTGCTGTCACCATGAGGACCCGCTACTGGCTCATGCATACCCATGGCCTTGCTTCGTGAGGCAGGCGGTCTCGTATGCAGCCATGCGCGGCACGCACCAGAGCCAGCTGAGCAGCCCGCGGCCGCGCTGCTCTCGGCAGCTCACCCTGAGCGGCGCCTCGGGGCGGCGCGGGGCCGCCGCGGCGCGCGAGCACTGATGCTGCTGCGCAGTGCCTGCAAGCTCGTGACGCAAAACATGCCCATGAGCAGCTCCAGGAGACGGGCTTGGTGGCAGCCCCAGAGAGTGAGCCTGAGCCTGGTAAGTTCAGGGTTGGGTGTGGCGGCGGCGCAGGTACTGTACTGCGCGGACCCGCTCATCGCGGCGCTGCTGGCCAGCGGCGCGCAGCACTACCTGGAGTTCAAGCTGGTGCAGGCCAGGCGCGCGGCGGCGCCCGCGACCGTCCCCCCTCCCCGGGTGCGGTGGTTGCACGGCCAGGACAAGGCGCAAGGAGCTGGCGGGTGGTGGCCGCGGCTGCGACACACCCCTGCGGCATCCTTATCAAGCGAATAGGTGCAGACGGAGCAGCCGGCAATGTGCAGCAAGTCCGTGTTGAGTGGGCGATTCGACTCACAGCAGTCCGGGGTGCATGGCTGCGCTCTGGTCGGGAGGCCGGCTTGGCGCGACGGCGCGTGCAGCGCCTGGTGCGGAGGCACCGACGGCACGCCGGTCCTGGGGAAGAGCTCTGCGCGACCTCCGTGTCAGGCAGGGGCACCTCCAGCCACGAGCGCACTGCACCCGAGTCGGTGCAGGCCCTGCCACTACAGAACTACAGACCCTGCCACTGCAGACCGCGTAACCCTACCATAACCCTACCCTGGGCCGCGCAGCTACGCGTGGCGGGAGGGGCGCCTGGCGCGCGTGCCGGCCGCGCGCGCGGACATCTTCCGCGACCGCAGCCTCGGCCCGGCCGACAAGCGCGCGCTGATGCGCTTCCTGGGCGCCGCCGCAGACGCGCTGCGCGGCGCCGGGCCCCTGCAGGCGCGCCGGGCGCTTCGACGGCCCCGCTCAGGGCTTGCAAGTCCTCCTGAGGCCGGCCGCCTGCTGTTGCCGCGCTGCTGGCGCGGCCAGGGCCTTGCACTCGCTCGGGTGGAGCGGTCGTCGTGGCGACACCGTCGTGCCAGCAGGCCTACGCCACGCGGCCGCAATACCAGGCGCGCGCCCGCGCGCAGGGCGAGTTTGGCAGCCAGCCGCTGGCGGCGCTGCTGGCGGCGCAGGGGCTGTCGGCGCGCCTGCGCGAGTTTGTGCTGTACGCGCTCGCCATGGCGGACGCCGAGCAGGAGGCCCCTGGCGCCGCGCCTTTGGACGCGTCTCCTACCCCCGCAGACGCGGCCGCGGGCGCCGCGCCGCCCGCGCGGGAGCCCGACGGAGGGTCTTTCGCAGATAGCGGCGGCCACGGCGGCCCTGCAGGCGGCGATGCTGCGAGCGGCGGCCGGGCCGGCGGGCCGGGCAGGGCAGCGCCGGGCTCGGCGCGACCGGTGTCAGCCGCGGAGGCTGGGAATGGCGCTGCCGCGCACGCGCCCGCGCCAGCGAGGGGGTCGCAGGGCAGCGGGGCCAGCAGCGCCGGGGGCGGCGGCGGCGGCGCCGGGGACGGCGGCGGCGTGCTCAGCGCGGCGCAGGGCCGCGACGCGCTGGCGCTGTACCTGGAGTCGGCGGGCCGGTGCGCGCCGGACGCGCCAGGCCCGCTGATCCTTCTTTCGAGTTGCCACAGATTCCGAGATGCCACAGAGCGGCAAGCGGGGCAGGAGCACCCTTGCTGCCTCGCCTGCTCTGATTTCCCCGGGCCGTCGGCGCGCCAGCATGGTGAGTTTCGGTGCAGGGACGGTAGTGCACGTTGGCCAGGCCCGTGCACACGGTCGCTCGCGGTGTAACACAACCTCTTCCAATACTTGAACACTAGAAATGCTGAAATTAGGACTGCACGGCTCAATTGTGATTGGTTTCAACATAGGCGTAAACAGTGTCAAAATGTCCCTTTCTGACTGCGGCGAGGCGCTGACGCGCACCGCGCGGCAGGTACGGCGCCGGCACGAGCGCGCTGCTGGCGCCGCTGTTCGGCGCGGGCGAGCTGGCGCAGGCGTTCTGCCGCGTGGCCGCGGTCGCCGGCGCGCTGTACGTGCTGCGGCGGCCGCTGGCGGCGCTGCGGCTGGCGCGCGCCGGCGGGCGCTGCTGCGGCGTGCGCACCGCCGACGGCCAGGTGAGCGCGCGGGCGCCCTGGGCGCGCGGCGTGCATCCGGGAACTAGAGCTGTGCTGCGCCTGTGGCGGCGCGCGCGCACTGCAAGTCCTGGGCGCGAGGCGGCGGCCAACGGTTGCGCTGCCGGCCTCGCGCGGGCCGCTGCCCTGAGGCCTGACTAGTACCGCGCGCGCGCAGGTGCTGGCCTGCGCGGCGCTGGCGGGCGGCTGCGGCGCGCTGCCGCGCGCGTGGGCGCCGCGCGCGGCGCCGCGCCTGGCGCGCGCAGTCTGCGTCCTCGACGGCCCGCTGCAGGAGGGCGAGTCGCAGGCGCGCGCCTGCCGGGCGCTACAGTCAGGGTTAGGGTAGACGCGCGCCTGCCTGACGCGTGTGCGTCAGGTCAAGTACAGGAGTGGCGCCTCTTAAACCCATGCAGCTGGGTGCCGTCCCAAAGCATTGGTCAGAACCACGGCATCGGCTGGGGGCGGCAGGCCGACCGCCCGAGCCATGCGTCTGCTCGCCGGGCTGATGTGCAGGCGGGTGGAGGCGGTCTGCAGGTCTGGCTCACCTGCGTCGCCCGATTTGCTCCTGGGCGGCGCCAGGCGAGGGAAGTCAGCGGAGCGCACCGCTCGCATGCAGGCGCCTGGAAAGGCGCTCCAGTGAGGCATCGCGGGCGCGCGCGCGGCAGGTGACGGTCGTTGTCCCGCCGCGCGCGCTGGGCGGCGCCAATGCGGCGGCGGTGCGCGCGCTGCAGGTCGGCGCCGCCGCCAGCGCGTGCCCGGCCGGCAGGCGCGCGGCCGGCCTCCCCTGCCGCCCTGACTGCTTGTTTAGGCGACGCTGCGTGGGTGAGAGTGGCCGAGCACGCTGTCGAGCTGCCAGCTGGCCGATGGGCACGCGCACACAGGCACCTCTGGGCTGCGCCAGCGGCACTCTCTGGTCTGTTATTGTCGAGCGTGACCCCACGCTGCACTGGGCGGACGGCTGTGCTGCTCCCATTGGCGTGGACAGCCGCGCGCTCAGGTCCTTTTGCATGCATGCGCAACTCACCTTGCCTGCATCACAGCGCACACGGAGGTTGACTGGCTCATGTCGTGCACCACTCTTTCCTGAACGCCATCGTGCCAAGTGTCGGTCCAGAGTGTGTTCCCTGGCAGGGCGGGTGGCCAACTGCGCGCCCGCACACGCTGCCGCGTTCCTTGGAGAGTTCTCGCAGCGGACAGATCATGCTGCGCAGAGCGCAGCGGGTCACCAGCCGTCCATGCAAGTCAGCTTCCAGGCTGGCCAAATGCTGTGTCTGGGCGGCACGTGCAGCAACAGTGCGGGTGGCTCCGGGCCAGGTACCTGCTGTACCTGTCGACGCTCAGCAGCGGCGCCAGCGCCGCGCACGACCTGCGCCCCGCCGTGGCGGCGCTGACGCGGCCGGCGCCGCCGCCCGGCGGCGCTGGACCCTGCCCGGCGCCCTACGACCCCCGCCCCGCGGCGCTCCTGAGCGTGTTCTACTGTCAGGACGGGCCAGCGGCCGACGCCGGCACGCCCCGCCGCCGCTCATGCTTCCATGCAGCATGGTGTGCGAAGAGGTCATGCATACCACGCGGTTGTGCTACGCACGAGCGCGCGTTTTCAGCAATACCATGGGAGACCTGACCCAAGCTTGCTGCCTCGCAGCGAGCTCCGCCGCGCCCGCCAACGTCGCGGTGTGCGGCCCGCCGGACGGGCACATCGGCTGTGCGGCAGCCGTCGCGGGTGCAGACCGCCAGTTCAGGCGCCTGTACCCCGACCAGGGCGGCCTGCTGGCCGCGCTGGCCGGCGGCGCAGCGGCGAACGGCCGGCCGGAGCCTGACGACGAGGACTCTGACAGCGAGGCGGTTGGCGCGATGGCGAGCGCGCTGAGGCGCCTCGCGGCGGACGAGCCCTAGCGCTGCGCTGCCTGTAGAGTTCTGCTGCTCCTCGACTTTGTACTCGACTGCCTTATTGTCCCGTCCGGGGCAGGATGCGGGCGGAGGGTGAAGTGAGGTGGCGTGCATGATGCTGCCGCCAGTCGCGACCATGCTTTGCGCGCTCACGTGCCTGCTGGCTGTGCAACCGAGCACAGCATGCGCGGCCAACTTGCATGCCCAGCAGACCGCGTCGGTGCATCTGCCAGCTTACATCGCCCATGCTTGGTTACTTCTCACTCACACAGCATCCTGACCGCAGGAGGCATCCACTGAAGCTTACATGGCACTTGACAGTCCCTGGCTAACGCACTCTCACCTACACTTGACGTTTGCAGTGCTGCCAAGCAAAACTCACTTCCAAATGCTTGCATGTCACGCTGCATGTGTTGACGGCCTGAAGGCGCAGCAGCAGACCTTGCCAGCGCCGCTCAGGCGCCAGGCGCGGCCCGCTGCGCCGCGCAGCAGGGCTTGAACTAGGGTGAAGGCTAGGATATAGTAAGTGACGCCGGCGCACAAGCTGGCGCCGGCGCGCGTAACTAGTAGCTAGGCCCCGCAGCGGCGGCCGCGGCGCGGCGCTATGCGGACGAAAACGCGGCCAGGGTGGGATCCTGGAGACAGCGAGCAATGTTGAACGCGGGTGCCGAGCCGAGCGTGAAGCTACCGCCGAGCGCCGCAAAAAAGTCGCCCGCGACGGCCTGCGCGCGGCACGCCAGCTGTTTCCTCTCGGCTGCCCCAGGTCCCCCCCCTGACATGCTCAGGCCAGTCTCGCCATGTGCTTCGCCCACGGAGGGTTTCCAGCATGGCGGATGCAGCAGCGCTGATTGTAGGCGAGGCGGGGCAGGCCGGGGCGCGCCTGGTCGGTCAGGCTCTGCATGATGATGCTCATGTAGCGCAGCGGCGCCGCAATCGTGGGGCAGCACGTCGTCGCGTAATACCTGCAGCCCGGCGCGCCGCTCTAGGATCGGTGTTGCTATACACATGCATGCGCTCGCACGGTGGACTTGGCGCGACCTGTTTATACCCGCCACTATCCTCCTGCTGCACCCGCCACCATTCTGCTGTACGCAGCAAACACCGTATGCACCCTTGTAATCTGCACACGCACACACAATAAAAAGTTGCCCAGGGGGCATGGACAGCCGCTCTGCCATTGCACAGGCCAGCATGGCTTCGCGAGAGACATGTCACGCCTACCAAGCACGGGCGCCCATGCGCACTGACGCGAGCACCTCGCAAACTTGGCAGACAAGCACTGCAGTCCGACAGCCGGGCACATGCTAGTAATCGTGACAACCTTGGGGAAAGAAACCTCCCATCATCCACAACAATTCAAAAGGCGCTGGGGACGCACGCGAAATACGCCTCAGACCCCCTGGACGCAGTCGGGCGGTGCGCCTCGATGCAGGGGAGCGCAGCATCCTGGAGGCCGGCTACGAAGACGTCCGCAACCGCGGACGCGTTGGCCGCGCCGGCGCCGGCCACCGTCGCATTTTGCGCAGTCAGCATCGCTGTCGCGAACGCCTCCGCGAGGCCGAGCGCCGCCTGCGCGCTCGCCGCAGCGTGTCACCATCTGGGTTGGGTTTAGGATGTGGGTAGGAGGGGTGAGGTAGGCGGCAGGCTTACCAGCCGCGCCACGTGAGGCTCGCGGCCTTTGCTGCTGTGGCGCACCTGTCAAGCGCAACCCGCCAGGCTACCCACGCACAATGTCCAGCACTCCAGCAGGTGGGTGACGGGTCGCTGCGCCTGCGCAGGAAGCAGGCCTGCAGGCCACGCTCAGGCGGGGCGCTGCAGCCCGGGCAGCGCGCTGCAGCCCGGGCAGCGCGGCGCATCCCGGGCGGCCCGGGCGCGCACGTCGTCGGTCGCGTTGGCGTTGGTCTCGTTGCTCAGCAGGAAGGCCATGGCCTCCGACACGGCGCCGCCGGCGCCGTGCGCGGTCGCCACCAGGATGCTGTCGGACGCGCCCGCGAAGTCACGCGGCGACGACTCGAGCGCCTCCGTCAGCGAGAAGGGGTCCGTGGCGTCCACGCCCACCTGCGCGCGCCGCTGTAAACCCTAAGTTACATGTACTTTGAGGTACGTTTAACCTACCTCGGCGGATGCGCTGAGAGGCTTTTGCATGCACTCAAGCGGCGGAGCGCGGCAACATGAATTTGCGATGCTGGCCTAGCAGGTGTCACGCTGAGTCCAAGCAAGCCGCAGGGAGCGCCACCGCGAGCACGGCTCTGGCCGGGGGCTGGCTCCGCCCGTCGCCGGCCCTCAACGCGCACCCTGAGAGGTCGCAGCTTCAAGGCAAGGCTGCACGACGCGGCAGAGCCACACATGCCGTCATCACCAGAAGTAAAGAACGTCGACGCTACGAGCTCAGCGCTGTACGCTCCCGGGCGATTGCAGACACCACAGAGGCACCAAGGCGCGGGGTGCAAAGACGCAGGCGCAGCAGCAACTGTGGGCGCGAGCGTGGGTGTTCACGGGAATACCAGGGGCCGCACGGCGCACCTTGGGTGCGAAGGACGCGGGCGCGGCGGCGTATCTGGGCGCGGGCGCAGGCGCCGCTCCGCCGTAGCTCACGGCGCCCTCCACGCCGGGCGACGCCACATCTACGGTGCCGGCCGCGCGCTTGGCCGTGCTCTGAAGGGCGACGGCGCGCGATGTCAGAACCGGCCGCAATGCCCCGCTCGCCGGACACAATGCCAAGTGCTGCAGTACTATTAGTGATGATGGACTACTGAGGGGGGAAGCTGGGCAACAGCATGCTTGTCACCTTCTGAAATCAAAGCGGTAGGCAGGCCTCTGGCGCGATGGGCGCGCCTGCACGTCGCGGACGCTGCCGTCCAGCGAGTGCAGCGCGGAGTCCTTGAACTCGACCAGGGTCTGGGAGGTCGCGTCGGCCGCGCCCTGGCGCCCCAGCCAGCGCTCGGATGTTTTGAGAGCCAATGCTGTGCATCTGCGGACGGCTGTGCAAGGGCCAGATCCTGAATCAGCGTACCAGAACGCTCCTGGGCATCCTGTCTGCTGCTGGCTGGGCCTGTGCGGCATGCTAGCGCTGATCATAGGGGCTGCAGTTGATCTGAGTCACACGCGCTGTTGTCTGCACCCGCTTCCTCGCCCAAGCAGCAGGTCACCGACAAAGGGCGGGATTAGCGATGTGCCAGCTCACCTGGCCCATGTGCCGGCCTGGATGCGCAGACACCGGCCATCGACCCGGGCCACCAGCCAGTGCTGAGCAAGAGGCGTGCCAGCTCACTAAGGAACTTGCATGTTCCACGGTCTGGATGCGCCTGCTCGCCCCACCCACCGGGCCACCCGCCGGGCCCAGTGACGCGCGGGCCGGCTCGCCTGGACCGTGTGCTCCACGGTCTGCACGCGCCGGCTCGCCCGGTCCACCAGGTCGCCAGCCTTGTGCGCCACCGCGCTCAGCGCCTGGCCTGCGCGCACGCAGCGGGCTGACTTGCCTCTGCCCCCTCAAGTGGACACGGTGCAGCGCTCGCAAGCCCGCTCGCAGTCCTGCACCGCGGTCGACGGTGTGCCTTGTGCCGCATGGCGGCGCCGCGGCGTTCCCCAAGTCTCTGCTGCTTTGGAGCTCTCTTATTGCGTATACGCAGACAGTGTGCCGCCGCTGCCCAAGAAAATCCAGACACAAGCCACCCACACAGCCCGGACGGCTTCCCTCGCAACAACAGAGTGGCGCACTGGTTGTCTGCAGAGCCTGGATGGTGCCGTTGGCGGCAACGTCCGCGATAGTGGCTATCTCGCTCCCCAGGTCGCTGAAGGACGACCTGATATCATCTCCAAGACCGGCGGAAGCGCTGCCCGCGAGCAGCGCGACCGCCAGCGCCAGCAGGGGCAGCTGCATGCCTGCGCGCCTACCCCGCACTGCTGACGCGAGAGCGGCTGTTGTGCTGCAGCGCACCTGTCCCAATTTACCGCAGTGCGTGCAGGGGGAAGAGTGCGAAGCTGCTATGCAGCGCTTCAAGTACAAGCATGCCTGCTTGCCTTGAGCACGTAAGTAAGGACCCCTCGCAGTCTCAACAAACGACCTGCACCCTACAGTGAGCTAGTCCGCGCCTGAAATGCGCAAGGCCTGCTCCACAGGCCTGCAGTGAATGCTGAAGCGAAAGACAGGCGCGCAGTGTTAAAACGGCAGCGTATAAAACCAGGCAACAGTACTCAGATGGCACTGTAAAAGGAGGTGTTGAGCGCTCTCAATTCCCACTGCAGCTGAAGTTGCATTAGTAGGGTCGCTGTTGCAACCCTACAGTTTGAATCTTGCACCAGGTGGCCATTGAGCACGCGGGGCATAAGGCAGCATCTGTCAACACAAGATAGCAGCACGGCTTGCATGCATACCTGTAGAAGAGCAGCATGCAAACCCGGCACATTTTCGTAACGGGTGTACATAGTTGAGGCCTGTTGAGAGCGCATATGAATTTGGTCGCTGGTCTTCGCAAGAGTGTATATGACTTCGGTCGCTGGTCTTAGCAAGTTTATGCGAAGGCAGGCAAGCAAACCCAGTTTCGAGCGTGGGAGCTTCATCCCAAAGATCGTTGAATAAATTTGGCCAGATGAGCTCGCAATGCCTATCTATCAGCCTAGGACTGCATGGCAACTTGCAAGCAAGCGTGCAGGTATGAGCACATGATATCAAAAGCAAAGGATGAGCGCATGCAGGGGTGCATGTATGTACGCATGCAAGACCTGCCGCGCCAGGCAGGCGTGCAGCGAGCTCAGACACGCAACAGCTGATGCACACAAGAAGGGTGCTTCGCAGCTTGACAACGACAACAGCGCGGCCAACCCCGGGTTCACGGACACGCCGCTCGCACTCGCGGGCGCAGCGCCCCTGCTCACAGAGAAAGGTACCCGTACCAGTCAGTCAACGTGTTCCACTGATCCTCCCTGCCCCCGCAAGAGCGCACCACGCCCTCGCGCTGGTCGGCCTTCAGCTGCCGGTGCAGCGCCAGCACCGCCTCCGCGCCACGCCCTGGCAGGGCTCCGCGAAAGCAAAGTACACGCGCCGCAGGCGCGCGTGGCGGCGCGCCCCCAAGTACATCGTTGTTCTGAGGCGGCAGCGGTAGAAGTACATATACCCCATGCAGGGGAACGCGGACAGGTCGCCCAGCGCTTCGACATTCAGCACCCGCAGGTCGTTGAAACCGAACACTTCTGGGTCGTGCGGGAAGCCGAGCGACAGGCTCTGCAGCTTTGACAGCGCCGTCACCGCCGCGGGCAGCGCGGCAAAGCAGTTGTCCTCCAGGCGCAGGCTCACCAGCCCGCCCATGGCCAGGGCCTGCCCCGGGAACGCCTGCAGCCGCCCGCACACATGCAGGGCAGCCAGCGTGTCGGGCAGCGCTGGCACGCCCGCCAGGCCCTGCTCGCCTTCGGCACACAGGCTGAACGTGCGCAGCAGGCGCCAGGCCGTCAGGCTGGCCGGCAGCGACACGCGGTCATTCATGCGGAGCTCGGTCAGGCCAGGCAGCGCCAGAAGGGCGGGCAGCTGCACGGGGGCCTCTGCGCGCTGCGGGAGAAGCACCAGCTTCTGCAGCCCCGGCAGCGCCAGACCCTCCTCAAACCCGAGCCCCTTCCGGGTCTCAATGTGCAGCTCGGTCAGGCGCGACAGCCCGGCCGGCACGGAGCACGCCAGCGGCAGGTGCGGCCCCAGGCGCACGTGCGCGAGGTGCGGCAGGCCGCGCAGCGGGGCCAGGTCCAGGACCTTGCCCCCGCTCGCGCCAGCACCGCAATAATCAAAGCCACCATCAAAGTCCCACCCTGGGTCGAACGACAGCTGCAGCCGCTGCAGGGACTGTGGCAGGGCGGCCAAGTCCAGCGCGCGCAGGCTGTACTTTTCGAGGAACACGGTGGACAGGTGCGCCAGCGCCTGGCACCGGCTGACAGCCCTGGAAAAGGCCAGCACGCTGGCCGCCGGCACAAAGAGCTGCATGTACGGCCAGTCCCATCTCATCTGGAAGCATACGTTGATGGTCCTCAGCGAGGCGTGCGCGGCCTCCACCAGCGCTATCAGCACCTTGGCCCAGTTCTGCGAGCAGGCCCTCGAGGTCGCGTATTGCGTGGTGAAGTGCAGCTCCTTTGTGGTGCGGCAGCGCGGTCCCAGCCACTTCTCCAGCTTGGCCAGGCGCGTCTTGAAGTTCATGCCCCTGCCTCTGCCTGTGGGGCGCGCGTGTCAGTAACACTTTAAACGCACCAAGATCAGAGTGAGGGACCAAAAAACCAAGTTGCAGACCTTTTGGGCGCCAGAACGCCGCAGCAAAGCCGTTGTCCAAGCGCTCCCAGACCTTGGAGGGCTGCAACAGGACGTCGCGGAACCGCCTGCGTCTCTGGAAACTTCATCAGCTGCTGGCCTGAGGTGAGCACAAGGAAAGGCCACACGCCAGCACAACCTGCAGCACCAGCCCACCTGCACACGCGCGGTAGGCTGACCAGCGTCTGCTTTTGTGGCACGCGGCTCAGGATGTCCACGAGCAGCTCGTCTGACAAGCTGTCCAGGCTCGCCATGCGAACAGGTTGCCGTCCCACGGGCTGAGCTGGCGCACCGCGAGGTCTGCGCTGTACGCTCAGGACCTCTGTGTCACCGTCTGTACAGTGCGCAAGCACCGGGACCCTGGCATGCTGGTTGGGGTTACACAGTGCAGCCTCTGCCAGACTGGAAGCAGAATGAAGTGAATGAACTGACAGCCAACTTAGTAGCTAGTCATGAAACAGCTTAAGCTTTTGAATGTGCAGGGCTGCTACCCTGGGTGGACCACTTGGTCGCCCTTGGTGCCATGTAGTACATGGCATGTACAGCGAGGCCGTGCGCCTCCGACCGCAGCAAGCAGCCATGTGACCTGTTCACGAGCCAGCGTATTTCCTGAGACTTATCTGCATGCACATGCTCCAGAGCAGCGCCGCAGCAGTGCAGGCCGCAACATGCAACCTGTATATGCATGCGCTCTCATTGCATACCTACCATGCGGCTTGACAGGAGGCAGCTCGAGCGCTTGAGAGGATGGATTGAGCAATCAATGGGTCGGTGACATTCATTAGCAGTATGACGCCGTGGCAGCTGCGACCTATAGAATAGTACTACTGCATTATACTACTATGATGGTAGTATCCTCTGCATCACCTCAGCATGCCATAAAAAATGTGGACAGGCCGCACTGGCACATCAGCGCAGAGTCTCTAGCAGAAGTGCCCGGCCCTCCTGCAATGACATGCATGCAGCGTGCAGTGGATGTCAGGCACTATTGCGCAGGGCGTGCAGCCTCTATGGAAAAAAAGTCTTACACCAGATAATTCCAGTGGATGGCTCCAACACAAAACACACAAGCACAAAAGAGGGATAGATGTGCAAGCTGTAAATGTGTGCTTGCTACATGGCACCTGGGAGTCTTGCAGAAGGGCATGTGGCGTACTCATGCATGCAGGAGCATACCCTCAAAAGGGATGCTTCACAGGCATGACAGCAGCACAGCAGCACAGCATGAACGCACTGCCCCTGTCTGCATCGCTCTCACCAACAGCTCAGCGCTGCTGCTCACATTCATAATCAGGCATACTCCTCGTCAACCAACCTGATCCACTCCTCATTGCTGCACAGAAACCTGCGTACCACACCCCTGTGCCCTGACCCTACCAGCTGCTGGTGCAATGCCAGGAGAGCCGAAGCACTCGGCCCCCGACACGGCTGCGCGCAGTCAAACAACACTTTGTCCAGGCGCGCATGGTGGCGCACACCAAAGTCATGCGAAAATTCGACTTGGCAGTCAGAGAAGCTGAGCGTCGTCATGCAGGGAAAGGCTGACAGGTCGCCAAGGGCGACAGCATCCAGTACGCGTAGAGTGCGCGGGTTATGCTCATAAGCAAAGTTCTTCGGGAAGCCTAGCGCCAGGTACTGCAGCTTTGACAGCGCAGTCATCCCCGCAGGCAGCGCAGTAAAGCAGTTGTCATCAAGCCGCAGGTATGCCAACTGCCGAAGCGCCAGGGCTTGCTCAGGGAATGCCTGCAGCCTCCCGGTCGCCTGCAGATGTGTCAGCGACTCGGGCAGCACAGGCGTCCATGGCAGTGCCCGCGCGCCCCAGGCAAAGTGTCAGAATGTGCGCAGGAGGCGCAAAGGTATCAAGTCTCTTGGCACCAGCACGCGTTCATTCACGCTGAGTTCAGTGAGGCCCGACAGCCCCTGCAGAGCTGGAAGCCATACATGAGTCTGTTTGCTGGAGTGGCACCAGCGCCAGCCTCTGCAGCCCGGGCAACCACAGCCCATCCTCAAACACCATGCCTCTGTAGGAATTGATGTCCAGCTCGGTCAAGCACGACAAGCCCGCTGGCACGAAGCACGTGAGCGGGATGCGCGGCCCCAGCACCACACTCGTGAGTTGCGGCAGGCCGCGCAGCACCGCTAGGTCCAGGACTCTGACCTCATCGAGACCACTTTGACCAGGAGAGTACCCTCGTGCAAATGAGAGCTCCAGCCGTTGCAGTGACTGCGGCAGGGCCGCCAGGCCCAGTACGAGCAAGCACCTGGACCCTGGTGTGCTGGCTGGGACTGGATGATATCTGTACCAGCGCAGCCAGACTGCAGGAGCAGGCGTCAGCATAAGCGTTGAATGCATAGGGCTACTGTTACCCTGCTTCTGGTGGGCCCCCAAAGTGCGGGCGCCTCTGAACCGACCGTAGCTATGTGGCCTGCATGTGCATGCGCTCTCAGTGCAAACAACCATGCGGCTTGACAGAAGGCAGCTAGAGCAATCGAGCGGGCAGCTTGGGCAGTCAACATGTCGATGACAATTCGCATGGTTTGACGCAGCAGCTACGACCCATGGTAATAATATCTCCTGCATCTTCATAGCATGCCATTAAAAATGTGGACAGGCCGCGATGGCACACCAGCGCAAAGTCTCTGGCAAGGTGTCTGCTCCTCCTAAATAACATGCATGCAGCGTGCAGTGGATGCCAGGCTCTGCAGGGCAGGGCGTGCAACCTCATTCCAAAAGCCTTCACAGCAGATGGTCCAGGGGGTGGCACCAACTCAAACACACAGGCATGAAAGACACATACAGCGGCAAGCTGCAAGTCTGTGCTTGCTACAAAGCGCGTGGACGTCTTGCATGCGGGCATGTGGCATGCTCATGCATGCAACAGCATACACCTCACAAAGGCGTGCTTCACAGCACGACAGCAGCGCTGCAGAACCGCGTTGCCCCTGTTTGCATCGCTCACACCACCAGCTCAGCGCTGCCGCTCACATGCGCAATCAGGCATACTCGTCAGTCGACCTGATGCAGTCCTCCGCGCAGCCCTCAGTGCCCACATCCTCAGCGCCCTGACCCCACCAGCGGCCGGTGCAGTGCCAGGAGAGCCAAGACTCAACCCCCGGCACGGCTGCGCGCAGTCAAACAACACTTTCTCCAGGCGCGCATGGCGCCGCACACCAAAATCGCGAGGAAGTGCGACTTGGCAGTTGGAGAACCTGAGGATCGTCATGCAGGGGAAGGCTGACAGGTCCCCAAGGGCGACAGCATCCAGAATGCGCATGCGCGTGTCACCATCATCAGGGTGTGAGTCCTCCGGGAAGCCTAGCGCCAGGTACTGCAGCTTTGACAGCGCAGTGATCCCCGCAGGCAGTGCAGTGAAGCAGTTTTCATCGAGATGCAGAAATGCCAACTGCTGAAGCGCCAGGGCTTGCTCCGGGAATGCCTGCAGCCTCCCAGTTGCCTGCAGAACTGTCAGCGACTCGGGCAGCAGAGGCGTCCGTGTCTGTGCCTGCTCGCCCCAGGCAAAGTGGCAAAATTCGCGCAGGAAGCGCAAGGGTGTCAAGTCCCTTGGCACCAGCACGCATTCGTTCACGCAGAGCTCAGTAAGGCCAGGGAGCCCCTGCAGAGCGGGAAGCTGCACATGGTTCCGTAAGCTGTGTGGCACCAGCATCAGCCTCTGCAGCCGCGGCATCCCCAGCCCCTCCTCAAACACCACGCCTCTCCAGGAATTGACGTCCAGCTCGGTCAAGCACGACAAGCCCGCTGGCACGGAGCACGTTAGCGGGAAGCGCGGCCCCAGCACCACACTCGTGAGACGCGGCAGACCGCGCAGCACCGCTAGGTCCAGGACTCTGACCTCATCGGTTCCAAAATGACGGGCGCCAGGCAAGTGTCCTGGGGCACATGAGAGCTCCAGCCGTTGCAGGGACTGCGGCAGGGCCGCCAGGTCCAGTGCGTACAGGCTGTGCCCTTCCAAGAAGCATATTTAAGGTGTGTCAGCGACTAGCACTGGTCAATAGCGTGTGAGAACGCCAGCATGCTGCCCTTGTGCATAGCCACTTGGGTGCATTCCCGCTGTCCTAGGTACACGTAAATGGTGCGCAGGGAGGCATGCGTGGCCTCTATCACCACCACAAGCACGTTCACCCAGGTCTGCGAGCTATACAAATTATCCATCAACGTGAACTCCAGTTTCTTCACTGCGCGGCATCGACGGGCCAGCCAATTTTCCAGCTTCGCGAGGCGCGTCTTGAAGTTCATACCTCTGCCTTTGCCTGTGGAGCGCGCATATCAGTGAGTGGATGAACGCACCAGAGACAAGGACACGGACACGGCTCCACAACAGGTTGTTGGACCTTCAGGGCGCCAAAACGCCGCTGCAAAACCGTTGTCCAAGCGCTCCCAGACCTTGGTGGGCTCCAACAAAACGTCGCGGAACCGCCTGCGCCTCTGAGATTTTGTTAGCTGCTGGTCTGAATTGAGCACAAGTACAGGCTTACGCGTCAGTACAACCTGCAGCACTCACCCACCTGCATACGAGCGGCAGGCTGGTCAGCGTCTGCTTCTGCGGCACGCGGCTCAGGACCTCTGCGAGCAGCTCGTCCGACAGGCTGTCCAGGCTCGCCATGCGACCAGGTTGTCAATCGACAGGCTGAGCTGGCGCGACTTCTGCGCTGTGCAGTCAGGCACTCTGTGTCACCGACTGCACAGTGCGCAAGCACCGTGGACCCCTGTGTCTTGGCTGGGATTAGATGAGATCTGTATAAGCGCAGCCAGACTGGAGCCAGGACGCAGCTTGAGCTTTGAATGTGCAGGGTAACCGTGCACCCACCAAGTGCCATGTTCAGAAGCCTGGAGTGCTGGTTTGCATGCGCATCCAACCGCAGCAAGCAGCTATGTGACCTGTTCAAGTGCCAGCGTACTTTCCTGAGACTTGTCTGCATGCATATGCTCCAGAGGCAGCGCCGCAGCAGTGCAGGCTGTAACCTGCAGCCTTGTCCAATATCTGCACATGTGTATGCATGCGCTCTCAGTGCATACCTACCATGCGGCTTGACAGAAGGCAGCTAGAGCGCTCGAGAGGATGGGTTGAGCAGTCACTGGCTTGACAACACTTTTTTGCAGTATGACACCGTGGCAGCTGCGACCCATAGCATAGTATCCTCTGCACCACCTCAGCGTGCCAACAGTAGAGTGGACAGGCCGCGCTGGTACACGAGCACAAGGCCTCTGGCAGGTAAGAGTCTGCTCCTCCTAATACAACATGCATGCAGCGTGCAGCGTGCAGATCCAGGCTCTGCAGGGCAGGATGTGCACAAAGCGTCACAGCAGATGGTCCAGGTGATGGCAGCAATAAAAAACTCACAGGCATGAAGAGAGATGTAGCGGCAAGCTGCAAGTGTGTGCTTGCTACAAAACACATGAATGTCTTGCATGCGGCATGCATGCAACAGTGTTCACCGCATAAGGGGATGCTTCACTGCACAACAGCAGCGCTGCATAAACGCATTGCCCTTGGCTGCATCGCTCACACCACCAGCTCAGCGCTGCCGCGCACTTGCGCAATCAGGCATACTCGTCAGTTGACTGAATGCAGTCCTCCGCGCGGCCTTCAGTGCCCACATCCTCAGCGCCCTGACCCTACCAGCGGCCGGTGCAGTGCCAGGAGCGCCGCAAGACTCAACCCCCGGCACGGCTGCGCGCAGTCAAACAACACTTTCTCCAGGCGCGCATGGCGCCGCACACCAAAGTCGCGAGGAAGTGCGACTTGGCAGTTGGAGAACCTGAGGATCGTCATGCAGGGGAAGGCTGACAGGTCCCCAAGGGCGACTGCATCCAGAATGCGCGAGTCATCATCGTCAGATTGTAAAAACTTTGGAAAGCCTAGCGTCAGGTCCTGCAGCTTAGACAGCGCAGTCACCCCCGCAGGCAGCGCAGTGAAGCAGTTGTCAGAGATGTCCAGGTATGTCAACTGCTGAAGTGCCAGGGCTTGCTCCGGAAATGCCTGCAGCCTCCCGGTCGCCTGCAGTTGTGTCAGCGACTCGGGCAACACAGGCGTCCATGGCAGTGCCTGCTCGCCCCTGGCAAGCTGGCAGAATTTGCGCAGGAGGCGCAAAGGTGACAAATCCCTTGGCACCAGCACGCGATCATTCACGCAAAGCTCAGTGAGGCCAGGGAGCCCCTGCAGAGCTGGAAGCTGCACATGGAACCGTAAGCTGTGTAGCACCAGCACCAGCCTCTGCAGCCCCGGCATCCCCAGCCCCTCCTCAAACACCACGCCCTTCCAGGAAACAATGTCCAGCTCAGTCAAGCGCGACAAGCCCGCTGGCACGGAGCACGTGAGCGGGAAGTGCGGCCCCAGCACCACACTTGTGAGATGCGGCAGGCCGCGCAGCACCCCTAGGTCCAGGACTCTGACCTCATGGGCACCAAAATGACGGGCGCCAGGCAAGTGTCCTGGTGCACATGAGAGCTCCAGCCGTCGCAGGGACTGCGGCAGGGCCGCCAGGTCCAGTGCGTACAGGCTGTGCTCTTCCAAGAAGCATATTTTCAGGTGCGTCAGTGATTGGCACTGGTCGATAGCGTGTGAGAACGCCAGCACGCTGCCCTTCTGCATAGCCACCTGGGTGCATTCGCGCTGTCCTACGTACACGTCAATGGTGCGCAGGGAGGCACGGGCGGCCTCAACTACCACCACAAGCACGTTCACCCAGGTCTGAGAGCTGTACACGTTACGCGTCGAGGTGAGTTGCAGCGCTCTCACTGCGGGGCAGCGACGTGCCAGCCACTTCTCCAGCTTCGCCAAGCGCGTCCTGAAGTTCATACCCCTGCCAGTGCCTGTGGAGCGCGCACATCGGTGACTGATTGAACGCACCAAGACAAGGACAAGGACGCGGATCCATCACGGGTACCAGACCTTCAGGGCGCCAGAACGCCGCTGCAAAACCGTTGTCCAAGCGCTCCCAGACCTTGGTCGGCTCCAACAAGACATCGCGGAACCGCCTGCGCCTCTGGAGATCCATCAACTGCTGGTCTGAGTTGAGTATTACAACAGGCCTGTTACAAGGCAGTGCAACCTGCAGCGTTGACCCACCTGCATACGCGCGGCAGGCTGATCAGCGTCTGCTGCTGTGGCACGCGGCTCAGGACGTCTGCAAGCAGCTCGTCAGACAGGCTGTCCAGGCTCGCCATACGCCAGGATCCAGCCTGTTAGTGGCAGAGCAGTGTGAGGTGAGGTGCACAGCAACCAGGCACTCTGTGCACCTAGCAGAGTGCGCAAGCGAAGTTGCTGGCTGGGACTGAAGGAATTCAGCCTCAGATTGTATCACAAGACGCCGCAGCCGCATCTAGTCACTCCAAGTGGTTTTAGTGAAAAAAGGACCAGGCATTTTGATTGTCCAAGGCTACAGCCTTGTGCCTGCCGGTAACCCCTACTCAGCTGGCGGGGACAATAATTGCATCCGATCTTGTTATTGAGTTTGCGCCGACGCGCATGCCATGCGGCAGGCTGGCTGCGAGCCTGATTGAAATGTGTGCTGAAGGCGCCCTGCCCATGCGCATACAATGCAGCCACTTGCCCAAGCGCGGTGGTAAGCAAGCAGGTCAACAGGCTCCTGCATGTACCAAAAATAATTATAATTCGAAGCCATCAGCCAGGCCGAGAGTGCCGAAACTGTCAAGCGCGCCATGAACTGCTCTAGCTTCTCATACTGCACTAAGCGCGCCAAAGAAGACAAGTGCGCAAAGCCGTTCTACAGACAGGCAGTGGTGCATGTGCGCGCACAAACATGGACGTCAATTCAGGCGCTCCGTGCAAAGATATGCAGGACTGCTGCCCACACCGGCTGTGCTCCAACTCACAGGCAACGCGCCCAGCGAGCATCACCTGACCAGCCCTGAATGTCTAGGCAAACACACGCACGAGAGGGAGGCGCCCCATGTATGAGAGCCGCCCCAGTGTTCACTCCAAGCCCTGAAGCTCTCCAAGCTGACTGCGCTCCAGCGCGCCGCCCATGGCCGCAGCACGCTGCCAGCGTCATCACTGCATGTGCTGTCCGGGCAGCCATGCGCTTGCACACTGGAGGCACCCCGTGCGCGCAAGCAGACTTGGGGCGGCCAGCAGTAGCACTGCTCTAGCACGGCTCTCAGGTGATACGCGCAACAGGCCCCTCCGCCACTACATCTGGGGCGAAAGCTCTTTCAGTACTTGCGCGCTTCTAGCACGCGGCAGCACGCCCTGAACGAACCCTTGCAGCACACGCCAGCGACGCCCCGCCCCGCCATCCTCACGCCACACAGCGCGGCACGCCTGCGTGCCGCCCGCCCGCCTCCGCGCCCCAGAGGAGGCCAGCGCCCTCCAGCAACAGACGGAGACGCGCGCGGCAGCCGCTCAGCGGCGCTCCAGCACGCCGTTGACGATGCGCAGCGTGCCGCCCGTCTCCACGTCGCCCGCGGGCTCGGGCGTCAGCAGGCGCACGAAGGGCAGGCGCCCCGCGCGCGCGAGCGGCGCCAGCGACAGCGCCGCCAGCCACGCGGCCGCGGCCGCGGTTCCGCCAGGCGTGAGCCAGTCGAGGAGGCCCCACCCCACCTGTGAGCCGACGCGGGTCTAGTGACGGCAGGGATGCATGACACGGCTGCATGGCAATGCTCCACACATGAAGCAGTACGACCTGTCTTTCTTGCCAGGAGGAATTTGCACTCCGCGAAGCGGGGCCGGCGGCGCACCGCAAAGCCCGCCGCGATGCCGGCCAGGTGGCCCAGGAAGGACGCGCGCGGCACCACGGCCGACGTGAGCGCCAGGCTGACGAACGGCGAGGCCCACATCGGCATCTCCGCCACGCCCAGCACCGAGAAGGCGCCCTTGCCGCGCACCGCCAGCACGGTCATCCTACGGTCCCCGGAGCACGCGCGTGGATTTGGGGTAGGGTAGGGTAGGTGTAGGGTGGTGGATTCATGGTCGTGCCGCGGCCGTGCCGCAGCAATACCTGCGGCGTTCTTCCCTGCCAAGCAACAGGGTAGCCACCAGCCTCTCAGTGGCGCGTGTGACTGCGGTCGCCACCACACGTGATGTCGCAGGAGAGAGGCGATGAGGACAGACAGGTGCCATCATGGTGTTATGCACACAGAAGGACGGGCAGAGTCACCTGCATGTCACGGTGACAGGGTCGGGACTACCATGCACATGCATAAGCACTCACACATCTATGGGCGCACCAGCCAAATATCACCGCGCTGTAACCCACAGCGGTCACCCGCAGAAAGTGCTCCCGCCTCAGCCTCACGCCCAAAATGTAGTAGAACAGCAGAGTCATCTGCAGAGGCACACATTGCCTTGACCTCACCACAGGCAGCCGCCTGTGGCTCCAGCGCAGCTACACCACCGTTCAATTTCTCTGCTGGCAAGCGGCAAAGCTTGTATCACTCTGCTGCAGGCGTGCAGCCCTTGCCTGCCCACCCGCTGTCGGGCGTGGCAGCGCAGGCTATGCAAGCACCTCGGACGGCGCAGACACACCAGAGCAACTCGCTATCAGACATACAGTTGCTGAGTTGAGCAGAGCGAGGGAGCGCACCCCCCCGGACAGGACAAGCAGGATGGCGCTGATACGGAAATACTCCGCCGTGCCGCCGCTGCCGAGCTCCGCCACGCCGACCAACCACAGCGCCGACACGTTGAGCAGCAGGTGCAGCAGGTCGATGTGGCTCAGCTGCGCGGTCCAGAGCCGGTGCAGCTCGCCGTGCTGCACGACCTGCTCGTAGCTGAGCCCCACGTCCTCATAGCCGATATGCCGCGCAGTGAGGAAGAGGTACACTGCGATGAGCGCCAGCGCGGTGCTCGCCGTGCCGGGGCGCTCGAGGACCTGCCCCGCAGCGTACGGCTTCAGCAGAAGCGAAAGAAAGAGCTCTCGTGTTGCTGTGCTTGGGTCTAGCAGTGCGCACCTCCAGCAAGATGGGAGTGCCCATGTGCACAGCGCCGCCAGCCCAAAGCGCCGAAAGCGAAGAGCATCAAGGAGCGTCACAGGGCGCGCTCAGCAAGGCTGTGCATAGTCCAGCTTTGCCTTGCTTTGCTTGGTGTGGAGTGCCATCTTGTCATCGTGCTTCGGTCACGTCGTGCACACACTTTGTAGGCGCCACGAGCGTTGTATACTTTACTCTATGGGCTGGCATAGTTGTTAAGTGTGTGAGCCACTTTATCACACTGGTGTAATACAGTACTGTCCGGCTCTCTTCACCTGCTTATTTGCAAACACCTGAGAGGACCCAAGCTCCAAAGCGCCCGCCCTGTGAAAGTCAGGACATGCACTCGTCCTGACTCCACATGTGGAGAACGCAACGCACAGGAGGTGCACACGCATTCAGGCAGTTGCCTCTCCACAACAGGCCTCTCCACTGCTGACTGCAATGCTGCAGACTCCGCACCTGCAACGCAACCCTCCACCGTCACACTGGTCTGTCTCCGGCACATATATGTTCTGAGCGCATCCTGTAAGCCCGCCCCGCAAGCTCACACGCCTTCTCACAGCCGCAGTGCGAATAGCAGGAGCGCCCGCGCGTGGTCAGAGTGGTGCATGAAACGTCTCAGCAACAGGGCGTACCGCCCCCTCTGATCAGGTCTGTAAAGGTGTTCATAATCATCATCCCACGCGCCGCTCCAAGCAGGGGCCCCAGGGTCTGTGCAGCAGCAGGTCCAGAATTGCGCCTGAGCTGCGGACTCAGGGGGCTGCCGCGCGCACAAGAAGGCGCGGACGCGTGCAGAGCGCTGTACCGCTCCACGAAGCAGC
>JAABUV010000601.1_pt1 | contig 54564 bp, 91 predicted proteins | sample 5559971 | NCBI WGS metagenome assembly JAABUV01 (sample SAMN10711881, study PRJNA513362) | rock metagenome | isolation source: Antarctica rocks | place: Antarctica: Victoria Land, Knobhead nord | collected 2015-12-19 | reverse complement strand
GCGGGGACGCGCTCTGTGAGCGCGATGTGAGCGCGCGCTGTTGCTCGGCTCTGTCAGTGAGCGCAGGCGGCTGGTCTGTCAGCGCGACGCTGGGCGCGCTGGGCCTCCTGAGGCGCTTCAAGCGCCGTGCAGGCGCGGGCGCGGGGGCAGCCTGCGCCATCCAGTCCTCCTCCTCCCCTCCACCCACCAGCATGGCGCCGGCCGCCTGTCGCTGCCCCGGATGCAGCGCAGCCTGCGCAGCGCCTGGCTGCTCGGACTGGCCTCCCAGCGCATCTGCAAGCTCATCTGCGCCTCTCGCCGCCGCCGCTTGGTGCTCATCTAGGGGCTGTTCTGTCTCAGCTTCCAGGGCAGGCTGCCCTGAGCCGCTCGCACAGGCCTCTGCCAAGGCTGAGCTTGTGCCTGCAGCTGCTGCTTGCAGCCCTGTGGACAGCGCAGGCACAGAGGCTGCTTCCTCGCTGGCAGGGGCATCCATCACTTTTTACCAGACCACCGTCTGATCACCTTGTGGTGACTGTCCTTCCAAGACCAAACCTGTCTCAGCACATGCAGAGCACGCACGCGAGCTCTGCACCAAGGCATGTATTAGCAGAGCCTGGCTCCAAGGCGCCTAGGACGCACCTGTGGAGCTGCTGATGAGCGCTATGATCAGTTTGATGGGCACATTCACGAGTTGCGAGATGAAGCAAGGCCTGATCAAGGGCTGCGTCCTGCTAGATTTGAACTTGGGCAGTCTCTAAACACAAGTGCGCTAGATTGGCATAGGAAAATCGGTGTGCTGTAGCAGGCCGGCTGAGCTCTGTGCATACTGGGACTGAGGCACTCCGTGCATACCGCACGCGTTGCAGAGCCCCAATTGCAGAAGAAGACTGCAGGCCCCAGAAGTCGCTTCCACCTGCCCACCACTGCGACTGTGCTGCTTGGTGCTCTTCTGAGACCACTGTTCACACGCTAAGTGCTACCTGGTGTGGGCTTAGCCGCGCGCGTCACACGCTCGAGAGTGCTAGCTGCTATGGTGCGCGCTACTCAGCCCGCAAGCAGTCCCTGGCTGAATGGCCCCTCTTGCAAGTAATCCCGGACCCCAAGAGCTCCCGAACGTTTTTGCAGGTCGAAGGCAAGCAGAGCGCGCTGCAGGCCGACCCCGCACAACACGCCGCACACGTGCGCCCAGAGCCTGCTGCGCACTACATAACAAGATGTCACGACCCTCTGCACCTGCTCACGTCTGCGCGGCCTGACGTGCACAGGTGGAGGCGTTGCTACAGAGCATGCAGGACAGGTTTCAGAGGCTGGCGACCGACATTGTGGCCCGCATCGACGGCCTCGGCGGCAGGATAGACCAGCTGGAGGGGCAGATAGAGGCGCTGGTGCACCACGCGGAGGGCGACCCGGCGCCAGCTGACACACACACGAGCAGCTGAGGGTGGACGTGTGCAGCAGCGGATAGTAGCGCACTAGCGCAGTAGCTACTGTGCTGGCGGCCAGGCCAGCTGAGCACGGAGCTTCAGCTGATATGCACGCGCGCGTGCTGTTCTGTGAAAAGCTGTGCAGCGGGCCGAGACAGCATGCGCGCTGCAAAGGTGCAGGAGGGTGCAGCAGCAGCTGGTCTAGCGACGTGTGTCACCTGAAGGGATGTGCATTGCGGAAGGGCAAGGGCGGAGCGCAGCTGTCAGTGCGCTGGCATTGTACGGCTTTGTGGAGCAGCAGAGCCCTTGCACATGCATGCATGTCAGCTGCGAAAGCACAGGGAGAACCTGGAGCGGCTGGGGCAGGGAGCCGCCCCGCTCAAGCGTGTGCCCATGCGTGCTGCTTGATGAAACTGCAGAGCACGCGCTGTCGCACGTTCATCGCCAACTCTTACACAGTCTGCAGCAGTGGTCACGTGGCGATGTACGACTCCCCGTGTCGCCGCACACATTCGCGGTACTGGCAAGCACAAGGCATCCTGTCCTGCACCGTCGAAGACCGACCAGAGCACCGCAGAAGACACCAGACCGAGACAGGGCGGGCCTGACCAGCCTCACGCGAGTTGTGTACAATATTACACGGGCCTGTAGCTAGCAGTGTTTGCGTGGGCTTCACGTCTTCCTGCGACCGTGCGACCCTGTCAGCTTCGAGCCACCAAAGAGCGCAGCGCAGAAACCGGGCGCTTGAAGAGACGCACCCAACGGGATAGCCTGGCGCCACGCTCTGCAAGTCAATCTGTATCCAGCAGTCCCTGTTACAGACACATGCAAAGTTAGTGCCGCATGGAGCAGCGCAAACAGCAAAGTGCAAAGTGTGTGTGCAGACCTCTCACTTCCCTGCAAGCTTGAGGTGCGCTGCGGGCGATGCAGTCTATACGCAGAGCACGTGCAACAGGGGGCGCGCTCACCGGTGGTTCTGCAGGGACAGCGAGCACCCGCGCTGGGCGAACGGGCCGCGCCACTTGTCCAGCGCCTGCTCCACGAGCACGGTCCACTGGCCATAGTCGCCCCCGTCGGGGTTGAGGCAGCAGACGCCCAGCACGGAGCCGATCAGGCCGCAGTACAGCCACTCGCAGCCCTGGTGCGCGTTGGGCGGCACGACATACGGGTGCACGCGCGCCAGCGTGTCCACGTCCTGCATGAAGGACGCCCAGAAGCCCTGTGCACGTGGCGCGCCGCACGCTAGTGTAAAGGGCGCAGAGTTACGCGACACACGCCAGTGGAAGGGTGCAGGAAAGAAAACACAAGTGCGCAGCATGCACAGGCACGGCAGCTGCCTACCAGCCTTCCCGTATGCGAGTCGTGTTCAGTGCCGAGAGGGCAGGCGCACCGGGTCGAGCCGGGCATAGAGCTGCGGCGGGACTGCTTGAGGCGTATGACTCAGCTTGACAGTTCGGCCTTGGCCCAAACTGCCAGCGCTCTTTTGGAACTCGACACACACGCGCTGCGAGTTCTCGTTGTACGCCATTGCCTGCCAGTCGTGCCCTCAGCGAGTCATCGCTCTGCAGGCAACTGCACCGCTACCAAGCGCAATCCCTTGCTTCGCCCTCTGGTGCCCAGCAGCCCGATCAGTTAGCAGCGCCGTTGTGCACGTTATGATTATGAATTGTCTGCTTAAACACAGCGGTTGTACAAAGCCTGCAAGCTCAGAGGCACACCGGTGATGTACCCAGCCTAGGCCCGGCAGCCTAACAATCTGCGAGGCCTGCAGAGCAGTATGAGCAGAAGTCACAGAGTGACTTCTCAGTGTATCCGCCACTGGTCTGATACATATTCAGCATCAGCTGTAGAGGTTGTGCCTGACCTTGCTTGGTTGCGCCTGTGTGATGCGGCCAGCGGATGTGCTGGCAGCAGAGTGCTACGGCATCCTGCGCGACTTGCTACGCGTGACGCAACAGAGGCCGGAGGGCTGGCAGGAGGAAGCGAGGCGGCTGCTGGCAGTGAAGGAACGCCTGAAGTGCGCGGAGCGCATCAACGGCGCGTCCTGGCCGGTCATTTCCCAGAGCGTGCGAGCTCCCAGTCGGCGGCCGCCAGACCTTGTGGAGGCGGAGCTGGAGAGGCTGCAGCGCAACCTGGCAAAGGTGCGACACCCGGCTTCATAGAGCTGGCAGTCCGCAGTATTTGGCCACGCGCCTTACGCTAGCCAAACAGGCTCCCCTCAGGACTGCCTGCCATGTGGCTCTGTCCCACTTTGGACCATGTCAAGCGGGTGCCTGGAGCGAGGGGGCACCAGCCCTTGCCATAGTGGGGACACCTCTTGCTGTGTTTTGATGTCAGTTGCGTGCGGGAACCAACTCAGGACTCGCTACTGCACACCTGCTCACCCACGTATATTAAGGCCGTCGCCTCTGTGGACCCAGCGCGTCTGCGTGTTGCAGGTGAGGCAGCTGAAGTCGCAGGGCTGGGAGGGCGAGGCCGCCAGCCTCGCGGAGCGGGAGCAGCAGCTGCAGGGCGAGCTCGCCAGCAGCGGCGCGCCGCCAGGCGCCGCCGCGCCCTCGGTTGCGGCGAGCGGAGGGCCGGACTGGCGGCCGCTGCCTGACGTGGAGACGGAGCTGCTGCGGGTGCAGAGGTGCAGTCCGTGGGCATTATCATGTACATCCGCATGTTGCAGCATGTTTGTGCACCTGGCAATGGCCGATGAAAGCCGCAGCCACCCATTGCATGCACCCATGCATGCAAGGGGCCGCTGCCGCATTCACTGCAAGCCTAAGGCTCTGATCGGTCCTGGACCGCACTAATCACTGGAGCGCATACGTCAAATGTGCGGGTGTTCTTATGAAAACGCACGCAGCGCAGGGCAGCAGCCAGCAGTTTCCGAATTGAGCGGCTGCGCATGCGTGAGGCTGGCGGGCTGACATTTGATGGGCGCGGCGCAGAAATATCGCGCATGCTCGCGAGCAGCAGCTGGCAGGCTGGGAGACGGCGGTCGCGCAGCTGCGCAAGCGCGAGCAGCGCCTGCTGGACGAGCTGGACTGGCGCGAGGCGGAGGCCCTGGGCCAGCAGGCGCGGCCGCCCGGGCCCGCCGGCGCCGCGGAGCGCGTGCACGGCCTTAGCAGCCTCTGGCGGTAGCGCACAGCCGCTTTGCGGCGCGGCGACAGGTACAACATAGCCGTGTCACAGAGATAGGTTGCAAGGACTGCTTGTATCCGATAGCATGACCTGAACTGCGCTCTGATGACGGAAGTGCGCTGCGACTCAGCCATTGCAGGCCCCTTGCAGCTCAGCAGTAGGACACTGTAACCCGCTGAGCTCGCACTGCAGCTGCATGTAATTGTACATGTAGTGTCCTGGTATCAATGCTCAGCGGAAGGCATGCCATGTCTTACGTGCCTCTGGCACATACAATGACAGATGACATGACAGTGCAGCGGTCCACACACACTTGCTCCCCAAGCTCTTCTCCTCACCACCAGGTCAACAACCCGTTTGCATTGGCTCCTCCTCCTGCTCCGCCTCTGGCTGAATACGCTCGTACACTGCGACGAAGGTCTGCGCGCCAGCCACGCGCCTCACCATTCGTGTATTATTTGATTTTTCTGGCATCAACAGTGCTTCTTCTCTTTGTGCTAATCTTCTTTGTGCTAATGAGCAGCCACAGGACATGACCATAGCCACAGATGCCACCAACCTGCATGCTCAGACACGCACACACATCTCTCTGCCTGCTGGCCTGCAGTCAGCTGCAGCCCATGATGACTCAGGGCAGATGCCAGCGCCGCCAGCTGCAAAAGTGGCCCAGTGAGGAGCGCAGCGGCAGTCGCCCATGCTCTGCAGCCCAGGGCACACAGCACAAGGCGAGCATGCCCACGCGCCCGCCCGTGCTCCGGCCCCCTGGCGACACGCCCTGCAGTGCAGGCGGTCGGGCGCCGCACCTGCCCCGCGTTCCGCGCGACCTTGATGCCCTCCTCGGTCGCGCTGGTCAGCAGGCCGGCGGCCGCGTCGGCGGCCACCTCCGCATCGCCCAGGCGCCGGAAGAGCGCGTGCGCGTCCAGGCCCGCCACCATCCACGCGCCCAGCTGGCGCGCGGCAGGCGCGGCCTCAGATGCGCCTCAGCGCCAGGCTTGCACGCTGCTTGAGCCTCGCTGCTCAGTCGGCATGTGCTCGACCGGCTGTCAAGTTTGACGCATGTGCTTTCCGGGCCACGCGCGGAGTGCAGGGCACTGAAAGCTGACAGACCAAGCTGAGACAAAAGGCATATAGCATGAAAATATTATGGCAAAGCACACAGCGCACGCGTCGGCAGCCGCTAGGCGCCGGCAGCGACACCACGCGCCCCCACGCCGCACGAGCGGGCGCATGCGGGCAGCGGCGCGCGCGTGGCACACCTCCTGCACATCAGTGGCGGTGTACAGGCGGCCGCCGGGCGCGAGCAGGAACGCATACTCTGCCAGCAGCTGCGCGGAGATGATGCGCCGCCGGTGGTTTGTCGCCTTGAAGTGCGGGTCCTGCAGCAGCGCGCCGGCTGCGTTTTCACCTGTCCTGCCTGCCAGTCTCCTGCCAACCAGGCAGCAGTAGCCGACGGCTGTGCCAAGCGAGGGCGGCGCATGGCTCCGCACGACAGAAGCCTGGTGATGCTCACCTCTGCTTCTCACTGGCGGTAAGGCATGATTGTGCGATGTGGGGACACGCTGACACACTACCCTGTGAACACCTGTGAGTACATGCAGGCCTTGCACAGGGCATATATTCGCGGCGCGCACAGGCCTGCAGGGCCACATGGCATGATGAACATGATGCGCCGGGCCTCCCCAGCACTGCCGACGAAGACCGCCGCCTACAACTCAGCCGCACCATGGGCTGGCCGCTGACAATACGGCTGGCCAAGGCGGACACGCACACTGCAGCTCCGCGAAGTCGAGGGGGTGGGGGATTCCAGGCGCGCGCCGGGAACAGGAAGAAGAGCTTGGTGAGCTGGGCCTTGAAGAAAAAGTTGGTCAGGTACTTCTGCGTGTTGGTGCGCACGCAGGCGATGTTGCCGAACTGCCCGGGGTGCTCGCGCCGCAGCGCCAGCACGCGCTCCTTGACATATTCCGCGACCTGCGCGGCGCCCTGCCCGGCATGACTGCATATATCTTGGGTGCCAAGCTGCACGAGGCGGGGACCGCGCATGCGAACAAGGCCCCCTGTAGCCAGCATGAGCGCCATGCCTGAGCCCTGTTCTTCGGACCTGCACCGTTTTCAGTGTGCACGGGCATGCCCAGCAGTGTGGCGAGCGGCAGCAACGCAGGGGGGCGCGCCTTGTCCCGCAGCTCCATGCCCAGCATCAGCGTGTCTGGGAACAGCGGCGACAGCCGCACGAGCAGCCCGCCGAAGCCGCACCCAACGTCCACAAAGCGCACGAGCGGGCCCTTTGGCTGCTCGGGCGGCTGGCCGCCCCCCGCTGCCCTGCCTGGCCCAGCCTCCTGCCCTGCACAGAGGTCGGTCAGCTTTTTTTCCACTGGGCGTACAATGCTAGTAGCCGCGCTTCAGGCCGTCACAGTCCAAGTCCATGCACCATATTTTCCCATGCGATTGAGGCGCATTAGAGCGCAAACAGGAGGGACGGCAGGCCGGTGCCGCAGGGGCTCACGCGTGGCGTTCCCGCCGGGCACCTGCGTTGGCTGCTCTGCAGGCGCTAGGTGGGCTGCTCCATTGCCGCTGGCGTCCCGGCCGGCCTCTCCAGTTTCGCCCCCCGCAGGCGCCGCCGCCTCACCCAGCCCGTCTCTCCTGGCCGCGCCGGCGTCGCCGTAGAATGCCGGGTACAGTGCCGACCTGGAACGCGCAAGTCAGCTGATCACTGGGTGGAACAAGCTGGTGCAAGTGAACGTTCAGGCCAGTGGACTGTGCTTGGCGCACCAGTCAAAGTCGGACGGACATACGGGCGCCCCCGTGTTCCGCATGTCGCTGAGCGGGTTGCTGTGCGCGCGAGACCTGTACAGCGTCTTCCTCGGGTGCTTCGTGCCCTGAGCAGCAACGTCAAGCAAACGTTAGCGCACATCATGTTACGTTGAGCTCGATGCAGGGCTGCAGGGAGCGCGCCGCGTTTGCCGCACGCTTCTCCCGGACGCCCAGCTTTGCCTTTGCATTGTCCCTCATTTCTGCGCAGATGTGCACGGCCTGACGCACTTGCGACGCGAACGCGTCTCCGGCGCAGTACCCAGTCTCTACCTGATGCAACACAAGCTGCTGCCTGCTCTGGTTTGCCGACTTTGCCTCGGTGCCGGGCGAGGTGCACCAGTTGGGAAGATATGAAGAAGAGGACACTTTTTTCTGTTGCAAGCGCAAAACATGCCCTGGATGCCCTCATATGAGGCCTGTGTATACAGCCGTCAAAAAGCAGCGTGGCCCAGGAACACGTGTACGCACCAGGTTGGATGGTACATGCGTTCCTCGACATAAGCATTGGGGACGTGGACCACCACAAGCTGCTGGCTGCAAACTACGCTGCATTGCAGGAGTTTTACACACGCACAGGCAGCCAGGCGCGGGCCTGCCATGGTGCACGCACAGCCGTTCGCTCCTCTTGTGCACTGCAACTCAGTTTCAGCAGGTGGGTGGCTTGTGCAGGTTGGCGTGCCGCCAGGCCGCAGCCTTGGAGAGCTCAGCGCAGAGCAAAAGGAGCTGCTCAGCGAAGCCTACAGCGCAGACCCAGCGTGGTCGTCCAAGGTATGCACTGCACTGCACGGTGCACTGCTAGTTTCTCACCCGCGAGCCGCCCAGTCTCAGCAGAAGCGCTGAGTGTGCGTCACAGGGGCCCTTCAGGGCAGAGCCCCCCGTGCCAGTGCACGCGGGGCGCATCGTTATCAGCCTGCTGTATGAGCGCGAAGCGCCAAAGGCCGTAGCCAACTTCAAAGCGCTGTGCACTGGCGAGCGCGGCCTTGACAAGGCCAGCAAGAAGCCTCTACACTACAAGGTACATGCTGTGCTAAAATGTGATAGGCATGTGCTTGTTATGCAGCACCATGGCCACTCCTATATGTATGTGTTGTTTAAGGCCAGGGTCTCATGCCCTTGTTCTTCTGCGAGGCAATGCCCCTGATCGCATGCTGCTCATGCTGTTGCCAATGTTGCAAATGTGCGTGATGCGCACACTCTTCATGAAGGTCATGGGACCCACACGCATGCAGGGAAGCTGCTTCCACAGGATTGTGAAGGGCTTCGTGTGCCAGGGCGGAGACATCACCAGAGGCGCGGGCCTAGCACTTAATTCTGTGCTCCTCTGAAACACTCAGATGAGCTCAGCGCGTGTCCATGCACGGTGCCAGGTCTGTGCTGCAGCCCCATGGCTGGTGAGCACCCTGTGCTGCCGTCTGGTGCAACCTCCTGAGGCAGCCTGCATGCAGGCGATGGCTCGGGCGGGGCCAGCATATACGGGGGCAAGTTTATTGACGAGAAGGCGGCACTAAAGACCAAGCACGCCAAGCCAGGCGTGGTCGGCTTTGCAAATTCTGGCAAGGCAGGCTCCCTGCTCCTGCAGCCTGCCAGGCTAGCTTACACTTTGAGCCCTGACGCCTTGGGTTCTTGAGCGCGCACATGTTAAGGTGTTCACGCCTGTATATGCATGCATGTGGCACCCCAGTCAGTCCTGCAGCATGCATGCTGCACAAGGCAACTGGCGCCGTGGATGCTTATGCAGCTCGGGCACCCACGATGGGCAACGCTGCGCAGAACTCCAACTCCAGCCAATTCTACATCACGCTTGCGGCGGCGCCCCAGTGCGACGGCAAGCACGTGGTGATCGGCGAGGTGGTCCACGGCTTGGACATCGTCGCGCGCATAGGTGCAGCATGTTGTTGCCTCCCTGTGCTCATTTTTGGAAGCTTCACTATGCAAGTCTCGGCCTCATGGCCAAGGTCACCAAATGTGATACAAGTGAAGCAGTGTCAGTTGCGAAATGTCAGCAGCCGCTTGGCTGTGACCTGCCCTGCCTTCTGCCGGGCAGGCATGCATATGAGCGCTATTGCACGGCCTGTGGGCATGCTGCTGGGACCGCCTATGTGCACCTGCAGGCTCGACCCGGTTGGCCACTGTGTGCAGAGGCGGAGGCTGCCTCAGTGGACGGGACACCGCGGACTCAAGTGCGGATAGCAGACTGCGGCATCCTGCCACCCTGACACACATCCATAGCCTGCGTTGGCAGCACGAGATCGCATTTGTAGGCATGCCCTGCAATTATATCCGTGCAAAGCTGATCCTGCACTTTGACAGTGCAATGTGCCACCCTGGTGAGGAAGTGCGAGGAGCGGATGAGTGCACATCAGACCTGTTACAAACCAATCTCTGCAGATACAATGTGCATTGCACGGAGCCGCTATTCACGAGCACTGCAGCTCAAAGAATTGGTTGAGCAAAGTCAGGCAAGCAGGCGGTCAAGCACGATCCCAGAGAAGAGCGCGGCGCCGTGCCATTTGTTGGAGCCAAACTTGGCCAGGCAGTCCGCCTGGGAGTCCAGGTCCACTGCCGCAATCTGCCAGGCGAGCTGCGCACCGGATGCCGCCACGCCCGCGTAGAACGGCAGGCCCGCGCCCACCGCCTGGCCTGCCGCCCCAATCACGCTCAGGTTGTGTGGCCTGACTGGCACTGTCGTCACGCAACACACGGACCACATGAGCAGCAGCATGTGTTTGCTGCAAGTAGGCGAAAGATATGCCTGATAGCATTGACTGCTGGGCCGCAGTGTAAATGCGACGATACACCCTTGACTTGCATGGTTCTTGTGCAGTGACACGAGCGAGGTCCGCACCAGTGAGGCAAAGCAGGCTCACATTCAGCGCTGCAAAGCCCGTGAGCCAGGCCTTGGTATGCGTGCCAAACAGCAGCGCCGTCGACTTGATGCCCACATGCGCATCGTCGACCTTGTCCTGTCGAGCCAACAACGCCATTAGCCCCTGCTGCACATGCATTAGGCAAAGTGCTGGCACTCCCGCACGTACACAACATAGTCTGCAATGGCAGAATCGCAGACTTGGCAGCCCAGGGGGCTGCCATCGTAGTGTTGTTGCTCGACATGACCGGGCTGATCCCAGGAGCTCTCGCCGGGACGGGCGTGGCGGAGCGCGCGGCCCGCAAATGGTGGCATGGCTGGCGCCAAGCTCATCGGGCGAGCGCGCGCCTGGTGCGCATAGATGGTGTCGTAGACGAGCGTCCAGCAGACGCCGGCGCCGTACAGCGGCAGCACGACGGCCCAATCGCAGCTGCCGCGCACCGCCGCCCAGCCCAGCAGCGCGCCCCAGTTGAATGTCAGGCCCAGGAACGCCTGCGGCTGCGTGCGTTGCGGCGGCCCCCGGGTCAACAACGGCTGCTGGGACCCGTGCAGCGCGCCAATGTGGACTCAGGGAGGGAGCCCTATGGCTCCTTGGATTGTAGCGCAGACATTTTAGATAGTAAGTTAATACGTGGACGTCACAAGCAGACATTTCAGTGATGTGGGGGCAAGGCCTTACTGACACAAGCAGTGCCACTGGGCAATGCCACAGACTTGCCCAAGGCCCAATGGGTGGTGGTGCACAGACGCAACTAGTGCTGCCAAGGCATGTGTCACAATACGAACAGGGCCAAGATATGAACAGGGCCAAGAGAGGGCACTGCTTGAAGCACATAATTTGATGCATCACTGAGAAGCAATGGCCGGGGCGGCATGGTGAGCGTGTGGGCGCACCCAGTACGTCACGCGCTTCAGCGCGGGGTATGTGAAGACAAGGGCAAGCGACGAAGCGCCCAGCGCAACGCTGTATGTATTCAGCTGCAGCAGCACGCCCAGACCGAGGCCCAGCTGCCCTGCCAGCAGGCCTGGCCGCCGCACGCATGAAACCTGAGAGTGCTGAGCTTTCATAAATGATGCGCTGGCCGGGCGAATCAAGCTTGGCCAGCAGGAGTAAGCAAGGCACGCGCAACATGTTCCATTTTCTGACAGAGGCGAGCAAGTGTGCAAGGCCAATGCGCTGTCAGCAGGCAGGATGCATCCATTTTCGGTAGTTGGGTCGCTGAACACTGCATGTGATGCCGTGCTGCGCCGCCTAACATGTTGCATTGGAGTTCCTCCCCGTGCACGCATGGCTGGCCAGGGCCTGCACCCAGCGCCTGCCGCGGCTGCAGCGTCCCAGCAGCCAGCGGGCGGGCGGCTGTGCGCGCCACGCGGCGGTCCAGGTCGCGGTCCCACAGGTCGTTGATGGTGCAGCCGGCGCCGCGCAGCAGCACCGCGCCCGCGCCGAAGAGCGCCAGCAGCGTCGCATCCGGCAGCGCGCCCGGCGGCGCGGCCAGCGCAATGGAGCAGAAGCAGGGCCATGCGAGTAGCCACGTGCCTGCGCGGCTGGGGCAGAGTAAGCCTGTACTTTGTAGCAAGCAGCAGGTCCCCTGGGCAGGTTGCAGCCTGCGGCACACCCGCGCGGGTGCTCTCGGCGCTCACCTATGGGCTTTTCCAAGCGCATGAGCTGCGTGTAGGGCAGCAGCCGCGGCGGGCAGTGCCGCAGGAGCCACCCGGGCTGGGGCGCAGGCGCTGCCCCTCCCGAAGCAGGCCCAGCAGCGCTCGTTGCCTCGGGTCCACCGTCCCTGGCGCATGGGCCTATGCCGCCATCGGCCTGCATCAGTGAGCGGTGGGCTGTATCAAAACATCTTCCTGCAGGGAAGCACATGGCGCAGCATGTGCAGCAAGAGACAGCACGGGCCTGCTCGCCTGCCGCCGCTGCTGATTGTCCGCCAGTGGACGTGCAGCGGCTGACAGGTCTGCCGGCGGCTGTGGGCTTGCCGCACTATAGCTCCGCAGGCTGATGAGCACCTGGGGCATGCAGGTCTGACGAACCTGAGCCCATGGAGCATTAAGGCCCGCCACAGCCTCCAGCAGGCTGGCACTGGCCAAACTTGCTGTCTGCGCGTCCTGTTTGCTCTGCAGGGAGTCCCGCAGCCTGGCGCCAAGCGCGAGGAGCGTCGACCAACGGCGCATGGCGACTGGCACGCCGCTGGACAAAGCACACTGGTGGAAGCTATTGCAGTGCTGCAAGATGAGGCGAATGGCGCTGCAGATACGGAGTGTATAGACCCCTCCAAGTCAGAACACCCCCTATAGGTGGTGCTAGCTAGCACCAGGCCAGCAGGCCCAGCATGCATGACATGCTTCAGAGCTTGCTCAGCTTCACAGGCCTCTGCCGTCCTAGCCCAGATCCTCGTATATCTGTGAGCACTGTGCAGCCACACAGGCGTCCTCGCACTTGACTGCATCGGCAGCACTTGCGCCGACCGCCGCCGCGCCTGATGCCCCGCGGCTAGGCACACCAGCTCATGGCCAGCGACGTGGAGCTGGGCCTGGAGGAGGACGCCGCCATGAGCCAGCTGCTGCCCTTTGAGCGGCAGATGGTGGAGGAGCTGCTCGCAGACGATGGCCTGTGCGTCATGGCGGCAGGCCTGAGCTGGCACCGCGTCGCGACGGTGCTCGTGCGCCTGCAGTACGGCCGGTGCCGCCTGGACGGCCAGGGCGGCGCGATGCTGGTGCTGGGGGCGACCGAGGCGCAGCGCGCCTCGCTCAAGGCGGAGCTGCTGCGCATGACCCGCACCGAGGCGAGCATCAGGTGACCTGCGCGCCGCGCCTTGCGCCCTTGGCTCCTCCTTGCCAGCCCTGCGTGGCGAACCCACCGCTGCCGCGTTTCCTTGTGCGTGCCTGAATTGCCGTGGCCGCTGCCATGCAGTACCGAACTGCTTTAAAACCTCAATCTGCTATCACTTGGCAGCCCACCAGCTTCGTGCACCAGACCGACTTGTGCTGCGTTCTGTGCAGCTGCGCGCATGCCAGGACGGACAGCGGCGCTGCCGCCGAGGCGCGCGCAGCCGACAACAGCGACCAGGCAGCGGGGGAGCAGGACCCGCCGCTGCTGCACGCGCACGGGCTGACGCCAGCAGACGTGGCGGGCCCGCCGCTGCTGCACGCGTACGGACTGCCGCCCGAGCCAGGGCCCGCTGCAGGGCCGGGGCCCCCGGCACCCGACCGGGACCCTCCGCCCCTGCACGCCCACGGGCTGCCGCCCGGGCCGGGGGGCCCGGGCGCGGCCGGTGAGCCCGCGCAGCTGCATGCGCATGGGCTGCCGCCCGAGGCGGCAGAAGCTGCAGCAGGCGGGGGAGCGGGTGCCGACGAGGAGGACGGCGTGCCGGTGGAGGTGACGAACGAGACGCCGTCGGCGCAGCGCATCGAGCTGTACCGCAGCCGCGTGTGCCTGTTTGTGACCACGCGCATCCTGGTCGTCGACCTGCTCAGCGGCCGCGTGCACGGCAACCAGGTGCGCCGCCGGGCCCGCCCACCACGGTGCCCTGTGACGTGCTGTGAGACCGAGGGTGCCAGACGTCGGGCGCTGCGCCGCTGCGCCCGTCCAACCAGGTGCCCTGCCGGGGCGCGGCGCGCCTCCGGGGGCGGCTCCTGTCTCGAGTGTCGCATGGTCCGGCTGGGCCGCGTCCGGCCCCTGCTGTCACAGCTGTGCAGCCGTGGACGCAGCCGTGCGCATGCGCGGCTTCAGCAGCGGTCTGCTTGGCTCGCACGGTGTGCTGCGTGCTGCAGCTGCAGACGCGAGTAGCGCTGCCTTCAGTTCGTATGCCTGATAGCATGTGGCGAAATCAACGCGGCGCTCACTTCCTGTCGGCATTTCCTGGCTGCCCCAACAGCAGGGCCGGCCGCACCCTGTTGGCGCTGAGTCGGACGTGCCGCGCGCCGCGCCAGATCGCGGGCATCCTGGTGCTCAACGCGCACCGCGCGAGCGACGCCAGCGGCGAGGGCTTCGCGGTGCGCCTGTTCCGCGGCGCCAATGCGGCCGGCTTCGTGCGCGGCCTGACCGATGCGCCCACCGCGCTGGCTGCCGGCTTCGCAAAGGTGGAGCGCGTGCTCAAGGCGCTGTACGTGCGCCGCCTGCACCTGTGGCCGCGCTTCGCGGCGCAGGTCAGGGAGACGCTCGACGACCTGGGCACGTCGGTGCGCCTTCGCCCGCGACAGGCACCGCTCCATAAAGAGTCAAGAGGACTCTTTCACAACCAGGCCCGCAGGCGGGGCTTGCTCACGCGCTGCGTGCGCGCAAGTGCTGCAGCGGGCGTTGCAGCGTGCGCATGCGCATGCGCGCGCCGCTGGCCGCTTCGCTTTGCGCTGACTGCTGGCATGCACGCAGCCTCTCAGCGAGTCCAGGTGACGCACGGCGCGCACAGCAGGAAGTTGGCTCAGCTGGGTTGCAGGCAGTGCCGAAGCAGCCACAGGCAGCTAGCACAAGCCTGCCGCGTGCCCTGGCGCATGCCATCAGTTGCACGTGGTCGGAGAGCCACCACAGGCTGCGCTGACGCGCGCGCCGCGGATCGGACAGGAGGCCCAGCTGACGCTGCGCATGACGCCGGCGATGGGCGCGATCTACGACGCCATCACCGACCTCATGGACGCGTGCCTGAAGGAGCTGAAGCGCTCCAACAAGGTGCGGCGCGCCTGCGGGCACGAGCCGCACTGTGTCACGTGGTAGATGGGTCAACACCTTTTCTGGGCTGTGCTGCAGTGGGGCATAAAGTTCATCAAAATTGTTGCCATGCAAAGTTGGAGTAGGCGATCATGGAGCTGTGGTGATTGTGATTGACGACGCCAGGGTTTGCACAGGATGGCATCAGCTTGGCGATGAGTGAGTGCAGCGCAAAGGGCGCACGCACTGCGGGTGGGATCTGCAGCTCGTGGGCGTAGAGGGGGCACGAGCGGCATCATGCCATTGAGGTGGCGCTGGCCGAAGTCGCTACACGTAGTTTCATCAGGGATGGAGCTGGGGATCAGGCCGGGGCCCTGGGCGGCGCAGGTGGACACGAGCGGCATGACGCTCGAGCAGGGCCTCTTCCGCAACTTTGACGACATCGTGCGCCGGCAGCTGGACGCCGTCTGGCACACCGTCAGCATGCGCACCAAGCAGGCGCGGCCGCATGCGCTGCGGCTCTGTGGCCAGTCTCGCGCGTATCAGATGCAGGGTGAGGCTCTCCGGGGCTGCGCCCTGCGTTCCAGAGTGGCAGGGCCCTGGCTGCGATGTACCTCTCGCGCTCCGTATGCTGGGTACCAGCGGGCAGGTTCAGGCGGGCACACTATCGTCGCATGCTTCCCAGGTGCGCGCTCGTCCTGTACCTGTAAGGTGGTGAACACGGTCACCAGATGTCCACCGACCGCTGTGATAGGCCGCCTAAGGAGGGGGTGATAAAATGTATTCTTGCGCCTGGACGGCGCCTGCGGCGGGCCCGCGCAGCGGCAGGACCCCCGGGCTGCATGGCCCCGCGCCGGCGCTGGTCCCGGTGGCCCTGGCCCGCGAGCGGCGCTGTCCACCGAGCGGCTGAGCGGCTGCGTCCAGGGCGGGGCCACGCCGCGCAGGTGGTGGCCGACCTGCGCACGTCGCGCACGGCAGCGTCCCCTCGCTGAGCGGCTGCACGCCGCGCCGCGCCAGGTGGTGGCCGACCTGCGCACGCTGCGCACGCTGGCGGAGCTGCTGCTGCGCCTGGACGGCGTCACATTCCTGGGCTACCTGGAGAGCCTGCGCGCGAGCGAGGCCGTCGGCAGCGTCTGGCTGTTCCACGACGCGGCGCACACCATCTTCGAGCAGGCCAAGCGGCGCGTGTGGGCGCTGGGCGGCGGCGGCGCCGCCGGCAAGCGCAAGCGCGCCGGCGCCGGCGGCGAGCCGGTGCGCTGCAGCCCTGAGGGCCGGGGCCGACCTGCCTGGGTTGTGCTTGCCAAACCAGAAACTCACATGCACGTTTTTTTGGCCAGCGTGCCTGCACGCCCCGACCTGCTCGGCGCTAGCGCTCCGTGATTGAGGGTGAGAGGCAGCGCGGGGGGGTGCGCCGCGCCCGCGGATCCGCTCGCAGCTCCTCAGGCTGCATGATTGTGCCTGTCCTCTCACCCTCAGCCACCCCGATCACCGCCTGCCCTCCCCCGCCATCCGCACTGCACCGTGCTGAGGCCTCACATCAGCCGCCAGACCTGCCGTAGGTGGGCTGCATGCATGGTGCAGACGCCTCATCCAGCTCAGCCAAGCCAGCCCGCCGTCCTCGGGCAGGGCGGGGGCGGGGCGGCCGGCGGCGGGGCCGGCAGCGTGGTGCCCGTGCTGGAGGAGATGCCCAAGTGGGCCGTGCTGCGCACGCTGCTGGAGGTGCGCCGCCCAGGCCCCACGCAGAGATGAGTGGCGGATCACGCGCCTGGCCCAATGCCCGGTGTGCAACCACTGCGCAGAGCGTCGCTCATGGGCGTTGCATGCATGCACGGCGGGCTTGGCAGCCACGAGCACTTTCTACGCTGGAGGCGGGCGCTGATGCGGTCAATGCATACCTACAGTAAGAGGCGGTGCTCCGATGTAGGACACTGTCCTGAACAACTGCTTGCGACATGGGGCATGGTCCGCGCGCAGGAGATTGAGGCCGAGCGGGCCCGGCTGCGCGACTCCGCCAGCGAGCGGGAGGGGCGTGGCGAGGCGGCGGAGGCTGCCGCGGAGCGCGAGGCGGCGGACGCGCCGGTCGTGGTCATGACCGAGGATGTGCGCGTCGGCTTGTTGCATGTTCTGGCCCCGCGTTGTGCTGCTCTGCGCTCTCAAGCTGTGTGCCGCGTCCGGCGCGACCACTACTTCGAATGGAGGTCATATGCCTGCATGCTCGTGCCAACAATGCGCTTTTTGTTGTGCTTACCTTGTGGTGTGCGGGCACTTTGCACACTCCCGCATGGTTGGCCCTTGCGGGTGCGGGCGGACCTTGACCATGCGCCTCAGCGCGCTGCGCCTCGACTTGGGCACCTGCGTGCCGCCCCTTCCTCGCGGCGGATGCGAGAGGCGCCTAGCACACCAAGCGCTTCGCGTGGCAGACGTGGACTCGGAAATACCCCTGCGGGCACCTGTTCCTGCCCGCCGCAGGCGCGCACCTGCGCGCAGCTGCGCGACACGCTGCGGCCGGGCGGCGCGCCGGCGCTGATGCGCGCGCTGTACCGCGACTACCTGTTCGCGCGCGCGGACGCCGCCAAGCGCCCGTCCGCCGGCGGCCGCGGCGGCGGCGGCGGCGGCGGCGGCCGCGGCCAGCGCGGCGGCCGCGGCGGCCGCGGTGCAAACATCGCCGAGAAGTGCGCGCCGGGTCGCAGTCGCCGCTGACGCCAATGTGCTGCCGTGCATGCTGCATGACGCCGCTGCAGGCCTGCAGGTGCTGTAGGCGCTGCAGGCTGGGGAGGGTGTAGGTTAGGAGCCCTGCCGTAAGAGCAGGAGGCCTTGGACAACGACATGGCAAGGCCTGGGCACAGGTGCAGTAATGCAATGCTCTGACTGGGCATGCACCGCATTTGGAGTGTGCATCAAGTCCTGCCAGGCTGTCTCTCTCTGCCGCTCTGCTTCCGTGCATTGGCATCTGCGCACCCGCGAAGCGCCGCCCCTGCACGCAGGCTGGAGGCCATACGCACCTCGCGCCTGGCCATCGACCCGGCCGAGGAGCGCGCGCTGCTGAGCGAGGCGCAGTCTGTGGCCGCCGGCCGCGCCGCGCTGGCCGCCGGCGCCAAGGCCCCGGGTCGCGGCCGCGGGCGCGGCCGCGCCCGCGGTGGCCGCGGCGAGAGCGGCGGGCGCGCCGAGCGGCCGCTCGCCGTGACGGGTGTGCCGCACGACGGGTCGTTCGACTTGCGTCTGTGCTTGCAGCTGCATGTTGGTTGCCGTCTTTACTTGCTGTGCATCGCACTCTGTGCCACTATGTGCCGTGCAATGACGTGTTGCAAGCAGGATTGGTTTCGGGTCCTGCCAACATGGTGCTGCGCGGCATGCCCCGCAGAGGATGCTGGCGGCGGCGGCGGCGAGGGCGCGGCCGGCGTCGAGCCCGACGGCCTGGCCGCGGGCGTGCGCTTCTGCGCGCTGGAGGGGCGCGAGGAGGGGCTGCTGTGGGACCTGGCGCCCGCTTTTGTGGTCAACTACGACCCGGACATCGCCTTCGTGCGCCAGCTGGAGGCGCGCGGCCCACCCCGCTCGCTCCGGTCACTGGCTCCTTGAACGTTGCTGCGCGCGTGACTGGCCGTCCTGGGGCGGGGCGCGCCTCGCCCGAAGCGCGGGCGCCCTGCGGGGCTCACCCGGCTGGTGGGGCGTTGCGCCTGCTGCGCAAACTTCCAGTAAGATCGTGCTGTCACATGAGCCTGGGCGGGCTGGCCTGAGCGAGCAGGCCCGATCCGCGCCGGCCGCACGCCAGAGATATGTGGCGCGACTCAGACACCGGAACATAATTCTTTCAGAGCAGGCCGCCCAGGCGATAGGGCCCCGACCCTAGACCTAAGCCTTGCGCAGGTGTACGCGGCGACGCGCCCGGGGCGGCCGCTGCGCGTGTACAGCCTGCTGTACCGCGACAGCCTGGAGGGCGACCGCGCGGCGGCGCTCCTGGGCCGCGAGCGGCGCACGTTCGAGGACCTCATCCGCCAGAAGGGCCACATGGTGCTGCCGGACCTGGCGCAGGCGCGCGCCGCCGGCGCGCCGTGTCGTCCCGCGCCGCCGCCCCAGAGTTCAGTGGGGAGAGCCAGCCTACTTTCACAGGGCCCTTCCACTCCACTGCGAGCCCTTGCTGGCGCGGCTGGCAGCCGGGCAACGCGTGATGCTGCTGTCGTCTTTTTCAGCCAAGTCATGGAAGTCGGCATATGCGCGCGCAGGAGGTCGCGGCCATCACGGCCGCGCCGGGCCTGCTGCAGCCGGGTGCGGAGGCGATGCTGCCGGGCGCAGCAGCGGGCAGCAACGCGCTGACGCGGCGCGCCGGCGGCGCGCGGCCGCGCCGGCCGCCCGCCGTGCGGCTGGTCGTGGACGTGCGCGAGTTCATGAGCCCGCTGCCGTCGGTGCTACACCTGCAGGGCCTGCAGATTGCGCCGGTCACCCTGGAGGCGCGCACCGGCCGGGCGGTCCTATCAGTGTTAGGGTAGGGAAGAGTAGTAAGGTATCTACCCCTATACCATGCGGCGGACGCGCTCCCGCCGTATGGGCGAGCTGGCTGCGAGCGCGCGCCCGACGCTGGCGCCTGCCGCACCCGAGACCTCACGGCGGCCGGGCCGCGGCAGGTGGGCGACTACATCCTGTCGCCCGAGGTGTGCGTGGAGCGCAAGTCGCTGTCGGACCTGCGCCAGTCGTTTGCGTCGGGGCGGCTGTACCACCAGGCCGAGGCCATGTGCCGCAGCTACCCCGTGCCGGTGCTGCTCATCGAGTTCGAACGAGACCGCGCGTTTGCGCTGCACGCGGTGAACGAGCTCGGCGCCGACGCGCAGGCGCGCCGCTCGTGCGCATCCTTGCAGTCTTGAAAGCGCTGTCGCTGAGGTGTGGGCGTGGGACGGCCAGCGCGTGGGCGCGTGGCGCGGCAGCGCTCAGCCGCACGCCGGCGCGGCCCGGTGCTGAGCAGGTAGCTGTGCCGAGGCGTCCATGCCTCAGGGTCATTCCGCGCCTGCTGGATCCTGGGCGCCCACTGTCCATGCATGCAGGCTCTGGGCTTTCAGCTCAAACCCGGTGACTCTGGCGCGGCTCGAGACCGCATGCGGGCGCCGCGGCGGCAGGGCGCGACGCTGGGCAGCAAGCTGGTGCTGCTAACGGTGCACTTTCCGCGCCTGCGCCTGCTGTGGAGCCGCTCGCTGCACGCGACCGCCGACCTGTTCCGCGCGCTCAAGGACGGCCGCGACGAGCCGGACCCGCTTGCGGCCGCCGCCGTCGGTGCGCGGCGCGCGGGCCCGCGGCCCGGCCGGGTTGCTGCCGCACGGCCCCCCGCGCGCTGCTCGGACGCAGCGGTGTGGTAGAGCCGAATCAAGGGGCTGCCACCTTCCCAAACAGACAGTGTGCTAATTCATTGGCGCGCTGATGTCCTTCCTTTGCATCGCGGGTGCTCGATGGGACAGGCTGCACTACACACACACATGGAATAGCTACAACAAATATATTCAGTGCCTGCGCGCAGGAGTGCCGCTCGACGTGGACGGGCAGAGCGCGGAGGCGGTCGTCAACACGGCCGCCATCGATGTGCTGCGCCGCATGCCGGTGCGAAGCCCCCCTTCCATTTGCGTCTACTCAGGTCCCATCATAGCATGTAGTGCACTACGGCCACTATGCTCAGTGACCTGCCTCACCACACCGAGGCATGAGCTTGTTGCGGCAACAGCCACGGACGCCGCTGCCGTCTGGCAGCCTCGCTGCATGCTTGTTTGGGCGCTGTCTGACTGGGGGTCAGATCGGCAGGCGGAGGTGAGGACGCTGACATGATTGTGGGTTGCCTCTGGGCTGAGTCGATGTGCAGATAGTTGCAGCAGTTGCAACTCAGTCTGGTGCAGAAGTCTGGGCCAGTGCTGTGCCTCGGACGTGTGCCGCCCTGGGCGTGACGGAGGCCCGTGACTGCCGGCTGATAGGGGGCAGGGTGGCCAGCACTAAGCACGAGCACTTTCAGGGCCTGTGCAAGGCGCGCGCGCCTGTCGCCCAGGGCGTGACGGAGGCGCATGCCTGGAGGCCCATGCCGGGCGGCTGATGGCCGCAGGGTGGCGAATACCAAGCTCGAGCACTGTCAGGGCCTGTGTGAGCCCTAACGCGCGCGCCTGTTGCCCAGGGCGTGACGGAGGCCCATGCCTGGTGGGCCGCGCCTGGCAGCTGATGACGGCAGGGTGGTGAGGACTGAGCTCGAGAATGATTAGGGCATGTGTGAGCCCTAATGCGCGCGCGTGCTCGCCCCAGGGCGTGACGGAGGCCAACTTCCGGCCGCTGATGGCGGCGGCCGGCAGCCTGGCGGGCCTGGCGGCGCTGCCGGAGGCGCGGCTGGCGGCCGCGATGGGCGGCGCGGCCGCGGCGCGCAAGCTGCGCGACTTCCTCGACGCCGCGTGCCCGGTGCAGCGCTGAGGCGCGGGGACCGCAGCGCTGCAGCGCTCCGCGGGGTCCGGGGGGTCAGAGCTCCCTATGAGGTGCCTGTTGGCATGCAAGCATGCCCTTCCATGGATACGGAAATTGGTCGCTGCTGGCTGCAGGTCTCCTAGTGCGAGATGCATGGCTGCTGCGTCTCTGGTGCACGCCAGAGCGCTTGCTGGGGAACGGACAAGTGTAGGACTCTCTGCATGCTTACAATCTAGAGCAGGGTTGACATGCAAAAGGCATGGAACGGGATACGTGCTGTGGCTTCCCCATTGCCAGCCCCCACACCGGCCAGAAAAAGCTTAAGTTACCACAGGCCACATCCATCATCAGACCGCGGGGTGATGTGCGGCCATGGGTAACCCAAGGCCGCCACAGCGGCAATAAAGTTTTGGCTGTCCTCCTGCCCCTCTCCTTGAACAGCGCGATCGCCCAATGCGATCACCTTCGACCGCCCCTGCTGCAGCAGTGCAGTCAGAAGGCCCAGGAACGCCTGGCGTGACGCGCCAGGAGCGGGATACGAGTTGTCCAGCAGCAGCGTCTGTAGGCGGGGATGCGCTGCCGCGGCCGGCATGCTCGCGCAGAACAACACGCGGCAGTCTGCAAAGCTCAGGTAGTGCAGGTCTGGGAAGGCCGCAAGGCTGCCCAGGGCCTGGACATCAAACGCACCCCCGACCTCCCTGCAGGCTGCAGGATCTCGTCCGAGCTGCAGCCTCTTCAGCGCGCTGAGCACGCCCATATCCCGGGGCAGCTGGTCGAAGCAGCATGAGGACAGGCAGAGCTGCGTGAGACCGGTGGCGGCCAGGATGCCGGCAGGGAAGGCCCGCAGGTTGCGACACCCCAGCGACAGGCTGACCAGAGACTCAAAGCCGGCTGCGGGCACGCCCGCGACCGGCAGCTCGTTGCGGCGCAGGCGGCCGGCCTCGGTCCACCGCTTGTCGCAGAAGCGGATGCAGCGCAGCCGCGTCAACCGCACCAGGGCCATGGGGAGCTCCCGCAGGCTGGGGCACTCCTCGATCACCAGGCTGGTCAGGGACACCAGCGCGTCCATGCCCGGCAGCGCGGCCTCGCCGGCGCCCGCAAACAGGCACTGCCGGAAGCTCAGGGCCGCGAGCGACGGCAGGCGCGCCCAGCCGGGCGCGCCGCGCAGGCCGCACAGCCCTGACAGGCTCAGGGAAGTCAGCTGCGCCAGACACGACATGCAGGCGGGCAGCGTGGCCTCCATGCGGACAGTGTAGCAAGCCAGGGTCAGCGCGCGCAGTCGCGGCAGGCCAGCCAAGCCTGCTACCAGGTGCGTCACGCTCCCGGCGGGCGACGCGCAGCGCCACTCATACCAACAAGAGTCGAGTGTCAAGCTGAGCTCTTCCAGCGCGCGCGCGCCAGCCAGCAGCCGGCAAAACGCCTCGGGGAGCTGGTCTGCCAGTTCGGGCACCAGCTCGACCGCCAGGCACAGGCGCTGCAGGCACGAGCAGCCTGCCACGGCGCGTGCGACCCCGGCCAACATGGCCTGGATGGCTGCAGCAGTCCGTGGTGTCATATCCAAACGGGGTCTTGCACACACATGCAGCCTGCTGATAGACTCCACCGCGGGCAGGCGCGCCAGCAGGATCGAAAGCCGCTCAGCGTCAACATTGTCGATCAAGAAAGGGAGGTAGAGGCACTTCACACCGGCGCCTTGCACCCGGAGCCACCGGCGAGCGCTGGCACCATCCAGCGTACCTGCAGCAGCCAAAGCAGTGAGCAGCGCGCATTGTTCACAGGACCACGCAACTTCAGTGCTCGACTGATCAAACACGAGGGGATTAGAAAGGACGGGCGTTGCGTCGTCAGGAAGCGCTTCGTTTCAAAGCACCAGCAGCGCACTGAGGACCTCTGAAGACTTGTGCAGAGAGAGGCACACCACTGGGTTGTCCCAGTGCATTCAACAGCGCTTGAGCGGAGCTTTTCAGCGTGTGCCAGTAGGGCTCCTCCAGCGCCTCTTTGAACCGCCTGGCGCTCGGCTTGGTCTCAGGCGCAGCTCCTGCAGGAGCCTGCATGAGCCCGTTCTCACAGCGTGCAGCGCGCACCTGCACACTAGTTTCAGAACAACTGCCTCCACCCCGTATTCCCAGTCGTCCATAGAAACGTAAGTAGCGCACGCCCGTAAGATCTGCAGAGGCTGAGCGGCACCATTCAGAGGTGCATCTTGCGCTGTTCGTAAACACGTGGCTGACCTGACGATATGTACATAGCGCAAGCTCTTCGACACGTACCTCCGCAGGAAGTTCATCCAGCCGCACTGCAATTGGCGGTGATGACATGCTGATCTGATCCTCGCGCGTGCAACCTAGTACATTGTTGTGTGCGATACAGAAGAAGTGTGGTACTCTGCTATTTTCTCAGCTTTCTCAGCTCTCTGAGAAATAGCAGCTCTCTGAGTGAGGAGTCCAGTAGTACTCCGGTAGTAGTACGGGGCCTTAGGTTCGGAACTTGAACGTCAGATCGACAGCCGCACTAGGCACCAGCAGACAACCTGAAGGGCGGTGCAGCAGCCCACCCCGCTCGCCAGCTTGCGCAGCATGGAGCCGCCCAGCGTCCAAGCGCCCATGGCCTTTGAGAGCGGGATGGCCGGGCCCGTGGTCAGGGACTGGGACGGCGGCCATTGCTCCCTGTACAAGTGCTGCGGGGACTGCGCCTGCGACTGCGAGCAGGGCTGGTGCGTCGCGCGCGAGCGAGGAGCGCGTGCCTGGGTGGCAGGGTGCAGAGATTGCGTTCCGCGGTGCCTGACTAGGCAGCCTGCGCGGCCAGCTGATGCCTGACGCGCCGGGTGCGCAGGGGCCTCTGCTGCGCGACCCTCTGGTGCAGCTGCGTCACATTCGTGCGCCCCGGTCTGCCTGTTCGTCGTACCAGCTGCATGCCTTCATGAGTTGACCTGGGACGCGACAACCAGGCGCACTTAGCCTTCGCAGAATTGCTATCGCACGGCCCGCACATGCATGCTGTTGTACACCTGCTCCACAGTTTGAGTGCGGCCGGCGTGCAGGGCCGCAACGCGCGCGACGCCTTTGGCATGTCTGCTGTCGTCCAGGCGGTAGTCTTCTGTGTTCTTCTGATCCTGCCTGGCCTCGTCTACGGCGGCGTCAACTGGCGCAGCACATCCAGGCGCACGCACTGCGTGGTGCGCGCCCGCCTCCGCTGGCTCCATGTGCCAGCGCAGTCCTCTCCCCTGCAGCTCACTGCTCTCACCCCAGGCCACACGCGCTCGGCGAGCTCCACGAGAGCGCTTGCGGCACTGACGCGCTGACCCATGCCGCAGCTGGACGCCGTGCACACACTGCAAGCCGCTCGCGCGGCACACGGAGTCAACGACGCTGACAACCAGGCCTATGTGCATGAGATAGAGGGTGCGCTCCTTCTCGGTGGCGCTGTGCTGTGCGTCCTCGCATGACAATTCCGTGCGCCCGCGCGGCTGCCGCTGCAGCGCCGCCGGGCAACGGTGCTCCGCGCGCGCAGCCTGCAAGCGGGTGCCCATCTACGACACGCTCGTCATCGTCTTCCTGTGCGTGCACTACGGCCTGATGGCCGTCGGCCTGGCGGTCGCGGCGGCGCAGCGCGTCGCCGTGCGCAAGAAGCTGCGCCTGAAGGGCTGCTGCGGCTGCATGCCGGGCAGCTTCTGCAGCTTCGCCGGCGACTGGTGCCTGCTCTTCTGGTGCCTCGGCTGCGCGCTGTGCCAGGTGTCCTCCTCCCACCAACTCGCCTGCACCGCTCGAGGCCATGTTCACGTGGCTGTGCTTCCCCTCTCTCAGGCTCAGCTTGCAGGCCATCTGCATGTTCTCACACGCCTGCAAGCTCCCTCCACGCGCACACGCCGCGCCTGTCCAGCCTCCTGGTTGCGCACAGGTGGCCGCGTGCCTTGCGGCGTCCTCACGGTCCAGCACGTTTTCAGCACGCTTCAAACAGCTGCTGAGCTCCGGCGCGCGCAGGAGCGCCGCACGCTGCACCGGCTGCGCGTAAAGTACGGCGTGGTGGGCGCCGATCTGGCGCAGGGCGTGGACCTGGGCAAGGCGCCGCGCTGCGCCGGGCAGCACTCCGTCGTGGCCGCCAGCCACGCCTCGTGGGCTTACGAGCCCGAGATGAGCGGGCACATGAAGGCCGCTGGCCATGTGTAGCGGCTGCATGACTGGGGCGCGGAAGGGGGATGGCTTGTGAGAGGTGGTGGTCGCCCAGTCATTGGCATGTCGCCGTGCTGCCTGGCACTGTGCTGCGCCGTGAGCGGGCATCGGCCAGTCCGACCTGTTCGGTGTGCCAGCCCGACAGGTGCAAAGCACGTTCAGGCTGACAGGCGGTGAAGGCAGCGGAGTGACTGTACTGCGGAATCCAGGACATGGCGGTGCACTGCTCCCAGCCACCCTCGCAATTCGCCATTCGCAATTCGCAATTTGCCGGTGTGTGCGCTTCCACTGCATGAGCCTGGGGCCCTGCGCGCCTGTTGAACTTGGCGGCTGAGTCGACAGCCCTCTGGCCGCCCCTGCTTGGTTGCACCCTGGCTGAGCGGTGCGACTCGGCTGCAGTGCTCGGGTCGCTACGTGTGCTGAGGTGCATGTGGGCTTCAGTTTGTGACTGTCGTCAAATGTGGGATTGTGTCTGCCCCTTCTGTCTGCAGCATTGCAACGGTGGCAGTAGAGGCATGCGACGCAGCAGAGAACGGGTGCGTTTTGTGAGAGCAAATGTAATCATGCATGGGGGTGTCAGATGACTTCAAAAGGCCTACGCCCTACTAGCATTGACAACACTGGGCCCACCAATAATGACTGCACGCAGTGCGTGTCATTTTCGCACCTTGGGTTCCTCTGCAAACGGGAGAGCTACGCGCCGGCGGGTATGTTTAGAATACACACGCACCGGACATCACATAAAGAGCCTGCTTGTTCGTCCCTGCTTTCAGCAACTTTGCACGATGACAGGAGCGCGCTTGTTTCTGCGTCAACTACAAGGGTCCAGCCCAAATGCTGAGCTGCACAAGGCCGCCTCTGTGGGGCTCCCACAACAGGCAAGTACTGCGTAAGCTTGCCTGGTTATCCTGGCTTCACCACGACGGCCCGGTGAGTCACACAGCTGGCAAGCGTCTTAAAAACCCATAAACAAAACCTAGGTAGATTGCAGGGGCAGTCCGGACTTCTGGCCGATCACAGTAAACATCCGTTGCGCACAACTTGGCGAGCTTCCGATCAGCAGACATACCATGAATCCGCCTCCTGTGCACGACCCCATGCAGCAGAGCAAGGCCGGCGACCATGGGGGGTACCTACCGGCCGTCAGGGGGTGGGACGGCGAGCCTGAGACAGGGCACTGCTCCCTGTTCAAGTGCTGCGGCAACGGGTCCTGCGACTGCAAGCAGGGTTGGTGCGTTGCGCAACTTGAAGCTCAGAGGGCGCTCTACGCTTGCCTTATTGCCGATCTGGCACACATGATCAAGTGATCAAGAGCGCTGTGTGGCGTGGCAGGGGCGTGTGCTGCCTCGGGTACTGGTGCCCCTGCATCCTCTTCGTGCGCAAACCCCGCCGGACTTGCACACCTCCAGGGTCACGGCAGAGCGGCGTATCTCTCCTGGAAGCCGTTCACTGACCAGGACAACCTGTGCGTTGCTCCAGGGGCTGAACATGCGCGACGGCCACAAGAAGTCAGCTGCCACCCAGGCGGCTGTGTTCTTCTTGCTTTTGATATTCCCGGGCATTTTCTATTCTGTGTGGAGCCCCATCAGTGTCAACCCGCAAGTTGCCTCCCGCACCGACTGCTTGGTGCGCACTCCCACACCGCACCTGCGCAGTGCTGCTGGTCGCACAACGTTCTCTCAGGACAGCCTCCTGCATGGAAATTGCCGGGACGAAGCAGCCTGCTGGTGGACCCGCGCAGACGCGTGCCATCCAAACGCTCGTCGACGCTCGCCAGGCCCACGGGGAGACTGTCGCAGATGACAACGCCTACCTGCAGAGCTTCCAGGGTGTGCCAACCTCCAAACGTGCTGCCCCTGCCGGCCTGGCGCGTAGCACACTGCCTGAACGTCGCGTGCGCGCAGCGCAGCGTGCCAGGCCATCCCTATTCTCACCGTGGCGACAATAGTCGTGCTCTGCGTCTACTACGCCGCCCTCATTGCGGGACTCATCTACGTGTCTGTCTTCCGCGCGCGCCTGCGCCGTAAGCTCCAGATTGACCCGTGCTGCTGCGAGTGCGGCCTGGTGTGGTGCTGCCTCCACTGCGCGCTGTGCCAGGTGAGCGCAGCCTTGCCCTTGGAGCATGCTCCTGGAGACAAACTATATTGCGTGGCAGTATTGACCAGCATCTGGCCATGCTCATCTGGCTGGCACTGAAGAAATGCAATATGCAAACTTGACATGCTTGCTATGTTGGCTTAACACTTGACAATGGCATTCTGGTGCACAGCCCTTTGGGGCTGAGGACTTGTTTGCTGGCATGGCTTCTGGAGCCCTGCGGCAGCTCTCAGCTCTTCCCATGCAGCATGGCATGCACTGGACGCACCAGCACAGCAGCTTGTCATGCAGTTGCATGCACAAGCGCTGCATCCTGATGCGGCTGGGAGCGCGCTGAGTGCGCGGCCGGCGCAGATCAGACGCCCCATGGTCTGTGAGCCCAGGGGTTCCCCATGGCACAATGCCAGACAGCATGGTTTTTTTTTCAGGCAACAGCAGAGTGCACTTGCAAACCCGGAAGCTGAGCCGCTTCTACTATGCGTGCAGGAGCGCCGCACTCTGCACCGGCTGGGCATGTGCAAGGGCGCCGCGGGCGCCAACCAAGGCCCTGGAGCCATGCACGTGGACATGGCTGGCATGGCGCCCAAGTGTGGCTCCTGCCACACCGTTCCTCCCACCCCGCAGCCCGCGATGGGCATGCCGGTCGGCAAGGGCAGCAAGGGCGGCGACGCATACGTGTGAGGCTGCCTCGCGACGAAAAGAGGAAGCCATGAGTATGGTGACGTCTGTATGTGCAAGCACTTGCGTCTAGGTCCCATGGAAGCACCACAACCTGGAGGGCACCTGCCTGGGCAAAGGGAGAGGGCAGGCAGGCAAGCTCGTCCAGCTTTCGCTCCAGCAGCCGCGGCAGGCGATCTGCTTGGTATGCAGCAGGGCGCGCTTTCCTGCACACCAAATCCCGACCCCAGCACTAGGCCTCAGCCCCGCGCAGGCATTTGATGATTCGCTGAGCATTTGATGATTCACTGAGTTTTGCATGAAGACCGCAATTGACAGGGCAAGGGCATACCCGCACGGTGCGCGTGATGCGCTTCATCAGTAGAGCGTGCCACAGGGCTGACCCGGCTGTACAAAAGCAACCGTGGGCACTGCGTTCTTCTAGTATTGCATTGCCATCTGCCCTGACTGAGCATCGTGTGGAGAAGGGTAGGCAGTTGCGGCGTGCGTGAGTGCTTGAGCACTGTGCTCAAGTACAACATTTCTCATGCAGCAACCAGCGACCCTGCGGACATTGTTAATAGCGTCGTTGTTCCTGTTTTAAGAGCGTGCTGTACCCCTGCCATGCACGTCTGCCCTCACACTTGAATCGGTACGGGCTAGAAGCGGTGCCTCTTTCCACACTGAAATGGGAGTAGCTCGTCCCTTTTGTCTGGAGGGCTTGTGCTCTAGTAACTGCCTCAAAATGCAGTGTTTGATGGAAGTCAAGGCGCAAGGTTACACCACCTGCAGGCAATGCAACGCACAGGCAACCCTTGTGCAAACCTTTCCATCGGTGCAAGAACTGCTCAAGCATGCCTGCGAGCATGCCTGAGCATGCCTAAGAACTGCTCAAACATGCGTGCGCGAGCCAACCAGCCAAGACAGGCAGCAGGAGGGGACGGACAGCCTTGTCTGGACCCAGCGCAGAGCCTGGTCCCCACGAGCCTGGTCCCTGCCAAGCATCGGACTGCGAGCAAGCTGCTAGGCCGCGGCGCTCGCCACGCCGGCCGCACGCCACACGCAAAGCGCCGTCATGCAGCCCCCCTGAGGAGCTGGCAGGGCGGGCAGGGCCGCCGGCTGACGGCAACCAGCCGCAGCCTCCCGCCGCTCGACAGGCATGCAACAGCCCGGGCAGTGCGCATCAGGCTGCACGCCCGCGTGCACGCACACGGCCCCCGGCACTCTGCAGCTCACTGACCGAGCGCCCTGCCTGCCGCGAGCGGGCCATGCGGAGGCGCAGGCACCGCCCGGCGGGCACGCGCCCTCCACAAGCCGAACACCCGGGCGCATGCGGCTTGGCCTCAACCCGCGGGCGGAGGGTGCTGGCATGTTGCCCGCCGCGCTCGAATCGAGCGCGGCGGCTACCTGCGCCTGGCCATGTACCTGCGCCTGGCCATGCGCACAGGGGCCGTGGCGCTCCCAGGCACACCAGGCACATATGTGCGCCCTGCGCCATGTATGCCTAGCGAGCAGGCTGCGACAGGGGCTTCCCGGCCCTGGACGAGGGCGCCGCACATGGCCGCGTGCTTGGTCACGCCGCGGCCCCAGCGCTACCCAAACCGCGCCGCATGCCGCCGCACACGGCAACCGCGGCGCTCACAAAGCTTGCACAGCCGCGCGAACCGCGCGCGCTGTGAGTGTGCCGCCCATGAGGCTGGCTCAGGCCATCGGCGCTGCAGGGCCTCGCGTGCCGTCACGCACGCCACCCACACATAGAGCAAAGGCAGCGCAAGCGCCCCAGGCCAGGCATGTCGCGCGGGCTGGCTCCGGCGCGCCGGCCGCGCAGGGCCTCACATGCCGCCGCCAAACATGCCGCCCATGAAGCTCGCGTACGCCATTGGCCGCACATTGGGGTGCGGCGAGGCGGGGTACGTGGTGAACGCGGGCGCCATGTCACCGCCGCTGAACCGGATGAAGGCGCCCTTGTTGCCCCTGCGCGCCCGCCGGCCCTCAGCGCTCCTGGGCCGGCTCCACAGGGGATGTCAAAGCCTCCGGATGGGAGCGCCTGGTGTTGACAGTAACACTTTGTGTCCTCCTCCCACGTAGCAGGCACGGACGGGAAAGGAGGCAGCTAGAGCTGAAAAGCGCAGAGGCGGCAGCGCATGCCCGGACGCGCGCCGCATGCGCCAGGGCGCGGGCGCGCATGCGCCAGGGCGCGCACATCTGGTCGCAGTAGTTGGGCGCGGAGAAGACGGTGATGCAGTAGCCGTCGTGCTCCACCTGGTACCCCTCCTCCTTCACCTGCAGCCCCCAACCCCGCTCAGCATCCAGACACCCGCGTGGAACTTGCAAGCGGGGATGCACTCATGCCCTTTACGCTAGACTGCTTGCACCACAGTCGCGCAGGAAAAGATCAGAGTGATCAGAGAAGTCTGCTCGCTCGATTAACGCAAGAGGAGACCTGGGTCGGGGCGCGCAGACCCTGGCTAGGATTTCGAGCGGCAGCGCATGACGCGCCTCATGGCTGCGCACGAGCAGCTGGAGGCCGTTGGCGTCCAGGAAGCGCTTGGTCACGTCCGGGCCGAACGCGACGCCCACGCCGCGCTTGCTGGGGCTGCGCCCTGGCAGCGCCTGCGGGTCGCTCCACAGCAGCTCGCACATCAGGCCCTCCTCCGGCGGCTCCCTGCCACGCGCACCGGCAGGCTCTTTATGTTATATGAATATGTGTAAATAAACGCTTCTGCCACCTGGACAGCCTCACATGCAAGCCTGGGCTCAGCCCCGGCTGCCAGCACCCCAGCAGGCACACATCGGCCCGCCCGCCGCGCCGTGCCGGGTCTGGCAGGGTCTGGCAGGGTCTGGCAGGCGCGCGCGCGCGCCGGAAGCGGTCGATGGCGCGCAGCTCGTCCAGCGTGACGCCGTCGCGCGAGAACAGCCCGCCGTGCACGACCAGCACCTTGCCGTTCAGGCAGTGCGCGAGCGGCAGCCAGCAGAAGGCCTCCCTGAAGAGGTCCATCAGCGTCGCATTGTACTTGGCCTTCACCTGCGGCACAGAGACGGGCGCGTCAACGGCTGGCGACGACGAGCGGCCGCTGCTGCCGCACTTTGACTGAGGCAGCATTCTCAGAGGAGGAGCACTCAGAGCAAGCGTTCTGGCACGCCCTCAAGGCCGTGGATCATGTTCATGCCCTTAGGGTAGGGTGAGGGACGGAGGCCGCAGGACGCACATCGCCCTCGAAGCCATACATCATGTCCAAGCCAACAGGGTAGGGTTAGGAAAGATTCAGCGGGGCGCGCCTCGCCCTCAAAGCCGTAGATCATGTTCATGCCCTTCGACTCGTGGTTGCCGCGCGCCAGGTGCAGGTGCCCCGGCAGCAGCACGCGCCAGGCCAGCAGCGTCAGGATAACCTCCATCGAGAACGACCCCCGGTCCACAAAGTCACCTGCGCGCGGGCCGCCCGCGCTGCAGTGCTGCAGCCTGGCATGTCACACATCGCGATCGCGTCTAGAATGTGAGAGGGGCCTGGAACCACGTGAAGACGTGGGTGGTACCGCGCTAGCAGGCACCTCGCAGGAGAAGCCTGCAAGGGCCGCTGGCTTGGGGCGCCTGCACAGGGCGGCGGAGCCGGCGCGGCGCACGCACCGTTGAACAGGTACGGGTTGTCCTCGGCGGGCAGGCCGTTGAGCTCGAATATGTGGAGCAGGTCGTAGAATTGGCCGTGCACGTCGCCGCAGACGGTGAAGCCGGCCCCGTCGCCGATCGCCACGTCCACCAGCGAGGGCGCCGCGCGCAGCAGCTCCGTCGCCTGCGCGCGCGCCAGCGGGTATAGGGTTAGGTTCAGGTATAGCAGTCCCTATGGCATTGTCACGCTCGCAGGATACCCCGTGGCGCACCCCGTACCAGAGCATCTCCTCCTGCGCAGCGTGCACGGCCACGGGCCTCGACCTGTCCCAGCAAGCGGCAGGAGCCGGCATGCCAGTGCCTCCCAGCCCTCGCGCTCAGACCGGTGCCGAGCCCGGCGGCGACACGAGCAGGGGGCGGCAGGCATGCCGCGCGGCGGCGCGCGCGCGCACCTCCAGCACGATCTGGAACGCGAATCGCCTGTGGATGGTCTTCTGCCGCCGGAAGTGCTCCATCATCGCGATCACAAAGTCGCGCGTCAACCGGTAGCCGTCCTCCTCGCTGCCTGCACGGCCAGGCGATGCTGAGATGCGTGCAATACTCTCGACTCCCAGGGCAAGCTCCAGACAAACACATTGCTCCTTGTCTGTGCAAAGGCAGATTACGCACGCGCGCCCGCTCCAGACTTTCTCTGGCTGCACTGGTGCAGCGCACCTGCAGCGTTGGCTCCCCGGGCGCGGCAGGCTCGGCAGCTGGTCTCAAGTGACCTGCAGGACCCCTTTGAAAGGCACACAGGCACGCGTTCTGGCACCAGCACGGCAGGCGGCCGGCGCGCCGCGCACCCTCCATGCGCGGGCCGTCATAGCTGTCGTCCAGCGGCATGGACGCCAGCTCGATCTGCTGCGTCACGGGCACCTCGTTCTGCGCCGCGCGCGCCTGCCTGAGGCTGCAGCGCCGGCAGCGGCGCGGAGCCTGCCACAGGCGCACCAGGTACATGCGCAGCACACCAAGCAGCACCATGCGCTACGCATGCCACTGCAGCAGAGGGCGCCGCATTGCCTGCCCAGCGCCGCCTCGCGCCCGCTGGCCAGGCCCGAGCTCAGCTGCAAGAATCAAGGTCCTATTAGGCGCGCGCCGGTGTGGCCAGCGCCTCCTCGAACCGCAGCCGCTTGACCTCGCACTCGCACGCTCCAGCAGGCAAGAGCCCTGCTGCAGGCGCAGGTCCTATTCAGGCGCGCACCGGCGTGGCCAGCGCCTCCTCGAAGCGCAGCCGCTTGACCTCGCGCTCGCACTGCTCCAGCTTCTTGCGCAGGTCGGGGTCCCGCGCGTTGACCTTAGCCGCGCGCCGGAAGTCGTTGAGCGCGTTGCGCACCTTGCCCAGGCCCAGGTTGGCGTCCGCGCGCCGGTAGTACCCCTGGCGCGCGCGGGTGCCCTTAATCAGGGTTTGACGCGGGGCAGAGCTGTGCGGCAGACGGTATTGGAGTCTGTGCGCCGGCAATGCCCCTGGCGCGCGGCACGAGTCAGGGGCCATCGCGGAGCAGAGCTGCACGGCAGACGGACGCCACTTCCGTCCGCCCGCGCAGACGTACGCTCATCAGAGCTTGGGCGGTGCAGCGGCGCTCGCCACGTCCTTTGCTTCGCAGCTCTCTATGCCGCTCGACAGGGAGGCACAGCGGTCCGTACCTTTATGTACTTGGGGTCCTTCTCGATGGCGAGCGTTGCGTCGCCCAGCGCAGAGCCGTAGTTCTCGAGCCGCATGTGCGCGGCGGCTCGGTTGGAGTACAGGATGGCGTTGTCCGGCGTGAGCGCGATGGCTTGCGAGTACAGGTCCACCGCCCGCGTGAAGTGCTTCTCTGCGGAGGGAGCGCACACAGCGGCGCTTCAGGCGGGCACGAGCAGCGCGCTGTGCTGCTGCTGGCACCGCATACATGCTCATACTCGCAGAACGGCAACACAGTGCCTGTGCACACGCTGTCTGTGCCACTTGATGCGGCCACGCGGCTGGCTGCGCTCCGACAGCCGCCTGAGCTTGCTCACTGCAACGGCATAGAGCAAGGGCATGCCCAGTAAGGCGCCTGGGCAAATACGCTTGACATAATACGTCTGCCCTTGCTGCCGTGCGCTGCACCACGCGCGCTTGATGATCTCCTGTAACCGCGGCCAGTTGCGCGTGAACGCAAGAAAACGCAGCGCGCCTTTGAAAGTCTGGTTGGCTTCATTTTTCAGCTCCTCTGCCTCTGCCGTCGCCGCATCAGCAGTGCTGCTTGAAGCCATACTGCCGTTGGCCTCCGCCATGGCAGCCGACGGGCGCGCCGCACCACGCAACGAAGACCAAGCAACCAGTGCCTATGCTACGATCTTATTGACAGTGTCCGCTTCAACTACGTCGTGTTGATGCACATGCCAAGCAGCACTCCCCTGCCAGAAAACCAAGATGCGCTTCAGGTAACGGCTGTCCCTACTGGACCACTATGCTCAGGTGTCACTGCTCGATCGACGCCGCTGCTTAGGAGAGGTTACAAATACAATACAGGCATAGCCATGCAGAAGGTTATACGTCGAAAAGCATTAGCAGGTACCCCATGTCCCACCCAAGGCCTTCTACAAAGCCTTCAACCAGAGTAACTCGCGAGGCCTGAGCCCCTCCTGTGAGGCTTGCTCGAGAACCACTACAAGCCAGCCCTTGTGGCAGGGCAGCGCAAGCACAGCAGCAGCCTGGGCGCACGCGCATCCCGTCCGACACTACAATGACGCGCGGCAACCAGCGCGACAGGGATCGTGAGCGTGCAGCAAAGCGAAAGGGAGATGCACCTGCAAAGGACAAGGACGGGCTGACAGCGCTTCAGCGCAAGGAGCGGTGCGGCAGCCTCACCGTGTCGGCAGGCTGCTGTGTGCAACAGCAGCAATACAGAGACCCTGCTTTAGGGGTAGGCAGGATACAGTGCAAGTGTAGCAGGTGTGCCTCCGGAGGGGTGATTAACGGCAGTAACTGTCGCACAAATCAGTGGTGCGGCGCGCCAAACGTCGGCGGCACAGTCTTGCGCACTGTGTCTGGCGTAACCTGTGTTGTAGCACAATGTATGCGCACTTTGCGTTGGATATCAAGGAAGAAGCGGCGTGTCAGGTAATTGAGCTTTGGCGTTGGCGTCAAGCCCCTGGTCCCTCAGTGGTGCCTGCACACTTGCCCAGCGGTAGTTGCTTCACTGTGCACACTGGCTTGCGTGGAGGCGGTGGTACTGTCTCCCTTTTGCGGATGCCGCTGGCAGTGTGTCTCGAGCGGGAATCGTATTACTTCCTCGCTCCAGCCTATCGTTGTACAGGGACTACTCAGGCTCTGACGCGAGCACCTCACTGGCTGCTGCGCGCAGGGACGCTCAAGCGCTGCAAGAGAAGCTGGCAAAGAAAGCGGAGCAGGCTGCTAAGGCGGCGGCTGGAGGAGGCAAATGAAGCTCAGTGGGGCTCCTACTTGCGCATGGCGCGCCTGCAGCGCGTCCTGTAGATGTGACTGCTTTGTGGGTTGCTAGGCACTGCACTAAGTGTAGGTAAGACAGCTTGCAAATGCATGAGGCCCATTGTCGAACACTTGTTCATGGTAGCCGCGCGCAGAAGCATGCAGACTCCCTACAGTCAATCCAGCATAAGGGGCAACTAGCTATGCTACATACAGTGTACATGCGACAGCACGTAACCAATGCATACATTAGGCGCTCACGCAAGGTGGGTGAGGGTCAGGAGATGTATGCACGCCGAAGGTCCTTCACCTCACAGCGTACACCTGCTCGGTGCCCGCACACTGGTATTGCTATGCCGCACATTACTTGCACACGACGCCTGCACAGACAACGCAGGAACAGCCATAGGAACCTGCCTGTGCCCTGCACCCTGCGCGAAAATGGTGCGCTTGTTCCCACCCACACAGGACACCTGTGCTCATGCGCCATCACAAGCAAGCCTTGGTCCTACTGATGCTGGCAATGCATCATCAGTCATTTCAGCACACTCATCAGCTTCAACATGACTCGTGGCCAGATGCGCACCGGTGTTTGGACACATGAAGACGCCCTTTGCGGACGCCAGCTGCTGGATGGCCTTCTGGCTGTAGACCGCGCCGTTGGGCAGGACCATAGGCGGGTTGTGCTCGTTCATGATCTCGCGCGTGAGCGCGCACACCAGCTGACTGTGCACGTGCTTGGACCATGGCAGACCCTGCGCCAGGTCCTGGAACGCCTGCGCGCCAGCGAAAATAAAGGTTTGGTGCACGTCGGCCACTGCTGCCTCCCGCAACAAAATGGGCACGGTCCACACTGGCCTCGCCTGGAGCCTGCAGACAGTGGCGCACAGGCACCTGGCAAACACGAGCGGCCCAGGCGCGTGCGCCAAAGCACAAGCACCTCTAGACAGGCATGCGGTCTTGAACAGCCTGCACCCAAGGCCCCCATGCACTTGATGGACACAGACGCGGGTGCATGCACTAAATGCGCAGCCTCCCCAGCCGCAGCGCCCGGCGCGCACCTTCAGGTGCAGCGGGTCCTCCCGGTTGCAGCCGCCCTGGTAGCTCTGCGGCGTCTTCAGCGCCGACAGGCCTGCCTGCAAGCCCCACCCGCAACGTAACCCACACATGACCACATGCGAATGCTACCAGCGGGCGCCTCATCCATCTGTCACCCACGTCTGCAGAGCGCGCTGGTATGCTGCTGACGTGGTGGTCGGCAGCTGCCCTTCAGGCTTACGCTGCCCATGCCTGCGACAAGCGCCACGCCAGTGGCAGCTCGCCGCCTGGTGCAGGACGGACGCGCCGGATCAAGAACCTGCAGCGACCACGCACCTGGCGGCATGACGCTGGGCTCAAAAACATGTGCGCGGCTCTGCGCCAGCCGGCGCGCGGCCAACCGGGCAGCGCGCGGCGGGCTGTGCAGACCTTGGGGTTCCCAGCACACCTGACCCGCCGGGCGGCCCCGGCCGGCCGCCTGTCCCGAGGCACGCAGCGGCACACAGGCACGGGAGGCAAGGCTGCTCGCACCCAAACAAAAAAGAGAGGGTCGGCGGGCGCCGCCGGGCGCGCGCCTGCAGGTGCACGACCAGCTGCGACTCGGGCGGCAGGCTGTGCAGGCGGTAGACCTCGCAGCGGAACAGGTCCGCCAGGCGGCCCCACGCGCCCGGCGCGAACAGCGCCGCGTACGGCTCGCATGCGGTGCCGGCGCGGAAGGCGAGCGCGGCGAGCGCGCGCTGCAGCTCCGGCAGGTGCGCGCCGGCCCAGGGCGCCAGGCGGGCGCGCGCGTAGCGCAGCGCGTCCAGCAGCTGCTCCGCGCGCACCAGCTCCACAAACTCCTGCGCGGCGCCGGCCCCCTGCCTGTAAGGGGGCCAGCGACCAGGAGTCTCTTGCCTCCTCCTGTGCTCCACAACCTCCTGCGGGGCGCCGGCGCGCGGCCGCATTGCCATGGGTCGCGGCGCAGCTGCGCGACTGGCGCGCGCGCCCCGCGCGAGGCGCGGCGTGACCGGCAGCCGCTGGCCGCGCACCAGCTCCGCGAGCGCCTGGCCTGGGGGCGAGCATCTTGCCCCGCGACTGCTGAGCAAGTGCACTGACAGCCGGTCGGCCCGGACCCTGGGTGCCTTCTGATGTCGCGCGCCTATGAGGACATGCCAGGCACATGGCCGGCGCGGAGGCAGTCAAGCAAATGAAAATAAAAGAGATGCGGCGCCGAGGGGTTCAGGCGGGGGCGTGGAGGCCGCTGCCGGGCGGCGGGCAGCGCGCGCGCCTGCACCCGCAGCTTGAACTCCAGCTTGCTCTTGTGCTTGCGCAGCCGCGCGCGGTTGGCCTCGCACCAGGCGAGCGCGGGGCCGCAGTCGTGCCGGCCCAGCGCCTCCAGCACGCCGCGCGCGCCCGCGTAGATGTGCGTGTCCACCAGCTCCTGCGGCCCCCGCCCTCCCAGGCGTCAGGGCCTTCAAGACAGCCCCCCACAGCGCCGTCCACCGCTGCCGGTCAGACGTCTTGCCTCAATCTGTGTGCGCGCTTGCCGAGGTTCCAGTTCATGGCATTGTCAATTCTGCACAAATGCAACATATGTAGCGTGCGCAACGCAAGAGCGGCGTTCTCCAGGCAACAGCACGCCTCTGTGCAGAGCGCACAAGGCGGCAGGGCAGCGGGGCGGTATGCCACGCGCTGGGTGGCACCAACAGCAGCTCTGGGCACCCCGTGCGGCAGTGTGAACCCATGCGACGCAGCACTGCAGCCCCGCTTCACGCGGAGGCGGGGCGCGCCTCGATGCCCGCCTCGCGCGCGAGCTCTAGGGCGGTCACCATGTGGCCGCAGCGCAGCAGGTGCTCCACCAGGAGGCGGTCCATGCGGCGGCGGTTCCAGACGATGGCGTGGTCCTTGAGCGGCGTGCCAAGCGCCGCCAGGTGCTCCAGCCGCGCGCGGCAGCGCTGCGCGTCCGCCTCCTCTGCCGCCGACAGCTCGTCCAGCTGCGCCGCGCGCACAGGAGCTTGGTCACAGCGGCTCTGTTTGCGCGCAGCGGACCCGCCCGTCGGCCCCCTCGCCGCGCACAGCTCGCCAGCTGCATCGCATGCTCAGGGACCCTCCGGCTCCCTAACTAGCGCCGCGCAGTAATGCTGATGCGAGCCTCCTCCGCTGCCGACAGCTCGGACAGCGGCAAACGCAAGCGCTGCAAGCTGCAGCGCCGCAGGTGCAACGTGAAGCCAAGCGGAGCACCTTTGTAAAAACACCGTGCTGTGCTTTGCACAGGTGTCGTACAGGCGCTCAAGCTCCTGACAAACAAGTGACCAGTGCTGGCCGGCAGAAGGTTTGTACTGTAGCTGGTTCTCAAACAGGCCAATGCAGCCGAGAACTGCGTTGGTACGGAGGGTCCGTGCCTTGCGCTTGAGGCCCTGCAGGCGCTCGGCCAGCTGGCCGAGCACGGCTGCGCGCTCCTCGTGCGAGCAGCTCGCGCTCGCGCCGTCCTTCAGCGCGCCCATGACCTCCTGCATCTCGTCGACGACGTACTTGCGGTCGCGCGTCGTCCGCCGCAGCGCCTCAAACGGCACCTGATACGCCGGGTGCAACAGATAGGTGACGTGTGTGCCACGCGCAGCACACTGCAGGACAGCGCCATGCGCTGCTGCCTCGCACCTTTATCAACGGCGCCTCTATGGAAGCGCCAGCTGTGTTGGCCATCTTCACGTTGGCTGCAATGTGTCCGCCGCGTCCGCAGCGCCTGCGCTGACTGCAAGCGCCAAGCGCCCCGCCGCACGTCTAGCCACCAATATGCGGCGATACAGGACAGTGCGCAGCTGCTGAGGTGTTGCAGTCAGGCTGGGGCAACGTACTTTTTTGACATTGCACATAGCAAGCCAGGCCAGAGTGACTAGATTACCAGTTTAGAGTTAATGCCAGGGCCACCCAAGGTTCCTGCCAAGGCATCTGCAGCTCGCTCTGTGCACTCCCATTGCCCCTGGTGGAAGCAGGGCAAGAGCAGCAGACACATAAGACGCTGCGGCTCTACCGAGTCATCCATACTTGCCTGGCTGCGGCGAGGTCACCTGCTCTGCTTTGCGGCTGCTGGCTCTCATGGTCAGCGTGTCACAGGTGCTCCAGATTGTCAGGAAGACCACCGGCGGCCGCGCGTGGATTAAGAAGTGGGGCCTGCCAGCGCCCACCGCGTGCCAGAAGCGCAACCGCCGCGAGCAGCGCCGCGGCGAGCAGGCCATCGCGGCGTTGCTCAAGGAGGCCGCCGCACGCGAGCCTCCGCAGCAAGCTGCCGCACCTGCACCTCAGCAGTAGCCCGTCGCACAAGCAGCTCCGGCGCTCGTGCAGCTTGTACAGCAGACAGGCTGTGCTACTGCGGCAGCGGCAGTGCACTAGCCAGTAACAGCACTGCGGATACACTGGTGCAGCCGCAACGGCGACTCAGCGTTTTTTCCACGCTGCAGTGCTTGTGCAGTGGCAGTAGTGGGAGGCCGCCTAGCGCGAGCCCCCCAGCAGCCTGCTGCAGCGGCGAGTCATCACCAACAAGCCGGCGTCTGCTCGCTGTGCTTGCAGCGGCTCACAGGCTGCCGCACGCGAGCTCACCTGGCGGGCTACTGGCGCCTGGGCTCCCGTCTCACGCCGCGCGCGTGCGCGCGCTCGCACCGCTGCCTGCGGCCTGCAGCACGCACCGCGTACCCAGCCTCGCCGCGGTGGGGCTAGGCGCACGGCCCTGGGCTCTGTGCGTGCCCTGCAGCTCTAGTCAGAGCTGCAGGGCACGCTGGCGGGTGTCTCTAGCTGCACCGTCTGCGCGAGCGCACGCAGCCGCGGGTGGCGGCCTGCAGGGGGCCATCGTGCGCCGTGGGCGCGGCAAACGCGCACGGCCAGCGGCACAGCCTAGCGCAGCTGCAGAGACGGTTGCGAGCGCGTGGGCGGGGTGGCGGAGTGCTGGAAAAGGTCGTGTCACCGTCGCGAGGGAGCCCGAGGCGGAGGCAGGCGGGGGCGATGGTGGCAGCGGGCGAGCCTGGGTTCCGCCGCCGCCCGCCGGCGATGATGACGACTACGAGCAGGAGGGCGACAGCTTTCCTGCGGGCTGGAGCCCCTGGCGGCGGTGCGACTGCTGCTTGCATCAGTGACGCCGAGGGTGCACCGTAAACGGTGGCGTGCATGGAAGTATGCAAGATGTTGGGCTGGGATGTCCTGATCCAGTGCGTTCCTGATGGCAGCTGTGTTGGCTGTTGTGGACACTCTTGCAGAGAGGTCGATTCGTGTTACTTGTGCTGGTTGCTGCTGCACGCGTGTTGTTTGCGCGTGGCTGACAGCCTGGCCTGAGGCAGGCAAGCTGATCCATGCTAGGGCCGCTACTTCTGTGCGCACACTGGGCGGCCACTGTTGTAGCACTTTCGAGACCGCATCACTGGAGACACACTCATCGCGCTCGCACGCCGCAGGGCCTGGGCAGGGCTGAGCGCGCGGGCGGCTGCCGACCGCGCGTTCGCCTTCCGGATGCGCGCCGAGTGCGCCCTGGATGCCGCGCTCGCTGCCGCCGCGCTGCTCTGCGCCCTGGGTCAGGGCAGGCCCTGGGGCTGCCGCAGCGCCATCCTCCAGGTGTGCCTGGCAGTGGCGTGTCTGGAGAAGATCGTGCTTACGCTCTGCTATGGCTTGCGCGTCGGGCTGTCGTGCGCGTGAATTTGCGCTGCTACTGCGGGACGCACATTGCGCCCGGTGCTGATGCTGCATGTTTGCCAAGGGGCGTGCTGTACTGACCTGATTCAAAGCGGGGAGTGTAAGCAGTGGCGGATGTGCAGGGCTGTCTGCAGGTTGCTGTGGATTGCGGCCTGGTCGTGCTGCTGCCGCCCATGCGCACAGCGGCGGGTGTGCGGCACGTGTCAAGGGCTGCCGCGGTGCACAGAAGGGCGCAATGGTGCGCACATGATGATGTGGCTGACTTGTGGCGGATGCATGCTGACGCAGAACACCAGGCTGCTTGGCCAGACGGTGGTTGTTATGTGAGCATTCCAGTCCGCGGCAAAGCCATGGCTAGTGAACATGCAAGCAGTTTCGGCAGCCAACTACGCCAGCACCATGGCACAGGGCTGCTGCAGCCTTCTCGGAGACAAGCGTGAACTCTCTTCTGGCATTGCAGTGCATGTCCTCACCGCTGGGTGTCTGGCTTGCAGGGCACCTTTGCTGCAACTTGTGAGACGGGCTGGCCAGTGCGGCTGCGTGGGATATGCGATCGGCTTCCTAGGGTTCTGTGCGCGACGTCTGGGTTGCTTCGTGGATGCAAGCGACAAGCACACACAAGCGGATGCCTACCTGGTATTGCAACAGGCACGCCGTACGATGCCGCCTGCGGAACAGTAAACGACTCGCAGTGCGATTTCTGTCTTTCTCATGTTATACGTGTCGTTGAGCCTCACATGTAAGCATCAGACGATTGCCACTGAGTGTGCACGTGCTTCCTGCATGTCTTGTTCCGACCTGAACAGAATTCCGCATGTAGAACCTGCATGCTGCTGGGCGGCAGGCCGCGAAAGGGGGCTTGGTGTGGTCAATCTTGGGCGCGGGCGGGGAGCTGCGGTACAGCGCCCTGCTGGCCGCCGAGGAGGCGCTGTTCTACAGGTGCTGCCCTGAGGCGCAAGGCGGTGTATTGTACGTGCACGTGTGCCCTGGTCGGAGCGTGAGAGAGTGAGTGCTGCCAAAATCGTTCCGGTCGTGCGTGGAAGCAGACATTTTGGCACTCTGCGCTTTGCATTGCATGTATTGCATGGGGTCCAGCTCTACCAGGCCCATTAACGTAACCGGCCCGCATGAGTGTTGGTGTAAAATAGCTGACCTCAGCATGCTAGAATGATTTTCATGCCATGCAGGCACCCTGGGCGTGCTGGCAAGCTTGCGGCGCTTGCCCTTCGCTCAGGCAACAAGGCGCTGGGGGCGGCGCTCTGTGATTGGGCAGGTTGTGCAGCTGACCGCCTGCAGCGCGTGTCTGCCGTATGCACAGCTGACTGCAGCAAGGACTGAACAGGCTGGCTGTTTGCAGCTGGCCCGCACAGCTCCACTGATTGCACTGACTGCACAAGGCTGCAAGAGTGGCTGGCGCGTACCAGCGGGCGTGTGGTGTGCATGCGCTCACCGGGACTGGAGGGGCGTGTAACAGAGGCTGAGATACGTGTGGATGCATTTCAAATATGCAAGTGTACACTTGATAGTTGCTTCACAAATTTTCCTTGTCTACAAACACATGTGGCACTTTCAGGGAACCTGCAGGGGTTCACGCCATCGTGAGCACTGCCTGCGCCCTTGCTGTTGGTGAAACAGCAAGCAGCCCTATCCCAGTCCCGACAGCTCTAGTCATAGCAGAACGCGCTTGAATAAGGACAAGGCCAAGCAACATTGTGACACCCTTGTCACTGAAGGCGAGCGGGGGAGGTCGCTTTGTGCTGCCTTGTCTTCCTAGGACCCGGGATGGCCGCCGAGCAGATGGCTGCTGAGCAGTTGATCAGTCTGGAGGAGATTAAGAAGCACACAAAAGAAGAGGACTGTTGGCTGGCCATCTACGGTGCGCGGCAGCACCTGAGCGCCAGGGTGGCTGTCTTGCCTGTTGCACAGGGCGTGAGCACTTGTGTCAGCAAGTGGTGCCATGTGTACTGAGGAGGTCCGGAGGGCTGATGGACTCTTGGACGCGCTCTTTGCACCCTCGTATGATCTGCCTGGGTTGCATCAAGGCCGCTCAAGTGGATACCTGCTGAACAGAACTAGAGTATGCACTGCAGAAGCTGAGGAGCGCGGTGCTCGGTTGGTTACGCAGTGCTGGAGGTCTGGGGAGTGGGTCTTGTGCTGGTGTGGTTGTTCTTGGCCTGTCCACGGCCAGTCAGCATAGGTGTCTGGCGTCCCCGCATAGCAGCTGCTGGCGCCCCTGCGTTCTCAAGTACTTGCAGCCAGGCATATGCGCAGCGCTGGGTGCCAAACGCGTTGCGTGGTCCCCTGACGTCTGCTTCTGTTGGCAGGGCGCGTACACGACGTGACAAAGTTTCTGGACGAGCACCCGTGAGCACGACGCCCACCTGCGCCTTGACGGGCTTGCACCCGGTGCTAAGCCATGCTGTGCTTCGACCTGTTACTAATGGGTACTCTGCATCGCAGCGGCGGCTTCGATATCATCCTCTCGAGCACAGGTAGCCCTCCTCAAGTCTTGATGCTATCAGCTGGTGCGATTGTCTGTATTCTAACGGCTGCCCCAGCGCTATGGCAGGCAAAGACGCCACAGAAGACTTTGAAGAGATCGGGCACAGCAACTCTGCCAAGGAGTTGCTGGAAAAGTACGTAATTGGAAAGTATGAGGTGCGCGGCTGCATCAAGGACCTTCTCGCTGTGTAACGCAGCGCACTGGGCCTTGCAGCGGCTTTTGTTGTTCCACAGGCTGATGGGTCCGCTCTTGAGTGCTACTTGGCGTCCTTATTGCTGAATATACACCGTATGTCCATACTGAGTTTGTACTTATTGTGCGTGCTGGCTATGCTGGGAGTCAAGTGCACAGTGTGCACATGCTTGTGCAAGGCGCAGCCTCAGCAATGCGTATCAAGGTTTTCTTGCGGCACATGGCACAACTCATGGCACACGGCACAACCCGCTTTACATGGTGCTGTGCACGCTGCTCTCCTCATGCGCCTTACAAATTCAGAGAGCGTGCGCGTCCGCAGGGTGGAGACAAGGTTGTAACCAGGGCGCCGACCAGCGCCGTGCGGGCGCAGCCGGCTGCGTCAAGCAGCGCAAGCGGCATCTTGCTGAAGATCCTGCAGGTGCTGGGCGGAGACTCCTCCTCCTGCTCTGGACAGCCTAGGTTGCCTGCTTACTCTTGCAGGCCCGGGAGCTGGCTGTGTGTGTGTGCTTGGTGCATGCTGGCATATCGTGCTCTTGCGCACTGCTGTCGCTGTTAAGGTTGACTATGTGGGGCTCAAGGTGTCATTCCTGAGTATCCCTCCCTGGTTTTGCCAGGTATGAGTGCGTGGAGGGCATGACTGCCCTTTTTGTCCTTGTGCGCTGTGCGATGGCTGTGTGATATGTGCATGAAGCTCGCTGACTTGTCGAGCGCTCTGTGCAGGTGTTGCTGCCAATCCTGGTCATCGCGGCGGCTGTCCTCCTGCCTAAGTATCTGAAAGCATGAGCTCGCCTTGCTAGTGCGAGCGCTGCTAAACAATGTCATTGGCATCTGGCGTTCTGTTAAGATAGGTCAACACTACAGCGTAATGCTGCTTTGCTTCCCGGGTCATTCTTGACTGGCGTAGTGTCATCATGGCGCTTGATATTTGCATCATCAACATGCTGTGCATGTTGCTCAGCATCATCAATCAAGCAAGATTCGCATCGCCCCGATCTGCAGCAGCATGCTGGGCAAGCAGCTCAGCACTGCATGTACACCCATATGCAAGGCTTGTGCATTGCAAACACTTCTTCACCGACAACACCAATGTGTGTTATCTCAACTCTGCTACTGTGCATGGTGCTCAGCATACAGCAGGGGAGATGTTGCACTCTGCACTAACACGCTGATAGTCTGCCAATATCAATTTGATGCATTACTTTTCAGGGTGCGGGCAAAGTATGCAATCACCATCCTCCTCGTCATTACAGCGCTCCTCCCGCAGCACATCCCTCAGCATACGTTCTGGTGATGCTGTGGAAACAGTAAAACATGTCTAGTTCTGACACACCTTGAAGCACGCCAGGTGCAGCAATGCCAGTTACAAATATCCTGGACCCACGCACATAGTTGAGAGAAATACCGCTGCAGCGTATCCTTCAGCTCTGTTCCTCACTTTGCACATTTGCACACGACATATGGACTCATCTACGCTTGAGGTGATGCTGTGCCAGCAAGTACTCAGTTTGCAAGTCAGGCGCGGCTGATCAACTTCAACCCCAATAGGAAATGTCACTGCGCTGCGTCTACTGCTGCGTGAGCACGCCCTTGGATGACGCAATCGTCCCGCGGCGCCGCTCATCCACCTCACAGGCGACGCGCAGCGCGCGCGCGAACGCCTTGAACGTGGCCTCCACGATGTGGTGCGAGTTGGCGCCGGCCAGCTGGCGGATGTGCAGCGTCATGCCCGCCGTGTTGGCCAGGGACTGGAAGAAGTGTTCCACCAGCTGCGTCTCGTAGCGGCCGATGCGCTCCGTCGGAAGCTCCAGGTTGCAGCTCAGGTGCGGACGACCGGAGAGGTCCTGTGCAGTGAACGGCGAACGTCATCCACAGGTGGCACTACGCTACAAGCAAACGCGAGCGTCCATTAGACCAGACCATCTCTGACCCTACCAACAGCAGGGCTAGCCGCGGTGCAGCAGCACTTACACCTCGTAAAAAGTTTCGGGCGATTCAACAGCGCACTGGTGATCAGAACGCAGCTTTAACGACACACATTCGCTCTTTTTTGTATCAGTGCAGTGGCTCACTAATGCAAAAGTGCCTACACATCCTTGAGGCTTGGCCGCACCAAAACCACGTGCACGAGCGCCTCGTCCAGCGGTGCAGTGAAGTCGCCAAAGCGCCGGATGCCTTTGCGGTCGCCCAGTGCTTTGGACAGCGCCGAGCCAAGCGCAAGCGCTGCGTGCGCGCCAGCCAGCGCGCTGCTTAGCGCACTGGGTGCTGCCATCTGTTGCCCCAAGGAACAGATAAATACGCACAGGTAACGATGCAATGATAGAGGATAGGCTCTGAGTGCGGGCGCCCTTCGGCGCGCCCAGGCATACTAATATGCGCGGGCGCCCTTCGGCGCGCCCAGGCATATTAAGGGCCTGTTTCAAGATAACGAATGTATCGACCGACTCTGTATGCTGGTGAGGGTCATGCTGCCTCGCGTGCTGGTCATCAGAAATCATGTGGCTGATTGGCACATCAGAGAGTTTGCCAACAACGGGCAAGGTCAGCAGGATGCCAAGACTTGCACTGCAGCCCACAGTGGCAGTCTCACTTGATTACAACAAACGCTAACTTGCCAGAGGAGGTCGTACCTATGTCCTCGTTGGTGTGGTGGTCGTCAATCCATGTGTCACCCTCTGCCTCCACTATCACGTTGAACAGTCCGTGCGACGCCAGTTGCTGCGCGGTGCAGGGTGCGCTGCTGAGCTGCAGCGCAGTAAGCAACACATCCCCAACCAAGCAGCATCCACAGCAAGGCACACGTGTGAAGGTGACGGGGCACGTAGCAGCAAGGACAATTTGCTATGCAGCAGCCCCAGCACGCGCAAAGGAGGCAGTGGAGGATGGCGTCGGGGCGCACGTCCATCATGTGGTCCAAGAAAGGGATCTGCGAGTTGGACGTGCACACGCCCGTGCCGTCCAGGTTGACGCTGACCAGCACCCTGGTCTCCTTCGTCTGCCGCCTGACCTCTGCCACCCGCGCGGCCTCTGCGCCCGCCACGTACGTTAGACACAGAGCCGGCGTCCTCACGCACAGCCCCGCGTCCAGCCTGCCCCACATCCTCAGCCAGAACGCAAAGGCGCGGCAGGCCTCCTACCTGGCCTCTCGATGGCAACCTCATCCACAAGCGCGGTCGCCTGCACGGCTTGCATGCCGCGGCAGTGCCTGCGAGGCTTGGCGCTGTGCGCCTCTGCAGCAGACCGCCGCACACAGCGCACGAGGCGCGCCGGGGCGGCGCTGCCTCGTCCGAAAGCGCAGCGGGGGTTGACGGCCCCACGAAGCAGCGCGCCGTTTGCCATAGACCTGGTGCAACAGTGAGCCGCTGGAAGCCAGACGGAGATAGGAAGGGCACTGCCTTCTCCCAAGCTCACTGTCGTGAGTAGCCTCACCCTGGACCCTAGGCACCCCCTTGAGACCAGCGTTGCAAAAGCTATTAGGGTCTATACTTTCAATCGAGCAAACAGAGAGCGCCACCGAGGCCCAGCGTGCCGTCAGCACCTCAGCATTTGCAACGGGAGCACTTGGAGGACTTGGAGCAATTAGAAGCACTCTGCACGCCTCGCGTTGGTTTAAACGCATGCACCATGCCACTCGAACGCTCACCTGGCGCTGCCTGTTCCCGCTGAGGCGGTGCAGATGCTGCAGGGCGCCCGACCTGCAAGCGGCCTTCCGGCACTCCAGGAGGCCTGCTCGGATAGCGTGCTGTGACAGCAAAGTGCGCTCCAAGTGAGACTGCATGTGCGTCTTGCATGTGTCTGTCCTTGGTGCTGCCTGTGCCTTGTATTTCCTGTGTTTGGCGCCTGTACGACTGACAGCAGTGGGCTGTGTCGGCAGAGCACCCACGGTACCACAGCCCGGGACAATCGCGAGTATGCACAGCGCCTGAAGCAGGCCTTGGCAGGCGACACCTGGGCCCTGCAGCGCCTGAAGGACGCAGCCACCTTATACAGGTGTGCTCTTTCCTGACTAGCTTTGCAGCATGTGGTAAATTTCTAGCTTTATGCTTAAACAGCAAGCCTGTGAGCAGCCCCGCGTCTGCGGCCCTGTGAGCAGCCCCGCGTCTGCGGCGCCCGGTGTCAAAAGTTGTATCAGAGCTCGTGCCGGACTGAGCCTGGCCCGGTCGCCCAGGTCCGGCGGGCTGTCTGTGGACGAGCTCCGGGAGGACTTTGCGCGCGCTCTCGACGGCGCCGCAGCGCCGCAGCTGTTTGCCGACCTGGCGGCGCTGCTGCCGCAGGGTGCGCAGCGCGTCGAGATACGCGCGGCCGCGGCGCGCGCGGGCTGGGGCGCCAGCCCTGACCCTACCACCAGCCCCAGCAACGACTCTGCGCAAGCGCTGCCCCGCGCAAGCGCGTCTGCTCAGGCCGGCCAGGCCTACTCCACTTACGCTGGCGGCGCTGGCGCCGGCGGCGCAGAGGATGCTGCGGCGCCTGCAAGCGCAGCGCCGCCGCAGGGCGAGGAGTCCGCGGGGACGGGCTGGGTGCCGCTGGAGCGCTCGCGCATCGCTGAGCGCGCAGACCAGCTGGCCAGCGAGCTCGCCGGCGGGCCACACGGCGGGGTCGCAGTTGAGGATGCCGGCAGCGAAGCCGCGCGCCGCAGTACGGGCATGTCGCAGGCCCCCGGCGCAGCGGAAGAGCAGCGCGCCGGCGACGCAGCACGTGCCGGCGCCGACACTGTGCGCAGCAGCGCTCCTGGCAGCGCAGCTGCAGCCGCAGTTACGCCCGCGGAGCGCGAGGCAGCTGCGCTGGAGGCCGCGGGGCTGAATGAGTGGGGGAGCCCCGCGCGGTCCTCCAAGCGGCCCCGGCGGGGCCGCGGCGGCGGCGCGCTCGGCGGCGCGGCCGCGGCTGCGGGCGGCGCGGCCGGCGCTGCCGGCGCGCCAGGCGCGGGTGCTGGCGCGCGGCCCAACGTGCTGTTCTGGCTGCGCCAGGAGCTGCGGCTGCACGACAATCCGGCGCTGTCGGCAGCCGCGGCCGAGGCCGCGCGCTGCGGCGGCGTCCTGACCTGCATGTATGTGCACTCGCCGGAGGAGGACGGCGACGCCCTGCACGGCGGCGCGCGCCCTGGCCCAGAGGGTTTTGTGCATGGACGGGAGGCTGACCGATTGCCGCCGGCGCTCACCCCGCCCGCAGCCAGCCGGGGTTGGCGCGTTCAGCTGAGTGTGTGTCCAGTGACTGTGTCATGCCGCATGGCAGATGCACGTGTACATGGGTGGTCATGCATCTGCACGTGTACACTTGCATCGCGCCGCATTGTGTGCTGCTCGATGCCTTGTGGCAGGTGGTCGGCAGGAGCTGGTTTCAGCTGCAAGAGGCAGCGCGCCCTGGATGCAGTCTGCGAAAAGGCGCCTTGCAGAAGAGACCGCTGCACACACGGCTGTCACGCCCAGGGCGCCGCGGCGCCGCGGGGCTGCTGAGCGGCGCGGCCGCGCGCGCGCGCAGAGGGCGCCTCGTGGCGGCCGGCCGGCGCGACCGTGTTCTGGCTGCAGGAGGCGCTGCGCTCGCTGGACGGCGACCTGCGCGCGCGCTTCGGCGCGGGCGCGGGCATCGCGTTCTGGCGCCGCCCGTACCTGGCGGCGCTGCAGGGCGCGGCTGCGGAGCTGGGCGCCGGGGCCGTCTTCATGGGCCGCAGGTGGGTCGCGCCCGTCACTGTCCTGTGTATGTTTGCCTGTGCTGACTGTCATGCTGTGGGTTGACAAGTGGCTCGAAGCGGGGTGTGCTGGTTTTGCTGGTGTTGCGTTTGCAGCAGACATGCACGCAGGAGGCGCAGAGCGTGTGACGTGATAAGCAGGCACCGTGTGAGTCCCTGTCTGGCGCACGCGCACATGTGCTACTATCGCTCAGGCCCCAAGGATCCTGGAGATGGTGTTTGAGGCAACAGTGTATGGTCAACGGCGAACAAGCAACTCGGCCTTTCGTGCATGTATTAGTTTGTGACAGTTGCCTGTTCGAGTCCTTGTGGCAAGGCGGCGCTGCGCATGTGTCAGCAGGTACCCTACTGCCCAAGCACGCCCACATGCTGACACATGCGTGCGCCAGGTACGAGCCGGCCATGCTGGCGACGGACGCGGCTGTGACCGCGGGCCTGGAGGCGGGCGGCCTGGCCGTGCACAGCTTCAACACGCTGCTGCTGCGCGAGCCGGGCGCGGTGCAGGTCGACATGGCGCGCTACAACGGGCACTTTGGCACGCTCATGCCCTTTGTCAGGCGCGCCGCCATGCCGCCATGACGGGCAGCGCTGCGGCACTGCTGGTTGCATCCCGCTGCCGCAAGGCTCCCATGCTGTAGACCGAGTGCGTGCACGCATGGACTGTGAGCGGCCTGTTCGTTTCCGCTATGCGTTTCAGCTGTGATGCAACCGATCGCGCGGCTGCCCGCGGGCAGGGCGACGGACCGGCTGCCCAAGCTGGCCAAGTCGCTGCCGCCGCCGCAGCGCTTGCCTGTCGCCGCCCAGGCGCCAGAAGGCAGGCCCTGCCCAGTGCCTCCTGCGGCCCTGCTTGCTGCCAAGCAATTGCCAGGCACTTCTTTCTTCCTTTTGCAGCGCTGCCTGGTTGCAAGGGCGCGGCTCCCACTCAGCCTTTGGCTGATAGGCACTTCTCATTGGGCTAGCATGACGCTACTGTGGCAGCCAGCTTGACACTACACGCCAGACAGCCAGCAGCTGGAGAGACTGTCAAGCTCACATGCAGAAGGCTCGACTTCTAGGAGCAGTGATGAGTTGCATGACTTGCGAGAGCCGCTCAGCGTCATGCGCCAGGCCTGACGCTGGACGAGTTGGGGCTGGCGCCGATGCCCGCGCGCGCGGACGGCTCCGCCGTGGACTGGACGGCCGGCATCCGCGGCGCGTGGGACATCAGCGAGGCGGGCGCGCTGCGCCAGATGGCCGTGTTCCTGGATGCCGGTGCGCCAGGGCGGCTTCAGATGCCTGTTTGTGCACTTGTCTATGCAAGAATCAGGTGCGGGACTGTTGCGCAAAAGCTGTGTGCTGGCAAGGATGTCCAGCTTGCCAGGTACAGCCTACCACCCTGGGCGGTATGTCCTCTGCAGCTGGCGATCTGCAAGCATCCTGCTGGCATGTAGCGGCTTTCGGCAGCACGGCAGTCCCAGGCTGAGGTTCTGAGATTCTGAGGTTCTGAGGTTCTGTGGCATGCTGTCACTGAGTCACTATGAAAGCATCACTCATGCCTGCCAAGTGTGACAGCTGCTGCATCCTCTGGTTAGGCAACGCGCATGCGCAGTATGGCACGCGCCCACATTTGCAAGGCCATGTCCGGCGCGCGCAGGCTTCCCGCGGTACGAGGCGCAGCGGCAGTTTGCGGACGCGCGCGCAGTGTCGCGCCTGTCGCCGTACCTGCACTTTGGGCAGCTGAGTGCGCGCGTGCTGACCGAGGAGACGCGCGCGCGCGGCGGGCCGGCGGTCAGCAAGACGTTCAGCCGGCGCCTGGCGTGGCGCGACCTGGCCAGCTGGCAGCTGCTGCACTGGCCGCGCATGGCGGCGGAGCCCATCCGGCCGCACTACGCGCGCCAGGCGCGCTCGCGCGCTTGATGTGCCGCGACCCAGTGTGCGACAGGGCGCTGGGCTGATGCGCATTTTGTGCCGGATGCGGCGACCGTTTGCGCATGCATGCGACAAGAGATATATGGTTAATATGGTGTGCAGCCCGCATTTCATTTCAATTCGCATGTTGGCTCCATGTGGTCCACTAGTGCGCGTAGCGCACTGAGATGTGACGTGGGTGGTGAACAAGGCGTGCGGCACGTCACGCGCAGGCCTGGCGCGACGCGCCCGCGGAGCTGCGCGCGTGGCAGCGCGGGCGAACCGGCTTCCCGCTGGTGGATGCGGGCATGCGCGAGCTGTGGGCGACCGGCTGGATGCAGCAGAGCGTGCGCATGGTCTGCGCGGCCTTCCTGGTCGAGTACCTGAGCCTGCACTGGGTGCACGGCTGCCGGCGCGCCCCGGCCCCTGCGTCGGGCTCCGTTGGGCTGCGCGTTGGCTCTGTTGGGGCTGCGCTTCGAGGGCACAGAGAGCCTCACCAGGCTCGTAGGCGCGCGCGCCCGGCGTGCGGCTCGCACGCTGCGTGCCTTGGGTGCGCCCCACGCGACGACGGCTTTGTGGCATCACTGGGCGCGGAGGCACATGGCGCAGTGGTGCGCGATGCGAGTGCGCGTGAGCCACAGACGTCATGGAAGGCTGTGGCGGTTGCTGGTGCAAGTCCTTTGGGGCTGCGGCGGAAGCAGTGAGCAGGCATGCCCGAGTGTGCCAGGGTTGCCAGCCAGCGGCCTTATAAGTCTTGTCAAAGGCGTGCTGGGCAAAGGTGTGCCGAGCCTTCATACGCGCGCGCAGGTGGTTCCACTACACGCTGGTGGACGCGGATCTCGCCATCAACTCGATGATGTGGTGCGTCTTGGCTTGGTCGCCCCTGGCTTGCTTGCCTCCCGCCTACCAGCTTGTGAGGACCTGTGGTGTGAGTGTGTGTGATTGTCTGTGTGTGTTCTTTCTTGACCAGAAACTGGCTTGTCTGTGTCGAGCACAGGCCTGACTCCTGACCGCGCGATGCACTCATCCACCCGGCCGCTGAACAGGCAGAACGCCGGCAAGAGCGGGCTGGACCAGTGGAACTTTACGCTGCTGCCGACGAGCGCGTCGCAGGCGCGCGCGCACGCGCCCGCCGCGCACCTCGTCCTGAAGGTTGCTTGGTGGGCTCGCAAGGAAGGTTTTGGCGCAACATCGGAGGGGAAGCAGAAGGGTATGAGATGGCACTGCATTGAAATTTTCCAGCATGGGAGACATCTGTTTGGCGGACGCGCAGGACCCCGACGCCTCCTACGTCACACGCTGGGTGCCTGAACTGGCGCGCCTGCCGCGCAAGTGGGTGCGCACGCCGTGGGCCGCGCCGGCGGCGGTGCTGGAGGCTGCGGGCGTAGCCCTGGGCGAGACGTATCCGCACCGCATCACAACGGGCGACCTGCGGGTGCGCCTCCTACTCGCTCCCCTGCCCAGGCGTGCCTGTAAGGGTAGGCGCTTGCTTGTGGGGGCGAGCTGCCACAGGCTACAAACGAGATTGGACCCGCACTGCATCGTGACCTGTGACATGGAACTTTCTTCTGTACAATTTTGATACAGTTCCACCTCTGTTTGACCTCGCAGCCCATGCGCAGCATGCACGGCATTTGATGTCCTTTGCGACGCATGCCTGGCATCCCACTGCAATCCTAGTTACAGCTGGGCAGACAATGACCGGGCATGTCATCGGCCAGGGTGGCTGCTCCATTGACTCTGACAGACCTTGATGACACACGCAGAGCCATGCAAGGGTGAGATGGTAGTCACAAACTTGGCGCAGGCCCTGAGGGAGGCGAACGCGGAGGCCATAGCTGCGGCACGGCATGCAACACCACACCTGGTCGATCAAAACGGCTATGACATGATCGAGGTGCTGCACCGTCCGCTTGCTTCCAGATCCCATCAGCCTCATGACCTGTGCTGCCAATATGTGCGCAGCGGGCACTGGCGAGCTTCAAGGTGCCTTTGAAAGCAACACCCTGTCTTTAATTTGTTGCGAGGAAAAGCTGTCACAGCTTAGCTGTGTCTGCATGCATTGCAACGCTTCGCGCATTGCGGCATCAACGTCTTGGTCCAGTGCTGTGACGCGCCGCGCAGATACCCAAGGGCGCGACGAGCGGCCAGGACGGCCGGATGATGCGCGTCTTCACAAAGCCGGAGTACAGGAAGCTGTGGAAGGCGTGAGGGTGGCGGCGCGCTGCATGTTGCAGTGCGCGGCTGTCTCGCATGTAAGCAGCAGTCTGGATCCGAGGCGGCGAACCATCACAGCACCTACTTGTGGCCGGTCAAAGAATGTGCAAAAGGTGTGCAAAGCGAGGCAAAAGGGTGAACAGGTGATCAGCTTACAACAACACGTTGCCAAGTACAAGGGCGGCCCGACTGGCATGGCCTACATGTCGATGCGGCAGCGAGCATGGTTCAAGCCAGCTGGTCTGCTCACATAACCCTTTGTGGCAGGAGCATGTAGCCTGTAGCCAGACTCCTGGCCACAGGAGAGGAACAAAGCACAACAAAACCCGCAAGTACGCGGCATGGAAGCGAAGCAGTATGCAGGACCATGCTGCGAAACGCTAGTATCCAGCGTCAAGCACAAGCGGCGTTCATAACACGCAGACATGCCAGATGCCTATGGTGCCTCCATCATTGAGGTTTTTCCGCGCCGCCTTCGCTGTGAAAGGTTCAACCTCTCACGTGCTGAACAGGACAGAATGCAAAGCAGACACCACTTCTGTACCACAGGTAGCTAGCAACAACACGCCGACTTCGACGAGCACTGAGATGAGCCTCGTCCCGCCCCTGCCACGGTTATCCTCGACAACGGCCGCAAGCCTGCTTACAGATCTTTTGGCGGCCAAAGAAGCAACCCCAACCAGGCCCTTTTCCAACACGCGGCCCCAACAGAGGGACTCCGGGGGACCTAACGGCCTGTCCTCATGTCCTGCGCGGGCCGCGTCCCGCCAGTCCCCTCGGAGCGCCCTCCGTGGCCAGCACGCACAGATCCTGAAACCCCCAGGTTCACGAGACGCATGCGCACGCACCCTACCCGGCGCACACGCACGCCACCGCATCAACCCCGCAGCACGAGCACGGCTTGCCTGCATGCGCCGCACGCAATGCTGGTGTGGCCACAGTCAGCTCCACGGCCGCCCCGGCACGGACAGGAGCCCTGCTTCACGCTGGGCCGCCGGGAGGCGCCCTCCGCGCAGCCGCGCGCGCCGCAGCCTTCGTCTGCATCTCCTCCAGCACGCGGCCGGCCTTCATGCGCGGATCGAAGTTGGTGCTCGGCCGGCCCAGCACCGCATTTGGCGAGGCCGGCGCGCCTGGTGCGGTCG
>JAABUV010000599.1_pt1 | contig 54578 bp, 89 predicted proteins | sample 5559971 | NCBI WGS metagenome assembly JAABUV01 (sample SAMN10711881, study PRJNA513362) | rock metagenome | isolation source: Antarctica rocks | place: Antarctica: Victoria Land, Knobhead nord | collected 2015-12-19 | reverse complement strand
AGGTCCAGCGTCTGCAGCTTAGGCAGCGTCGCCAGGCTGGCCGGCAGCGTGCCGGTCAGCGCGTTGCCCGTCAGGTTGAGCGTGCGCAGCTCGGTGAGCCCCGACAGCGCGCCGGACAGGCTGCCTGCAGCGCACACACCCGCGCTGCTATCAGGCGCAGGCGAGCCAGCTCAGCGAAATGCTGCGCTTTGAGCCTCGGAGTCCTTACGGAGTGCTTTGTTGTGTGCTGCACGGGACGCAAAGCGCACAAGTGCAGTCCATGGCGCCTGCCAGGAGGTGTCTGGTTGCGATTGCGGGCAACAAGTCTATACAGCACCAACGGATGGCAGCAAGAGGCTGCAGTCACGCACATGCAGTGCAGCACCGAGCTCGGTGCTCGCAAGCGTCCTTCCAGAGCGACAAAGAGCGGGTGCTTCCAGTGGTCCAGCAGCGCCATAGCAGTGAGCGCGCCCCGGCAAAGGCCACGTCAGGCGCAGGCAAAGGGGCCGCTCGGCTGTCGGAGGGTTCGCTGCGGCGTCACCTTGCAGGTTGAGCCCCACCAGCGCGATGTCCGTGACGCGCTGCGTGCCATTCCCGCACGTGATGCCGCCCCAGCCGCACACACTGGCCCCGCTCCATGCGCTCAGGTTATTCGCGGCCGCGGCCTGGTCCAAGTTCGTCAGGCTGCTGCGCCACTGCTGCAGGATGGCTGTGTCGTTGCTCGTGCCGTTGACGGTCACCCGGAACGCGCTGGGTTGCTGGGGCGCAGCTGCTGGCGCAGCAGGCGCGGCCGTGGGTGGGGACGCGGGCTTCGCTCCTGGCGGGGTCACCTGCGGAGAGAATATCTGCGGCGTGCAGGGCAGTGCCCACAACAAAATGCACGCCAGCGCCCAGCAGATGTGGCCTCCCATCAGGCGCGTGCCACGCTGGCACGCCCCGAGCCCGCTGTCAAGCCCGCCTGCGGCGCAGCGCTGCAGCGCTGCCTCGCTCTGGGCATGGCGTGCGTGCTGTGGTCATTGCGAGGGGCTTGCCACCTGGTGTCGCTCCAAATCATTGGTACGACAGATTGTAAGATTACACTCGATGCACGTGCCACCTCTCCCTGTCTATGCAAACCATCATTCACACTCAGTCAAGCTCAAAATCATATTTTTCTTCATGCATTCAGCCTGGACAACTATAACCCTCCATACGCTTTATCCCTCTCACCTCTGGGCCCATTTGCAGCATCGCACGCTTCACACCCGCTGCTCACCCGCCACACACTTGATGCAGGCGCGCAGAGTGCCATGGACAGAGCACAGACTCATGACTAGGGACAACATGGCCTGCTCTGGTGTCGCCGACTATGCGGAGGAGGAGGACAAGCGACGGGCGAGCCTAGGGTCTGACACCAACAACCCAACACTACAACGCAGGCAACCGAGACCCCCGCAAACCATAATACCCATTTGCAGCGCTATGCGCTCTGCAGGTAGGTACCAACGCTATCGCTAACAGGCAACAATTCTGCAAGCAGTGCGAGCACCGCAGTCCAGGCGCTCCTCAAGCCGCGGGCGCCCGCCGCGCTCAGACGCCCTCCAGCTCGTCGCCTAGCTCCGCGTACATGCCCTGCAGCCGCTCAAGCGTGGCCGCGTCGGCCTGCCACAGGCCGCGCCCGGCCGCCTCCAGCATGCGCTTGAGCGTGTTGCTAAACGCCTGCGCGCGCCGCGGCACCGCCGCGTGGGCGCCGCCGGCATGACCACAGGCGCCGCTGCTGTAGCGGACACGCCGCCCGGCCGCGCCCAGCCCGCGCTCGAGCAGGCTGCTGGCGGTTTTGGCGGCGCAGCGGACCGCCCGCACAGGTCAGGCTGAGGAACGGCCCAAGGCACAGCGCCCCCGTGCCCGCGCGCGCCTGCGGGTTGTTCCGGCGCAGCGTGGCGGCCATGTCGGGGTCGAGCGCGTAGGTGGCGGCCGCCTGGTCCCAGACCCAGTCCTCGCGGAAGGCGGCCGTGGCGCCCCAGCCGACCGCCGCCGTCATGCGCTGGCTGATCTCGAACGCGCCGCCCGACCCCTGCGCCGCCATTGCCTGCGCGGGCGCGCGCCCGGCGCTCGGCGGCGCCCCGCGCACCGGCGAGCGCGCGTGACCTCTGCAGAAGACAGCCTGGCAAGCACGCGAGGTGTCCGGCCTCGGACCCGCAAGACTTGCGCAGGGACTGGGTACGCCAAGCTCCGACGACCTCTGGGCCTGCCCAGCGGGCGTTACGGCGCAGCAATCAGCGCGCAGTCGGCCTGCCTGCCCAATGACAGGCATTAGAAGGCTTTTGAGTGCGCGCGCCCTTCGGCGCACCCAGGCGTGTAAAGTTGCGAGCCTGGTTCAGTCTGCTAGGGCTGCTTAGGGTTAGGGCAGCAAGGCGAGGGGCGGGCAGCACCTGCGCCCACTTGGGGTTGAGCAGCTTGCTGCGGTACTCCAGGCGCAGCACCTCCTCCAGCTCGCGCGGCGCGACGTCCTTGGAAAAGGTCTCCACGATGGAGCAGCCGACCGGGCGCCCGCCGCGCGCGCTCATCGCCGCGCGCTTGAGCGCGCCCGTGTTGGCTGCGCTCCGCAGGCACGCACACATGAGCCGCTACATGAACACTCTCAGACGAGCCTGTGGGCTGGATGTGGCCCGCTCGTGCTGGCATGTGCTAATCAGCAGACATCATGACGGTCCGACCTGGCGCGCGTAGCCCACGCGCAACTGCGTCGGCGCGCGTGAGCGCGGCCACACTGGGCGCGGCAAAGAGATGGGCGCAGCTTCACACCTACCCGCTGCGCACTGTGCCGCGGCGGGCACATACATCCATGCATGACGCGCGCAACGCGAGGTTCGCACCGTAATACTCCTGGATGTCGGTCAGCCCGTACTCGACCGAGTCAATCTCCTGCACCACGCGCTCGGTCGTCTTCAGCAGCTCCTGCAGCACCTCCGGGCGCGCCGTGCCGCGCTCGGAGCCCCTGCGCGTGTCGCACCCCGCTCGGCGGCGCGGCCGCGCAGCAGAGCACGCCGCGCGCCCCGCGGCCGGCGCCGCCCGCGCGCCCCCCCGCCCGCCGCCCCCCCCCCCCCCCCCCCCCCCCCCCGTCAGGCGTTCCGGCGCTGGCGGGCTGATGGGCGCCGGCTGAGGGGCACATTGTGGAAGCCATGGGCTTTGCTTGCAGGTTGACACGAGGCTGTCTGCGGCGCGACGAGCTGCGACAGTGTCAGGGCGCGGCGGGAGCGGCTTGCTGGAGCGCGCGCCGGCCGTAAGAGAACGCATTGCGCGAGGCCCACGTATCGCCGAGCTCCTCGCCAGACTCCCAGTTGCCTGAGCGCAGAGCGGCCTTTATCACCATGCAGGGTTGCAGTAGCCGTGCTATGACTATGAATCCGTGGACGCCATGGACGCAGCTCGTTCAAATGCACATCGCTACAGCGCTGCGCAGTGCTGCCAGAGTGCGTCCAGTGCACACTGCAGCGACCACCGCGTCAACGCTGAACCAGCTCGTATCGACCGTATGCGTCATGCCACGCCTGTGCAGGCGCGGGCGTGCACCCGCGCCCACGCGCTCGTTGACCATGCTGCCGTAGTCGCCGGCCGGGTTGCTGAACAGCCGCGCGCCCGCATTTGCCAGCCCCGCACCCTCCATGGCCCGGGCGTGCTTCCTGCCGCCGCATAGGCGCTGGCAGTCAGAGCTGGCCCGCAGGCAGCAACCATGCAAGTGCAGTACATTTACAGGCTGGAGAAAGCAAACGGTGCAGGCTGCGCTCAGGAGCTGCATCCAGCAAGCCAGTGAGTGACATGCAGGTCTCATACTTTGAGAGCCGCACAGGCACATACCAGGCGCGACACGCCAGCGGCACGCCACCAGGCTGCTAGCCCCACCGCACCACCAGGAGACTGTGGCCGCAGAGCCACCAAGAGGGCTCTGCATGTCTGCAAGCGCAACCAAGTCCTGCTGCGCATGCACCTGATGTAGTTCTGGTCCTCAGGCTCGGACGCGGATGCCGCGCGCTGGAACAGGTCGTCCAGCAGCTCCACCACGTTCTGGAATGAGTCTGCGCGCGGGGGCGCGCGGCGCAGCCTGACACGCCGCTGATGCGGACAGCACAGACGCTTGCGTGAAGACCAGGCAGTGCGACAACCGGGTCACCAGCCTCACGCACGTATCCCCGGTCCTCGCTCCTTGCTTGCCATGCTTTCATATAAGGGAGCAAAGCAAGTCCCAGTGGGGGGCAGACGCAACAAACACACTGTGCATGAGCTTGCCGCCAGAGCTAACCAGCGCGCCCATGCAGACCCACTGCTCGCAAGCAAACCACACATGCCAAGCAAATTGAGGGTCGAATGCCGGGGCCCCGGCTCGCCGCCCGCTGCGCACCGCGGAAGATGCCCGACATGTTGCACAGTACGTCCACGCGCGGCCGCCCGAGCTCCGCGAGCGGGCGCAGCGCAAAGCGCGCGATGCGGCCGGTGCCCTCGCGCACGGGCGCCGCGCCGACCAGGCGCAACACAATCGCGACGCTCTCGCCCTTTGTCTTGATCGCGTCCAGGCCCCACAGGTTGACCTGCGGCCGGGCGAGTCCCTCAGCCGCAGGGCTCGGCCTCGGCCATGATTGTGTCTAGGGCCCTTAAGGTGACCTGCGGCCAGGACGGCTTGGGGAGGTGCGTTGCCCTGGTGCCCTGGTCTTGATCGCATCCAGGCGCTCCAGGATGACCTGCATCAGGAGCGGCTGACAGGTGCCGTGTGGCAGCATGAGCAGATGCATAAAAGCCACACAAACTCAGACACAACAGCGGGTCGAAGCACAAGGCGCGCATGGGTCGGTACATTGTGATATGGGCTGCATGACATGGATATATGGGCAAGGCTCGTCAAACATGCTCTGAACAGATGCGCGCTGGAGCAAGGGAGGCTGGGCGAAACGCGCCGACCTTGGGCTGGCCCTGGCCATTGCTGCGAGCGCAAGCCAGCGCTGCACCTCACTGCTTCTGCTGGCAACACGGTGCCAGGCAGACGTCACCGACAGCGGACTGTGCTGCCCCTTCGTACAACGCGTCGGGCACATGATCCCACACCGCAGGGCCGGAAACAAGGCCCAGCCAGGACGCGCCGCAAGCGTCTCGGGCCAGGCGCCCGCGTTGGCGGCGCGGTGCGCGTCCAGGATGGCGTCGGCCACTGCTGTGCCGCGTGCCAGCGCGGCCGGCGAGGGCATGCGGTACGGGTCCAGCGCGTGGATGTTGCGCCCTGCCGCACAGGAGCACACGCACCCGCTCGTGCTGCAGCCCCCGGCACACATGCGTTGTGACTCCTGCACCTTGGTGCCGCGGCACGGCTTGTCAGGCCCCCAGCACATGCATGGCACGGCTCCTGTGCAGGCGTGGTATTCACACGTGTTGCCACACCGCAGAACTTCGTGCTGCGTCGCAACAACAGTTGCAAACACGTATAGTGCATGCATTGCAAGGCCGGCACAGCCAGCGCAGTGGCCGTGCAGCAGCTCCTGGATGGGTGTGACGCTCGAACAAACTTGAGTGTGCGAGTGCACAGATCGCCCTCTGCCTACTAGCGTCCAGGCATGCGCGCGCGCGCGGCAACACGCAGTGGGGAGCAGGCCCCGGGTCGGCCGGCGCGTCACCGGTGGGCAGCACGCCGGCGCCGTCGCGCAGCAGGTCGCCGCCGGCCTCCGGCAGCACGTACTCGCCGCCCAGCGCGCGCAGCACGCCGTCCAGCTCCTCCGTGTTGCGCGCAAGCAGCCCGCGGATGGTGACGGCCTCCGCCAGCCGCGCCTCCAGCGCCGCCGCGCCGCCCGCGCCGCCGCTGGCCGCCTCCTGCGCGCGCTGAGGGGCTCAGCCTGCTGCCGGGGCCCTACCCTAACCCCAAACCCTAGCCAGCTGGCCTTGCCGCTGGCTGCAACCTGCACGCGCCGGAGGGGCTCAGCCGCCTGCCACCGCCGCCCGGCAGCAGGCGCGCGCGCCCCGGCAAGGTGCGCGCCCCGCCCGGCCTTGGCGCCGCGCGCCGGCAGCTCGCGGCGGCCGCAGCCACCTCTGGCCGCGCGCCCAGCGGCGCCCGTTTGCCGCCGCCCGACAGACACACGCCCCAGCTGTCCTTGATGTGCGGGTACCCGGTGTCACCCATGATCCTCTCTACTGTGCAGGCGCGCACTGCCCTCAGCACATGAGCTGTTCAGCGACGCTCCCCAGCGCCCCCCCTCGAAGCGGCGCAGGGCAAGCCCACCGCGCCAGCCCTCCGCGGCGCGCCTGCTGGAACAGGCGCTCCAGGCGCGCGCGCACGGCCGCCAGGCCGCCGTTGCGCACATGCGCTCCGCCGCCGCTGCCCCCGCCGCCGCCGTCAGCGGCGGCCACGGCGTCTAGCGCCTCATCGGGCAGTGCGCCGTCGAAGTACGCCTCGAGGTAGGCGCGCATCGCGGCGGGCCCGGGCGGCGCGCCCAGCACGTGCAGGCCCTCCGAGAACAGGCGGCCCTCCACCACCTGGGCGCAGCGCTCGCCCCGCTCTATGGCATGCTACAAAAGCTGCCACAGCGCGCGTCTTCTTTAATGCGCATGACGCGCATGCTGAGCAACCCACCCCTGACACACAGTCCACTGGAGTGGTGGGAAACAGAGACCGGACGCTCCTTCGGAGCATGTCTATGCATGCCAGTGCGCTTGCAGTGCTTTCATGAAGTTGTCAGGGCCTTGGACTATGCCGTGATGCGGATGCACTGTTGCCGCGGCGTGCCAGCGCACCCTGCATGGCATCCAGCGAGAACACAGGGGGCACCGCTTCACATGATCACCCCTGGGCAGGCTCGACAGTGACAAGCGTCCTGCGCCGCGGCCTCACCTGCAGGTACTGGTTGAGGCGCCCCGCGTACTCCGCAAAGGCGTCCGCGTCCACGCTTTCCACGCCCTCCGGCGTCAGCTGCTCGGCCGCGCCGCCGCCGGACGCGGGCCGGAACGGGCAGTCCGCCTGCAGCCCGCTCTGCTGCAGCGCCGCCGCGATGGGCCCCTGGCGCCGCGCCACGCCGCAGCACCTTCACAGAGTGCGCCCAGAGCTGCCGGCAGGGCAGAGCTCGGTGCCACCCATTGCCGCAGGCCGGTGCGCGCACGCAGGGCTTGCGATGTTGCAAAACGATCCCGACGCACCAGCTGCTGCGCAAGCATCAGGCTCAACGGCCTGGGCAGGCCTGGCGCATGTCGGCATAGCTTGGGTCGCTCAGCAAACAGGGTGCGTCCCATGCGGCTGGTGACGCCCTGGTCCCGCAGCCGCCAGATGCCCCCCACGGGCGATCCGGGTGCAGACAATCGCGGCGGGGCGCGCCTTGAGCCCCTCGCCGGCAGCAGGGTCCTCGCGGAACTCGGTCACCAGCGCCCGCAGCTCCGCCAGCTGCTTGTACAGGCCCGCCCTGCCGCCGCACGAGGGGGCCAGGCCTTGCTAGCTCTGGGCAACACTTTTGGAAGCCAGCTCTGAGCCACAGCATGATGTGCAGCTCTGCCCGGACGTCCCGCCAGCTCATATCGCATATCGCTTCAAGAGCGCTCCACAAAACGCGTTGAAGGGTGCACGCACGCCCAAATTCGGGTGTACTTGCCGGCAAGCACAGCAGCACAGCAAGCACAGCGTGTGCCGACAGTGCATCGGCACATTGCTGTTCCACGCGCCAGGATGCGCGGCGGAGCACATCACCCAGGCGTGCAGGGGAGCGCACGGCAGCGCATGCAGCGCCCAGCCGCCCAGCGGGCGCTTGGGAGCCCTGCGGCGGGCGCACCGGCCGTACGGCGGCACGTTGTGCGAGACAATCGTGCCGTAGCCGCGCCGCTTGGCGATTATTGACTCAGACGGGTTGTTGGCGGCGTACACGTATGCATTGGGCAGGTCGCCCATCAGCACGTCGCTCCAGCTGAACCCCGAGTTGCCTGCTTCGCATGCTCATTCAAGGGCAGGGGTCCAGGAGCCTGCCATGATACCCCAGGCCCCCGCATCGCTTGCTGCATGTGTGCTTCGGCCTGTCTGGCAAGTCAGGAGCCTAGTCGCCGCTGCTGTGCGGAACAGGCAACTGTGGTAGGGTACGCACCAAGCGGCGCGCCAGGCAGCCACTCCACCGTGCCGTGCATGCCTGCCAGTAAACCATGCCTTGAGTGCGCCTGCACTTGCCTCCAACAAGCTTCACAGGCGAGGCTCGCGGCTGCTCGGCTGGGAGCGCAGCTGCCTGCCTGGCTCAAGAGGCCCTCACAGGAGCGCCCTGAACGGCACGCACTTCTTCCGCACCAGACTTGCGGCAAGCTCAGCTTTCCGGCACTCAGGCGCTTCTCTCAAGCCAGGGTTGCGGCAGGCAGAGCTCCCCGGAATTCAGGCGCTTCTTCCGTACCAGGGTTGTGGCAAACTGACCTTCCAGGCACTTTGCGCGCTTTTCCTGTACCAGGGTTGCAGCATGCTGGGCTGCCGGCGCTGATGCGCGCGGGGGGGCAGGGGGCGGCGCACCCAGGTGGCAGACCGCGTCGGCGGCCAGGCCGCGCTGCAGCCAGAGGTAGAAGGCGGCGTACTGCGGGTGCGGCGTCAGGTCGCGCTCGAACAGCAGGCGCATGGGGTCGCCCTCCAGGCCCAGCGCGGGCTGCACGCCCAGCCACACGTTGCCCAGCTGCAGGCCGCCCACCACGCTGGCGCCTGCGCGCGTGCGCGCAGTCGCGCAATGCAATCACCTTGGCCCGCCCCTGCTGCAGGGCGCCGCCCCAGCAAGAGCCGGGCGGGCGCTACGTCGTGCGCGCACAGGACTGCTTCTCCAAGCCATGGTCTGCACGCGGCGTCACACGAGGCCCGGCTGCCCGCCACGCTGGCGCCACTACGCACGCTGTGTGATAGCTTGGGAACAGTCGTGGGTGGAGCGCCGTGTCACTATGCGCATGACGCGCAGAGGCTGCCCTCCGGCGCCACCGCAGGCTGTCTGCACGGCGCCCACCCGCACCTCGCCTGCATGCTGCACCCAGGGACACTGGCAAGCACACGGATGCCCGGCGCTGCCCGATGCAGCCCTGAGGCCGAGCCATGCACCGGCAGTCTGTGCTCCTGGCACACGCATGGGACGTCAAGTGTGTCCTTCCTGGGCAGACCTAAGTCTGCCAGGGTGCATCCACAGCGTGCTCACAGGGCTGCGCCCGCGCGCCCCCAAGCGCGCACCCGTGGCGCTGGTGGCGATGCCGCGGTAGCGGTCCACCTCGCCCCACTGCCGCTCCATGTTGCGCACCAGCAGGTCCGCCGACGGCAGGAAGTCGATGGGCCCCTGGCGCGGCGCACGGGGGAGGGCGCTGCTTGCTCGCGGCATGCGCTGCGCCCGATGTGTGCAAGTGCACGGCCAAAGTGGGCAAAGCCCCGTGAGGGGCTCCGCAAGGGCGCACAGCACCGCCTGGAAACTGGCACAAGTCTGCGCTAAAGAGTATGCACAATGACATAGCGTCCACAAGCTGCCAGTGTTGGACTGCACAGGTGTCAGGCATGGCAGTCACATGTGATGCAAGATCTATGTGCAGCTCCGCACAGAGTCAAATGTCCGCAAGAGCATGTCAGACGGGCCCCGCACTCACTCCGTGGGCCCCCAGTCCGCAGGGAATGTCAGCTCCTCGCGCAGCTGCCGGCCGCTCATTTCCGCGGCCGCGGCGCGCGCCCCAAACTCCTCCGCAGGCCCAGCACCCCTGCGGGCCCGGCAGGCAACTTGTCATCAACACAAGCAGGCAGTTTCAGGGGTTTGATGCGTAGGCGCCGGGCGCTGCATCAGGTGGCCAGCGATACACTGTGACACCACGTTGTGGAGGCGGTGGAAGGCCGCACAGCGCATTGACGCCGGCGGCGCCGCGGCTGATGGCGCGCTGGTCCTCCTGTGCGCGCAGCGCGGACACCAGCGCTTCGCCGGCCGCCTCCGGGTCCCCCCGGTCATCCCAGCCGCCCAGGTTGTAGCCGGCGCCCTGTTGTTCGCACCCCAGCATCATTACAATGGTTCATGTCCTTGTCAGTTTTTTTTAATGCACATGTCAGTGCTCTTGCAGATAACACTGACTCCCCTACATCAGTGCTGCAGATACTTATCCTAGCAACTTGCATTTGGGAGCCTGCCAAGAGCGTGTTGCCCAATCTCATGCATTCTGAAGCTTGAGCGTGCGCTTTCAATATCAAGGCAGTGCTGCCTGTGCTTCTCCCGTGCATCTATGCACAACCAGCCCTGAGTGCAGCAGCAAGCGCCTTGTCGTTGGCAGCACGAGACACAAGCACACCACCCACGAGGCTGGCATTTGGGAGAAAGGCAAGTTAGCTTGTGCTCGGAGCTGCATGGCACGCCTTCATGGCGGCCAGCAGCGCAGCCAGCGAGCGCGGCACGTTCAGCAGCGCGGCCGTGCCGGTCGCGCCGACGCCTGGCGGGAAGCCGTACAGCAGAACCGCTATCCTCCGGTCCTGCACATCCGCGAGCGCTGGCGCTCAGGGCACCCCCAGCGCAAAACTGTCTATCGTGTTTAATTCAAAACCGTTTCCGCGCCTCTGTGCATGACGCACTGCGTCCGTCACGCAAGCTGCATGCCTGTCATGCAGCAGTCACGGCACATGTCAGCAGACGTAGGCATGCGGTCAGCTGCTGGCACCTGACCACTCTGCTGGCAGCCCGCATCAGCCTGACCACCCTGGTCTGGGGCCTGTCGCGCATATCTCAATGAAGCTGCGGGCTGGGGGAGGCGCGCGCCTGCGGCGGCGTGCGGCGCAGGTGCACCCACTTGCGCAGGCGAGCGGCCAGGCGGCCGGCGCGCTCGGGCACGAGGTAGATGTCGTTGCCCACCAGGCCGCCCAGGGGCACGCTGTCGATCGCGCCGTCCAGCTCCGGCAATGAGTACAGCACCACGCTCTGCAGGCCCGCCACGCCGTCGCGCATCCAGCTGCCCATGTCCTGCCGCGCCGCGTCTCATGCATGTCTGGAGCCACGAAAGCTTCGCACCACCTTGGCTCCATCTCGAAAGCACCGTGCTCAACCATGACAACCCCTAGGATGCAGTACATGTCTTAACAGCACCTGCAGAGCAAGTGCCGCCCACTGCATGCAGTCCTGGCGGCGGTAAAGGCCTCGCACTACGTGACGTCGTTCCTGGTGTGTGTGCATAGCGGCGGGCGGCAGCGCGGCATGCATCCAGCTGAGCGACGCTTCCGCAGGCTCGGGCGCGCGGCGCTGGGCACGTCACGCCGCGCAGGCATGTTGCCAGGGAGTGTTGCCAGGGGCACGCAAGGGGAGGCCCCGTGCTTCGCCGGGGCTGCACCTGGATGAGCAGCGGCGCAGCGACGACGTAGGGCACGTTCTTGGCGGACAGGATGGCCTTGGCGATCTCCGCCTGGCGCCCGCCCTCCATCGTGCCCGCCGGCCCGCCCACGAGCTGCGCGCGCAGTCGGCGCCCTGGTGCTCATTCTCCGGCACTCTGGCAGGCGCGCTGGTTAGCGTCGCCGCTGTTCGCTGCACTGCCCTGCCTTCCTTTGCCGCACTGAGCGCGGCAACCTTGACATATATGTCTCATGCACAGTCTGCAAGGGCAGGGCACGGCTGAGCAAGTGGGACACATGCGGCAGACGCGAGCGGCGCTGCACCATCCTGCAAAACAGGAGTTGATGATAAATTGCCTGGTGTTCACCGCAGCGGGCAGCCAAAGATACTGCCCATAATAATCTCTGCGCCATTCACAGCTCACAAGGCTGGCGTATGCAGCGGGCACAGGCAAGCAGACATGCAGTGGCATTCAAATTCAGGTTATCAGAGTATGCTGGTGGGCGGAGGAGGGCGTGCCGGGAAGCCGATCGTGCTGACGATGGCGTCCACCTCGATGGCGTCGCGGCCCGGCACCACGCCAGCGCCATTCCCGCGCGGCGTGGCGCGCTCGTGCGCGGTGGTCAGCTGGTCGCGCACGATGGTGTGCTGGGCGCGCACAGGCGCCATGTCCGTACAGGGCAGCATGACAACCTCAGCACAGGTCGTGTTTGTAGTGGCACGTCAGTGCGCTTGCGCTACACCGAGGGCATAGGCAGTCGCGGAACGGTGCAGCAGTGGTTCGGAACTCACTCGAACGTTTGTCGGGCCGCGCACCGCCTCAACGCCGTTGATGAAGATGGGCACGGGCCGCACGCCGCCGGCTTCCAGGCAGCGCACCAGCTGTGCGATGTACGGCTGGCTCGTGATGACGTGCTTGCGGTACAGGAGCACCTGCCGCACAGCGGGTGCGCGGGCGCTCTGCCACAGCAGCCAGCTGGCCGGACGACTCTTGCCGCCGTAGCTTTGCAGTGCTGCCTGTGCGGTGTGCCAGGTGTGCAGCGGCCGCCTCGCATGCAGGGCATGCGCGATCGGGGCCAGACAGGGCGGGCAACGGCAGGGCGCACTGCGACGGTGGGCGCGGACGCGTCGGACCGCAGCGGCCCCGCGCGGCGGTACCAGTCCATGTAGGCTGCCGGCGTCGCAAAGTAGCCCTCGTGGTCTGGGTGCAGGCAGCCTGGCGCGGCCGATGCGTCACACCACCCGTCAGCGCCCGCAACCACAGAAGATAACAAGAAGAACGAGCTTCACCAATGTGCGGGACGACTCACTTGTCAGCATGGCGGGGCGCTGGTGAGCGGGTCTACCTCAACGCTGGCAGTAGCAGCCTGGTTTCCAGGAAGAGCATGCAGTTGACGTGATCGTTACCATTGAAGCCCAGTGCATGGAGTGTAGCGGGGTGCTTCCATACCAGCGCCGCAGCAGCAGCCTGGTCCGCCAGACGCTGTGCACATGAACCAGAAACACAAAACAGCTCTGAGCAGACCGGGGTGCACCAGTGGCGGGGGTCTCGACCAGCGCCGGCAGCGGCAGCCCGGTGGGCAGGAAGTACTGGTCCACCAGGTAGGCCAGCATGGCCGTCACGTTGTCCAGGCCGCCTTGGTTCCAGTAGCCATAGATCTGCATCAACAAGCAAACATTGCCAGCAAGCTGATGTAGCGGTGTGCGCAACTTCCTTACAACAACCATGCTGACGGGTGGATTGTGCGGGTGTTTGCGATCCGGCAGTATCGCAGCCTGCAGGCAGACATGCTTTATCCGTTAGACCTGCACTCATAGTTACGCAGGTCCATGCACGTTCGAGGCCCACCGCCCTGCTGACTGTCAAAGGTGAGTATCCAAATCAATGGAGGCAACTCTGTGAAAGCCCCTCGCAGCCCCATGCACACAATAAGTGTACAAACTTCTCTGAAGGTTGCATGTCAGTGCCAGTCAGTGTGGCCGCACCGTCAGCCAGTTCCGCAGATCGCGCGCCTTGTTGCCTGCGCAAGGGCGCAATGCATGGAGTCACGTGGGCTGTCAGAGACCTGGAGCAGCCAGCGCTGCTACTACCCCTACCCTATCAGTGCATGTCGGTGGCAGGCGGCACGCGCTGTGTCCCCTGCCTCTGCGCAAGCGCGCCGGGCGGACGGAGGGCCGGGGAGCACCGGGCAGGAAGCGCAGCAGCTTGGGCCCGATCTTGAGGAAGCTGAGATAGCCGACCATGCGGTCCTCCTCGCGCCCGCTCCCGAACAGGCTCAGCACCTTCTTCACCGCCGGCGGCGGGCCCTTGGACTTGCCGGACGGGTCCATCTGCGCGCGCGCGCGCCCGCGCCGGACTCAGCGCCTGGAGGCCCGCTGGCGGCGCCATCTGACATCCTACGGACGAGCCGGCCTCGTGCCTCCACCCACCAACATTATGGTACACCGTGTTGTGAAAGGTACGCTGCCCGGAAGAGAGGGGATGCGGCAGACATGTCACCTCACCCTGCCAAGCCACACACATGGCCAGCCATGCACTCTGCCCCACTGTGCACTGCGCAGCTCCGAGGCTGGTTTGGCAGCAAGAGCGCGCCATCGGAAGGCACGAGCAACAGCAGCGCCCCTCCCCAAAGAGCGCGCGCCGCGCCTGGAAGGTGCCGATCTGCGTGCAGCCCATCAGGTCCAGCGCCGACTCGAACACCAGGCGCACGGGCACCGCCTGGATGCGCGCGCGCAGCCACTCCACCTGCCGCGCGCGCGCTGGGTGAGTCCATACGTGTTTGATTTCGCCGTGGTATAATAAGAAGGGTCAACTGCAGACTTGCACGCCCGCTGCCCCTCCCCCCCTTCCTTCCCCCACGCCACAACCCATCCAGCAAGGCAAGCCAGGCCGGGACGATGCGATGCGCGCCCTCATGGTAAGAGACAGCGGCGCGCGGCGGGCTTGGTTGCATGGGTGGGCATGCAAGAGGCGGGCGCGCCTGGTCGTAGTCGAACAGCAGGCTGGCGAAGAACACGTCGGCGCCGTCCAGTGCGGCGGCCAGCTCGGCCGGGCGCGCGGTCACGTCGCGGTCGCTGAACACGCGCACCTGCACGCCCGGCAGCCGCCGCGCGACCTGCCGCGCCGCCTGCGCGCCCAGACACAGACAGGGTCAGGTTCAGACGGCTCAATGGAAGGTTTTAACGAGGAATTTTGATGGGGGACCTCTGCACGCCCCTACAGCCGCCGCGCCACGGCCTGCAGCCGCCCGCGCATCACACGCAGGTGCCTGAGCGCATATGAAGTGCGCTCAGCCTCCACGACGCCCGCTGTGCCGTCTGCCGCGCTGTGTGCATGCACACGACATTGGGCCCTTGGACAGCGAGACATTCCATGTTGACCAGCCATGCCCTATTGCACCGTGTCATCGCAATACACAGACAGCAGTGCAGATCGACCACGGATGTGCTGCATGCTGACAGAAGGCCAGAACAGGGGCCGCGCCTTCTCGTACAGGGCCACGTTGAAGGACTCAAACCCGGAGATAAGCACGATGCGGCAGGTGCCCTGGGGCGTGACGAGCAGGCGCTGCGCCAGGCCCGCCTCGCCCGCCGCCGCGCCGTCCTCTGCGCGCATGCACCCACACGAGCGTGGGCATGCCGCCTCCCGAGCCGGCCCCTCTCCCAGTCAACCAGGCAGGTGGGAGCAAAATGGACCCACCCAGCCTGAGCACCTGGCTGCAGCTGCACTATGCCGATGAAACAGCGCCATGTCTGATTGCGTGAGACATTCTCTGCACTGCCACCACAGACGCGCACCCCTATTTGGCCCAATGCATGCCGCGCGCGCCCGCAGCCTCGCCGCGCCGCCCCGAGCGCACGCCCAGGGCCCTACAGAAGCCCCGAGCACCGTGCGCGCGCTGCCCGAAACGCGGCGCACCCTCCTCTTCCTCCCGTACGCGCTGCGCGGCAGCCCGCCGCTCCACGCCCGCGTCCCACAGCGCGCGCTCCAGGTCCTGCACCTCGCGCCGCACCCGCGCGCGGCGGCCGGCCAGCGCGGCCGCGCGCGCCTGGAAGCCGCGCCAGCGGCCGTCGCCCGCGGCCTCCGCGGCCGCCAGCAGCGCCTTGAACGCCTGGCGCGGCAGGGTGCAGAGTTTCAGGGCTCAGGCGGCTCATTAGACGTCCGCAGCCGCTGCCACTGTCTAGCGTCCTGCGCTGTGCGCTCGCACAGGCACGGCGGCCGGCCGGGGCGTCGGTGTGCGGCACACACTAGGAAGCTCACAGTGCATGCCTGGCACCTGATGAACTGGAGATGCACACAGGGCCAGAGTACACTCTTGAGTGTTGTAAAAGTGTAAACTGCGGGTGCAGCCTCAAACATATGGCAGAAGCCAGGTCGCAGCCACGCTCGCCTAGCGCTTGCGCTGGGGATGCCTCAGGTGAGCTAGGTTGCAATGTAGTCGTCGGCTACTTGCCTGGGGCCGGTCGCGGCCAAGCTCACGGAAGGCAGTCTCTGTCATGCTGTCAAAGCGCTCGCGAGCGCCTGATGCCGCGTCCCCCGCTTCCTGCTCCACCTCCACTTCCAGCCCAGCAAAGGTGGCAACGTACAGATCGTCCAGCTCCGTATCCAAGCCCGCTGCCTGAAACAAGAAGTCCTGTTGTCAGGCGTGGCAGGCATGCTTTTCGAGCGGTTAGCTGATAGGTGGCCAGCCACACGCTCATCTACTGCGCCAGCGCTCGGGAGGACTGTCCAAGAAGAGGTGGAGGACGGGCACCTGCTGTTGCAGGCCGAGCAGCTGTTCTTGCAGCTGCGCTGCACCGGCGTCCTCAAGCTGCTTGTCTATGTCTTCCAAGGCGCCTTCTGCCTCAACCTCCTCAGCTAGGCGCTCTGCAGCGCTGCGGAGCTCTGAGCTCTGGCTCACGACGTTGCACCGGTGCCGCTGCCTGCACGCTGATTTTGCAAGGCGCATGCGTGGCTGGCGCACGCAGACACCGTGTCCTGGGACGTCGCACAGCCTGACACACACACGCAGATGTGCGAGGCTGTGAGACACAGGCTGACACTGCGCTGGGAGCATGGCTCTGCTCATGCAAGCCTGCTCCACCAGTCTCGGCACAGCCACCGCACAAAGGCAGTGCTGCCAAGCTCTTGAGGAGATCAAGTGCTAGTGTGACTTGAAACAGAGCCCATGTCGTCGTACCACGCCAAGCAAATGGACCCTAGAACAGTTACATGCTTGCACATTCTTGCAAGTGCACCACTTCTTTTCCACCAGATGGTGCTCGGCCGCAACAAGTGCCCTTTCGCATGTACGCCGTCAAGCCTACAGCAAGCGTCGCCATCCTGAGACATACAATGTAATTCTCATCAGCACAGGGCCTGCTTACCAAGTGTCTTGTGTAACTCTGGCGTCGCGAGCTCGAGCGCACTGGCCCACAGCTTACACACTCCAGACAGCAATGCATATCAATCTCTTGAACCTGCACCAAGGCCTTGATGTGCTGCTGAGCTTCTCCACCATCACATAAAGGCCAACAACAAGAACCCCACGCTGTCCCTGCACCCCATTTGATGCCATCGCTATTAAGCGTTGCATGATAATCAGCCTATGGCTCGCCAATGCCGCATACTTGAGCATTGGATTTAGCCTGCGACTACCCCTGGTCAACTGTTGGGTCACACCATGCGCTGGCACACCCTGCCGCGTCCTGCAGGTGAGTGCGTCGCATACACTACCGTGCCAAGCCCCGTGCCCGAAGTGTGCAAGCAGCGCTAAGCTACCTGTGACGCGCCGCTTACTGCGTCGGCACGTAGCCACATGCGCGAGCGTGGTGAGCGTGCGGCCGACACTCTGGCGCGCCTGGCGCCTGCGCCGCCAGGGCAGGCGTTGCGCAGCCGCGCGCAGCGCGCCCCGCCTCAGCCGAACGTGATCTGCGAGGCCCCGCCGGGCGGCGCCGACACGCGGCTGGAGTTGCGCGCGGTCAGGAAGTTGCCCACGTTCTGGCCGGACGGGCGGTGGTAGTTGTTGCCGGCCGGGGCGTCGCCGCTGGCTGCCGCGCGCGCGGGCGACCCGGCCGCCGCCGGCGGCGGCGGTGCGGCGGCGCTGCCGATTGCATCCACGCTCACGGTCTTTGCCGCCGGGCCCGCCTGCGCGCGCAGAGCAAACCCGACTGCTTGCTCGCTGGCCAGGATCTTCATCTGCCTCACTAACACATATGCGTGACTTACAGTGACCTCTCGTGCACTGATGACCCTGCGCCTGACGTATACGTGGGCAGCACCCGTGCCCGCCCCGTTCACGTGTGCTTGTGCGTTGGTGCTCTGCACTGCAAGGGATCAAAGCTCAGGCGTGCGTGGACAGGTGCCACTGTATGTTCAGGCGGTGATCACCTTGGTGAAGGGCGCGACCGGGTCGTCGCCAAACACGATCTGCGACGCGCCGCCAGGCGCGGCCAGTACGCGGCTGGAGTTGCGCTCTGTCAGGAAATTGCCCACGTTCTGGCCGCCCGGGCGGCCGTAGTTGTTGCCGCTCGGCGCCAGCGCGGCGCCCTGGTCGGCCGGCGGAGCGGCCGCTGGCGCCGCCCCGCCCGGCGCCTCGCCGTCGCCGTACAGCTTGCTGCACACGCGCATAGGTAGGTTCCAGTGCAGCGTTTTGACAGCACCTTCAGGCCAGCACAACATAGCAGAATAGCACATCCTTCAGCGTGTAGCCTCAGGCCTACAATCATGCATCAATCTCCTTCGCTACCTTGAGTGCCACGCCTTGCACCAGCGGGCAGTTGTGTGGACAAGCGCACGACGCGCAGCACTCCCCACCCTACAGCAAGCAATGGTGCAGATCTGACAGAGGTGGTGCAGAGGGAACTCACTGGTCCCCGCTGGCCACCATGCCGTCGACTAGACGGTCCAGGAGCGCCTCGCGCCCGCCGGCCGGGTTCAGGCCGCGCTTGCGCAGCTGGATGCGCAGGTCCTTCAGCAGCAGGCCCTTGTGCTGGTCGCGCAGCTGCATGGGCGTCATCCTGGTGCAGAGAACCGCAGTGACAGTCAGCTATTACGCATGGACTGCGCTTACCTATGCGCGTCGCTACGCACAGACCATCTTGCTATATATGGTCACCCCGGAGCAGCAGGCTGCGTGCTGTTGCGTGTGCCCTGCGCAGCTCGTTGCAGCACAAAACGTGGCGGCCAGCGCGTGCGCGCTGGCCTGGCGATCAGGGGCGCATCAAGTGACTCCGTGCCGCAGCAGCCCGCACATGCTGTCTTCAGAACAGGACCAGAAGGAGAATTTCCTTTGCCACCTGCAGCAGCTACAGCGCTTGGCGCCGCAGACAGGCATGGGGGTGCCAAGCTGCGCACACGCAGCTGGGCAGCACACCACGCGCGGCAACGCAACAAGCACTTCAAGTATGCAGTGTATGCTTGAGGCCGTGAGCCAGCACTGTTCAGGCAATACACGCCCGGGCAAAACGGTTTTGCACCTGGTTGCACAAGCTCTGTGGTGCGGCGCCTCGTTGAGTGTCTGCAACGTGAGATTGCGGTGTGGAGAGGCGGGGCAGAATGAGCTGTTTTCAGCCCTCCTCTCCACTGCTTGAATTGTGAAAAGGCTAGGGTATCAGTGGGGTATCCACCTCGCTTTTCTCTCTCTCGCTCTAGTCTGGCCTGAGCGGTGAGCTGGCTGATAGACAGTGATCATCACATACACTCATCCCGGGACAGCTGATAGCTGTTCATGGCAGAGTGGAAGGGCAGGCAGCACCTTGGGAGTGCGCTTGACGAGGCAGTGGAGTTCACGCTTGATCTGTGCCTTATGTGTGGGAGCTCATGCGTGTTCTAACGTTACAGAGAGCAGGGGCGTGCATAGTCTGGGGACGGTGAGCAGTGTATGGCTGTAAGCTTGCGCTAAGGTGCACAGCTGGAAGTAGCAAAAGCGTCACCTTGAGACTGCGGGCGCATCAATAAAGCAACTGCACTGCACGAAGCGCACACTGGTGTATCGTCAGGGCCATCGCCAGGACCACTCATGCATATGCACCTGTGGGCAAAGGGGCCCAGTTACACAGAAGTGACAGGGGCATGCAGACACCGCACAGACCTGCTGCAGATGCAAGCACGGGCACAGCAGCACCACTCCACGCGAGCTGCGGTATGCTTCTTCTGTTGCACTCCGCAAATCCAGTGCAATACATGTGACGGCGCAAACTTGCCCTGCCAGCAGCCTCCCCGCACGCCTGTCAGCCCTTGGCTCTCCGCGTTTTCCTGCCGCGCTGCGCGGCGGTCTGCGCCGCGGCCTGCCGTGGCTGCGGCGGCTGCTCGACGAGAGGCACGGCGGCCTCCATCTCAACGTCTGCGGCGCGCAGCAGTCACGCACGGTCCCGTGAGGCAGCATCGTGAAAGCCGGGCTTGGTTAGATGCGCAACGCACCTGCGGCCTCCTCGCCGCGCGCCATCAGCGCAAACAGCCGGTCGTTCAGCTTCTCCACCTTCCTCAGGTCGGCGATCTGGTCCGTCTGGTACTGGAGGCACTGTGCCCAGCACACCCACGGTCTGCAAATGTCAGCCAGCAGTCGAGGTGCGACGCTGCACCTCATCTCCCCGCACGCCGCTGCGCCTGCCAGCCGGGCACGCACCACTTTGTCGTCGGTGACCTTCAGCTGCAGCTTGCCCTCCCGGTGCTTGTACTTCAGAACATAGCGCACGCGCAGCGGGTTGCTCCGGTACAGCTCTTCGGCCTGCTGGATGAACGCATCCAGGCTCTGTATGAACATATCGGCGCTGTCATGCTGAAGCGCCAAGCGCCATCCCTTATCTGTGCCGGGCGAGTACGTAGCTGCCTCTGGAGCTAGGACGGTGCTCAACTGAGTGCACTGCGCCTGCTTTGCTGCTGCCTACCAGGCTGAGCAGGGGAGCAGAAGGCAAGAATGCCAACCTGGAAGCTGTGTGCTAGTTGCCTTTGTCTTTGCTATTGCCCAAGTGGCTTCCAGCCTGCAAGTGCCCAGTTTTTAGAACATCCTAGCCAAGGCTTGCAAGTAGGTTCAATTACTTATTAATTATTTTTGGCGAGCACGTGCAGTTACACAGAGCAGTTTTGGCATCATGTCTCTTTCACTGTGTGTATTCCGGAAATGCAAAGTAGTCACTCAACAGAGAGTCAGCTCTATGGGACCCCCCCCTTTGTTGTCTGTTTTGTCCTTGTCCAACACCAGAAGAAGAGCGTTGGGCGGCCAGGCAGCACAGCCCCCACCTGCGGGCGCATGCTGTACATTGAGCCCCACAGGGTCCAGGCTATCTGCCTCTGACGCCACACCTACCAAGCACTCTCTCCTGGCATGCATGGCCCTTGCACAGACTGCCAAAGAACTGGCTCAACAGCCCCATCACGTAGGAGAGGCCTGCTGTGGGCAGTCAAAGGGTGCAGCACTGCAGGCGTAGGAGCTGCCGAAACACATCCTCTACTCACACGTGTGCGGGGTGACGTCAGCGGGCGCCACTAACGCTATCAAACGCATGTGGAAACACTCACCGCCGCGCTCCGCGCACCTGACAGAGTGGCCCACACTGCTGCGTGATCTTGCTCCGTGAGCGCGGGCAGCACGACGACGAAGTACGCGCGCGGGTGCTGCGCCAGCGACAGCGCCAGTGTGTCGAGGGCGGCCACCTCATGCACAGGCAGCCGGACGATACGGATGCCTTGTTCGCATAACGACTGCGGTGCGCGTCCCCATGGTCAGCAAGACGGGCATCGCCTGTCTTTTGGCAAGGGCGTCTACTTGATACGACATGATCGTGTCTGCTGCTCGGCAGGTCAGGCACCGGACCAACCTGGCCTGCCAGCCCTCTGCCCAGACAGCCTCATGGCTGGGATGCGGAAGAGGATATATGCAAACGCATGCATGCACCCACCCCATCTGGCTGGCCACATGACACACACAGCGGGCTTGAGCCACTTTTTGCAGCACCCAATGCCCGGCCAAGCCCGGCTGCGTGCATAACGGCCGCGCAACGCGCGTCGGCGTGAGGGATCAGCCGCGCCTCGGCGACGAGGTGCCAGACGATGAGGGTGGTGCCCAGCACGTCCTGCAACTGTTCTGATACGATGCCGGCGATCATGAGCCAGGTTGGAGTAACCCCGTTGTGCATGTACATTATCAGCACCTCCAGCTGCCGCGCGGCCTTAAAATCGGTCCTCGTCGGCGCAATCTTTGCCGCGGCTGAGCAGCGGCGCGCGCTGTGTTACACAGCGCCATGCACGCGCCGCACCATAATGGGCCGGCCGCTTGCGCAGGCACTTGGCAGGCATCATGACAGGCATGTAAGCTCTTAAGTCATGTTCACTGGGCATGCGTGTGGGCAAGCCAGCAGGTGCGCACGCAGCGGCTGCGGCGTGAAAGCCTCCAGTCCGCCGTCCCTCCACTGCAGGGTGGCCCAGGAGCCCACCAGCCCCGCGCCATGGGACGCCTGCGCAGGCGCCTTGATGCAGCCAGGAGTCCTGCTCCAGGATGCGAGCAGCTCTTCGTCTGTAAACACCCTGCTGGACGCTCTGCGAGGCGAGGCAGCGCAAAGAGCAACAGAGAGTCACACTTGCACGAAACCCAGCTATGCTCTGCATACAGCGCGCGCGCCCGCTGCGGGGCGAGCAGTCGCAAACACATGATATTGCCACCAGGTGGCCACCTCCTGGAAGTGAGCACAGTGCACACACTACTTCCCAGGAAGGCGCGGCTCCACGCACCCACAGCGCCAGCAGATCGTCTAGCAGGTCAGGCCAGTGGCTGGAGGCTGCCAGCCGCGAATGCCAGGCCTGCCGCTGCTCGCGTGACAGCGGTGGCCCGAGCCACTGGCCCTTGCTTTTGGCCGGCGGCGGTCCCAGCCCCCAACGGACCTCCTCTGGAACCGCCGCCAACAGGCGCGCCGATGAGCCCCACGATGGGCCCGCCGACGGGCCCGCCGACGGGGCCGTCGACGGGCTTGCTGCGAGCAGCCGTGCTGCGGCCTTCCAGTCCTCTGCGCACATCAACTCATCAGAGTCGCCGCCAGTAAACGCGACTCAGGCCCTGACCGCTCCCACCGATATACGACATCCTCTGGAGATGGGCTTCGCTGCAGGCCGCTGACATGCAGCAAGCCGTACGACATGCTGCCACCCCGCTGCTTCACTATAAATCGGGCAAGGCCCTCTTTGCAAGGAGCAGGGCGAGCCTGGACGCAGCTTCCATCACTCCTCCCGCTTGATGCCAGATTGTTGCAAAGTTCCGGCAGCCACGCGCTACAGAACAATAGTGAAGCGACAGAGGACAATGCGAAGGGCAGTGTCCATGCATGCGCATGTAACATGCCTCAAAATGTACTTCCCTAGCAGTCAGCATGCGTGTGCAGGGCCAGCGCTGCCCGCGCATGCAGCCCCGCTGGCAGCCGCTGCCGCAGATCAGCAGGCCGAAGGCCGAGCACATCGCATTGCCAGAGCAGTTATGTCGTGCACCCTTAGAACCTGTCCTGCAGGGCCAGCGCTGCCCGGGCATGCAGCCCCGCTGGCAGCCGCGGGGGGGGGAGGGGGGGGGGGACGCGCCGCCGCAGGACAGCTCCCGCTCAAACAGCGCGAGCGGGTCGAGCGCCGCCAGCGCCTGCAGCGCGGCCAGGTCGCAGCGCGCTGCCGGCAGCCGCGGCGCAAGCGCGGCTGCCTCGCCGCGCGCGGCCGCGCGCGCCAGCGGGTTGCCCTTCCCGCTGACCACCTGCGCGAGCGGGCGTGAGCGCATGCCGCTCTGGCAGGCTGAGCCTGCGGCCTTGGCCAGGGAGCCGCTTTTGCCGCCACTGTTTGAGGAGGCGGTGCTCTTGAGCACTGTTGCAGTGCTCTTCACTTATTTGACCAATACAGCACGAGCGCTTGTGATAGCAAATAAAGAGCTCGGGCGGCGCCAGCAAGTTGCCAAGTTAGTCAGAGCGCCGCTGACCAGCCTTGTGGGGCAAACGTCATACTGCTATATCAATTGCGTATGTTAATACTTACTCTCTCTCGTCTTGCAAAGGGGCGCACCTCGTCCGCCAGGTAGTCGCGCCAGCTCTCGTGCCCGCCGGCCGCAAGCTCACGGAACAGCTCGCCATAGCTCGACAGAAGCGCGTCCTCCGGGCTGCGCTTCCGCACGGCAGCCAGCAGCTGCGCCCCAGCTCACCAGTTGCTGCGCAGCCGGAGAGCCAAGCCGTGCACACGAGCAAGCACGGCGCATAGCCTGCCTGCCTGACTTGACAAACAATCAGCAAACACGCCGTTACAGGTCCCTTTAGGTCTACACCTGCGCATACCTTGAGAAAGGCACGTGCTGGCTTCCCGCTCAGCGCGGAGCTGAGGAGCAGCAGGGACGAACTCGCACGGAGCGCATTCCGCAGCAGCATCTCCGGGCCTGCACCAGGCAGCGTCAGTGCCCGGTGTCACTCTGCGCAGTGTGGTCAACAGCGCGTAGGTGCTCGCTTGAGCCCTCATCAGCATCTCCGAGGCTGAAGCCAATAGCTTCGCAACGAAGCCTGCGTCGCAGCCGGCGCAGCTGGCCGTGCACGCCTTGCCTTGCTCCTCGCTGCAGAGCAAACGTGTCTGGCTTGGCTGTCGGGATGGCGCACAAGCGCCGTGCCTGCAACGCAGCGCGCTGGGCCACTGCTCTATGCCCGAAAGCGCAGGATGGCGGCCGCGTGTTCATTGCACTTGTGCTGCTCTCTGGTGCCAAATAAAAGGCCCATGCCAAGGGCCTTCATGGTTCAGACCTACATCCTGTGGACACGCTGCGCCTGCTGCGCATGCTGCACCTGCTGCGCCTGCACTACAAAGAGTGCGCTGACCATGACAGGACAGGCTGCCACCTGTACATTGCTCACGGCTGGCTGTCGGGCCTGTGCGTATATAACAGAGCCATGAGCCAGTGCCACCGGCCCAGTGGGCAGCTGCAGCTAAGCAAGGATGGGCTGCTCATCGTTGCCAATGAATACAACTTGCAAAGACACGTGTGAGCAGGTTGGAGAAGCAGAAGAGCTGTGAATCCATGCACAGGAGCAGACATGTAAATCTCGTGCACTTGCGTGCATTCCATGCGCTAGCCAACGTTGCATAATGCAACTTGCATTCCATGCTAGGCGGCTGCAAACTGGTGGAGGACCTATTCACCAGCATATCGGCACTGCAATCCTTCCCACTACTTGCATATATACTGTCCCAAGTGTGAAAACTGAGAGTAGCACATGTATCAATGCAGCTGACCAGGGAGCTATGGCGGCCAAAAGTCCCACTCTGGCAGGCCTTCTTGCTGCGCAGTCTTCCCGCTCGCGGCCACAAGCCGCACGTCTGCGCCAAGCTCCAGCAGGTCTTGGCACACCTGCTGACACCCTCAGAGGTCAGGAGCATGTAGTGCACGGCACATACCCCAGCACGCAATGGCTTGTCAGTGACGCTCATGACAGCCATAAGCGTAGTACAAGTAAAGCTTTGTTGCGCTTGCAAACCGAATCACAGAGATTGCATTGAAGAACTTTGGTGTGCAGTGGCAGGCGGTCAACCACAACTTGCATCTAGTATGGCAAAAATGAACAATTCCCAGGCTGCATCATGCAACGCGTGTCTGAATAGCGGAACCTCAGATCACGTGTGGCACGAGGAGCGGATCACACCTGACTGTGCTCGCAAAGAGCAGCATAGAAAAGGGGCGTCTGGCCATCAGTGTCCCGCGCGTTCACATCTGCGCCGTGCTGGACGAGCAGCTTGACCATCTGCGCCCAAGACACCACACCGGGTTAAGCTCACTCCGCCTTCCAATAGGCTGTAGCAGGCATGGCTTGTACACAGTGCGCATTGCATGGGTGGATGATGCTAATTACTCAGTGCAAGTGCCCGGGACATCCGGGATGTCGCGGCACGTCCTTGAATCCTACCGCTGGCCCGGCAGAGCCCACTTAAGCAGCAACGCGCAGCCGCATGTGAGGGTTCAACCAGGACAGCCGCGCCTTGCTGCACTGGTCGGCCACCACAATCGGGTTGTTGGTGTCCTACTGCACTGGACCCATATGCATGTCGGCTGTACTCTGCGCGGTACGCTGCCACCCGGCAGCATGCCACACTCCCTCCCAGCAGGAAAGCGGACCTCCGCATGGCCCCTGTCGGCGGCCCAGTGCAGCGGCGTGCAGCCGTCGGGGGCGTCCCGCTCATCGACGCGCGCGCCTGCAGCCAGCGCAGCGGCCACGCCGGCCACATCTCCCTCGCTCGCCAGGGTATGCAGGCCCCCCTGCCCCTGCGGCCGCAGCAAGCATGCAGATATTTATAAGAAGGTCAGGTGCGTCGCGCCAATTTAGCTGGAGACACGCTACCTGTTTCACCCCTGTTGGTCTTTTACCAACAGGTAAAAGAGAAGGATGGGTCACGGCTGGTGCTGCCTGCTACGTTGCATCCTCCATACACCTCAGCTTGCCAAGACGTGTGGGTGACGCGATCCTGGCTGAGGTCCAGCAGTTTGGCACACGCCAGGGATGGCTGCCAAACTTCTGGCTGCTGCATAGGGACTGAGCGGCAAACCAGCGCTGGACAGAGTCCAGTTCTGACATTTTGCAACAAGAGAGGGACTAAGCAATGCAGGACTGTTGTGGCGCACAGCACAACGCCTTTGCAAGAGAGTCAAGCCAAAAATGAATGTGACCTTGGGTCGATCATGGGCATACCTCGTTGCCTGCGCCTGCGCTGTCGTCCTCCGCGGCATACACGAGTACACTGAACACGGGACCAGCAGGGCCGCTGGCTCCTGACGTCTCTCCTTGGTCCCAGTCCGGCAGCAGGCGCGCCGCCGTCAACGCATACTCCCTCTTCGCCTCCAAGCTCGGCATCTCGCCAAGCTCAGACCACGCTGCCCTGCCCCGAAGCAGGCGCCTCTGTTTGAGGCCTTACAATCTGCAGCATGACTCTTGAGGGACTTTCGGCTCCGGAATGGACAATGCATGCATAAAGCAGCTTTGGCCGAGCGCGCAGTGCGCACACCACTTCGATCGGGCCTTCTGATTGAAAAAGCTCGGACGAAAGGTGGTGCAGGGGCCCTCAGTGGCCTGCTTGTACAGGCCGTACAGGTGCAGCAGTGCGTCATTGTCCAGGCGCCCGCTGCTGGCGGCCACGGCAACTGCATTACTTGCTGCGGTGAAGCGCTCCTCATCAGCTTCCCCACTGTCTTGTACAGGCGCAGCTACGCTCATCTAGCTGACAGAGGAACTGGTCTTGGTAAAGTGAAGCAGCACGTGCACGAGCTCGCACTGTTGTGTAGCTCGAGCATCTGCGAGGTGAATTTGAGTCACTCTGCATCAGTCCGACACTTGTCAGGGGCACATACCAGCCTTCACCTTGCACTGTGAGCAGCTGCGCTGCATACTGCACCCTGGCCGGCCGTGAGGCTGGGCCTGAGTGGCCAGCTTGGCGCCGCATCAGTCACTGCCACTGCCTTCAGCCTCACCACGCGTGCTGCACTCGGACAACACGCTGCGATGCCCAGCGGCGCCCATGCCGCTCTGGGGCTTGCGCTGCTGGGGGCAGGCGGGTGAGCGCCTGTCGCCGGGTCCCACATATTGCAAGATGCTTCCACCTTGTTGTTGCACCTTGCAGTGCCTTCGCGCAATTACCGCAGGGTGGTCCACCTCCTGCGTTTGCTGGCAGGCTGGCGCTGGAGCTGCGGAGGCAGCGCGGAAGCGGGGCATCCGCGGCAGATGTGATCAAGGCCCCGGCAGCAGAGGCCCCGGCAGCAGAGGTGCCCTTGGTAGATAATGCGAACAAGGCCCCGGCAGCAGAGGCCCCGGCAGCAGAGATGCCCTTGGTAGGAGACGCGAGCGCTCCCGACGGCGCTGAGGAGGACGTCCGGCGGAGGCTGGGCAGCGCGAAGCAGGGCCACGTTTTTGGCGAGTGGGACAACCTGTCGCACGCCGAGCGCGGGGAGCTGCTGGCGGACCTCCAGGCGCGCCCCTTATGCCTTGGCGGCGGCACACATGATGGCCTCCACCACCACCATGCCCAGCATGTGCTTCTGCCACTGCCAGTGCTACTGCCAGAGCTAGAATACAAAATGTTGTAGGGTGTTGTAAATGCTGGACCCTACATCTCGCTGGAGCATGCTCTGCAGTGACCGCCGAGTTTGCTTCAGGCCACTCACATGAGCATCCCACAGTCCCTGCTGACCAGAGCGACTCCGCTGGCGCCGTGAGCATCTCACTGTTCGCGATGCAAACCTGCATGGTGGAACCGACCAGGGCTGTCGAGGTACTGTCCACATCCTGAGTCGACGACTGGCAGCAACACCTGTGCCCCCAGAATGACCATGACCCGACAAGCGCACATGGCGGGCGCCAGGCGGTGGACATGGAGCAGCTGGAGGCCAGCTTCGCGGCGGCGCTGGCGGCGGAGCGCGGCGCCGGCGGCGCCGGCGCGCCGCAGCCGCAGCCGCTGGCCGACGCGGACGTGCAGCGCATCGACGCGCTGTCCGACGGCCAGGAGATGCGCTGGATCCAGACCGGGTTCCGCCTGGTCGCCGAGGCGCGCGCCACCGCGCGCCTCTGCCGGACCGCATGCATGCGCGAAGCACGCCCATCGCGCCGCCAGGGCGATGGTCCAGCTCAGCTGCTGTGCTATGCATGCAGATGAATGATGCCCCATCCTGACGATACTATACCGCATCACCTCTGCGCGGACGGACAGCATGCAGCGCAAGCTGCGCCCATGTGCGTCATCCTAAGCCCTGCATGCCTTGCCACACACTAAGAGCCCATTTACCTTCAGCAGAGCATGCACCTAGCCCCGCTGCTGGGTTCTCTTCACAACTTGGGCGAGGGGGGCCTCTCTGCGTCGTGCTGTCATGTAGCCCACGCCGACTCCCAAGCTTCCGCTCAATTTTCGAGCTTGGCGGCCACTGCGACCGGGGCGCCCGCCCGCGCGCAGGGCAAGCTGGCGGTGGTGCTGCTGGCGGGCGGGCAGGGCACGCGGCTGGGCAGCGCCGCGCCCAAGGGCTGCTACGACATCGGCCTGCCCTCGCGCAAGCCGCTGTTCCAGCTGCAGGCCGAGCGCCTGGGCCGCCTGCAGGCGCTGGCCGCCGAGGCCGTGTACGGCGCCGGCGCCGCCGTGCGGTGCGCTGGGCGCCTGCGGCGTGCCGGACCCACGTTACACAGTGTGCAGGGCATTGGTGTGCAGGCCGCTGCGCCTGCGAGAGAGGTGTATGCACAGGCTTCAGCACACACATGCCTATTAATGATGCGGTGAAGTAAGGCAAGCGCGCTTGCTGCCTGGCGCCACATGTGCGCTAGCACCAGCCACATATATTGTCACCGCCCACGCGTGCCCTGGGGTCTGGCCTCTGTCGCAGCGGGGCGCGTCACGGCACGCACGCCGCGCGGCAGGCGGCCACTGCGCTGGTACATCATGACGAGCGCGGTGACCGACGCGGCCACGCGCGCGTTCTTCGAGCGGCACGCCTGGTTCGGCCTGCGGCGCGAGCAGGTGGCCTTCTTCCAGCAGGGCGAGCTGCCGTGCCTGACACCCGAGGGCCGCCTGATCCTGGAGCGGCCGGGCCGCCTCGCGCGCGCGCCGGACGGCAACGGCGGCCTCTACGCCGCGCTGGCAGAGTGCGCTCTGACGCCTTGCATGGCCAACCGGCTTCCGCCAACCTCAAGGAATAGGGAATTAAGGTCCACAGCGTATGCGGTGGACAGCATGCTGTGCCGTATGATCTCGCTGCCCATGACTGGGGTTCTTTTCGAGGCCAGGAAGTATGCGATGTCCGTCCCTCAGCTCCCATACATCGGGCACCTTGCTCTCTGGCAGGGCCCCTGTGAGTGTGGAACAAGTAAGCAGTTCAGGGGTCAGTGGACAGCTGCTGGGGGTGCCCAACTGTGGCGCGCGCCAAAGGCCTGGAGTCCAATGAGCAGCGGGGGCGGCAGGCGCGGCGTGCTGGCCGACATGGCGGCGGCGGGCGTGGAGGCGGTGGACTGCGTCAGCGTGGACAACGCGCTCGCGTGCGTCGCCGACCCGCTCTTCGCCGGCTTCTGCTGGGAGCGCGGCGCGCAGTGCGGCGCGCCCCCGCGCCCTGCAGGCCCCGGCCTGCCGAGGCCGGGCGTTGCGGGCCTCACTCCAGAGCTGCCGCCACGACGAGGGCCGGTCGCTTGAGTGCAGAGGCCGAGTGCGCGCCGAGTGCTGCTTGCACCGAGCAACCCGCACAGGGCGGCAGGCTGTCGTCCGGCGCGCCCTGCTCCCGACTCCCACCTATCCGCCCGCGCGCGGCCACACATGCGTGAGCGGCGTCAAGACCCTGGCGCTGACCGGGGGCGCGCCCGGCAGGCGCGCGCGTGGTGGCCAAGGCGCACCCGGGCGAGCGCGTGGGCGTCTTTGCGCGGCGCGCCGGCCGCCTGGAGGTCGTCGAGTACAGCGAGCTCGACCCCGGCCAGGCCGCGTCTGCGGACCCGCGTGCGCCCCCTCACGGGCGCAGCGCAGCTGTGCCGCAGGCGGGCGTGCCTGCGAGCGAGGCGCCAGCGCTCGGGAAGACAGGCTTGCGCGCGGTGCTAAGGCGAGCGTGCCCTGGGGACCGCTGGAGACTACGTAGTGCAGTGAATGCAAGCGTCAGACACCTTGTCAGGTGTTGGAGTTTTGCCTGTGCCTGGCAGCGGCTGCAGGGCAGCAAGCGCCCCTGGCAGCCACACAGGCCCTGCCAGCTGCCGACGCAACCGTATGACAGCGCCCGAGCAGCCGCTCAGCGGGCGCCCTAAAGCGTGGGCCGCGCGGGCGGGCGCAGGCACGGGCAGGCTGCGCTTCAACTGGAGCAATGTGTGCATGCACTACTTCAGCGCGGCGTTTCTAGCGGACATGGCGCGGCGCATGCGAGAGGAGGCGCGCTATCACCTGGCGCGCAAGGCCATCCCGTCGGTCTCGGGGCCCGTCAAGGCGCGGCCCATGCCCGGGCCTGTCGCTGCACGGCCGCACTTGGGGCGGTGCAGGAGGCAGTCGCAGCCTGCGGGCGCGTCTGCAAGGAGTATGCAGACACGGCGCAGGAGCTACGCGTCCTGCACGATTCTGCCCGAAGCAGGCCATGCTGCCAAGTAGACGCTTGTGTGCAATTTCAGCTGAGGCCATGTGAGTGTGTTCCTGACGACGCTGCCATGGCCAATTTTATGACTCTACATGGCCAGGTTTTCTTCAACTGCTGCATGCAAGCGCAAAATGAAGGGTCACTGCACCACACACTTCTTGCGTAAACGGACTTGGCGATGGAGCAAGGCCGGCGCTGCATGGGGCGGAGCGCTCCCGGCGCACTGCACACAAATGTATCCGACGCAGTGCGCTATGAAGAGGGTGACGCATGTCCGGAAGCATGTCCAAAAGCCGCGGGGCGCGCAGGGCATCAAGCTGGAGCTGTTCATCTTCGACAGCTTCCCGCTGGCCGAGCGCTGCGCGCTGCTGGAGGTGCGGCGCGAGGACGAGTTTGCGCCGGTCAAGAACGCGCCCGGCGCGGCCGCCGACTCGCCCGACACCGCGCGCGCCGCCACGCTCGCGCTGCACACCCGGTGCGCCCTGGCCCGCATGCCTGCATGTAGCAACCGACGCGACACTGGGGCGTGGTCGGCCTCGCAGCATGCTGACACATGCCTGTCCTCGGCATTGCTGCTGCCACGCTTGACAGCACGCTGATGCCTGAAGCACCCGTGAAGTCCGGGCGGCGGAGTTGCCGGACACCTGCGCGCCGCGGCGTCTGCGCTGCACTTCCCGTGCGCGGGTGCAGAGCGTCAGTGTCACGGGCATACGCTGCTCGCCTCAAACTTGCCTTGCATGTGCCGGCTTGTCCGTCATACCGCAGCCCAGCGGCCAGCCTGCTCACAATGAAACGTCGTCTGTCAGCGGGGTCACAGGGTGCATGGGGTCGGCAGGTGGGTCGAGGCGGCAGGCGCGCGCGTGCGCCTGGGCAAGGGCGAGGCCGGGGTGGAGGTGAGTCCGCGTCTGTCCTACTCGGGCGAGGGCCTCAAGGCGTTGTGCCGAGGACGCACGCTGCGAAGCGCGCACGACGCCATCTTGCAGGCGCGGCTGCTTTGGGCGCCGTGAGTGATGCCCCATGCGCAACATGGGCCCGCTTCTGTGTTCCCAGCCTGTGCTGGCGCAGCGTGTTGTTGCAAGCGGCTTTTTGCATGTGTAGCGCTCGCGGAGGGCCATGCCTGAGCTGACACACGAGCTTTTCGCCCTGGAGATGAGAGCGCGCTTGGAAGCACCTGCTGCCAGGCGACAAGCGCCGAGCAGGTCGGCCGGCAGGGCGCGCAGGGCTGCGCTATGCACAGGTCATGCTGGGCAGGTCCTGGAGGGGTGAGCATGTGCCAGACCCTGTAGGGTGCACGCGGGCGACATGCAGCCTCTTTCAGGGGGTTTGCACCGTACGTGCATACGTTTGCATACGTTGCATATGTGTGACACCAATCCGATCAAGGGCCGCGTGTTCCTTCACCCTGCAGCCTTACTGTGCAAGCGGTGTGCTGCGTAGGGCGAGGTGCCGCCAGAGGAGCTGGCGCAGCAGCTGGCGGCCGCGCGCTGGCGCGAGCCCGGCCCGCCGTCGCAGGCCGGCTCGCCGCGGCCGCAGTAGCAGCCTGCTGCCTGGCACCTGTTGCCTGGCATCTGCTGGATGGGGATTCTTGTGGATGCAGACTGGAAAGAAGACGCGTTGGAGGTTTAGTCTAGTTGCTTACAGCTTATGAATACAGTATTATAGTGAAGAACGTCTGTGATTACAGACAGGCAAGCTCTGTGCTATGCACAACCCGCCGCACAAGCCAGGGGTTGAGTCTGCCAGGCCGATGCGCTGCCACGCCTGCAACATACAGTGGAGCCTGGACTGCCGAGCACCCCAGGCGCCGCCGTGCCGCACGCGCGCGGCAGCCTGGGGTGTGCGAGACGGCTCTTGCACACCGGGCGCTGCGACGCCACCCTCGCCAGCGTCCCCGCCTTTGCCTGCGGCCTTGTCCAAGGTCACCTTGTAGTCCGCTGGAGGGAAGTTGAGGCGCTTCGCACTCGCGTGCCTGTGGCAAATGTCTCTCACGCGTCTGGCGCGGACTGCGTTCCCAGGGCCAGGCAGCGCGGCTCCTGTGGCACGGCCGCGCTCATGCGCCGTGGGGTGGCAACACACTCCGCGCCAGACGCGTGATGCACTGTTTGCCACAGGCGTGCCGATGCGAAGCGCCTCAACTTCCCGCCCGCTGACTACAAGGCGATCCCGGGCGCGGCCGCTGGCGAGGGCAGGGACGCTGGCGAGGACGACGCGCGCAGCGGCAGACAAGAAAACGCCTGAGTTTGCAAAAAACGCCTCGGAGAAGCCTAGCCTTACTAAGTTAGGCTAGGGCTCAGGCCCTTCAGATTTTTAGCAGTTGCCACTCGTGCTCGCAAAGAGGACGGCGCTATCTAGGCACCGCTGATCAGCACTTTTTCCTGCATAGCTATCACTATGGCACGCGCAGCGCTGCGGGCCGTGCTGCTCTGTGGTATTGTGGCTGCCACAGCGTGGTGCCTGCTGTCGCTGTCGCGCTCTGGCCCCCCGCACGTGAACTGGCGGGCCCTGGAGACGCGCGAGCACCATGTAGGCGCCTTGGAGTGGGCCAAGGCGCGCGCTTGTGACACGCCACGACACCATGGGCTGCTGACCACGCTACTTATGACATAACTCGTTGACGCTGCTGCTCCTCGTGTGACACATAGCGCAAGCGCAGGCGAGCCCGCGCTACGCGTTTGCCGGATGGGTGAAGAGCTTTGAGAAGGCGCACGAGGCGGACGTACAGGCGCGCACTCGAGCCGCGGAGCGTCTCTGCCACCCTATGCACGCCCTGCGCCTGCGCCTGATCTCCCTGGGCGCCGCAGGAGTACGAGCGCCGCTTTGCTGTGTGGCTGGACAACCTGGACTTCGTGCACTCGCACAACCAGCGGGGCGGCTCGTACTGGGTGCGCGCCCCGAACGCCTGCAAGCAGCCGTTTACATGGGCGCCCTATCTGCTGAGCAGGGCTGCGCGCACTTGCCATTCGCGCCTGAGCGCGCAAGCGGCGCGCGCGCAGCTGGGCCTCAACGCGCTGGCGGACTGGACGCATGCCGAGTACAAGCAGCACATGCTGGGCTACAGGTGAGGCTGCTCACGTGCTGCCTCGAGACGGGCAGGGGGTCGTGATGTGACGTAGCTGAGGCCACCTGCACATCCGACGCAGGGCCGACCTGAAGCCGCTGGCCGCCAAGGGCAACTCCAGCTTCCAGTACGCTGACGCCGTGGCGCCGCCCACCGTCGACTGGCGGGAGAAGGATGCCGTGGCGGAGGTCAAGAACCAGGCACAGGTGGGCAGAGCCTGCTTCTCTCCTCTGCCGTGCCCAGGGATGCTCCAAGAAAGCTGCTGTTTACTGGAACGCTGCTGTACAGTTGTGCTCTAGAGTATCCAAGCAGCGTGTGGCTGCGTGCGCAGTGCGGGTCGTGCTGGGCGTTCTCCACGACGGGCGCGGTGGAGGGCATCAACGCCATCCACACCGGCAAGCTTGTGTCGCTGAGCGAGCAGGCGCGCCCTGTGGCTGGACCTTTGTTGACAAAGCGCTGCTGCGCGTGACAAAGCGCTGCTGCGCGTGCTAAGAAAGCCTCCTTTCAAGGACAGCCTGTGACTCACCAGGCTGCAATGTATTGCCTTGCTGCGAGAGCAGGCCGCTGGCGCTATGGCCTGCTGTTACCTGCAGTGTCCGTACAGCAACGTGTTTTGGCCTCTGTTGCTCTTCGCAGCAGAGGCGGGACGAACGGGTGGTTGCAGGCGTCTGTGCTTCTGTTGTGTCTGCAAACGTGAGCTGGCGGGTTTGCATATCGTCACTGTGAAGCTGCCAGGCTGCTCGACAGCATAAATGTTTACGCTCGTTATGCTTAGTAGAGCTTTGACCCGCATTCCTGCAACTCACCCCAGCTGGTATGGCTTTCAACGGTCCGGGCGTGTGCGTTCACTGTCAACCGTATGCTCGCTATCCCGCTCACCCTGCCAGCCTGACGCGGCGCGCAGGAGCTGGTGGACTGCGACACCACGCGCGACCACGGGTGCCAGGGCGGCCTCATGGACTTTGCGTTCTCGTTCATCATCGAGAACGGCGGCCTGGACACCGAGCGCGACTACAAGTACAAGGCGCAGCAGGGCACGTGCAACCTGGCCAAGGAGAAGCGCCACGTCGTGACGATCGACAACTATGAGGACGTGCCGCCTAACGACGAGGTGGCGCTCAGGAAGGCGCGCTCTCCCGCTCCTCCATGGCAAGCTTCTTGACCTGAACGGCTTTATATATGCAAAGGATTTGCTCAAGATGGGTTTGGTACTGAAGTAAAGGATTGTGTCTAAAGAGTGCAGGCGGCTGCGGTTGCTCCCTTGTGGTCAACAGGGTGCCGGGCGGCTGCGCTGAGGATGCATGCGACATGCCCCCGCGCAGGCCGTCGCGAACCAGCCGGTGGCGGTCGCGATCGAGGCGGACGAGCGCGAGTTCCAGCTGTACCAGGGCGGCGTGTTCGACGCGCCGTGCGGCACCGCGCTCGACCACGGCGTGCTCGCGGTCGGCTACGGCGTCGACAACGGCTCCGACTACTGGATCGTGAAGAACTCGTGGGGCGACGCGTGGGGCGACCGCGGCTACATCCGCCTCGCGCGCGGCATCGCCAACTCGGCCGGCCAGTGCGGCATCGCCATGCAGGCGCGCGCGCGTCGGGTGCCCGTCATGGCCCTGGCGGCTGATGCCTGCTCTGACAACCCCGCTGGCTCAAGTCGGTGCACACATGCGCTACCAAAACGTGCGCCCCTTTCCTGTGACCTTTGTTTTGGCGTGAAGCAAATGCAGCATGCACCTGGAGGTGCGAAGTGAACCTTCGCTCAAGGACATTCCAGCTGGTTATCAAAGGTTCCGGGACAGGTTTGAGAGTGCTCTGCATGCGCGCAGGCCTCCTACCCGATCAAGAAGTCGCCCAACCCGCCGCCGTCGCCGCCCACGCCGCCGTCGCCGACGCCCCCGCCGGGCCCCGCGCCTGCGGTGCGCTCGTGCTCGGAGCTGCGCTTCAGCCTGCGCAGTCTTCTTTTGAAACCTTGAGACAGAGACTCTCTGAGCGTGCGTGCAAGACAGAGGATATCTGAGTGAACATGCAAGTGGCGAGCAGGCAATGCGAGGTGGTGCGCGAGCTAGGGCACGGGCTTTCTACGGTACAGACTTGCGCAGCCGAGCCCCCACCCCCCCACACCCCCTCGCGCGCGCGCGCAGGTGTGCGACTCCACCACCTCGTGCCCGCCGGGCGCGACCTGCTGCTGCATGCGCGAGTTCTTCGGCTACTGCTTCTCCTGGGCGTGCTGCCCGCTGGTGGAGGCGACCTGCTGCGCGGACCATGAGCACTGCTGCCCGTCCGCGCTGCCCGTGTGCGACACCATCGCCGGCCGCTGCCTGCCCGACAAGGGCGTCTGGGAGGGCTCGCAGCCCTGGGCGGCCAAGTTCCCGGCCACGCGCGCGTGGGCGCGCAGCGGGGTCGCCGGCGCCGTGCTGGGCGCAGCCGCCGACGCCGGCGCCGACGCCGGGGCGGTGCGCGCTGAGGCGTGAAACGCTTCGTGATCAGGCTGTCTGACGGCCGTGGGGCGCCAGCCTTATGCGCTGGCGCTTCTTTGCGGTCGAAGGGGCGTTTGGCGGGGCTGTCAGCCCCGGGTGGACAGGTCTTGAGACGCGCGCGCCTGGCCGTGCGGCGGGCTCCCGCAGGCGCGGACAGCAACGCGTGGCCTGTTTAGGCTCAGCGGCCTGTGCCCAGCGTCGGCGAAGGCCTGTGATGGGCGGCGCCGTCCGCTGCCTGTCTGACTAGGGCGGTTGAGCGGGCCTTCTACGCGCGTCAGCAGAAAGCGCGAGCTCCTTGTTCAAGGGAGGGGGGTCCAGGTCGGCAGCTTATGCTGTCCCTGTCAGCCTGGGGGCTCGCATGCCTTGGGGGTCCGCATGCCCGCGCAGTCTGCAGAGGGAGCCAGCTGCTCTCATTTGCCTCGTCGCGTGTCGCAAGGACGGCCTGCTGAGGCTTGCCTGTTTCTAGAGCTGGCCGGAGCACCGGGCACTCTGTTAGGCGGGGACTGCTCTCCTGCGCAGGGTCAGGCCTCGCAGCCTCGCCAGGGGTTCCTGGCCTTGGGCGCGCAGTGCTGCGGCGTGGCCTTGCAGGGACCAGTGACTCAGTTGGAGCCCCGACGGTGGCCACGGCAGAGGTTGGCGCGAACTCACAGACGTCCTGGCTGGGCATGTGAGCAGGGCAGAGTGGGGCCGCTTGGCGGAATTTTGGTGGGCAGCCGTTCCTTGCTTTTGCAGGGCTGCTCAGCGGACGCCTGGCATGGCCTGCCTGTGTGCCTGGCGTGGGCGAGGCGGCACCAAGGTGGCATTGGACGTGCGTTTTCTTCAGCTTTGCACGTGTACGTTACTTGTTACCTGCCTTGTACAAATACGACTTGCAGGCTGGCAAGGTGTGCATTCAGCGTAGGTACTTGGGAGTGCAGGCTTTGTGGGAACAAGCGTCGGTCGTGCTCAGCGTTCGCTCTTGTCTGGAGCCTTGCGCGCTGATCATCCGGCGTCGCTCTTGGTCGTGTAACGCAGGGCAGCTTGTACCATCACAGGAGTATTTCCATCAACCAATCACTTTCCGACTGGCGCTGACTGTCAGACCGGTTTGTGCGCCATGCACATGCTTGCGCATGCAGCTTGCTACTTCACAGTGTGCAAAGCATGGGCTCAGTCCAGTCGTTCACGCTCCACATGAAGACCCATGACTGGCGAATGTGACTCGCACCGCACGGTACGGCGCTGCAGGAGGGGCGCCTTCCCCATGCATCCTATCACTTTGCCTGCGGAGGCCGGATGACCTCCAGGCCGCCCAGGTACGGCCGCAGCACCTCCGGCACCACCACGCTCCCGTCCGCCTGCTGGAAGTTCTCCAGGATGGCGATGACCATGCGCGGCACCGCGCACGCGGTCGCGTTGAGCGTGTGGCAGAACTCGGTCGCGCCCTTGCGCGGCGGCGGCAGCTCGGCGCCGCCATCGCCGGCGGCGCGCGGGCTCGGCCTGCGCCCGGCGCACGAGACCGGGCATCAGAAGTTTTGATGTCAGGCTTGAGGGCTGAGTGTACGAACATGCTGCAGGCGCCGCCACAGACGCACCCACCAGCAGCATGCAGGCATAGCCTGCACTTGGAGCGCAAGGGGGAGGCGGCAGCATGGCGTGAGGACTCGGGCAGTTACATGCAGGCGGGCGGCGCCACCGGCAGAAGTCAGCTGCGCCCCATAATGGCACACACGGCGGTGGCGCCACGGAAAGATGATGAACAAGGGATTTGGGGGTGGGCACGGGCGGGTGGCCGGACGGGGTGGCGCGCCGGTAGCGGATGTTGAGCCGCCGCGCCTGGTAGTCGGTGCAGTTGGACGCGGAGCTGATCTCGCCGTAGCGCCCCAGCCCCGGCAGCCACGCCTCCATGTCCAGCTTGCGGTAGGCCGGCGCGCCCAGGTCGCCCGTGGGCATGTCCTGCGCACGCCCAGCGCATCGCTGGGGCGCGGCGGCGGCTGCCGGGCTCCTGTGGCGCGGCAGGGGCTGCCAAAGTGCATGTATGTTTGCGCGGCCACTGCTCTGGCGGCCTTGCCAGTACATGCGTGTCCAGCTTCAGCAAGTCCGTAACGCCCAAGGACTGCCCTACATGTCAGGCATGCTCAGCCTGCTGGGTCCATCGAAAATGCAAGAGATTTGCAATAAGCACTGACACTCCTCTTCTGACGCAATACATGACGAAAAGCAATCGCACCTGCGCCCACGCTGCACGCTCTTGCGCCCGGCGCAAACACGGCCTGGTTCTGAGAGGGCACGAGGGGCTCGGCAGGCCCCAGCGTAGTGCAGAAGGTCAACAGTGAGCGACAAGGCGGCATGGGCGTGGCGCGCGCGGCCGCACCAGGACCTTGAAGTGCAGGCCCAGGTCGGTGAACAGCGCCTCCTCGAACGCGGACAGCTCGCCCAGCAGCGCCTCGCTCTGCTCCGGCGTGCTCACCACGAACAGCTCCACCTTGCTGAACTGGTGCAGGCGGTACAGGCCGCGCCCGGCCGCGCCTGCCGCGCGCGCGCGCCCAGCTGGGTGTCGCCCCCTTGCCGGCGGCACGGCTGCCTGCCCCAGCAGCCACCGGGGCCGACCGCGCCATGGTCGGGTGCAGTGACACACGCGCAGCGTCCAAAGCTGGCCAGGCAAGAGCCGCTGCTGCCACTCTGGCCAGGGCGCCGACCGAGGCCACTGCGGTCACCGGCGGTTCCACATGGTGGCCCGGCGACATCGCAGGCCGCACACGGCTGGGCCGGCGCACCCGCCGCGCCGGCCTCGGTGCGGAAGCAGTGGCCAAAGGCGGCTAGGCGCAGCGGCAGCTCGGCCTCGGCCAGCACGCAGTCCATGGCCACCGCGGCCAGGGGCACCTCCGCCGTGCCGGTCAGGCACAGCGGGGAGTCGCGCACCGAGTACACCTGGCGCCCCCGCACGCAGCCTGTCACGCGTCGCGCGCGGGCCGCGACGGGCATGCCGCGCCTCGGAGCGCGGACCTGCCGGGCCTGCGTGACTTATTTGTAAGTTGACGATGGCAGCCACGGGAGCTGCATGAGTGCCTGGTCCCCGTCCCTCATGCGTCAGCATGTCACCCGTACTCCCTAGTTGTGGTGCGCCAACGAGCTGACAGGCATGCGGATTACCCGCATGCTGTTCAGACGAAGCGGGGCCGGGCAGGTGCGGAGTAGGGCTTAGGGTTAGGGTTTGGAGGTAGGGCACGCCTGCGTGGTGTCCCCGCGCGGCTGAAAGCCGCACTTCTCCAGCAGGGTCGCGCGCACGAGGTCGGGCGTGGTGGTGGGCGTGAAGCCGGCGGCCGCCGCGCGCTGCAGCGCCCAGCTGCACAGGCCCAGCTCCAGCAGCGCGGCCGCATTGCGCATGACCACGAACTTTGAGCCCGCCGCGCGCGCGCCTGCACGCGCGGCGGGGCGGCTCGCTCGGCCGGGCCGCACGCAGGGAGCTCTAAACATTCTGCTCCCAGCGCATGAGCTCAGGCGGCGTGGCGCACAGCTCGCATGGCAGCCCCGCGGGTGTCTGTGCAGCCACCTCGCACAGGCACAGCTGCAGCGTCATCCTCTCTTACAGAGGGGGGAGTGCCATGTAATGCTTCCTACCACGGTATCTGTACCCTTGACAACAACCTTGCCTCTGTTCCTGAACCGCCAGGTGCAACACCGCACATTCGCTGGGGCACCACTCGGAGCCCCAGCGAACACCCCCATTACCGCATCTAGACTTGCCTGTCACACACGGCCCCCAGCTTGCACGCCTGCTTGAGCTCCAAGCCACCAGAGCGTCCCCAGGCGCGCGCCTGCATCAAAGTCGAGCAGGCCCAGCGCCGCGCCGAGCGCCAGATGGTCTGCGGGTGGGAAGTCAAACTCGCGCTGCGCGCCGACCACGCGCAGCACCGCCGCCTCCTCCTCGCCGCCCACAGGCGCCTGCGCCGCCCCTGGTGCCGTGAGGCGCGGTCGATTGCCCCGGGCGGGCAAGCCTGTTAGACGACCTAAAACGTGATTTAATCTCAGCACGCCACTGCTGGAAAGAGGGGGTCCATGCCCCAGCTTGACTTGCTGCGGGCCAGGCGGGCTACAAGGGGAGATGGCGGACACGATGCGCGCCCCACGCGCGCAGCAAGCCGCATTCACTCGCCACTCACAGCAGTAACTGGCTCGGGGTCGGGTCTGGTGGTGCATACCCAACCAGACGCAGCGGCTGCGTCTGATTCACGCTGTGCGGGGCAGAGCTGCACAATGCTCGCTGAAAGACATAGCAGACTACAGACGCGCCGGCTGCACGAGCATGCGCCGCCACAAGCATTTCCCCCGCGCAGCATCCGTCCACCCTGTGGCAGCAGCGGAGGAGGCACGCATGCCCACTCCCTGTGAACCCAGGTGCGCCGCCGCATCCTCGTGCTCTGCATCCCGAACGGCCAGCCCCACGTCACAGCAGCCGGGCAGCTCTCGCCTCACACGTCGCCGTTCCAGCGCTGCAGCGTGTGGCGGGCGGCGCGCCCCTGCTCCGCTCCTGCGCCTGAGGTGCGCGCGGGCTGGCAGAGCGAGCGCGGAGGCGGGCCGCTCGCCTCCGGGTGCGTGAGGTTGGGCAGGCGCTGCCCCTCGCGCTGCAGCGCCTGCTCGGCCGCTGCCGCCGCCGCCTCGGCCGCCGCCAGCTGCTCCTTGAGCTGCTTGCCGGCCGCCACCAGCGCCTGCCGCTCCTCCTGGCCCAGCTTCCCCTGCCGCAGGGCTGCACGGTCTGCCGTGTACAGCGCCAGGGAGGGTGTCCTCGTGCGCGCAGCCGCAACGGCTGCTGCGAGTAGACACCGCAGCCGCAGCGGTTGATGCGAATAGACACCGCAGCCGCAGCGGTTGCTGCGAGCAGACACCGCAGGAGCGGGGGAGAGGCGCGCGGAGGCGGACCTTGGCGGACTTGGCGTTGGCGTTGCGCGCGGCGCGCAGCGCCTCGGCCTCGTCGTCCAGGCGCCGCCAGCGCTCGTACAGGCGCACGACCGCGTCGGGGTCGGCGCCGCTGTTGCGGTCGCGGCAGTTCTGGCGCACACGGTCCAGGTTGTCCCGCACGGAGCGCCAGTCAATGTGCGCCCTACGCCGCCAACACGTATGCGCACGTCACGGTGCACGGGTCAGCTCCAGGCTTCGGGCTCTGTGCGGGGACGGCGGACGAAGGTGAGCTTCCTGCATGCACCAACCTTGGAGACTCGCCCGGTCACCACGGACTGTCCAGGCTTTCACGCAGGGGCCCAGGCTCATCTTTAAATACACCAAGAACACGGGAGGCAAAAAAGTTATTGACGCACAGCCGCAAGGAGTCAGGCATGGGTACGACACAGCGGAGACAGACCTGAACTGCAGGTCCTCAGTCGCGCCAGACGTGCTGGTAGCTGGCACGGCCGGCTCTACGTCAGTCAGAACCGCCGCAGCTGCGCTGCTCGCGCTGCAAGCGGCGCCACACATCGATGCGTGATTGCTCCGACTTCGCGCCGCCGACTGGCAGCCCCAGCGCAGCTCTGGGCCACTGGCGCTCAAGCCCCGAGAGTGCTGCACACAGCGCAGTGCAAGCCGCAGGTGTTGCGCCAGGGCCAGCATTGGCCTTTGCATTGTGGCCTGCTTCATGCGTGGCTCACCAGGCCTCACATGTCCCTGCGTGTCTGAGTGCCTGTGTGTGTGTCTTCCTAAGCTACAGAGTGAATGAATGAATGAGTTGCAGCCGTCTATCAGCCAATTTTACAGTCAATCGAAAGGCCACTCAGCGACCACTTGAGAAAACCTCTACCCTTTCTCGGGCTGCACTGTCTTGTTTGTTGATACATGTCTGTGCAACAATGCCATATGAGTGCGCGCCCTGCCAGCGTCATAGGCCATCTGCAGAGCTGTGGGTGGTGCCAGGGCAGGTTCGCACTCATATGTCAGAGCTGCGCACTGCAGCTGTCGTGGGTGTCCAGCACAGGTCCATACTACACAGCCACCGGCTGTCAGCCAGAGTTACCCTGTGGCTGCTGTGCATGGCGTGCACTCCGCTGCGTGTGCCTTTTCAGTACGTCGCTCTGATCATCAGGTCCTGATGCATGCAAGCCTTGGCCATGCATTACTCATGTGAAAGCAACAGCTTTCACACGACATGTAAAGTGTTACCAGCAGCCCATTCGACATGAACTGCGCATGTGGAGGCAGCAACAGCCGCTGTTTCGACTTCATCACCTGAAGAACATACGCTATTACTGAGCGACAGATGCTCCCATAGATGGGGACCACCGGGCAGGCAGAGGGTCAGCTACCGGGTCATGCGTCGAGGCATGCATGCCACCTCGATGTTAGGCACATTGATGCGCACACAGACCGTGAGCAACTTGCCGCCTGCCGAGCTTACCATGCTCCTGCTTTGGCATACGCAATACAACAGCTATCTACTTGCCCTCTCTCACGCCCAGGGCGCAAGGCGTGGTCCTTCTCTGGGAGTACAGCCTTGTGAAGTGTACCTAGCAGGTGCATGCATGGTCTGCCGCCTATGCTAGGGACCGTCCTGTGGTGGACGGCAAAGAAAGTGGTAGCGCGCATGGTACATCTGCGTATGCGCGTGTGTGTAGCAAATCGTGCCGCATATGGGCGTATGCGCGCGTCCCATATGGGCGTATATGCAGCGCATCGCAGCGCGTGGCATATGTGCGTGTGCGCCCATCCTGCAGGTGTCACTCTACAGCAACCTGAAGCCAGGTGAGCTGGGCAGGTTCTCATGACGGATTGCATCATGGCCGGGGCCATTTATTACAGGCTGTTGCTACCCTGCATAGGGCCTCGTGCGGGGTGCCAAGGAGGTGCGCTTGGCAGCAAGCTTCACGGAACGCCCCTCTCTGACAGCCTGGTCCGAGACAGTCAGCGCTCTGAAAAGTGCGTGCCTGATCAGCCCGTGTGTGTGGCTGACCCAGGCTGCACATCACTGGCGCAAATCTGCAAGAGGCTCTGCCATCCAAAGCCACAGTGGCGTGCTCCTTCAGCCTTGTCACAACAGATGCCTGCCGCCTGTAGCTCCTTGAGCAGCACACGCCGCAGCGTAGCATGAGTGCAAGCACATCCAGTCTGGCAGTTCGGCCAAGGGCCATCCGCCTGCACGAGCTCCCTGCGGAGGTACCCGACGATGTAATGTGTTGGGGTCCTGTGCAGGACCAGCTCCGCTGCGCGTGCTCGAAACACATCGCACTACCTGAGAGGCTGGCGAGCATGTGCAGGTCCTGCAGGCGTGCGCGGTCCAAGTAATCGAGCAGTCTGCGGACTTGCGCGGGGGCTGGACACAGGCCTTCATGCTGCGGACAGTCTGCAGGCGCGCACACTGACAGTTGATTGATCGTTTGAAATTATAAGGGAGCTGAGCTGGTCGTGCGCCCCGGCCGACAGGCGGTTCAAAGAGGCGCTTGACGCGCCTTTCTGGACGACGCTGCACCCCGACATCACAGGCAGGCTATGGCGGGCGCTGGGACGACCCAGTGCGTACCTTGCCCCGCTCATGAATGAATGAAGTGTGTTTGCTGTGCGCTGAGGCAGGCCCTGCTCGTGCGTCCACTGCACCGACACCCCACGCTGCCGCAGGCACGCCTGCCGGGGCGAGCGCCTGGCAGTGGCTCCAGGAGCAGGGCGCCACTGTGACGTGCATCTGCGGCCTGGTGATCAACACGGACGCTGAGCGGCTCTCATCCTTGCTGACAAAACTGCCCGCGCTGGAGAAGATCAGCGCGCTCAGTCTGCGAGCGCACCCCGGCGCTGCTGTAGCAGCCACCCAGGACTTCCTGGCTGGGGCTGCACGCGTCATAGGCTGCTGCTCGTCCCTGCACAGCCTGGACCTGCGTATCAGACTGGTCGACAGGCTGGCGGACCGGGTGCCTGGGACAGTCTGGCAGTATCTGGCCAACGCGCGCGCGCTGAGTCACCTCAAGCTGACCATCAAGTCGGTCGCGCACAGCGGGTCGGCCACAACGAGTGCGTCGCACTTGATCTCAGGCTTGGCTGGCCTGTCGCGGCTGCGCACGCTGAGCTTGAAATTGGACAATGTCTGCGAGGACACCACGCTGCCTGCCTGCGCTTCATGTCTGGTTCAGCTGACATCCCTGACCTTGCATGGCCTCAGCGGCCTGCGCTGCGCACCCGGCTGGTCGCGACTGCCGGCGCTTGTTTCCCTCAAGTTTGAGCAGTGCGGGTTTGCGTGCGACGGTGAGGACGCGCTGCCCGGCATGGACGCGCTGGCGGCCCTGACCTGCTTTGAGCTGTTTCTCTGCTCTGGCCTGCATTTGCTCCCCGCATCCCTGTGGCGGCTTACGCGGCTGCGCACACTCGACGATTGGCGCATCTACAATAATCCGCCATATGCGACCCTACCCGCCAGCGCCCCCTGCTTTGCGTCCCTGACCAAAATCTGCCTGACCGGGTACAAGCTGCAGTGCTGGCCTTCATGCGTCCTGGCCATGACAAGCTTGACGTGTCTCGACCTGCGCCACAACTGCTTTGAGCAGCTGCCCGATGCAATGAGTGTGCTCACCTGTCTTAAGGAGCTATCGCTTGGGCGGCACTCCACAGACCCTGGCAAGGTCGGGGGCGCCCTGGACGCCCGCGCCCTGGGCAACCTGGCTGGCTTCCCAGCCCTGCGCAGCCTGGAATTTACCCACTGCAGCGTGCAGTTCTGCCCGAGCTTCCAGGCTGCCGCTGCGCACCCCTGCCTGAATGAGCTGGAGCTGGTCAACTCGTACCCTGCCTGTGGCCCGTCGTGCGTAGCGTTCCTGATCTTTGTCGCCGCCCTGCTGCAGCAGGGGCGCGCGGGCGTTCTGTGCCTGCGAGACAATGAATTGCAGAGTGCGGGGCAGCATGATGGCCAGAACTTCAGGGGCGCGTTGCAGGCCGTGGGCTTTCCGCTGTGTGATTGAGTGTGGTGGTGGTGCTCGCGTTGATGCTTTAGATGAAGACATAACAGATGCCAAGTAGGCTGCGTGCGCCAGAATGAGCATGTGCCAGGCTTTCGCCGTGTTCACTGTGTGAAGGCGGCCTTCACAAGGCCTTCAGAAGACCTTTTGGCGGTACCCCTGCAGCACGCTGCATGCAGGCAAGTTAGGTTGCTTGGCGCAGCAGCGCACATGCGCTGCTGCTGACAGCACCTGAATGCTTAGCTAACAGCACCTCGGCGGGTGCGCATGGCACGTCACACACGAACCTCGGCCCAGCTCAGCCTGCCCTGCGCTCATCCTTCCCGCGTGCTGGTGCACTTGAGCTGCAATAACTCACCAATGCTCAGGCACGCGAGGGCAGTCCACACAGCCAACCAAGTCCATGTCCCGCTCGCGCCTGGGCTCAGGGACGCCTTGCATAGGGACGCGAGCGCGGCCGCCCTGGCACTTACTCCGCGGCCGCGGCGACCGCGGCCGCGCGCGCGCGCAGAGAGCGTCCAGCAGCTGCGCGTACGCCGCGTCCGGCTGGTCGGCTTGCAGGTGGTAATGTGGTCGGCGTCCGGCCATCATGGAGAGCAATGCCATGGCATGCCCAGGAGACCAGGGTTTTTAGGGTTAGGGCTCGCCATTCGTATTTGAACCAAACTTGGTAACTCCAGGCCAAGTGCCGTCGCTGCAGGCGCGGTATGCTTGCCTCAGCCCGTCGGAGACTTAGCAGGCTCACGAGTCCTCGGCACTGCGCCTCTATCACCGTACACGCGTTGTGAGCTGCGAGAAGGGGGCACCCGCGGCCATGGAGGCCGGCGAAGAAGTCTTGTCGGGCCGCCATCTGGCGCTGCAGTGTGTGGCGGCTTCCCTGGTGGGGCCTGCCTCCCAACACGGGTTGCTTGAGGCCAGATGCTGGGGGTCCAAGTTGCAGTACACGCGCACCAGGCCACTTTGCCAGCCCCTGGGCAACCTTGGCACGCTGCAGCAGTACGCCTTCCGGCACTCCTAAAACGCTTGCTGGCGCCAGCGCCGCGCGGCCGAGCAGGCAACACTCCACCCCGCCTGCCGCAGGATGGCTGGGTGCAACGGGACAGGAGCGGCGCGCCGCAGTGCGCACGCGACACACTGTTGAGCCTGGCGCGCCACCTGCACGACATAGCGCACGAGCTGGAGGGCCAGGTGCGTGGGCCATACGCGCGTTGTGATGCGCGGCGCTTGACTGGGTACTAGCACCCTCCGTCAAGCGGCGCGAACATATCCTGGACAGCCGGGTACTTGCGCAGCCTTCATGCTGCAGGTTGATGTGACGGCGGTCAAGCGCTACCCCTTGGCTGGCTGAGACGCTGCACGCATGGTCCACATCTCGTGTGGTTCGCGCTGCGTGTTGTTGCAGCCGCGCAGCGCTTGCGCGACCTCAGGCTGACACGCCGTGCCCCTGGCCCGGAGCAGGCGGCGCGCCTGGCGCGCAGCGCGGACGCCGGCGCCCAGCCGAGCACGCAGGCGCGCAGCGGCGGCTGCGCCGTGCAGCTGGCCACTCCTGCCGCGGGCCCAATCAGCCAGCAGCAGGCGCACGCGTTGCCGGACGCAGCGTGGGGAGACGCGGCGGTGGGAGCCGCAGAGAGGGGCGTGGCAGCTGCGGCGCCCGGGAGCGCGGACGGCACCTCGCCCAGCGACGCGCGGGGCGCGCCTGGGGGCGGCGCCGTGCGGGGTGGCGACAAGGCCACATCGGTGCGCGGGCTCTGCAACAGTCCCTCGGCTGGCCGCTTCTCGCTGGGCGGGCTCCGCAGCCAGCAGTCTTGCTCCCGACCCCCTTGGCGGTGGCGCCTGGTAGCGGCGAGCACTTGCAGAGGCCAGCTGTAGTGCTAACGCGCGCGACGCAGCAGGCAGCCGCATCGGGAATGCCGACGAACACGAGGTGGTGCACGCAGGGCCACATTGCGGTGGACCTGCAGGGGCGCGGCGGGCCTGCGCAGTGCGCAGAGCGGCCAAGCGCCGCGCCCGTGCAGAAGTCGTGTCGCTGCAAAAAGTCAGGCGCGGCGCCGCTCAGCCTGCCCGGCCTGACGCCCTGTTTGCTGCTGCGTGGCTGCCCAGTTCAGCCGCGGGGTCCCTGCTCACCAGGGTGTGGCGCCGCGCAGGCTGCCTGAAGCTGTACTGCGAGTGCTTCGCAGCAGGTACGCTCACAGCTGTCAGCCCCCGGTCAGTCACATTGGGTAGCCGCATTCCATGACTGAAACTGCTTGAAACCGAAAAAACCCATGCAGCCCCTTGCTGCACCGCACTCGGAGCGCACCAGCACGTGCACGCTGCTGCAGCACTGCTTATGCGGCCCAACGGCCAAGTCCCCGTGTCAGCAAGCCTGCAGCAGTGCGCGACCCCGGCCGCGCGCGCAGGGGCGTTCTGCAACGGGCTGTGCGGCTGCTGCGCGTGCCTGAACACGGTCGCCAACGCGCCACTGGTCATGCACGTGCGGCAGTGCGGTCAAACGCGAGCGGCGCGCGGCTGAGGGAGGGTGGGCAGAGCGGCGGCGGCGCGCGCAGGTGCGCGAGGCCGGGCACCTGCGCGGCTGCCAGTGCCGCAAGTCGCGCTGCCGCAAGAAGTACTGCGAGTGCTTCCATGCGGGCGTGCGCTGCAGCGACGCCTGCCGCTGCGTCAACTGCCACAACGCGGCGCCGCCCGGCGACGCGCCCGGCCCGCCAGCCGCCGCCGCCGCCGCCGCCGCCGCCGCCGCCGCCGCTGCTCCGTCAAACACCGCTGGGGGTCCCAGCGGCGGCCGACCCACGGGCGCGCTCTTCCGCAGCGCGGGCAGCTCCTGCGCCGCGCAGCAGCGCGCGCTCGTGGGCGCCGGCGCGGGGCCGCTCGGCGCGGGCGCCCCCGGTGCCGACCCCGACCCCGGCAGCACAGGCCCTGGCTGCGCTGCGGCCGCGGCGGCGCTGGAGGGCGCGTCTGAGCCGGAGGGCGCGTCCGCGGCCCTGCCGGCGCGGCGGCGGGTGGTCGCGCCGGCGCGCTTCGCCAGCCCGGGCGGCCAGGCGCCGGGGACCAGCAGCAGCGGCAGCGGCACGCCCAGCGAGGGCGACCCCGCGCTCGCCGGCGCGCCCCCCGACAGCGCGGCCCAGTCCCCACAGAGCGCGCGTCTGGCTCGGGGGAGCAGCCGCTCTTGCTTGCAGTTCTTTTTCCCAGCGGGTCGCTCCGCTCTTCCGCACACCGATGCATGTCCTTGCGCACAGACACGCTGCTGGTGCGCAGCGGCAGCATAAAGTGATGCGCCCTTACGAGCTTTTTGTACAGCCTTTAGCACACACTGTGAGTCGTCAGTGCTGCAGCAGCCTGCAGGGCCTGACGCGCGCCGGGGCCGTCACGCAGACGACGCCATCTCGCCGGCGCCTGTGGGCCATCGGCGAGCCCTCCAGCGGCCGGCGAGCTGGCGAGGCTGCGCCGAGCGGCAGCCTGATGGCGCGTCGGCGCCCTTGGGCGAAGCTGCCCAGGCGCGTCGCAGCCCATGCAGTGCCAGAGGGCGCAGCCTGCTCACAGCGGGTGGTGAATGACATGCATCCCTGCCTAGGGGCTCCAGTCCCTGCTCAACGCTAGCAGGCCTGTCCACGCAGCCTGACGGTGTTGCGCATGCGCCAATGTCACCTGTCTGCTGAGCCGTCGGCCACACCGCACCAGCTCAACAGGTTGGGGACTGGTAACACTGCCGCTGCTGTCCTTGCCTACATGCCCGCTCACACGTGTGGCCTGCCGCAGCTCAGTTTCACCCTGTATGCACCTGCCCGCTTGTCCTGACACAGCAGGGCGTGTGGCAGGCGCACGGCGGGGCAGCCGGCGTGCCCGTGTCGTGGGGCACCGCGCCCGCGGTGGACGACGCGCTGCGGGACTGCCGCTGGGCCGCCCACAAGCGCGCGCCTCCCAGGCGCGCCTGGGCATGTCCTTGTGCTCAACATGCGAGTTGCTGCGCTGTGGGCCGCTTGCAAGCGCGCGCTCCAGGCCTGCCATAAGTACGCACATACTTGCAGCTGCGCATGCATAGACTGTTGATCTAGGGCCGTCGAAGCTGTCATGGCAAGCATTGCGTGCGTGCAGGCCGAGAGCTTTGCAGCTCCATCTGCTGGCCTGCTCTGTGTGGGCCGTGCCAACGCAGGATCGGGGCCATGCGCGTCGGTGTGTTCTAGTGAAATGTCGGTCAGCAAAGCCTGTGTGTGTGCTGCAGGACGGCCGGCGCCGGCGGCGCCGTGCGCGCGTTCGGTGCGTCGCTCAACGGCCTGCGCACGGCGCCTGCAGAGGGCGCCGACGCGAGCGCCAAGCGCAAGGCGGTCGCCGACCATGCAGGCAGCCCTCCAGGCAGGGAGGCGCAGCGCCCGCGCCCGCGCCGCTGCGGCCGCGGCGCTGCGCTTTCCAACGACAAGGAGAATGCCGGCGGCGCGGGCGCGGCCGGTGGCCATGCGGGCGCGGCCGGCGGCGGTGCGGCCGCCGGGCCGGGCGAGGCGCACGAGCTCGCCGTGGCGGAGGCCCTGCTCATGCTGTGAGCGGGCCGGGCACGGCGCTGCCGGCAGGCCAGCATCTTGCGCTCGCGGCCTGGCGCATGCGAGGGGCTGCACGGCGTCGGCTCTGAGAAGAGCGCCGCTGGCGCGGCTGCTCGCACGCATGGTGGCCGCTGCGAGCGCGGCGGCTGGAGGTGGCGGCTGAGCGCGCGCAGTGATGGTGAGCCATGAATGGCATGCGGGCCCCTGATATGCTCAAGGCCCTCGCTGACTGGTCTGCAACTGGGCATCGCGAGGACTGTCGCGTTTGCATGTGCGCCTGCCATATGGGCAGGGGCATGCCCTGGTTTACGTACCCCGCCCAGGTATCCGGCATCATTGCTGCTTCCCTGCTATATGACTTGCACGTCCCGTATTACTCAGTGTTTGTGCATGCGCTGCGGGGGCGACATGGTTCCAGGCCCTCTAGGAGCGCGCGCACTCTATCCAGCCCACACCCTATATTCGGCGTGTGCGTACGTGCATCGCCCTGTTCATATTACCATTGCAGGCAGAGCTTGGTAAGGTTCCCGGTGTCGGTGGGCCGCATGGCCCCCGCACAGCCAGCGTCTGCGTCATGTTTTGGTAAGGCGTGTGCGCTGTGGAGCAGTTGGCACATGACATATGTCATGTGCCCGCCCAGTATGCAGACAGAACTGAAGCACGCGTGTTACCCACAAATATTCCAGGCAGTCAAGTGTGCACGGCACGCGCTTACAAAGCGGTGACCCAAAGTGTGCTTCATGGCCAGCTTGCAATGAGCAAGACCAATCGGGACAACAGCAAATGGACCAGACGACATCCTGATAGCAAACGCAAGAGACAGGTCTCGCAGTCCAATGGTGCACAACAAAAATACACTGCATTTCACCACAGCAGCTATCGCGCTCGCCGCGGGCTAACAAGCTGATCCCACAAACCAAAGCCTCCAGCCAGTCCGTGACGCGCATGCGGTGACCCGTCACACAAAGCGCAGCAGGTTCTGGTACGCCTGCACCATGCGCTGGAAGGCGTCCGTCGCGCCGGCCGCCTGCGCGCGCGCGCCGAAACCGTTAACCCCATCGGCCGCACAAGTCCGGCCAGTGTGCGGCCGCTGCAGCACATACTTTGTATCCTCAGGGGAAAATAAAGTAAGTCCTGGCAAGCACGGTTTGAGATTGAGCACAAGTTGAAAAAACCAGAGCAGGAGTTGGAGGGCGGAGTAGCCATGCGCCGCTGCTCCGCGGCGCGGCGGGGCGCGGCGCGCGCGCGCACCTTGCACTTGTCGGGGTGCAACGCGACGGCCATCTCGCGGTACCGCCGTCGCAGCGCCGCCGCGCTCGCGCCGGGCTTCAGTTGCAGCACCTGCGCGCGCCATAGCAGCGCAGTGCTTCATTGCTAGCTAATTCTGAGGCACACCTAATACGATGTGCGACCAGGTCAGGCAGCTGACGAGGGCACCACATGCGGGCAGGCTCCGCCCTATGACCGTGCCCGACCCTGTGAGGTCTGAAGGACAGGCGTGCAGCGGCGTCAAGACCAAACTATAGAGAGCGGCACCTCGTAGTCGCCGGCCGCGGCCAGCACGCGCGCGACCTCGCGCTTGTCGGCGCCCGACGCCGCAGCGCCGCGCTCCTCGGCCAGCTCGGCCGCCACCAGCGCGTCCGCCTCGCGGAAGGCCTGCAGCTGCCACGCGTCAGCCACGCAGGGGCGCACCCGCCGCTGTGCACTGCACGCCGCTGGCCGCTGAAGAGTGGCTGCAGCCGGCCACAGACGCCGCACTGACACTGGCTCCCGCGCCCGTGCAGTGCTCCAGACCACGAGCAGCTCACTTCCTGCACTTGCGGCACGCCGGCGGCCTGACCAGACACACCGAAGGCTGGGAGCCACGTTGGGGGAGCGGTGCAGGGCAAAGAGTCGCTCGAATGGCCCGGCGCGGGGTGCGCGGCGCACCTCCGCAAAGCCGGCCCGCAGCCGCTCGCGCCGGCGCGCCAGGTCCTGCTCGCGGTGCCGCTGGGCGGCTGCGGCGGACGCCGTGCGCCTGGCAGCCTCTTCCTGCACGCCACATGCACGTGTGAGAACAGCTGCCAGGCGGAATAATCAGGAACTGTGCACAGCCCGTGCAAGTCCTCACAGCTCCAACGCCATGAGAGACAGCGTCCCCTGCAAGGAGCTCGAGCAGGACAACAAGAAAGACTGACAGACAGCGCGGTGCAGCACGGAGCAGAGGTGGATGTCTGAACGCACGCCGTACGAGCGGCGGATGCTCGCCCGGGGCGGGGCGAGGCGCCGGCCGCACCCGCTCCTGCGCGAGCTGCCGCTGGCGCTGCGCGACCGTGCGCCGCAGCATCGCCAGCTCCGCCGCCTGGGCGCGCAGGCCGGCCGGGCCGGGCGCGCCGCCGTTGGCCCGCTCGCCTCGGGGCCCGCCCTGCGCGGCAGCCCCGGCCTGCCGACCGGGGCCGCCCGCGGGCCCCGCGCGCGGGGCGGCCGGCTCGCGCGCGTGGCCGTTGGCCTCCTGGCCGCGCGGCTCGGCCTGCGCGGCCGCCCCGGCCGGCCGCCCAGGGCCGCCTGTGGCCCCTCCGCGCAGAGCGGCGGGCCCGCGCGCATGGCCGTTGACTGCCCCGCCTCGTCGCCCCGCTGACTGCGCGCCTTCCAAAGACCCGCCAGGGCCGCCGGCATCCCCTGCGCGCAGGCTTGCGCGTCCCGGCACGGCGCCGTCGGCACTGCCGCGCCCGACGCCCGGCCGCGTGCCGGCCCCGGCTGCCACGCCTGCTGCCGCGCCGCGCAGGCTGGCAGGCCGCGGCGCGGCGCCGTCGGGCTGCCCGTCGCGCTCCGGCCCTGCTCGCACAGGGGCCCCGCCTGCCCGCCGGTCAGCGCCGCCTGCTGCCTGGCTGCGCTCTTGCTCCGGCTCGGCGGCATGCTCGGCGGCGCTTGCGTCGGACGGCGCGCCCCTGGCGCGCTTGCAGGGCTGCGGGGGGCCGTGCGCGGGGCCGGCGCCCCCGCTGCCCTGGCGGCCAGCCCCGACGAAGGGGCTGGCCTGAGCGGCGCCTGGCGCGGCAGCCTGCGCCGCGCCGGCCGCGCCATCCTGCCTGGTCCAGACCAGCTTGCGCTTGTTGCCGGGCCGCGGCTGCGGCGCAGGCGCCGCCGTGGCAAACGTGTTCCCGCCGGCGCTGTCGCGCTGCCAGACGTGCACGCCCATGCTGGCGCCGCCCCTGCAGCACAGCCCCGACGGGCCGGAGCTGGCAGTGGTGCAGTGCAGCAAGCAGCCTGGCCTGGCCTCAGTCTGAGACCATAAGTGCTATTCCCGAGGGGGTGTCACTAGCAGGGCTCCTACAACTGTTGCTCTTCCTAGTTCGCTGGATTATGTAGGAGGAGGGAAGGCGACCCGCGGTTGTGCTCTGCAAAACCTGAAACCCCTCTTAGCCTTTGATCTTTGAAAACAGAGTCTGGTGCTGATACCAGCAGACCGGTCCAGTTATAATGGTGTAGAGACCCTTGTGTGCATTGACACTGTACACCGTGAGGCGCACCGTGAAGCTCCCTACTGCACATGCAGCCAGCAGCATATGGCTACAGTTGCACTTATAAGTGGTAGTATATAATTATGGTAGTATAGGCAGGTGGCGCTGTGAGGAAAGTGCTGAGGAGCGCAGAAGCACCAGCATACATGCCTGGGTTGCTCGAGCTGTGAGCACCCAGCACTGAGCAGTGCAGATGCATCGACCTGTCAACCCAGTAACACGGTAAACACCGGCGTCACTCGTGTTTTGTCTGCTGCTCACCAGGGACGGTGACCTGCATACTGTACATATGCAAGGTGCAGCAAAACTGCATGCAAAGCGCATGTAGGTTTGCGTACATGCGGGGGAAAGCTCGTTGTGCAGCCAGGCTGTGCCAGCACCGCACGGTGGCCCATGCACCACGCAGCTGTGGGCCGTCAGTCTGGGTCGTTGTAGTTGCGGACCAGCGGCACGCGCTGCGGCCTTGGCAGCCGTACGCGCTGCGCGCGTCCTGAGGATGTCAGCTGTGCCCATATTTGCTAGGCTATCATGGACATCGCTCAGCAGATGATATGCCAATTTATGCGGCTGCTCATAACAGCATCACTTAACAAGCTCGAATGCTCTATGGATACCTCCATGCTTTTTTTGGGGGCAGGAAAGCAGTTGCAAGGCGGCCGGAATGCAGGCGGCGACTGGGCGAACAATCACCTGCAGTATGACCGTGCGCCTGGGCGCCGTTGTTGCCAGCTGCGCCTCGCAGCCTTCCACGAGCAGCCCGCTGACGCCAGGGCTGGGGCGCGCCGCAGCGCCTGCCTCCGACGGCGCCTCTGCGGCGTTGCCCTGCGGCTGTACGACCGCCGCCCCGCTACCGCAATCATCACACCCAGGGTGTCCCCCGACGCCTGCTTCGGCGCATGCCGGCCGCTCTGCCAGAGCCGCCTCCAGCCTGTCCAGCCGCGCGGCCACCAGCGCGCCGGCAGGGCAGTCCGCGGGCGCCCGCAGAGGCGCGGCCGGGTCGTGTGCCCGCTCAGGCGGCGCGCGCGCGCGCGTGTCCAGCCCAGCGTGCAGCGCATTGCTGAGCTCCAGCAGCGCCCTGTTCTGCTCGGCGAGGCGCTTGATCTGCCGCCGCGCGTCCGCCCGCTCCGCCGCGGCGTCGCGCCGCTCGCGCGCCATGATGGCGGCAGCTGCCTCCATCTCGGCGCGCATGGCGCCCAGCGCAGCGGTCAGCCGCGCGCGCTCGCCGCTCGCGGCCAACGCCGCGTCCTGCGCGCGGGCGACACAGCGGATGCAGCGCTGCAAGGCGTCCTGCAGCCGTCCCCTGCCCAGCAAACATTAATTGGGAACATACATCGCGGCACGCACAAAGAACTGGACAGGAGGGGGCCCGATGGGGGCAGCGCTCAGCACCTGCAGCCTCATGTCAGCCAAGCCGGCCTCCCGCTCAGCGGCCGCGCCGCCGCACGGCGCGCCCGCGGCGGCGCCAGGGCTGCCGCAGGGCGACGACAGCGACGCCAGCTCCGACTCGGAGCGCGCGTCCGCGCCCGGGGACGGCGCCCGCACGGCCGCCTGCGCCTTGGCCGCCGCGAGTGCCGTCCGCAGGCGGGCGGCCTCGGCCTCGCCCGCGTCCGCGCGCGCCTCGGCCGCCTGCAGCAGCGCACGCCGCAGCTTCATATCGCGCTGCATACCGGCGCTGCAATGCTCCTTGGCGGGCATGCCATGGCCAGATGCTGCATGCGTGCACTGCTGGCCAGCGCCTCAAAGCCGTTCCGCGTGCCTCGCCCGCCAGCAGCCGCGCCTCGAAACAGGGACCGGGCGCGGCGCG
>JAABUV010000598.1_pt1 | contig 54687 bp, 50 predicted proteins | sample 5559971 | NCBI WGS metagenome assembly JAABUV01 (sample SAMN10711881, study PRJNA513362) | rock metagenome | isolation source: Antarctica rocks | place: Antarctica: Victoria Land, Knobhead nord | collected 2015-12-19 | reverse complement strand
CTGCTGGTGAAGCCAGCGGACAGCCCGGTGCCGTTGTTCGATACCACTGGCATTCACGCCGAAGCGGCCGTCGACCGCGCACTCTCAGCGGTGCGTCGGGCAGCTTAAGTGGATTGGAACGCGGTTGGTGGAACAGAATGCAAAAGCAGCGGTTGCAAAGAAAATTGGCTTAATCGACGGGCTCGTCGTTCGGGCCGGGGTCTTCTATTACGACCAGATTTTCTTGCGATACGCCGGTGGTGCAAACACCATTCCTAAACCCGTTATTCTCAGCAAAGCGCAGAGCAGCAGCAAGTCACGGAAGTTGTATTCACACAATCCACGGCAGCGCTATTACTTCCGCCACAAGGAAATCCGCAATTTCAAAGCCCGCATTCCGGCTTTCAGTCAAGTAAGATATGTGCATTTTTCACGACTATAAGCTGACTGATCGTTTTAGGGACGCTTTATGGACACTGGAAAGATGTTACTGCTGAACAAGCTCAATCATTCGCTCCGTGCACTCCAATTGCTTCAATTCGAAAGGCTGGCGTGGTGGAACAACTCGACGGCGTGGGTATACTGATCTGCTTTGATGGCACGACTCATCTCAATTGGCTTGCTCGTCAAGAAATGATGTAGGATATCATAGAAGTACTTCTGGAATGCAGTTCATACCTTCACAATATATCTTATTTCAACGGCACTGATAGAACGATACCACCATTTTGCATCCCATGGTACTATTACCAACATCTGAGCGTCATCTGTCGTAACCTTCCCAACCATAACAACCCCTGGAGTGCCATTGGATGCCTCCCCAATCTTTATAGCACCACCCCCACCGGCCGAAGATATATTGACAAGAACCGCTAATGTATTCGCAGGTGCAGAGGTCTTATAAGTTTCTTGGGTTGGCCCAGTAACTATGGTACACGCCTCGCAAGGTAACTAAACCCAATTCAGTCGCTTGCAGCGCTTCACATAGGATACATACTTCTTTCTTGCATATATCAAGAAGCTGTTGGTCTGTCGAAGATCTGTTTACCGTATTCTACGCATGCTGACAGTACTGCATATCTCATTGCTGTCAGCCATATCCAACGAACACTGCACGGACTCACTAGCGATGTTGTAAGATGCTGAGCGACGTGTGACGAGGCACCAGACCTTGGGAGACGATATGTTGTGCAACGTCGCTATATGGGATGAAACCCTATTTTACACTGCTATACTTGGTCGCGATTTCAGATACAGCAGTAAGATCGGCAGTTGATTCGAGATAGAAACAGATCAAAATGAAAACTTCGCGCTTCGTCCGGGTAGTGGGGCACCAGACCACTGAGGCATGTGACGCAATATGTGCGTCTCGGGATTTCAAGACCACGAGGACCTGACTTAGGGCCAACGATTTGCGTCGGAATTTTGCTATAGATAGTTAATACCCAATTCTATTCAACTCTATCTAGCCATGCCTTTATAAGGCTTTGCTCCGTAACAGGGGAGTCATCGTCGCTCACTGCCGATTCTTCACTTGAGCTGCCCACGTCGAACCAATCGTGTGTAAATATGGCTTTCTCGATGGGTGGATACCCATCCACGCGAAGCCAGCCAAAAATGCTTCGAGTCGCGACTTCGGATAGGAGCTCAGATCGGAGGAAACCTTCCGTCTGAGCAGGGGTTGAATCTACATCGAGCTCGGTAGAAGGTGCGCCACAGTGGTCCACGACAGCATTTTCCTCAAAGCCCCGATCTTCGCAGCTTAACCCGTTTTCAGTGTCCCAGCGCCAGTTGAAATACTGTAGGCAATGTCCTGTGCAAGTCACATGTTGTTGGACCTCAATATCTGCGAGTTCAAGTGGTGTAGTACCAAAGGGTGGCCAAGGACAAACCGGGGCCCTTTGATAGCTCTCAGATCCCGTAAGGTAGAGTAATCGACATTCGTCAGTGCGACTGATCTCTTTGTTATCTGTTGTGTAGGTTTTGTGTGGTATGAGGTTGATGAATGAGTGGATAGTCCCGGTCCATACGGCGGCGTGGAGTTCAACCGCGAACAGTCCATTTCGGACAGATTGAAGGACCGTCTTCTCCATTCCCATTATGATCGCACCCAGCCACAAAGCTGCAAGAGTCGGCTGCCTCGTGCTCATTATTATAGTAAAGCTCGTATATTCGTCTCTTGCGATTATAGGATCAACTGTTTCGAAAATCGGCTGTATCCACGGACTGACAAGGTTACATGAAACGGCGGGATCGAAAAAGGAACCTGAGAGAAGAGAGCGCAATCCCCAAATGTTGCAGCTTAATGTCATGTAGTACGGTAACAGGCGAGACTCGTCCTGGAGACTTCTCTGGAAGTGGACAGAGCTAGGCGATGACTTCGATCTTGGGTTTCGGGAAGGCTTTGGGAGGGGAAGGTTAGCGGAGGCGCCTTCATCGCTGTTCTTCCAAGGGAGGAACAGTGAGGCTGCCAAAGCGGGTATACACTGGCTGCTAATGCCGTGGTACTCACAATACTCCCGTAGGTACTCCAAAGCCTCATCGGAAGATGGAGTAGTTTTAGACTGTTCGTGGGTGATGGATCCTACATCTGCATTTCGGAGTTTCAAGATCTGAGAGGAGGCGATGTGGGCGGACCACGGTGACCGGTAGATTGTGTCTGATAGTTCAATTGTTGCACGCCAGCCTTCACCAGGAGCTAGAACCGCAGCCCACCACCGAGCTGCTCGTTCCCCTTTTTCGCTAATATCAATTTCGATGGCGCCTGCGGGTATGTCTTCTTCATTTCTCAGCCGTGCTGCTTGCAGATCTGAATAATGTATGCTGCCGAGAGGAAATGACCCCTCGAGACCGTAAGGCGACAGCAACTCTACCCAGCGTGCGGATAGGATGTATGCCCATGCCAAAAGCAAGATCGTAAGATGGTTTCCCTCGGTCATTTGTCCGTCTCCCTCAGTTGTTTGTCCGTCTCCTTCTTGCACGCCAGGCCAATCCATGAAGCGAGAGTGTTCTGCGAAAGAGTAACCCGTCGAATTGAAGACTCCGCAGAGGAGCTCGTGAGACAATGTTTTGGGTGGAAGGCTGCATTCTCCCAGCGAGGTACGCCATGTCGACGTACCGCCTATCCGTAAGCCAAAGCGCGAATGGTGGTATCGGAGAGCAGACAGCTTTGCGTGAGCGTGAAGCGAACTGGTAGGGAATGCGGGGACTTTGCCGAGAAGGTTTCGTAGCTGGACACATTGCGCTGGAAGTCGAAGCTCTGTAGTCGTGGCCGCATAGGAGGACCACAAAGAGCGGCTTCTTCTCAAAATTTGTTGTATGGTCGTTAAGTCTGGTTGAACTTCGTTTGCCATCTCAGCACAAGAAGTCGGTCATCTTGTGGTCGTGAAATTTCGCTGGCGATCGTGGCTTGAGATTGGTGAAGGTGTTCGTCGCAAGTAAGTACACAACAAAGTACGGACATACTATCAAACCCATAACAGTATTATTAATGGTAGTAGTAGTTATGATCTAGAGCTTCAATTTAAGCCCGATTGAGTGATGGGAATTCCGGACGGTTGGCCAATACTGTAGCTCTATAAACTATTAGCGTGTGCAGAAAGCTATGGATTCCTTGGCATCGCAATTGTCGCGCCCCCCCCCCAAATTTACTATTGAATTCAGACATTCTCGCATTAGAAAAATCAATCAAACAGGTAAATATGAAGCTATTCAAACGGTTCACAGTGCTAACATTCTTTTAGCTATGACAGGTCCACCGGCTCCGGCCCTTCGCTCGAAGATACTACGCCTCCTGCTTTTACATTGAAGCCCTCTCGCCATCGCCGAAGAGGTTCACTGTCACCGTAACATCGTTTATACTATGCAAGAGAATCTCTTCATGTATGACTCTTCCTTTAGATCTCAGTTTCGTTCGAAGAGCGCTTCTCGAAAAGTCTTTCCAGTCGCTGAAGACTCTCTAATTACATATCTGAAGCAACAGTCATGAATCATGCAGAAAGAGATGATGTGGTTTCTATGAGAGAAGTGAGGTATATATGTTCATAGATTCACGATATTCAGAATTCTGAAGAAGAGACACTGAAGTGAAAAGAGAAGACAGCGTGTCGACATCAGACAGAACGATAAGCTGCGATTAAACTGAATTGTCGACCTGTTGCAGCTGACGACTGAACAGCTTGTCTTCGTCGATGAGACTCTGTTCAACGAGACTACGAGATGACGTCATCAAGCCTATGCATCAGTTGATGAGTCAGCTTGCTATTAAGTCTCTAGAAAGAGAGAGCATTTCTGAAGCGTTCTTTCGATGTATACGATCGATGACTATCTACTCTGTATCAATATTCGTGAAGGCTGATTCAACGACGTGAGTCTCGCATGCTTTCTTCGCTGCTTTGAAATTATCAATGATATGTCTCTTGAAATTGCGAAAGCAATTGACTTTGACAGCAGCGTCTGCAGTGTTTGCTTTGACAGCAGTCTTTACAATGATTCTAGCAGCAACGTCAGTCTTGACTTTGCGAGCAGCGTCTGCTTTGACTTTGTCAGAAGATTTCTTCGTTGATGAGATGCTTGAGAGAATGAGTGAATTCTCTAGAGATAGTTTCTGACTTCGACGTGATGACAACATGATGACTTCGAGAATCAAGAGAGGGCTAAAAGAATGTTAGCACTGTGAATCATTTAAATAGCTTCATATTTACCTGTTTGATTGATTTTTCTAATGCGAAAGCGTTGAAGATAGCGAGAATATCAAGAATGTCTGAATTCAATAGTAAATTTGAGAAAGAGCGCGACAATTGCGATGTCAAGAAATTCATAGCTTTCTGCACACGCTAATAGTCTAAGAAGAATTCATTTACAAATTCTAGTTTCATCTATCAATCTTCGTGAATATCTATAGAAGAGTTCACCTAGCAATCGGCTAAACCTAGCAGTCGGACAGCCCTATAGGGCTGAAAATTCACATTTCATATTCTATTGATATAATTCTTCAACATATCAGCAAAACGATGACAGTCACCTCTCTCACTCTCTCTATGTTCTTCATACCTTCTGAAGATATAGAACTTTCACAGAAAAAGCGCATAATGCTTGCTCACGCTCGTTGAAACGAGGCTTCAGCAGTCAACGAAAATTCTTTTCAAGCAAAAATCGCTCGTCAATATGAAATATCAACTAGTACTCTTTGAGATCGAATCAATGGTCGAAAGACTGTTGCTGCACGCAATCAACAATTTCAAAGACTTAGTCAAGAAGAAGAAGAAGCTATATGTGTCTGAATTCTACGTCTTCAGACTTGAGTGTCATGATGAATTGACACATAGAGATTAGATCAGAGACTAAAATCAGAGACTGAGTTGAAGGTCAGATCTGAGTTAGCTCTGAAACTCTGTGACTCTGTCAAGACATCGTTTAGATCACGTCATATCTTCGACTTAATATGTCATGAATTATGTCGTGTTCGACTTGACAATGCTTGACAAACTCTCTATAGTCGATCGATTCTCTCGAGTTATTGAGAGCTTCTTAATAATTAGCTCTATCATAATATATACTCATTCTGTGTCTGTCTAGAATATCACATTGTCATATCACTCTTATAGATTTCATTTACTTCTCTAGTAGATCTGATCATCACAGTTCTAATTATTTCAAACTTTTCTTAAAAGTGATGATTTAATATTCAAGCATGACAATAGCAATGTGATTGCAACAGAGTTGCAATGACGACGTCTTGATCTTGCAAGACATTATATCAGAAAACAAACATCATATAATGAAATAAGAAAGCAAAGAAGCAGAAAATAAACTTTCTCTTGATATTAATGAACAGCTGATTCAAGTAATGCTTCAACATGATGAACTGCAAAAGAAACAGAAGTTAACAGCTATTCAATCAAAGATTAAGACTCTGCAAGTTGTTGAAATGACAAAGAAAAGTCATTCAACTTTTATTTGAATCTTCATTGAGAATTTGAATGATTTATGCATCATCTTCATAATGTCAACGAAGATGAAACAAAGTCTTCATGAGATTGTCTTGCAAAAGCGAAGACTTTCAATGTCTTTGAAGAAGTATCATGACACAATCATCAGAAAACATAGAGAGTGAATTCGCGATGTTAAAATCTTATTTTGAAATATCTTTTAACATTTTGAAAAAGATGAGAGAAAGATTTTGTACTGCATGATCTATCTCAGAAATGAATCAAAGAAACTTTGATTTGATCATGAAGAGATTATGTTTGCAGCTCAGCAAACGTGATTCAATTTTATCAACTTTCTTCTGAACATAATTGAAAATTCAATGAATCGAAGCATAAACGTGACTCAGCAGTATGCAAATGCATTGCAACGCTTGAATCAGATGATATGAACATTTGCAGTCTATCTGAGCACTTTGAAACATCAACTTTCATTGTATAATGATGAGCATAAGTGAGTTCATTTATTCATCAAGCTAAGATTTGAACTGAATGTGACTATTATCAATGTACAGTTGATTTTTATCACATGAGATGCATTAATTGATCTTGTCGCTCGATTGAAAATCAATCTGTAAAAAGAACATGTCTTGTCGTTGAAACAATCTCAAGACAGAGACTCATATGATCAAACTAAGATCAATAAGAAGACTCATTCAAAGCAAAAGAAGTCTCATAAATCAATCAAACTTAACTCATCATTAAAGTCAAGCTCACATGCTTCATCATGTTATAGCAAAGATTTGTTCAATATAACGTGCTGAATGTACAATCAAAAAAATCATTACATGATTGATTGTAAAGATGAAAAAATCAAGAATAGATCAAAGAAATTTGATGCAAATCGAGTATTCATTGATTCAATGTCACATATAAGTTGTTTCAAGATTTCAAAAAAAGACAAGCTCTCAATGAATGCTTCAAATCATCAAGAAAAAAATAAAAAGTTTTATTCATAAAGATTCTTATATATAAAGAGCATGTAATTCAGAGAGATCAGAAGACAGAAACTGTTACAAGTGTATCAAGATTGATAAGATTGAACAAGATTAAAGCTTTAATCAATTTGCAGTGAACACTAGCGAGTTTTCTGCGTAATGATTAGAGCTAATCAACGAGCTAGTCAGATTTGACTCAGATTTAACTCAGATATGATTCAATTTCTTTTTTCTTTCTCAACATTCTTTTCTTTCATCAACATCTTGTTCATTTACATCACATTCTTCTCATGTTACAAACACATTTCTTTCAAGTCTAGCGCAGTCTCTGAACATTACATAAATAGAAGCTTTTGTATCAATCTTCTTCTGTATTCTTAATATTCAGTTATAGCTATTTCTAAAGATCAAGCACTATCAATTCTGATCTTCATTAATTGTATCATTTAGACACGATTCTGACATTATATTAAGAATTCATTAATCACATGATACTGATCTCATTACTCATTTAACATACTTATCTAAACAAAACGAGTTTAAAGAAATTCATTTATTTAGTGATCAATGATAATTGAAAGATAGAACAACATTAGAAGATTGAATAAAATCAACGACAAGACTGTTTGAATTGCTAAACTACTTATTGCTCATTAAGTATGCAAAGTTCACTCGATTACAAGAATCATGATAAAGAATCTTCGTGAATTGCTCAAGAATCAAATCGATCGATAGATTCAATGATAAAGAATCTTCGTTGTTTGCTAGAAAATCAATCAAATCAATCAACAAACAAATCTTATCTTCTTTGTTGAAGATTGAATCTCATTTCATACATCTTTCTTCTTCAATCGTTGAGCATCATCATTCATTCAGCTCTCTTTCAAACAAATCTCATCATGTCTAGTCATTCATTTATTGAAGAGCATTTCGAAGAATTTCGAAATCGTTTCTCTCAAATCTCTGATGCTGATTCATTGAAATGATGAACGAAATCATTAAGTGCTGCATCATTCATTCATGAAGATGAAGAATCATTTGCTGAAATGATAATATCTCTCATGTTCTACGAAATTTGAAAGACTTGAAGTCTAGTTCTTGATGAAGAAACAGATTAACTCTACGAGTTAAATAAACAACAAGAAGATAAAATCAAAGAGTTGAAGACTAAACTTCAAGCTAAAGAAATCACTTCTTCTGATTTCATCTACTTTGAGCGTTCTAGATCTCAAAAAATATCTGATTCTTCGTTGTTTACTGATGAAAAGAATTTTACTTGAAAGAACTGATACAGAAAAATTCAGAATAAACTAGAGATCAATGTCGATCTTTTTTCTAATGAACGAGTCAAATTGAGCTATATACATTCTAGATTATTCGATGATGCAGCTGAGATCACTCAAGCTAGATATGAACATGACTGTATCAATCTTTATAAAATCGTCGAAGATCTTTTGAAAGAGTTAACTCAGTTGTTCAATGACTCAAATAAGAAAGTCAACTTTCGTAGAAAATTCTACAACTTGATTCAAGAATTTAAGAAATTCAATGAATTCTATACTTAGTTTCAACGTTTATCTTTTTATCTAAACTATCACGAGAAGTAACTGATTGCTGATCTGAAAGATAAAATACATTCTTGTCTTTGATTCATTTGAATAGATCAACTAGTTCAATCTGATTCTTTAAAAGAAATTCATTTCTATCTGATTCATTTGAATAATGATCAGCAAGTCATTTGAAAGATCAAGAACAAGATCAAACACATCAATGATCTTTCTAAAACTATCTTTCATAAAGCGACTGTTGTCACTCAATCAGTCAATCACTTGAAGTCTGATCAGTTAAAGTCGTGCGACGCGATTTTAACTAACGTCAAAGAAGCAGACATTCTAGTCGAAAGCTGTTTCATATGTCATAAATCAGATCATAGCTTTAAAGAGTGTCTTGATCAATCTACTAAAATTAATGCAGTGAACAATAAATATGATCGCTTCGATTTCGATTCAAATTTCGATTCAAAAAACTAATCATCTTTTCAAAAGTCATCAAAGAAATAGAGATTATATCTTTGTGCAAACTAGATAAAATTCTATTGAAAGAAAATTATTTTGAAAAGTCGTTTCTAATTGATGCTCATCTCATCTCTCAGAATCAATCTTTCAGTCTTTGTTCTTTAATAAACAGTGATTCAGTCATTTACATGATTATACATTCTAACTTAGTCAATAAAGTATGCGAGAAACTGAAAATTCAATCTATATCATTGACAAAAGAGAAGCTAATAAGAGATTATGATGAAAAGATATCTAAGAAAGTCATCACTCATAAAATTCTATTCAATCTCATCATCAAAAGTCATAAAGAATTGACTGTATCAATGCTGATAGCTGATATTAATCATTATGAAGTCATATTAAATAAGCTCTGAATGAATAAAAATAAAATATTATTGAATATGCAAAATGACATCATTGTTTTTTCAAATCAATTGAATACTTCTATTTTAATTTTTTCGATTTCTCTCAATTCAAAGCACTCAAATTGATCGCGATCAACTTCATCTTCTTCAATCACTCAAACTAAAATCTTTATGATATTCAAACAACTTGTTCAAGAAGAGTCATTCTCGATTCAAAGCATAAACGCAACTTTGTTCAAAACATTGTTAAATCATTTAAAGAAGAACAAGATCGAAGTTTTTGCTCTATTCATGATAAATATCAATAGAAAAATCACGTACAATACTCAGTGCGATTTGAACGCTTTAAACATCTCTTCAATCAATGAAATGATTCAGAATTTGAAAGATATTAAAGCAAAGCTGTCATCAAAATATCATGAGTTTCTAGATGTTTTTGATCGAGCTCAATGTCAGAATCATGTTTAAATGATACAATCAATGAAGATCAGAATTGATAGTGCTTGATCTTTAGAAATAGCTATAACTGAATATTAAGAATACAGAAGAAGATTGATACAAAAGCTTTTATTTATGTAATGTTCAAAGACTGCGCTAGACTTGAAAGAAATGTGTTTGTGACATGAGAAGAATGTGATGTAAATGAACAAGATGTTGATAAAAGAAAAGAATGTTGAGAAAGAAAAAAGAGATTGAGTCATATCTGAGTCAAACCTGAATCAAATCTGACTAGCTCGCTGATTAGCTTTAATCATTATGCAGAGAACTCGCTAGCGTTCACTGCGAATTGATTAAAGCTTCAGTCTTGTTCAGTCTTATCAGTCTTGATATGCTTGTAACATTATCTTTTCTTTGAAAATTCATGTTTGCATGAATGTAGTTCATTTGCTCACTTTTGTTGATAGTTATTTCGATATTTAGCGCGATTTGTTTGAATATAGCTTATGAAATTCATTTAAAACTTTCTCTGAGTCATTGAATTTTTCTTTATCAACATAGTATCATTTATTGTTTCTATCTAGATCTGTTCATTTGACTTTGTACTGTATTCAATCTCAATAGCGTTTGAAGTTCAATATATCATTTATCTTTCAATGTTCATCATCTTTAATAGTGATTGATCTGAATGATTCTGAATGCTGTTCTGATAGAGAGTCTTCTGAATATGATTGCAGTAACTTTGAGCTGAACATTGAATGCAGATGCTTCATGCTGACTAATAAACGAAGATGATAAAAGATACTCACTTTGACAGTGATTTGATAAAGATTTAGCTGTTTGTCTTTCAAATCTTTGCAGAGTCTCATTGTCTTGATGTTTCTGAAAGATAGTCAAATTCAGTCATCTACTTTATAGATGATGTTTCATCTATGTTTATTGATCTGAACTTTGATGATTAGCTTCGTCTTTTTCAATTGTTGATGATCGAAGTTCAGTAATTCTTTCATTCAAATGACAATATCATTTGCTTTTTTAGCTTCAAGTCATTCATGAGTTGTTTCATAGTCAGTTGTATCTAAATCAAAACTCATTCAAGAATGAAATTCTTTATTGAAGTAGAAGAAAGTCATTGAAGTGATTGAGAAGATATTGAAATTGTCGCTGAATTTCATCATAAATATTCATTTGACTCAGTCGTTCTGCATGTAATTGCAATAGATTCTAAGTTCGCGTTCGACGTCTTGATTGACTCATTTCGATTGATCATCGATCTCAGAATGATAGACTGTGAATAAACTAGCTGTGATTCTCAATCGCTTGCAAAGACTTTTTCACATAGTCAATATGAATTGAGAGTCTTTGTTTGAAACAATAGAACTGAATAAATCATGCAGTTGATAGACGTTTCATAACATGATTCAAATCATTTCTTCAACTGAAATGTCATCATTTTTTCAATGACAGAGAACATAATGATGTTCTTTGATGAGATAACATATGATTATGCAAATGATGTTATAGCTTTCTGACAGAGATAGTTCAGTGATGAAATTCATAGTTATATCTTTTCAGCGTTTCTGTGAAATTGAGAGCGAATGATGAAGTTCATTGATGCTATTTCTAGAAGCTTTGCTTCGCTGACAAGCATGACAGTTTCAAATGTATCATCAAATAGTAGCTTGATGATCTGATCAATAGTAGAAACGCTGAACTAGATTGATGATTCATTTATTGTCGAAATGAAAGATTGAAGATTGATCATGCACTTCTTGTAGTAATTTCGTGTGCATGTTCTCAGAAACTCACAGTAAATCTTTTCTAAATAGAACTTCGTCAATGATTTCGCAGTTCTTCAGTTTAGTGATATGAAATTTGAACTTGTTTTCGTTCATAGCTTGTCTATATTCGCTGCAGAGCTCATCTGTTTGATTGATCATTCGTACTCGTTGATAGAGATTTGCTTTCAATTCAATAAATAGAATCTCAATTCTATCGAAAGTCAGAATAGTTTGAAAACAATCTTCAAGACGCTGAGCTGATTCAGAGACGTTTGCTAGAAACATTCTGATTAAAGCATCAATCTTAGTGTTCATTTTGCCTGATCTAAAAATGATCTGAAAGTTGAACTTTGAAAGAATGTTCAGATAGTTGACTTGTCGTTGACTCAACTGTTTATTTTTCATGAAGATCTTCAAAGTCTGATGATCAATGAACATCTGAATGAATAATTCAGTGCATTTCAGCTTGAGTCATCAATGTTCGAAGCATCGAATAATGATTAGCAATTTCTTGTCATAGATGTGATAATTGATTTCAGCGAGAATCATGCTTTTGCTGTAGAAGATCATCGAATGAAGAACTCTCTCGTCATTATACTGAGATAGTATTTCATCTTTTACATAGTTTAAAGCATCGATCTTCAGAATAGCTTGTCGTTTGAGATTGAAGTGACGAAGTACTGAGATTGAGCTGACTTGTTTCTTTAAATTGTCAAAGACTTGAACACAGATCTCGTTTCAAACAAAAGACGTGTTCTTTCTAGTCAGCTGAGTGAATGATTTGACTAGCTTCGAGAAGTTCTTAATGAAACAATGATAAAAGTTAACAAATCTCATGAAGCTCTGAATTTCTTTTAGATTGATTGAAGTGATTCAGCTGATTATGACTGTCACTTTGCTGAGATTCATACAAAGATCTAGTTCTGATACAATGACTTCTAGAAAGACAGTTTCTTTCACATTGAATTTGCACTTTCGAATATTCATCTGCAGTTCAGCTTCGCGTAGTTGACTCAATACTAGTTTGACGTGATTTCTATGTTTCTTTCTCATTTTGCTATAGATGAGAATGTCATCTAGATAGACTTGACAAAAGTCGTTCAGAAAGTTTCATAGAATGTCATTCATATATTGCTGAAAGAAGATCGATTCGTTAGTCAGTTCAAATAATAGCATCTTGTATTTATATGCTTCTAAAGCAGTGATAAAAGTGATGTAATTCTCACTATCAAAATGCATTTGAAGTTTGTTGAACGTTGATATGATGTTCAATCTAGTCAAATGCTTGCAACTCACTATTTTATCAATGATCTCGTTTATCAGCGATAGAGAATATTTATTTCTTTTGAAAATGACATTTAGCTTTCGATAGTTCACGCAGAATCGAAGATCTTCATTCGCTTTGAGAATGAATAGAACGAGAGAGAAATAGAAGGTCTGACTAGAAGTGATGAATTTCTTCGACAGATTCTCGTTTAAGTACTCTTTTACTTTCAGAAGTTTGACAGAAAACATTCAATAGACTCGACAGTGAGAGAGTATTGAATCATTGATGAGCTCAATTTTATGATCGTAGAAGCGATGAGAAGATAGTTTATTCAATTGAGCTCGATCAAAAACATCTAGAAACTCATGATATTTTGATGACAGCTTTGCTTTAATATCTTTCAAATTCTGAGTCATTTCATTGATTGAAGAGACGTTTAGAGCGTTCAAATCGCACTGAGTATTGTACGCGATTTTTCTATTGATGTTCATTATGAATAGAGCAAAGATCTTGATCTTGTCTCTCTTTGAATGATTCAACAGTGTCTTGAACGAAGCTGCGTTTATGCTTTGAATCAAGAATGACTCTTTTCGAACGAGTCATTTGAGCATTATAAAGATTTTAGTCTGAGTGATTGAAGAAGACGAAGTTGATCGCGATCAATTTGAGTGCTTTGAATTGAGAGAAATTGAAAAAATCGAAATAGAAGTATTCAATTGATTTGAAAAAACAATGATGTCGTTTCACATATTCAATAATATTTCGTTTTTGTTCATTCAGAGCTTACTCAATATGACTTCATGATGATCAATATCAGCTATCAGCATTGATACAGTCAATTTCTTATGACTTTCGATGATGAGATTGAGTAGAATTTTATAAATGATGATCTTCTTAGATATTATTTCATCATAATCTCTTATTAGCTTCTCTTTTGTCAGTGATATAGATTGAATTTTCAGTTTCTTGCATACTTTATTGACTAGATTAGAATGTATGATTGTGTAGATGACTGAATCACTGTCTATTAAAGAATGAAGACTGAAAGATTGATTCTGAGAAATGAGATGAGCATCAATTAGAAACAACTTTTCAAAGTAATTTTCTTTCAATAGAATTTCATCTAGTTTGTACAAAGATATAATCTCTATCTCTTTGATGACTTTTGAAGAGATGACTAGTTTTTTGAATCGAAGTTCGAATTGAAATCGAAGCGATCATATTTCTTGTTCACTGCATTGATTCTAGTAGATCTATCAAGACATTCTTTAGAGCTATGATCTGATTTATGACATATGAAACAGCTTTCGACTAGAATATCTGCTTCTTTGACGCTAGTTAAAATCGCGTCGCGCGACTTTAGCTGATCAGACTTCGCGTAATTGACTGACTGAGTGATAACAGTCGCTTTATGAAAGATAGTTTCAGAATGATCTTCGACGCGTTTAATCTTGTTCTTGATCTCTCGAATGACTCGCTGATCATTATTCAAATGAATCAGATAGAAACGAATTTTCTTTAGAGAATCAGATTGAACTAGTTGATCTATTCAAATGAATCAAAGATGAGAGTGAATTTTATCTTTCAGATCAGCGATCAGTTGCTTCTTGTGATAGTCTAGATAGAAAGATAAATGTTGAAACTGAGTATAGAATTCACTGAATTTCTTGAATTCTTGAATCAAGTTGTAGTATTTTCTACGAAAGTTGACTTTCTTATTTGAGTCATTGAACAACTGAGCTAGCTCTTTCAAAAGATCATCAACAATTCTATAGAAATTGACACAGTCACGTTCACGTCTAGCTTGAGTGATCTCAGCTGCGTCATTGAATAATCTAGAATGTACATAGCTCAATTTGACTCGTTCATTAGAAAAGAGATCAACGTTGATCTCTAGTTTATTCTGAATTTTTTCATATCAATTCTTTCAAGTAGAGTTCTTTTCATCAGTAAACAGCGAAGAATCAGATATTTTTTGAGATCTAGAATGCTCAAAGTAGATGAAATCAGAAGAAGTGATTTCTTTAGCTTGAAGTCTAGTCTTCAACTCTTTGATTTCGTCTTCTTGTTGTTTATCTAACTCGTAGAGTTGATCTGTTTCTTCATCAAGAACTAGACTTCGAGTCTTTCAGATTTCGTAGAACACGAAAGATATTATCATTTCAGCGAATGATTCATCATCTTCGTGAATGAATAATGCAGCACTTGATGATTTCGTTCATGATATCGATGAATCAGCATCAGAGATTTGAGAGAAACGATTTCGAAATTCTTCGAAACGCTCTTCAGTAGACGAATGACTAGACATGATGAGATTTGTTTGAAAAAAGAGTTGAACGAATGACGATGCTCGACGATTGAGAAAGAAAAACGTATAGAATGATGTTTAATCTTTAACAAAGAAGATGAAATTTGTATGTTTGTTGATTTGATTGATTCTCTAGCAAACAACGAAGATTCTTTATTGTTGAATCTATCAATCGATTTGATTCTTGAGCAATTCACGAAGATTCTTTATCGTGATTCTCGCAATCGAATGAACTTTGTGTACTTAATGAGCGATAAGTAGTCTAGCAATTCAAACAGTCTCGTCGTTGATTCTATTCAACTCTCTAGTGTTGTTCTATCTTTCGATTATCGTCAATCATCAGATAAATAAATTTCTTTAGACTCGTTCTGTCTAGATGAGTATGTTGAATGAGTAATAAGATCAGTATCGTGTGATTAATGAATTCTTAATATAATGTCAGAATCATGTCTAAATGATACAATCAATGAAGGTCAGAGTTGATAGTGCTTGATCTTTAGAAATAGCTATAACTGAATATTAAGAATACAGAAGAAGAGTGATACAAAAGCTTTTATTTATGTAATGTTCAGAGACTGCGCTAGACTCGAAAGAAATGTGTTTGTGACATGAAAAGAATGTGATGTAGATGAACAAGATGTTGATGAAAGAAAAGAGTGTTGAAAAAGAAAAAGAGTGTTGAGTCATATTTGAGTCAAATCTGAGTCAGATCTCGACTAGATCGTTGACTAGCTCTAATTAATACGCAGTGAACTCGCTAGCGTTCACTGTGAATTGATTAGAGCTTCAGTCTTGATACACTCGTAACAATAAATGCTAAGAAAGAAAAGTATCTACAGAAAAAAACTCAATTCTTATATGTATGTTTCTCAGCTCTGTGCTAGACTTGATTGAGTTGACATCTTACACATATGATGCAGAGTCTCAATGACATCATCTTTAGCTTGAATGCTCACTAGACTCGATTAGAATGAAATCAAGATGAAGACTAGAAAGAATAAATGAAGACTAGAATCATAATCTTACTCTTCTTCTTTGACTATTCATGTTCGCATGAATGTTATTTCTTAGTGCGCTTTTCTTGAATATTTAATATGAAAGTCATCAATCACTTCTTGAGCGTTCATAAATTTGTCATCGTCAGCGTTATATCAGTTGAGATCGTTGTCATAGCTCTTTCATTTAACTTGATATTGAAGTCATCTTCGATATCATCAAGAGTTCAATATATCGTTGATCTTTCATTTATTCTCATCGTTTATCACTATTGATTTCGAAGATTCATTCTTCTGATCAGACAGAAAGTCAACAACGACAGAACAAAAAAGCTCTGAATGAAATACATCATGTATATACATAATGTCTGATAGTTTCAATTTATAAAAGAAGTCAACAGAATCTGTGATCTTGAATGAATTGAGCATCTTGTCATCTAGCTTTTTGAAGAATCTCGCTGTAACAATGTTTCTTTCGTTCAGAAACATCTTTGATTTAATCTTGTAATTGATCTTCTTTCTATGCTTGTTAACTTGTTTCATCATTCGTTCTCATGTTTTGATCAGAGCTTCGCGAGCGAAGATTAACATCTTGTTCATGTGATTGAATATATTTTCAACTCTGATGATCTGCAAGCGTTCGCGAGTGCTTTCATACTCGATGATGTCAGAATCAAAGCTCATATGAGAATGAAAGCTTTTATTCATGAAGAAGAGAATCAAGAAGATGACTGAAAACAAGATGTTATTGTTGATAAACTCAATTATGAGTAATCACTTGAATCAGTCATTCTGCATGTATAAACAGAAGAAACGAAGATATCTTTTGACATTCTGATTGACTCGTTCGCTTTGATCATTGATCTGAAGATGATAGATGATGAACAATCAAAGAGAAATACTCAGTCATTTGCAAAGAAACTTTCAGAGAATGAAAGTGAACTGAGTATCTCGATTGAATATGATGAAGCTTGATAAATCATGAGTTCAATATACTCACTGAATTAACATCTCAGCTGTTTTTTCGACTGTGATATCTTTATCATCAATGATGTAAGAAATATAATGTCTTTCTTTTGATAATTTGCAGATGACAGTCAGAATAGCGTTGTAGTCATACAAATCAGATAAATCAATAATGAAGTTCATAACTATGTCTTGTCATCACTGTTCAAGTATGAGTAAAGAATGTAGTAGTTCATTTAATTTATTTCTAAATGTCTTTGAGCGTTGACAAATATAACAGTTTTGAATATAATGATTTACTGTCTTTCACATGAAAGATCAATAGTAGTTTTGTTTTATGATCTTCACAGTTCTAAGAATGTCAGAGTGATTTATTGAGAATTGATCGTGCATCTCACGAATCAGATTTATTTGTAGAAGCTCGTTGAATGAGACTCATAGCTGACTATCATAGTACAAGATTTCATTCTGAGTTCAACAATTCTTCAATTTAATATCTTCATATTGTGTCTCATCTCTTGCTATTGCTTCGCGAAGTAGCATACAATTCTCATCGATTTCATTAATCTTAAGAATCTGTTTATAGATTGATTCATTGATATTCTTCTTTAGATCAGCAATTTTTATTCAATTCAACGTCAAAATAATGATTCTTTGATAGCAAATGCACTCATTCTTAAGACTTCTGAGCAAAACATTGACTTGATAAGTTAATGCATTGATCTTGATGTTCTGTTTATCAAATCAATACATTATCTTGAAGTTGAAATCAACGAGCTTTTGTACTCAGCGCATCTGTCATCTGCTAAACTCTTTATCTTTCATCAATGAAATGAGTGTTTAATGATCGATAAACATCTTGATAGAAATGTCAGTCAGTTTCAATTTGAATCATCAATGCTCAAATGCTTAAATGATGATCAGCAGCTCTTTATCATATATTTCGTAGTTGCATTCAGCAGAAGACATGTTTTTGCTATAGAAAGTAATTGAATGTAGAATTTCTTCATCATCATATTGAGACAGAACTTCGTCGTTTACATAGTTGAATGAATCAGTTTTCAGAATGATTTCACAAGTCTGATCAAAGTGACGAAGTATTGAAGTCTCAGTCATATGATTGAATGTCATCTGACAAATCTCATTTCATTTAAATATGATCTTCTTTTGAGTAAGTTGAATCATGAAATGAACAATCTTCGAAAAGTTCTTGATAAAGCGTTGATAAAAGTTGCAGAAGTCAATGAAAAACTGTATTTGAGTGAGATTATTGAGTGTAAATCATTTCATGATGACTTGTATCTTTCAAGAGTTCATCTTCAATTCTTTAATGAATATTAATAGTTCTAGAAAGATGATTTTCTGCATATGAAACTTGCATTTGTTTATGTCTATCTGTAGATTGATCTCTTGTAGTCGATGCAAAATCAATCATACATGTTTTTTGTGTTTCTTTAAGATTTTGCTGTAGATGATAATGTCATCTAAAATAAATCTGACAAAACTGATGTAAATATTTGAACAACACATCGTTCATATAATGTTGATAGAACGTCAATTCGTTTGTTAATTCAAAGAGCATTACATAATATTTGTATAAATTGAAGAAGATAATAAACGTAGTCAAATCTTCGTTATCTGAATGCATATGTAGTTTATTGAACGCGACAATGATGTTTAATCAAGTCAAGTATTTGCTTTCTTGTATACGAGCGAAAGTCTCATCTATCAATGACAAAGAATAATGATTTCGTTTGATCAAAGCATTGAGCTTTCTGTAATCAACGCAGAAATGCAGACTTTCGTCTTTCTTTTCAATGAACAAGATGAGCGAGACGTATGATGCGAAGCTGAAGAAAATGAATTCTTTGTTTAGATGATCAATCAGATATTTCTTTATCTTCTGAAGTTTGTGATCAAACATCTGATAAAGTCTGCTTCTAGAGAGTGTTTCTTCATCGATCAACTCAATTTTGTGATTGTAGAAATGATGAGATGATAGCTGATCAATCATAGCTCGATTAAACATGTCTAGATAGTCATGATACTTGAAAAGAAGTTTAACTTTGATCTTCTCAAGAATCTCAACGTGTGAGAGCTCATGCAGATTCACTTCTTCAGACTTATTTTCAACTGTAGTTATGAGTTGATCAATTTTCAAGATGATAACAGCAAAGATCTTCACATCTGATCATTTGACTAACATTCTATAAGTTGCAGCTTTGATCATGACAATGTTCAATGAATCTGACGTTGATTTAGAAATTTTGACGTTAGTTAAAGTCGCATCACGCGATTTTAACTGTTCAATTAGTTTAACTGACTTCTCATTAAACTGATTGAAAGAGAATGATTTCAGACTGAGTTGAGATGTAGTGAAAGATTTCTTCAATATATGAGTAGAAGTCAAACTCTTCTGTTTCGTGATTGTCTTGTTACTTGAGAATAGAACAATCAATTTCTGACTAGAAGTGAAATTTAAAAATTAAAGAGAATCGATTTGCATATCTATCACTAGATTGATTTTGTTCATTCATGTTTTTTCAAGAATCATTTGATGTTGATTTAATTGAATGATCAACATAGAAGCAATGTCAATCATATGATCTTGAACAGTCAGATTCAAATAAATGACATAAGTAATGAGTTTTTTTGCATAATAATCATTGAATTCTCGAATTGACTTTGCTTTAATCAAAGTCAAAGACTTGATTTGCAATTGATCATAAACAATCTGCGCGATCACTTTATTAATGAACGAATATTCAGCAGCTTCAATGTCAATCAATGACTTCAATGAGTAATTAATTTCATTGCTAGAAAGTACATATTTAATAATCAAAGATTCAGAAGCAAAAGAATCATCTGACATGCTCATCATTAAAGAAATTAACACATCTTTTATCACGTCTTTGATGAAAGTCACTAGTTTTTTGTCTTACTATTCTTGAAAGAAAACATTTTCTCATTCTTTTTATCTTTTGAAATGACGATTTCATGTAGATGAGAAGTAAAAGCTCAAGAAGTTGAGATATCAATCTTGTTCTGAGAACAATTCTTGAACAAGTGATTTGAAGTTTTGCAAATGTAACAGATGATTGATGATCTTGCTGATTTAAAGATAGAAAAGATAGTTGACTTAACATAATTGATTATTGAAGTCATCATCAATAAGAGAGTAGTGCATTTGTCAGATACAACAGTGACTTTGATGATGACAGTGTGACGTTCGCTGCGTAACTGATAGTTGACTCGCTGTTTATTATTCACATCTTGAAGAAATTTCTTTAGACGAAGAAGCGAAGTAAAATTCTCTGAACAGATTGATAGAGTGTTTTGCAAGCAATTGTTGATTTTATTCTGAAGATCATTCATCAGAGTGCAATCATCATAATTGAGATAGCTGAATAACTTCATAAAGTTGAAGTAGAAGACATTGAAAGACTTGTCTGCTTATCTCAGAGCATTGTATTTGCGTCGAGACTTTCAATTCTTATTCAGTTCATTGTATATTTCTTTCAAATGATCAAATAGCTTGTAGATCAAAGTGAATGAATTTGAAGAATCAAAACAACATCAAGCGAAGATATGCTTTGCAGCGTCATCTTCTAATTTAAACATCATGTAAATAATACAGATGATCTCATCATTGAATTAATCAACATTAATAATCAGCTTGTCATTCATCTTGTTTCTTCAATCTTCTTAACTTGATTCATCTTCATCAGTGAATATAAATGAGTTCAAAAATTTGTAAAATCAATGATGTTTATTTTTGAATGAGATGAACTTAGTAAACGTTTCTCGTCAAGTATGATTCTTGATAGAAGCATGCAACTCAATATCTTGTTGAGATAAATGATTCATAATAGATCGAGACTCAATAGACTGTTGAAATCGAGATTGATCAGCTGAATGCTGTTTCTCTTTGAGTTTCAACACTGTCTTTCATAGTCGAGTGTTAATCTCTTCTAGAATGTTCATTGTCATGCAATTGATCTCTAGCTGTTTCAGTCTTTAAGTATGTTCAACTTGTAGAATGATTCAGTGCTTGTTGCATTTCAAAGTCATGTTTCGTTGATCTTTTAATTCATTTAACATCTTGATGATCTTGTTTGACTGATCAAGAACTCATTGACGTAGTTGTTCTTCAATCTTAATGTTTCATGAGATCTTGATGTTCTTAGCTTCAGTTGAGACATCAAAAGATAGTAAAGAAACTCGTTTATTTGCAGTACTTCTAAGCAAGTGAACTGTTCATGACTCGACTGACTCGTTGTCGCGTATCATGATGAGAAGATAAAGATAGATAGATTGTGAATTGATGATTTTGATAAATTTGAGTAAATTTAATGAAAGTAATTCGAAGAATTTCTTACGAATTTTCTGAATAAACGAAGTAGATTATTTCATATCATCTACACATTGATAGCAGAGTAGTTGATTAGCATTTATCTACTGTTAAAGATCAATATAAAGCGAGTCATATGAGTGTCATTTAACTAATAAATAAATGCTAAGAAAGAAAAGTATCTACAGAAAAGAACTCAATTCTTATATGTGTGTTTCTCAGCTCTGTGCTAAACTCGATTGAGTTGATGTCTTACACATATGATGAAGAGTTTCAATGACATCACTTTTAGCTTAAATGCTCACTAGACTTGATTAGAATGAAATCAAGATGAAGACTAGAAAGAGTAAATGAAGACTAAAATCATAACACAAAGCTACTGCAATCATATTCAGAAAATTCTTTATCAGAACAGCATTTAGAATCACTCAGATCAATCACTATTAAAGATGATGAACATTGAAAGATAGATGATATATTGAACTTCAGATGTTATCAAGATCGAATACAGTACAAAGTCAAATGAACAGATCTAAATAAAGATGATGAATGATATTATGTTGATAAAGAGAAATTCAATGATTCAAAGAAAGTTTTGAATGAATTTCATAAGTTATATTCAAACAAATCGCGCTAAATATTGAAATAACTATCAACAAAAGCGAGCAAATGAACTACATTCATGCAAACATGAATTTTCGAAGAAAGAAGTAATGTTACAAACGTATCAAGACTGATAAGACTGAACAAGACTGAAGCTTTAATCAATTCGCAGTGAACGCTAGCGAGTTCTCTGCATAATGATTAAAGCTAATCAGTGAGCTAGTCAGATTTGACTCAGATTTGACTCAAATATGACTCAACTTCTTTTTTCTTTCTCAACACTCTTTTCTTTCATCAACATCTTGTTCATCTACATCACATTCTTTTCATGTCACAAATACATTTCTTTCAAGTCTAGCGCAGTCTCTGAACATTATATAAATAGAAGCTTTTGTATCAATCTTCTTCTGTATTCTTAATATTCAGTTATAGCTATTTCTAAAGATCAAGCACTATCAATTCTGATCTTCATTGATTGTATCATTTAAACATGATTCTGACAGAAATGAAGATTCACATGAATATTGACATCGAGATGAACGTGATTAGTCAACGTTTCATTGTCAAGCAAAGTATGTCATTGCTGAACGTTGATCTTTCAAGATTTATTTGAATGAATGATTAGAGTGTCTATTGCTATGACATCTATGAGATGTGTTATTGACTTATAGACAGCTGAAACATAGAAAAGAAAGATATAAGTATCTTCTATGCTATCAACAAGAAAGAATCTTTCTTGATCTTAAGCATGTCGAGTATGCAATTTAAGCGTATTCAAATAAACATGATTGCAAGAACATGACATTTTGACGTGAATGAGCACGCATTTGAGTTGTTCTTCACACAAGCATTTGCGAAAGCTTTACAAGATGAGTCTATTGTGTATGCTCTTGTCACGATCAACGTTGCCAAAGAGTTGATCATTGAACATCAAGTGAAAGCAATAAATAACGTGATGAGTTGTATCACAAATGTGCTCAAAACGCAAACTTTACTCATCAAATTGAAAGAATACAAAAATGTATTCTTAACAGAAAATGTTGACAAATTGCTCTTGCATGAAAATCACGATCATGCAATCGAAATCACTGTAGAGTCATCATATGAATCGTTGTATAATTTGTTGAACACAGAGTTAGCGACTTTGAAACAGTATTTAAATGATGTCTTAGTGAAAGAATGAATTAAACACTTCGTCAGCTCAACTGATGCGTTTATTCTATTTATTCTCAAAAAGAATGATAGTCTTCATTTATGCATGAACTATTGAGATCTGAATAAAATTACTGTCAAGAATCATCACTCACTGTCTTTAATTAGTGAAACTCTAAACAGACTCAATCAAGTCAAGCAGTTCACTAAATTGAATCTGAAGAATGTGTATCATCATCTCAGAATTCAATGTGAAGATGAGTGAAAAACGACGTTTTGTACTCGTTATGATCACTTTGAATATATGATCATGTCGTTTAATTTGATCAATGCATCTGTTATCTTTCAGACTTATATTAATAAGATCTTGACAGAGCTTTTAAACAACTTTTGTATTATTTATCTGAATGACATTCTAATCTTCTTCATAGAGAAGACTGATCACGTAAATCACATGAAGCAAATCTTGAAGAAACTAAGAAAGTTCAAGCTATATGCTAGCTTGAGGAAATGTGCATTCTTCATCACTAAAGTGAACTTTCTAAAATTTGTCATATTCACAAAGAGCATTTTGATGAATCTAAGTAGAATAGACATCATCAAAACATGATTCAGATCAAAAATGTATTGAAAAATACAAGTTTTTCTGAGATTTATCAATTTCTATCGACGTTTTATACATCACTACTCTCAAATAGCAGAGTTTTTAACAGAATTGCTGAGAGATAGTGTAAAAGATGTAAAAATGAGCTCATTCATATGATCGAATGAAGCGAAACAAGCATTTAATCAGCTTCACGACGTCTTTATTAGAACGTCTATATTGAGACACTTTGATTCAGAGCAATATATATGCATCGAGATCAACGTGTTTGATTATGCAGTTGCGAGTATCTTGTCTCAGTCAGATGACAAAGATCAGTGACATTCAATTGCATTCTGATTCAGAATGATGATAAACGTTGAAAGAAATTATGAGACGCATGATCAGAAGCTTTTAGTCATAGTAGCGATGTTTAAACACTGATGACACTATGTAAAAGACAATTATCATACTGTTGAAGTTCTGACTGATCATAATAATTTGAAGAGTTTTATGAATGTTCAAAAGCTAAACGAAAGACAAGTCAAATGAATCATGAGATTGTTGATCTGCAACTTTGAAATAATGCATAAATCAGAAAAGACAAACTCAATTTATGAATCATCAAGATGATCTGACTATAAGAATGAGAATATTTCTGCAAATTGTTTATTGTTCACTTTGCAGCGAAAGCTGACTAGAATAGAAAGCTTAAATAGCTCTATATTCATATCGATCAGAAAACTATACTGTATACAAATGATTAACGAAATCGAGAAGACGTTCGTTCACAGTATAAGCATGAACAGATATTTAGCAGAACATGTTGAGAGCAAACTGCAAGATGAAACTCACTAATGAACATGAGTGATTAACGATGTCGAGAAGATGTTTGTTCACAGTGTCAGTGAATGAAGATATTCAGCGAAACATGTTGAAAGCTGTTACGATTCTAGCCTTCATTTATTCTTTTTAATCTTCGTCTTGATTTCATTCTAATCGAGTCTAGTGAGCATTCAAGCTAAAAATGATGTCATTGAAACTCTGCATCATATGTGTAAGACATCAACTCAATCAAGTCTAGCACAGAGCTGAGAAACATACATATAAGAATCAAGTTCTTTTCTATAGATACTTTTCTTTCTTAGCATTTATCTATTAGTTAAATGACACTCATATGACTCGCTTTATGTCGATCTTTAACAGTAGATAAATGCTAATCAACTACTCTGTTATCAATGTGTAGATGATACGAAATAATCTACTTCGTTCATTCAAAAATTCGCAAGAAATTCTTTGAATTTGTATCACTTTTTATTCGCAAGAGATTCTTCAAATATTGTATTCATTTGTTTATCAGAAAATTCACAAGAACTTCTTTGAATTACATTTATCAAATTTATCACAATCTATCTATCTTTATTTTCAATTTCTCATCATGACACGTGACTTCAAATCAGTCGAATCTCGAACGACTCATTTGCTTAAAAGCATTACAAATAAACGAGTTTTTCTTCTTTCTTTCAATGTCTCAGCTGAATCTCAAAATGTTGCAATCTCATGAAACATCAAGATTGAAGAACAACTACGTCAGTGAACTCTTGATCAGTTGAACGAGATCATCAAGATGTTAGATGAGCTAAAAGATCAACAAAACATGACTTTGAAATGCAATGAGTACTGAATTGTTCTACAAGTTGAACATATTCAGAGATTGAAACAGCTAAAGATCAATTGCATGACAATGAACACTTTAAAAGAGATTAACACTCGACTATGAAAGACAGTGTTGAAACTCAAAGAGAAACAGCATTCAGCTGATCAATCTCGATTTCAACAGTCTATTGAGTCTCGATCTATTATGAATCATTTATCTCAACAAGATATTGAGTTGCATGCTTCTATCAAGAATCATACTTGACGAGAAACGTTTACTAAGTTCATCTCATTCAAAAATAAACATCATTGATTCTACAAATTTTTGAACTCATTTATATTCACTGATGAAGATGAATCAAGTTAAGAAGATTGAAGAAACAAAATGAATGACAAGCTGATTATTAATGTTGATTAATTCAATGATGAAATCATCTGTATTATTTACATGATGTTTAGATTAGAAGATGACGCTGCAAAGCATATCTTCGCTTGATGTTGTTTTGATTCTTCAAATTCATTCATCTCAATCTACAAGCTATTCAATCATTTGAAAGAAATATATGATGAACTGAATAAGAATCAAAAGTCTCGACGCGAATACAACACTCTGAAACAAGCAGACAAGTCTTTCAATGTCTTCTACTTCAACTTTATGAAGCTATTCAGCTATCTCGATTATGATGATTGCACTCTGATGAACGATCTTCAGAATAAAATCAACAATCGCTTGCAGAACGCTTTATCAATTTGTTCAGAGAACTTTACTTCGCTTTCTCATCTAAAGAAATTTCTTCAAGATGTGAATAATAAACAGCGAGTCAACTATCAGTTACACAGCGAACGTCACACTGTCATCATCAAAGTCACTGTCATATCTGACAAATGTGCTACTTCATTATCAATGATGACTTTGATAATTGATTATGTTAAGTCTATCATCTTTTCTGTCTCTGAGTCTGATTGAGCGAAATCATCTATTATCTGCTACATCTGTAAGATCTCAAGTTACTTGTTCAAGAATTATTCTCAGAACAAGATTAATATTTTAACTTCTTAAGCTTTCACTCTTCGTCTACATGAAATCATCATTTCGAAGAATAAAGAGAATGAGAAAATGTCTTCTTTTGAGAATAGCGAGACAAAAAACTAGTGACTTTCATCAAAGATGCAATGAAAGATGTGTTAATTTCTTCAATGATGAGCATGTTAAATGAATTTTTTGTTTCTGAATCTTTGATTATCGAATGTGTACTTTCTAGCAATGAAATTGATTACTCATTGAAGTCATTGATTGACATTGAAGCTGCTGACTATTCATTCATTGATAAAGTGATTACGTAGATTGTTTATGATCAGTTGCAAATTGAGTCTTTGACTTTGATCAAAGCAAAGTCAATACAAGAATTCAATGATCATTATGCAAAAAAACTTATTACTCATGTCATTTATTCAAATCTGACAGTTCAAGATCATATGATTGACATTGCTTCTATGTTAATCACTCGATTAAATCAACATCAAATGATTCTTGAAAAAACATGAATGAACAAAATTGACTCAGTAATTGATATGCAAATCGATTTTCTTCGATTTTCGAATTTCAACTCTACTAGTCAGAAGTTGATTGTTTTATCATTAAGTAATAAAACAATCACAAAACAGAAGAGCTTAATCTTTACTTACATACTAAAAAGATCTTTCACTTTCGTTACATCTTAACTCAGTCAGAAATTATTCTTTTTCAGTCAGTTCAATGAGAAGTCAGTTAAACTAATCAAACAGTTTGTCAGAACTCAGATCTATGAGAGTCAAAGCTCTTCAGAAAATAGAGAACAGACATGAAAATCAATTTCTTAGATGAGATTCTGAGTCTATGAGAATTTCTATCGTCGATTCTCAGAGTCTCTGAATCTATCAAGAGTTCAAGCTCATTACAATCTTTGATGTTTCATCAATGATAAGAATTCAAGTCACATACAATCTTTGAAAGATCTTGCATGAGTTGCATATAATCTCACTTGTCTCATCAACAATGCTTGAACTTAGTCTTCTGAATATATAGAGAAGAGTTTGCTTCTGTATTTCATAATCTAGTGTTAACTTTCTATATAAATAAATATTATTAATCTACTATCAAATTTGATCGTATTATCTACGCGCATATTCTTTAGTGTGACTGCACATTTCTCAAGCTACTCACAATTTTAACACTTTACTCTATTGCAGAGATGATAGTTCATATGATCAAAAAAAATTATTGACTTGAACAGCAATTCTTCGAATATGACATTCAATCTTCATAATGAATCTCAATTTCTTTTCATTCTTGAGACTTCTGCGTCTCTGACTCAAGCGATCATCATCACTGACATTGTAGATGTACTCTTCGAGCATCATGATCAAGATACGACTCTTCTTGATGTTGTGATCTCACTTTTCAAAAGCAATATTCGCATGTCTTTTGAAAGCATTGCTTCGTCTACTCTCGTTGTCTTTACAGAGCTTGCACTCACTTTGCTTGATCAAATCTCTTACAACAATAGAAGAGAGTTTCAATTGAACTTGATGAAGAGTCTTGTGCAGCGTTAAACAATCATCATCAATATCATGATTTCATTGACTTGATCATCTTCTGATTTTGCAAGCGTTAGTTTGAAGAATCTATTAGAGACTCGTCATCGTGCAGCATTGAACAAAGACATCAGAAGCATTCGCGTTGATGTAGAAAGAAAAGAGAGACAGCGCATGCTGCTTCAGACAAGAATGAAAGTCGTTGAGCATGAATTCTCGTTCATCATTCTCAATGAAATTCAAAGCATTATCGACAACGTGAAGATCTTGCAGAGACAACAGAATTATTTAAAAATGTGCGCTTGATGCAAGATGTTATTCATTAAAAATGTCATTTTGCTAAAAGATCTAAATCAAGCATTTTGCACATTGAACTCTGATTACTTTTTAACACAATGAAGTCGTGCATCTGATCATCTTGAATCGAAGTTTCGCAAAAGAATCATTGCTAAAGTCATAAAGAATTCTTTCGTTGATGATGATTTCTTTAAAAAGAGAATGATCATCTCTAAGATCATTTCTTCGAATAAGTTCTCAAAAGAGAAGAAGTTTAAATTCATCATCAATGAGAATCTGAAGTTGTTTCTCAGAAAACTAAAGTTGAACTTCATCAAGATGAACTACATCAAAGACGACGACAAGCTTGATTATGTTACAAAATATGTAAAGATCATGATGATGCACTATCTTCAACAGATCAAGAAGACTGTCAAGAAGAAAGATTGTAAAATCACATGAGCGAAGTTTCTTGAAACTCTTCAGCAATGCTTGCTCAACACGAAGTCACTTCAGAATTGAATGAATAATCTATGAAATGTCATTATAAAAAGAAGTGATCAAACATGCATGTTCTTTTTTCTGAAATTCAACAAGACACATTTTTAAAATCATGTCGAGATCATGAAGTTTGAAAAAGTGCTATTGTTCAGATTTCTGAGTGAGCTACTCTCTTCAAACAAGATCAAGTTAACTGTATTAACTTTCGCTCAACGAAGCAAGATGTTCTGTCGAGAATTGATGAAGTACATTGACACGCAGCATGCTTTGAATTATGCTCAGCAGAGTTGACAGTTGAAAACGAACTTGTCTCTCAAGAATTGATCACACAAGAAGAGTTTGCAAAGTTTCTTGCAGAGAATTAATAATTGAGAAAAAGAAGAATACTTTGATGATCAACAAGAGCAACGAGAATCAGAACTGAGAGAAACAGTCTTTCAAAAGAAAAAATATTGCAGAGTCAGTGAGAAAGCGTGCGTCAGATGTGAATCTAGAGATCACGCAAAGTTGAATTGTTCAAACTCATGATTTATCTTCTCAAGAGCTTTCTTCTCGAGAGCTTTTTCTGCTTTTAACAACATTCTTATTATCAACGTCTTGAAAAAAGACTTAGCTCGATAGATTTCTTTCATTTATCAATCGCTCAAGAAAAGAAAGCAATTGAAGAGTATGAAGCTCAGTAAATCAACTCGATCAGTCAACTGTCTGTTAAATTGAATGCGTTGACAATGTCAAAGAACTTGAACTCAGTCACAACATCATTCATTCTCGTAGTCAAGATCAAGTCAGAATGTCTTGATCTTCTTGAAACTTAAGTCATGATGAACATTGAATGTATGTTAAATGTGATTTGTCACAGTCTTGTGAAACGTTTAAATAAGATCGAGAATATTCATTCTTGAAAGTTCACAAGAATTTTCTTCAATGATAAATCAATGCAATTACATGAAACAATACTGCTTGATCTGAACATTCAGAACTTCAATGAAAGCAATTTATGCATCTTGAAGATCTTTATCATTGCTGAATATGCTTCAAAGAATCTCATGTTAAATCTTTCATTCTTTGAAAAGCATAATCTCATTCATGAGTTTGTTCATTGATGCTTATGCTGAAGAATCTTGTGTGCTCAGAATGAAAGAAAGAAACTATTTCATTGAAGAACAGTTTCAGAATCATCTTACGTGATGTTCAATGAAGCAAGACTTGCGTCAAGTCTTTTTGCATGCAATATTCATCAATCTAACTTCATAAGAAAAATCATTCTCAAGTCTTCTTGTCAACATAATCATCAGAAGAAACGAGAAGTTTCAAGCGCTTGATTAACTCAGAATCTTGAGCAACAAAACATCACAATACACATTTGATCACTTCTAGATGCTTTGTACGATTCTTTGAGTTTCTCAGTGACAGAAGAAAACTCTCGACTCATACAGATCGAGAATACGATAGTCGATCAATTCTTAAATGTTTTAAAAGAATTTACGAATTTTGCGAATCTCTTCACTCAAAAAGTCAAAGTTCTTTCGACTCACGAGTCTCATGATCATGCTATTTGCATTGAGAAGAATCATATCATTCTTTGAGACTCTTTGTACAATCTTTTTGCAATCAAACTCATTGTACAAAAGATGTATATTGAGAAACAGCTTTGAACAGACATGATATAATACTTCATTTCTTCAACTGAGATGCTCATGCTTTTTACATCTAAAAAAGATGAAACGCTGCGATCATGCATTGATTATTGAGAGCTCAACGCAATCATTCTCAAGAATAGATGTTCTCTTTTGCTGATCAATGAAGTTCTTGATCATCTTGCAGATGTCAAGTGATTTATCAAGCTTGACATCAAGAATGCGTTCAACAAACTTTGCATACAAGAAGAAGATGAATGAAAAATAACATTTTGTACAAGATTTGATTTATACAAGTATCTCGTGATGCTTTTTGATCTCATCAATGTATCGACTTTCTTTCAGATTTATATGAATCAGACTCTGTTCAAATTTCTTGACATCATCTGTCTCATCTATCTGAATGACATTCTGATATTCAGCAAAACTTGCAAGAAACATGTTCATCACATATGACAAATTCTTGACAAACTGCAGATTCTAAAGCTTTACATCAAGCTCTTCAAATGCAAATTCTTCAAGAAAGAGTTATTCTTTCTAAAATATAAAGTAGAAAAAAGAGAAATTTCAATGAAGAAGAATCAAGTGCAAATCATTCAAGATTGATCACAATCAAAAATGATGAAAGAGATTTAAATGTTTCTTGACTTTGTCAACTTCTATCATTGATTCATAAAGAATTATTCAAGAATAGCATCATTCTTGATTGATCATCTTAAAACAAGTCTCTTTTCTAACGCAAAGAAAAGATGAATTCTCAAAGAACAGATGAAGCGAATTAAACTCATTGACAGTGCTTGAAATGCTTTTCAGAAGTTGAAAGTCATCTTTGCTTAAAATGTTGTTCTTCAACACTTCAATTCTGCGAAAGTCATAAGATTGAAAACAAACGTCTCTGAATTCGCAAAAAGAGTGATGATGTCTCAATAAACAGATATCATACTCAAGAATTTACACTGACATTCAATAGTCATCTGATCGAGAAAGTGACAATTGATTGAATGAAACTATGATGCACATGATCAGAAAATGCTGATGATCGTCGAAAGCATGAATCATTGAAGACATTATTTAAAAGAGACTTGACATGAAATAAAGATAATCAACGATCATGCAAATCTTCAACACTTCATGATAACAATCAAGCTCTTTTGCAAACAGATAAAGTGAATCAACAGATTTACTGTGTACAACTTCAAGATCTTTTATCAAAAGAGAGCGAGCAATTCTGTCAATGACTCATCAAGAAGACTCAACTATGAGAAAGATATCGACGCAGATGAGAGAGAGTTCACTCATGATTTAATATACATGAGAGAACTCTTGAAGAATCTCTTGAATCAGTCAGCATCAACACTCGTCATCTTCACTCAACAGTTCAAAGCTCTTAGCATCAAGAATCACGAGAAGATAATCATCAAATCATTTGAAAAGATCATCAACTTATCAATGTTCACAAGAAGAATCAGAGAAGTCTTTCAGACTTTGAAGAAACTTTCAACTGCTGACAAGAAGTCTCAATGATGATTTCAAAACATCATTATTTCTCGTCAAAAGAACATCTGTTTTCATGAAAACATTGAGTCAAAATCTACTACTGTTGCTGAAACTAGAAAAGACATCAATTCTTGTGAGAACATTAAGTCAAGATTTACTACTGTCACTGAGATTAAAAGAGATGTTGACTCTCGCAAGAACATTGAGTCAAGATCTACTACTGTCGCTGAAACTAGAAAAAATGTTGATTTCTGCGAGAACATTGAGTCAAGATCTACTACTGTCATTGAAATTAGAAGAGACATCTATTCTTGCAAGAACATCGAGTCAACATCTATCATTGTCACTGAGACTGAGAGAAACATCATTCAGATGAAGTGAAAACGCAGAAGAATAAATTCTTCTGCTGAAGAAAGTGAATGTTTGATCATGAGTCAGAGCAGAAATTCGATCACGTGTCGTTCTGTTAGAAAGAGTGAGAGTTCAACTATGTGTCATTCTGTCGAGAAAAGCAAATGTTTGATCATGAGTCAGAGCAGAGTTTCAATTATGCATCATTTTGTCGAGAAAAAGAAATGTTTGATCATGAGTTAAAGCAGAAATTTGACTATGCATCGTTCTGTCAAGAAGAGCGAATGTTTGATTATGAATCAGAGCAGAATTTCGATCATGCATTGTTCTGCTGAGAAAATTGAATGTCTGATCATGAGTCAGAACAAAGATTTGACTATGTGTCATTCTGCTGAAGAAATGAACAAAGCTTTATTCATGAGAAAGAAAGTGAACACATCAAAGAGTCATTTTATTGCGATTCAGAATGATTCAGATGAGACAGATGATGCAGTCTTGAAGTCTATGAAAATTCATAAACGCTTCAATTCATCGATACAAAATGATGTTCTGATCTCAAGCTTTGTTGACTCTGCAAGTTACTCTTTCAAGAGTCTGACTCGACTGATTTGCAAACAGCAGAAAATGAATCATCTTGTCATCACAGTATGAGAATTAATGAAAAAGAAAAACTCAAGCATGTGCGATATTGAGATTGACTTCAGCGTCTTCATGATCAACTGATCGAAGAAAATCACAGATGACATCATGATATTTCAAGAATTCATTTATGTCTCTGCATAAAATAAATTTAGAGCAGAAATTATGAGACAACATCATGACAGCTCTCTTGCAGAACATCTCGACTTTCAACAATGTTTAGAGCTTGTTTGATGAATCTTCAACTAATTGTTTGCAAATAAAAACATTAAGAAATATTGCAGAATCTGTAGATCATGTCAGCAATACAAGACATTACAGAACAGAATTTGAGAACTTCTGAATAGTCTGTTTATTTCTCAAAGAATATGAGAAAGCATCATCATGAACTTCATCATCAATCTTTCTGACAGCACAAGCGTCTCAGACATCTTCTACGACAGCATTATGATTGTAGTCGATCGTTTTTTCAAAATGACACACTACATTTCTACTTGAAAGATAATGACTGCTTTCAATCTGATCAATCTCTTTCTTGACAAAGTAGTTCAATATCACGAGACTTTTGATGATATAATCTCTGACAGAGATTTTGTATTTACATCACACTTTTGAACGTCACTGTGTTATCATCTTCTGATCAAGCAAAAACTTAGCATTGCATTTCATTCTTGCATCGATGATCAAATTGAAAGACAGAATCAAATTCTTGAGACTTATCTTCAAGCATACTGCAATGATGTTCAAAACAATTGAGTTCATCTTTTTGTCATGATCGAGTTCTTCTATAATAACAGCGTTCACATCACAACATTGATAATATCATTCTTTGCAATCACAAAAAGACACTTGAGAATGAAGTTCAGCATCAAGAATCACTCAAAGAAATCAGAGTCAGTCACAAACTACACAATGAGAATGAAAAAACTGCATGAGAATCTTTGCTACAGACTCGCAGAGACAAACGTTGACTACGTGATTCAGCATGATAAAAAACACTCTGTTAAAATGTATCTTGTCGATCAGTTGATGTGATTGAATGTCAAGAACATTCAAATCAAGAAGTTTTTCAAGAAACTTGAAGTCAGAAGATATGAATTGTATAGAATTCTGAAGCATCTGAGCAGACAAGTTTATCGTCTGAAACTGTCTTCAAAAACGCGCATACACTCGATATTTAATGTCAGCTTGCTGAAATTTTTCTGCTCAAGAAAGAGAGAATTGAATGAGTCGCTCATGAAAGATCTTGAGCTAGAGAAAAAAATACATGATAGTTGAAAGATCAACGACATACTGAATAGTTGCATACAGAATGATCAGTTGCAATATCTGCTTAGCTGAAAGAACTTTGAAGCTTCAGAAAATATCTGAAAATCATCAAACTGTCTTGACAACTGCAAGACTTTATTGAGATTCTTTCATTGCAAACATCTCATTAAGCTTGAAAGTAAATCGTTAACATCATCATGAAAGATTACAAGTATGCATAAAACGAAGTAAAAAGATTAATAGCTATCTAACTATCATTAAAAAGAAAAAAAGAAAAGAAAAACAAGACTTTCTCGCTTAATCATTCTCGTCAGTACTCGACTCAACAGTCTAAAAAAGTTGTTAGCAAATGCAGAAATTGATATATGAACAGCTCATGAGTTTCATACGATATGTGTATCATTTAGCTTTCACTTTCTCGAAAATTCAAGAATTGATAAAAGTAAACTCTTGCAACTATTAATCAGATAGCACAAAACATGCACAAGCTATCATATTAACAGAATGAATGAGATAAGAAACTCATATCAAAGCTCATTATGTTCTTTATCTTTTCGATGATAGATTGCGTGATCAACGTCAAAGATGAAAGAAGAGAAGAAATCATCAACAAAAATGAATCAGACGAGAGCGAAGCATTCTTCATCTCTTCAATGATAAACTGCATGATTGACGTTGAAGATGAGAAGAGAGAAAAAGTCATCGACAGAAATAAATCAGACGAAGACGAGAACAGAAAGACATAAGAAAGTGAAGAGAACAAGAACGAAGATAACATCACAGAAAAGCATGTTTCAATTGCGACAGAGACATTCTGATCTTTCAAATGCATCGCAAGAAGAGTCAGAGTATTCTGAGTCTGAGCAATCAAGACGAATCAAAAATTGTCATAGTTTTTAATCTGCTTTTGCAGATCTTCAATGATCTTGTTCTGTCTTGCAATTTGACACAGCAGATCATTGATTCAAGTTTCTTGTATTATCATTTGCTTTCACATCTTTCTGCAATTAATAGTCATGTCTTCAACATTCTTCTTCATTTCGCTGATATCATCTTTGTTTATCTCAATATCAAGAACGAGAAAACACAGTTTCTTCTCAATATATTCTTCAAATTCAAGAAACATCTGACTCTGAGCTGAATCAAAAGAGAGATCACAAGAGATGATCATTATTTTCTTGATCACAGACTCAGAATCAGATGCAACAAAGAATGAAGAAAGACTTACATGAGATCAAGAAGAAAAAGAACTTAAGTGAAGTGATGAAGAGACAGAATTGACGAAATCAAACTCGATATTAGACATAATCTTGACATGAGAAGAGTTTAAGCAAGACAGAGAAGTGCTTAAGTCGAGCGAAGAGAGAGCAGAACTGACAGAAATGAGTATTGAATCGCTCTTGAATGCTTTAAAAAGCATCAACTAATCATTAAATTTTCACATCTTGAAGCTACTGAAAATTATACTTATGACTCATACTTGCAATTTGTCTTGATAACGATGTATAGTGCACATTTCTTGAAATTCTTTTCAATAGAAAACTTTATTTTTACGCAGTTTACATTTCTTTTCACGCACTTTTTACATCTATTCAAGAGTTGTATCACAATTTCTTTGCTATACACATTTAGAGCTGTTTTGTGATGCTGAGTTGATGACGTGAGATTTCTCATGTAGAGAGAAAGAAAGACAGATCTTTGATCAGAAATGACGTGAGAATGAGAGAATTGAACGCAAGCAGCAAACACAGTGAGCGCGCTGACGCAAGACGAAAAATCAATAGCAAAGAAAGCAAGCAGATGTGATGCAAGCACGTTTCATGTTTTAAGAGAGAAATACGACGAAGAACTGCGTTGCTCACTTCTTTTAAGCTTCTTCATCTTCATTCAAGATATTATCAGCTTATCATCATTAAATCAAAAAGCTGATTCATATTCATTATGATCATGATACTCGAAGAAATTGTACAGAATTATTCTACAGAATGAATAAAAGATCGAGTAAAATAATGAGATGAAGATTGAATGCAAAAATGAAAGTTGAAGAAGAAAGAAAGCTGAAGATCACGCAGAAGATAAAAAAGATGAATCAATAAAAATTTATTACTTCACAATAAATAAACATAAACATCGATGATCATCACTCTCGCGCTAGTCACAACAAACAACAGAAGCATCGCTTTTCTGTTCACTGTTTACTTCTACTATTTGATACTATCTTCTGCTCATTATCTGCTTTTACTATCAAGTATCATCTATAGAAGAAAAACTTCAAATTGAGCAAAACTTGACTTTCGCTACAATTGTCATCATGAGAATTTAAGTCTAGTCAACGTGCATGCGCTAACAAAAGAAAGCATCGATATCATGACAATACATTGCATAACTACATAAAATGTCTGCAAAGTGACAGTTAAAGTGTAATGAAACAACGAGATAATTGTCAGAATTCAGACTTACAAGAATCAAAGAATAGACACAAATGCTACTGCTGATCATTTAAAGATTCTACATAAGTTGCAAAGAATACTCAGTTTACATCTACGAGAATCAGAAGTTAAAGAATATGCTATCATCAGAATTTAAATCTATGAGAATCAAGAAAATAAACACGAATGCTACTATTGATTCTCTAAAGACTTGATGCTTGCAACTTGAAGAATAAGACAATGCACACACGTTATCAAAAGAAATTCTTGAGAACACAATTATGCACAGCAAACTCTGATGTTATGCATCGCATGACGTCACTGCTCTTCTGCTTGCGATCATTCACAATTCAACAACGAGAATGTTGTTATTAAAAGAGAAAATAATTGTCAGAATTCAGATCTATGAGAATCAGAGCTCTTCAAAGAATAAAGAACAGACACAAGAATCAATTTCTCAAATGAAAATCTGAGTTTATAAGAATCTCTATCGTCGATTCTCAGAGTTTCTGAGTCTATCAAGAATTCAAGCTCATTACAATCTTTGATGTTTCATTGATGATAAGAATTCAAGTCACATACAATCTTCAAGAGACTTTGCATGAGTCACATGTAATTTTGCTTGTCTCATCAATGATGCTTGAGCTTAGTCTTCTGAGTATATAGAGAAGAGTTCACTTCTGTATTTCATAGTTTAGTGTTAACTTTCTATATGAATAAATATTACTAAGCTACTATCAAATTTGATCGTATTATCTATGCGCATATTCTCTAGTGTGACTGCGCGTTTCTCGAGCTACTCACACAGTTAAAATCGTGTGACGTGACTTTAACTAACGTTAAAATTTCTAAATCGACGTCAGATTCATTGAACATTGTTATGATTGAAGCTGCAACTTATAAAATGTTAGTCAAATAATCAGATGTAAAGATCTTTGCTGTTATCATCTTGAAAATTGATTGACTCATAACTACAGTTGAAAATAAGTCTGAAGAAGTGAATCTGCATAAGCTTTCACACGTCAAGATTCTTGAGAAAATCAAAGTCAAGCTTCTCTTCAAGTATCATGATTATTTAGATGTGTTCAATCGAGTTATGATCAATCAACTATCATCTCATCATTTCTATAATCACAAAATTGAGTTGATCGATGAAGAAATGTTCTTTAGAAGCAGACTTTATCAGATGTTTGATCACAAACTTCAGAAGATAAAAGAATATCTGATTGATCATCTAAACAAAGAATTTATTTTCTTCAGCTTCGCATCATACGTCTCGCTTATTTTGTTCATCAAAAAGAAAGACGAAAGTCTGCATTTCTGCGTTGATTACAGAAAGCTTAATGCTTTAATCAAATGAGATCATTATTCTTTGTCATTGATAGATGAGACTTTCGCTCGTATACAAAAAAGCAAGTATCTGACTCAATTGAACATCATTGTCGCGTTCAATAAACTACATATGCACTCAGATAACGAAGATTTGACTATCTTTATTATCTTCTTCGACTCATACAAATATCATGTAATGCTCTTTCAATTAACAAATAAATCAACGTTTCATCAACACTATATGAACGACGTGTTGTTCAAATATTTACATCAGTTTTGTCAAATCTATTTAAATGACATTATCATTTACAGCAAGATCTTGAAGAAACACAAGCGACATGTATGATTAATCTTAAACAGACTACGAGAGATTGATCTACAGATAAACATAAACAAGTGTGAGTTTCATATGCAGAAAATCATCTTTCTAGAACTTTTGATGTTGATTGAAGAACTGAAGATGAACTTTTGAAAGATACAAGCAGTCATTGAATGATTTACACTCAATAATCTCACTCAGATACAGTTTTTCATTGACTTTTGCAACTTCTATCAATGCTTTATTAAGAACTTTTCAAAGATTGTTCATTTCATGATTCAACTTACTCAAAAGAAGATCATATTTGAATGAAATGAGATCTGTCAGACAACATTTAATCATATGAAGAGATGTATGATTGAGATTTCAATACTTCGTCACTTTGATTAAACTTGTGAGACTATTCTTGAAATTGACTTATTCAACTACGTCAACGATGAAGTTCTGTCTCAATATGATGATGAAGAAATACTACATTCTGTGACTTTTTATAACAAGAACATGTCTTTTGCTGAATGCAACTACGAGATATATAATAAGAAACTGCTGATCATCATTCAAGCATTTAAGCATTGATGACTTGAACTGAAGCTAATCGACATTTCTATTAAGATGTTCATTGATCATCAAGCACTCACATCATTGATGAAAGACAAAGAGTTTAACAGACAACAGATACACTGAGTACAGAAGTTCGCTGACTTTAATTTCAAGATAATGTATCGATCTGACAAGCAGAACATTAAGATCGATGCATTAACTTGTTGAGTCAATGTCTTGCTCAGAAGTCTTGAGAATGAGCGCGTTCAGTATTAAAGAATCACTATTCTGATGTTGAATCAATTGAAGATTGCTGATCTAAAGAAGAACATTATTGAATCAATCTATAAACAGATTTTTGAGATTAATGAGATTGATGAGAATTGTACATTACTTCACGAAGCAATAGCAAGAGATGAAACACAATGTGAAGATATCAAATTGAAGAATTGTCATGTTCAGAAGAGAATTTTATATCATGATAATCAGTTATGAGTTTCATTCAATGAACTTCTACAAATGAATCTGATTCGTGAGATGTATGATCAATTCTCAGTGAATCATTCTGATATTCTTAAAACGATGAAAATCATAAAACGAAACTATTATTGATCATTCATGCAAAAGACAGTAGATTGATATATTTGAAACTGCTATGTCTGTCAACGTTCAAAGACATCTAGAGATAAATCAAATGAATTGCTTCAATCTTTATTGATACTCAAACAGTGATGACAAAACATAGTCATGAACTTCATTGTTGATCTATTTGATTCGTACGACTACAACGTTATTCTGACTGTCATCTGCAGATTGTCAAAAGAAAGACATTATATTTCTTGCATCATTGATGATAAAGATATCATAGTCAAAAAAACAGCTGAAATGTTGTTTCAATGAGTATATTGAACTTATGATTTATCAAACTTCATTGTGTTCGATCGAGATTCTCAGTTCATCTTCATTCTCTGAAAGTTTCTTTGCAAATGACTGAGCATTTCTCTTTGATTGTTCATTATCTATCACTTTCAGATCAACGATCAAAGCGAACAAGTCAATCAGAATGTTAAAAGATATCTTTATTTCTTCTGTTTGTACATGCAGAATGACTGATTCAAGTGATTATTCATGATCAAGTTTATCAACAATAACATCTTGTTTTCAGTCATTTTCTTGACTCTCTTCTTCATGAATAAGAACTTTCATTCTTGTATGAGCTTTGATTCTGACATTATTGAGTATGAAAGCACTTGCGAACGCTTGCAGATCATCAGAGTCGAAGATATATTCAATCACATGAACAAGATGTTAATCTTCGCTCGCGAAGCTCTGATTAAAACACGAAAATGAATAATGAAACAAGCTAACAAGTATAGAAAGAAGATCAATTACAAGATTGAATCAAAGATGTTTTTGAACAAACGAAGCATCATTACAGCGAGACTCTTCAAAAAGTGTTGAAATCATGTTTAGAAACTAATCAAAGTGCGTGCGTGACTAGAATGTTTGATCTATAAAGATAGTTATAACTAAGACTTTAAGAATACAGAAGAAAGAAGATACAAAAGACAAGAAAAACACGCTCTATATAGTAGATACTCAGATCGACGTTAGTCTCAAAGAAAACGTGTTGATACACAAGAAAGATGTTGATTTGAAAGATGTTTGTGACATAAAGAAATGTGTTTGTCATAGATATCTGTTAACTATTCATAACACAAAGAAGTGTGTTTATCTAGAAGACAATAAAAGCTGATTAGAAGATGTCAGAAAAAAGAAAAGATGCTGAGTCATATCTGAGTCAAATCTGAGTCAGATCTAGATCAGATCTCGACTAGATCTTGACTAGCTTTAATTAATTCTGACGCATTCATAACATTATCTTCTTCTTTAAAAATTCATGTTCGCATGAATAGAATAAATGAAACGCAAAAATTTTCACTGTTTTTCAATTTAGTGTGACTTGTCTGAATAGAGCTTATGAAATTCAACTAGAACTTCTTTCAAGTTCTTGAATTCTTCTTTATTAACATAGTATCATTCGTCATTTCGATCTAGTCTCGTTCATTTGATCTTGTATTATATTTGATCTTGATATCATTTAGAGTTCAGAATGTCATCTATCTTTCAATGCTCATTGTCTTTGATAGTGAGAGATCTAGATGATTCTGAATGCTGTTCTGATAAAAGATCATTAAAATAAGAACGTAATAGCTTTGAACTGAATATTGAATGCAGCTGCTTCATGCTTATCGATAGATGAAGATGATAGAAGATTTCAACTTTGACAGTGATTTGATAAAGTTCTAGCTGTTTGTCTTTCAATTTCTTACATGATCTAGTTGTCTTTATGTTTCTAAAGAATAATCAAACTCAGTCGTCTACTTCATAGATGACGTCTCGTCTATGTTTATTGATCTGAGCTTCAATGATCTGCTTCGTCTTTTTCAATTGCTGACAATCGAAGATAAGAAACTCTTTCATTCAAATAACAATATCATTTGCTTTTCTAGCTTTAAAACATTCACAAGTAGTTTCATAATCAGTCGTATCTGAATTGAAACTCATTCGTGAGTGAAAATTCTTATTGAAGTAGAATGAAGTCATTGAGATGATTGAGAAGATATTGAAATTCTTGCTGAATTCTATCATTGATAGTCATTTTGCTCAGTCGTTCTGCATGTAATTGCAGTAGATTCTTAGTTCTCATTCAACGTCTTGATTAGCTCATTTTGATTGATCATCGATCTCAGAATGATAAACTGTTGATAGATTAGCTGTGATTTTAAGTTGCTTGCAAAGACTTTGTCACATGATTGATATGAACTGAGAGTCTCTGTTCAAAACAATAGAACTAAATAGATCATGAAGTCGATAGACGTTTCATAGCATGATTCAAACCGTTTCTTCGACTGAGATGTCATCGTCTTCTCAATGACAGAGAACATAGTGATGTTTCTTGATGAGTCGACATATGATTGTGCAAATGACGTTATAATCTTCTGATAGAGATAGCTCAGTGATGAAGTTCATAGTTATATTCTTTCAGCGTTTCTATGAAATCGAGAGAGAATGAAGAAGTTCATTGATGCTATCTTTAGATGTCTTGCTTTGTTGACAAACATGACAGTTTCAAATGTAACATCTAATTGTTGCTTGATGATCTGATCAATAGTAGAAACGTTGAACTAGATCAATAGTTCTTCGATTGTCAGAGTGAAAGATGAAAGACTGATCATGAATTTTCTTTAGCAATTTCGTATGCATATTCTCAGAAACTCACAGTAGATTTTTTCTGAACAGAACGTCGTTAACGATCTCGCAGTGCTTCAATTCAATGCTATGTAGCTTGAGCTTGTTTTCGCTTATAGCTTGTCTATACTCATTGCAAAGCTCATTTGTCTTGTTTGCATCTTTTACTCGCTGATAGAGATCAATTTCAAATTCAATAGCTAGAATATTTATTCTATCAAGTGTCAGAATAATCTGATAGCGATCTTCAGTACGCTGAGTTGATTCAGAAACGTCGATCAGAGACATTCTGATTAAAGCATTGACTTTAGTGTTCATTTTGTCTGATCGAAAAATAATCTGAAAGTTAAACTTAAATAGAATGTCTAGATAATTGACTTGACATCGAGTTAACTGTTTGTTTTTCATGAAGATCTTCAAAGTCTGATGATTGATAAATATCTGAATGAGTAATTCAATGCATTCAAGCTCGAGTCTTCAATGTTTGAAACATTGAATAATGATCAGCAGTTTCTTGTCATAGATGTGATAATTGCATTCAGCGAAGATCATGCTCTTGCTGTAGAAAGCTATTGAATGAAAAACACTTTCATCATCATACTGAAATAGTATTTCATCTTTGACGTAGTCAGATGCATTGATTTTCAGAATAGTCTGTCGTTTTGAATCAAAATGTCGTAGAACTGAAATCGAGCTGATCTGTTTCTTTAGATTATCAAAAGCTTGAACACAGACTTCATTTCAAACAAAAGACGTGTTCTTTCTAGTCAGCTGAGTGAACGGTTTGACTAGCTTCGAGAAGTTCTTAATGAAACGACGATAGAAGTTAACAAATCTCACGAAGCTCTGAATCTCTTTTAGATTGATCAACGTAGTTCAGTTGATTATGACTTTCACTTTGACAGAATTCATACGAAGACTCTGTTCTGATACTATGACTTCTAAGAAGATGATCTCTTCTACATTAAATTTGCACTTTCGAATATTCATCTGTAGATCAGCTTCTCGTAAGCGATTCAATATCATTTTGATATGTTGTCTATGTTCTCATTGAGTTTTGCTGTAGATCAGAATGTCATCTAGATAGACTTGACAAAAGTTATTTAGAAAGTTTCATAGAACATCATTCATATACTGCTGAAACGAGGTCGAATCATTGATAAGTTCAAAAGATAGAATCTTTGATTTGTACACTTCTAAAGCGATAATAAAGATAGTGTAGTTCTCACTATCAGAGTGCATTCATAGTTTGTTGAATGTCAAAATGATATTCAGACGAGTCAGATGTTTGCAATCAACTATTTTGTCAATTACTTCATTTATGAGCAATAGAAAATAGCGATTTCTTTTGATAATAGCATTGAGCTTTCAATAATCAACGCAGAATCGTAAATCTTCATTTGCTTCTAAAGCGAACAGAACGAAAGAGAAATACGAAGCTTTGCTAGAAGTTATAAATTCTTTGAAAAAATTCTCATTCAAATATTTCTTTACTTTCTGAAGCTTTCAGAAAGACATTCAATATGCTCAACGGCAAGAAAACGTTGCGTCACTAGTAAACTCTATCTTATGATCATATGAATGATGAGACGATAGCTTGTCTGCTTGAGCTCGATCAAAGATGTTTAGAAAATTCTGATATTTCAATGATAGCTTGACTTTAATATCTTCTAGATTCTGAGTCATTTCATTGACTGAGAAAACGTCTATGACATCTAGTTCATATTGAGTATTGTAGACGATTTTTCTATCGATGTTTTCAATGAACAAAGCAAAAATCTCTGTCTGATTCTTCTTTTTTCGTTTTACTAATGTTTAAAAAAAGACGACGTTTATGTTTTGAATCGAGAATGACTCTTTCTGAATGAATGAAACTGAGTGCTTGAGCATCTTAGAAGCATTGCTGTAAGCTGCTGAAGAGATTGAAGTTGATCGCGATCAACTTGAGTGCTTCGTATTTGACGAGATCAAAAAAACCGAAATAGAAATATTCAATTGATCAGAGAATACTATAGTATCATGTTTCATGTTCAATAATATTTCATTTTTGTTCATTCAGAGTTTGCTCAATATAGCTTCATGATGCTCAATATCAGCTATCAACATTGACACAGTTAATTTCTTATGATCTTCGATCGTGAGATTGAGTAAAATCTTATGAGTAATAGTCTTTCTAGCTAGCTTCTCATCATAGTCTCGTATTAACTTCTTTTTAACTAGCAATATAGATTGAATTTTGAGTTTCTCACATACTTTATCGACTAGACTAATATGTATCAACGTGTAGATGATGAAATCACTGTCTATCAAAGAGCGAAGACTGAAAGAATTGCTCTGAGAGATTAAAGAAGCATTGATCAGAAAAGATTTCTCAAAATAGTTTTCTTTCGATAAAACTTCGATTTGACTGCACAAAGATATAATCTCTACTTCTTCAATGACTCTGAAAGAGATAGTTAGTTTTTTAAATCAGAAACTGACTCAGAGTTTGATGTAAATCGATCAAACTTGTCATCTTCTAATGCATTGATTCTTGAAGTTCGATCAGAGCACTTTGTAAAAGAATGATCTGACTTATGATAAATAAAACAGCTTTCAGTTTGTATATCTGTCTCTTTGACGCTAGTTAAAGTCGCGTCACATGATTTTGACGAGTCAACTGATACGATAACTTCGATCTTTCTATAGAGATTCAATGAATCTCGTTTCTCAGCAAAGATGACTTGCTTTCTGATCTTGATCATGAATTTCTTTTCTTTGATGTCATTCATGACTCAATGCTCATTGTTCAAATGAATCAGATAGTTACGAATTTTGTTCAGAGATTCTGACTGAATCAATTGATTACTTCAAGCTGCACGAAGACAATAAACTATCTTGTCTTGTAAATCAACAATCAATTGCTTTTCGTGATACTCTAAATAGAAGAACAAACGTTGAAACATTGAATAGAAGTTGCTGAATTTGCTCTTTTCTTGAGAGAGATTAGCATACTTTCTTTGAAAGTTTGTCTCTTTGTCAGAATCATCATATAGCTGAGCAAGTTCATCTAGTAGATCATTGATCATTGAATACGAGTTCAATGAATCTCGCTGATGTCTGACGAAAGTGACTTTGACTGCATCTTTGCTGATTCAAGAATGAATGTAAACTAGTATAACTCTGTCATTGTTGAAATGATCGACGTTGATTTCTAGCTTGTCACGAATCTTTTTCTGTCAATCAGTAAAGCAAGATTAAGTCATTAAACTTTATAAGTAAATAATTATCTCAGATAGATTCTCTTTCATTAGTAAACAGAGATGAATTTGAAAGCTTCTGAGATCGCTTGCTGAATGTGAAAAGAATAGAGATTGATGAAGTGACATCTTTAGTCACTTGCAGATGATGTTGTGCTTCAATCAATTTGTTTTGAAGTGTCTGATTCAATTGATTCAATCGTTTCTTTGCTCGATCAATTTTCTCAAAACGAGTCTTTCATATTTGTTCGCTTGATATCTTGTCAAATAGCTCACAAGCTTTTACATCAAGATCTCGTTGAGTTCAAAGACTGTTTAAATCTTCTAGAAACATTTCTGAGTCTTGTTCAACTCAATGTTGTAGCTGCTTTACATTTTTTATATTTCAGAGAGTAGAAGCTTTCAGAGATTCATTGAGAGTTTGAGAATGAGACACAGAGTGACGATGTTTTTGTACGAAGTCGATTCTAAGATATTTCAATATGCAAGATGATAGCTCAGAATAGATAACTGAATCTGCAGTGACAGAAGAATAGAGACTTTGATAATTCTCAGAGAAATTTTTCACAGATGATCGAGTCATAGCAAAGAATTGACTATCGAGCGAAGAGCGATGCTTGACGATATGTAGTGAGATCATAGTTCAAGTTGTTTAGTCTTTAAAGAAGAGTGTTGCTGATTTGAGAAGAATTTTTTGATGATTCTCAAGCAATCAAGATCTTAATCTCTTGATTCTATTAATCGATTTGAACGAGCGCATACTGAATGAGCTGTAGATTCTCTAGCAATGCAAGATCTTAATTTCTTGATTCTATTAATCTCTTGATGTTGTTCTGTCTTTCGATGTTGTTATGATCATCAGATACACAAATTTCTTTATATTCATCTCATTGTCAGTCGAGTGAATTTGAATGAATAATGAGATCAGTATCATGTGATTAACAAATTCTTAAAGTAATGTTGAGATCATGTCTAGAAACTAATCAGAGTGCGTGCGTGACTAGAATGTTTGATCTATAAAGATAGCTATAACTAAGACTTTAAGAATACAGAAGAAAGAAGATACAAAAGACAAGAAAAACACGCTCTATATAGTACTTACTCAGATTGACGTTAGTCTCAAAGAAAACGTGTTGATACACAAGAAAGATGTTGATTCAAAAGATGTTTGTGACACAAAGAAATGTGTTTGTCATAGACATCTGTTAACTACTCGTAACACAAAGAAGTGTGTTTGTCTAGAAGACAATAGAAGCTGATTAGAAGATGTCAGAAAAGAAAAAAGATGTTGAGTCATATCTGAGTCAAACCTGAGTCAGATTTAAATCAGATCTCGATTAGATCTTGATTAGTTTTAATCAATTCTGATGCATTCGTAACAAAAAACTGAATGACAAGATGCTCAACTCATTCAAGATTACAGACTCTGTTGACTTCTTCTATAAATTGAAACTATCAGAAACTATGCATATACATGATGTATTTCATTCAGAGCTTCTTTGTTCTGTCATCAATGACTTTCTGTCTGATCAGAAGAATGAATCTTCAAGATCAATAGTGATAAACGATGAGAACGAATGAAAGATCAACGATATATTGAACTCTTGATGATATCAAAGACGACTTCAATATCGAGTTAAATGAAAGAGCTATAACAATGATCTTAACTGATATAACGCTGATGATGATGAATTTATGAACGCTCAAAAGATGATTGATGACTTTCATATTAAATATTCAAGAAAAGCGCATTAAGAAACAACATTCATGCGAACATAAATAGTCAGAGAGAAGAAGTAATGTTATGATTTTAGTCTTCATTTATTCTTTCTAGTCTTTGTCTTAATTTCATTCTAATTGAGTTTAGTGAGCATTCAAGCTAGAAGTGATATCATTGAAACTCTGCATCATATGTGTAAGACATCAATTCAATCAAGTCTAGCACAGAGCTGAGAAACACACATATAAAAATTGAGTTCTTTTCTGTAGATACTTTTCTTTCTTAGCATTTATTTATTAGTTAAATGACACTCATATGACTCGCTTTATGTCGATCTCTAACAAAAGCAGATCGCAAGATGAAATTTACTGTACATGAGTGATTAATGAAATCAAGAAGATGTTTGTTCACAATGTTAATGAAAACACAAGTACATGTTCAGCAGTGCATGTCAAAAGTATGCTGCTGAGAATCATGATTTTAGCAGTGCAAGAAACACATTTAGACGAAGTACATTTCTTAAGAAGTAGAATTTCTCAACTCGAATCAATAACTTCGAAAAGCACAGATGTTGAAACATTAACTCATAAAGATCACAACGTAGCTGAGAAACAGCTTAATTCTGTTGCTGAAACTGTTGATTGCAAACAACTCGTTTCATGTGCAATTGTCAGAGTATTGACAATTCATGAAATGATATACAACTTTAGTAGTAAATTCATAATTGAGTTCATCAAGATCTTACAGCAAGAAGATGAATTTGCTGTAAAGTTAAGAGCAGACAAGATGATGAGTATATGAAAGAGTGATATCAAAGCTTGAACATTGAATAATCAAGAAATGATAGAGTACAATGAATCATTGTATGTTTCAGAAGATTTTTCTGTCAGAGAAGAGTTATTGAAATTTCATCATGATGACTTGTTAGCAAGACATTTTGATGCTGACAAGATCAGCGAGCTATTAGATCGCAAATATTACTGAAAAAGTATGATCAAGAATATCAAAGAGTATATAAATACTTGTGACATTTGTCAGAGAGTAAAAATGAAACGTCATTTATCATATGACAAGTTGAGATCATTATTTCGATTTACAAATTTCTGAAAAGAAATCACTATGAATTTTATAACAGATCTGTTATTTAGTAAATGAAAAGAAATCGTGTATGACTTGATTCTTGTGATAGTCGATCACTACATGAAAATGATGCATTATCTGTCTATGAAGAAAACTTTGACTGTCATAGAGTTAGCAGAGTTGTTCTTTGAGAAGATTGCTCTAAGATATGAGATTTCAAATGATATAATCATCAATAAAGATTATCTATTTATCAGTGCATTCTGATCAAAGATCTGTTTTCACATGAAGATGAAACAACGACTAAGTATCATCTTTCATTCACAAACAGATGATCAGACAAAATGACAAAATCAAACGCTAAAACATTATCTACGAATATATTGTTTGAAAAAGCAAGATAACTGAGCTACACTTTTACTCATAGTTGAGTTCATGTATCATCAGATGAAGCATTTTTCATTGAGCTGTAGTTTCTTTAAAATCATGTATGATTACAAGTCAATCTTTGACATATACATTGAAAACAATGCTATGAAAGAAGAAGTATCAGCAGCAAAAGAACATGTTGAAATGCTGCAAGATGTGCAAAACACGTTGATGCAATGATGATAAAATGCAATTGATGCTCAGACAAAGTATTATAATTGAAAACATAAGTTTAAGTTCTTTAATGTTAATGATTTGATCATGCTATCAGCAAAAAATCTGAAGCAGAAGAAGTTGAGCAAGAAGTTATCAAATAAAATGCTAGAGTTTTTTCATATACAAGAATTTATAAACAAGCAGACGTATTATCTTGATCTTTCAATCATTTATAAAATTCATTCTATCTTTCATGTATCTTTCTTAAAGTCATATAATCGTAGATTAAACGATGACTTTATACTCAAGTATTTCACTTTCAAGCTTATTGATGATGAGTAAGAATGAAAAGTAGAAAAGATTCTACAGAAGCGAAAAAGAAAGAAAATCTTATATTATAAGATACAATGAAAAGAGTATTTCATGAAATATAATCAATGAGTATTAAGCGAAGATATGAAAGAAGTCTTGAAGCTTAAAGAAGCTTTCAAAATAAGACTGAAACGTGAGTGAAAAGTATAGTCACTCACTTTCAAGCATAAATTCATGATTAGAAAGAAAGAAAATCACTGTATTATGATGATTTTCGCTCTTTAATGAGACAATCATGTAAAGATATTAACACTTAAACAAAAGAAAAAATACAGACAGAAGAAAAAGCGCAGAGATGCAAAACGCACTTGACATGAAAGCGTAATCTCAGCATAATCACATCAACTTCATCAGTTATCTCTCGCAGAAAACGCAATCACAATCTTCTTCTTCTCACTTATCTTGAGATTCACATTAAAACATGAGATGAATGAATCAAGAGCGAGCAGATTCATTTATAAATATATCATGTCAGTTATAAAACTGTGATCAAATGATATCAAAACGCGATAGAACATACAGAATAGCAAAATGCATCAAGCGCATCGTGAACAATGTCATTAACTGTCATTGCTTCTTTCAGCTGCAGCTTTTGTACATCAAATGACTCAGACTTACGTATGTCATTTAGATGATCTTTCACATGCGTTACAACTGTGAACTTCTTTCTCAGTTTCATTTGATTGATCGTAAAGATCATAATAGTGATCACATCATCATCTTCTAATGCAGTCTTGAATACTGTCTTGAATTAAAAAGACTCATTTAATGTTCAAATACATACGTTCGAAATTTAAGAATTTAAACATAAGCATTTAATGAGCGCATTGAATAAGTTTACTCATTGCAATGCAGTCAACATCTTTCTTGACACATCAGATGCAGCATCGATACATCACTTTTTCATGAAACTCGATGTTGCAGCTTTGCGCTGTCTCTTCATCATAAAATCTACATGCACATTTTATGCACATTATTTTGTTCAATATCTCAGAAGCATCAGCACTTCTTTCGCTAATTCTCACGACTGAGAGCTGAAAAGAATCAGTAATGATCTTTAAATGTTGAGTATGTGACTTATCATTCTTTTATTACTAGAAGTTCAAGACGAATTGAGCAAAAGCTCTGATGCTGAGAAAGCATCAAAACTCATTTCATCACTCATCTCTTCATCAGAGACATTCAGATCATCATCAAAATTAACAGATGTAGTAGATTTCAAAACAGAAGATGACATTGTATGATCATGAGAACGTCGAAGAGTAAACTTCTTTGCGATGATCTATGATTGTTAGATCGCAGTCTCAATTAAAGAAATTCAGAATAAGTATTGCATATCTTGCTTACATCATCAGCTTTGTCATCAGCTTTGTCATCAGCTTTATTAATCTTTCGCGACTTTGAAGTCATCGTAAATCGAGCGCACGTCATTTCAATACTTGAAACAGAGTTTTTTCAAGTAAATACTAATATAATTATTTGTACAAGCAATTCTTTATCAAGTTGTGAAAAAGAACTCTGATACAGAATGAAGATGAGATGAAAAGAAGATGAAGATTGAGAGAAACTGAAAAAGCGATAAACAAAGCAATGATCATTATTCACTCTTGTTTACGCTTTATTATCTCAACAACACAATCTAATCGAAAGACAAGCAATGTTTATGCATCATTTACACATGATTGATGCTGTCATTTATGTTGACTACACATCACATATAATGTCATCTACACGCATTATAATCGAAGATGAATCGTCATTCGATCGAAAGTTTCTCTTTTTCTTGTTTTCTCACAAAGATTTGAAGATTTTTATCGAGAGCTTCTAGAGCGAAATCACGAGTACACATCATTGTTTATCAAGATAAATCAAGACATTAATTATTGAAGTCAAGAATGAATTCACTTAAAAGAGAAGACAATTGTCATGATGAATTGACACATAGAAATTAAATCAAAGACTAAAGTTAAAGACTGAGTCAAAGATCAGATTTGAGTTAGCTCTGAAACTCTGTGACTCTGTCAAGACATTGTTTAGATCACGTCATATCTTCGACTTAATATATCATGAGTTATGTCATGTTCAACTTGACAATGCTTGACAAACTCTTTATAGTCAATCGATTTTCTTGAGTTATCAAGAGCTTCTTAATAATTAGCTTTATCATAATATATATTCATTCTGTGTCTGTCTAGAATATCACATTGTCATATCACTCTTATAGATCTCATTTACTCTTCTAGTAAATCTGATCATCACATTGAAACTGATTTTCTCATGTGAAGTAAGTATGTTCAATAGCTAAAGAACTACTAATAAAAAAGAGTGATGATAAGTCAGTTGAAATCAATTGATCTTAGAAGTTTCTAAAATGTCATTCATAAATCAAAACAGCATATGTTTCTTCGCTTGACAAAGAGCATGCTATGACTCAGAATCATAATATTTTAGCTGACTGATTCAATCTTTTTCGAAGTTTGAAAGAAGAGCATGAAATAGAAATAGAAGATATCTACAACATGAATGAAAAGAAGTTCATGCAGAGAGTCATTGCTAAGCTTCAAGTCATGATTTTCAAGTATGAAAAGACTCATATGACTCAATGTGACAATCGAGAATGAGTCTCATTGATTGAGTGTATATCTATGAATGAAAGAGTCTTGAAGTCGTGAATTATCTTCAAAGAAAAACTACAGCAGAAGATCTGATACGAAGTACTTAAAGAAGATCATATTGCTTTGAGCGAGAATGATATAATCAACAACGAATTGAGTCTAGTCTGAATACAGAAATGCTTCGATTCAGAAACTAAAATCTGTCAGAAAGATGAATATTGAATGCTATTAATCGATGATCATGCTTCTCATATCACTACTCAGATGATTGACTATTGCATCAGTCAGAAAATCATTCTACTGTGTCTTTCAACTCACACTACTCATCTGCTTCAATCACTTAATGTTGAAGTCTTTGCTTTATTGATTACTGCGTACAAGACTCATGTTCAGCGAGCTACTCAACTTGAAGACAGCTACTCAATCGATAAAATGAACTTTCTGAAGCTATATTAACAGACTCGACATGAAGCAATTACATCACTGAATATCAGAAAGTCATGAACAGCTACGAGACTTCTTTCATTCAGCTCAGAATTAGTACTTCAGCACTTTTCTTCTAAGAAACTGAATCAATCACAGCAGTATAACATAGTCATTCATTCAACTACGTCTGTCAAGACTACAGTTACATACATTGATTCTGGCGAAGATTTAGAAGTCGTTCTAACATCTGCAAATATCTCTCAAGTACAGCAGCTTATTAGACAAGCAATAAAAGAAACAACTTCTAGTCAAATTCTTCAAAAGATGAGTAAAGCAGCAATATGAGCAATGATGAAATCTACTATTCAGAATGTTACTAATCTGAAACTTCTGAAACTCAATAGAAGAAAGAAGCAAAAGATCAATTGAATTGAAGATAATTACGATACTGCAAGAGTCATGAATCAAGAGATTGTTGATGAAAGAAGAGAGAATCAACGAACAAAGATATGACAAAAGAAGATTAGTTCTCTACTACGTCTAGATTCTGAGCTCTTTACTTCAAAATCTTCTTCTATTTGAAAACGAGTGAATCTCAGCTCAACAGACAAAGATGTGAAATAGAGAGGTTAATGATCTACTACGTCTAGACTTCGAGCTCTTCACATCAATGACAGCAAGCTCTAGACAAAAGAAGAAGAAGCAGCTGATAGTTAAGCTACGAATCAGACAGCTGAAGCAGAAGCAGAAGCAGAAGCAGAAGCAGAAGCAGCTGATAGTTAAGCTACGAGTCAGACAGCTGAAGTAGAAGCAGAAGCAGAAGCAGAAGCAGAAGCAGAAGCAAAGAAATAACGTGATATCTACAACTGACCAATCAGAGCGAGGCATGCGTATCAGAAGGGCCCCAAAGAGGTTCTATTAGCTACGTAGTTCACCTAAAACGAATCGTTGAAGCAATAAAAAATGAAATATGGATTTTCAGCCCTATAGGGCTGTCCGACTGCTAGGTTTAGCCGGTTGCTAGGTGAACCCTTCTATTCTCGTCTCTGAAGAATGAGAAAATCGATCTCGATCATGCTTACGTCTTGAATATAAATCTAGGTAGTCACTACAGAAACACCACCTAACACTGCTGACACACCACCCACAACACTGCTGGCACACCACTAATAGGGTAATTTCCAGGGTCCACCGCGTTTGTTGTTTACATCCCCGCCGCCGTCGGCCCGTCGCCATCCTCCTCCTCCTCCACCTCCTGCATTTGCGTTCACCTCAAGGCTGTCATGTGCGCATAAGATACAGGAGCGACTGTATGATAGAGCCGGCGGTGGAGTGTTGAAGCTGAAGGATACACATCGTCACTGGCTGTGCACAAAGCCGCCTCGGGCGGCGGCAGCGAGGTGGACGAGGAGGTGCCCGAGGAGGCACTGCAGAGAGTCAAATTGGCGATGTTCCGGCCTCCTACATGAGCAGTTTTCAGATGTAATTTAGAGAAATAAAAGTCGATTCTGAGCATGCAAAAGATATGTTTCAGGTTTGAATTTGCATTGGGAGACCGGCGAGAAAATACATTGAATTTGGTGGTAGACAGGCGCAAAACTATGTATATCCCATGGTCTTCCTTTGATCTTGTTGATGTGTTTGTTTACGGGGTCACTGAACCCTGGAAATTAACCTATTAGGCTTAGTGCAGGGGGGTGGTGTGCCAGCAGTGTTAGGTGGTGTTTCTGTAGTGGCTACCTAAATCTATCACCCCTTCTTGACATCTTCAATCTCGATGCCGAGCCCTTTGATCGAGACCCAGAGAAGCTGATATGTACTGGATATCTAGATACTGTTCTCTCGATTTTCGAACGTCATGGCCATCCTTTCGTTCTCATCAGTACACTGGCGATAATATGGAATGGTGCAAACAATATGCCAGGAAAGGAAATTGACGTCCTTGTGCGCTCATCGCGACTACAAACTATTGTGGACGACCTAATCCCGTCCGACGACTGGGCGCTTTCACAAAATCAAACGAAATTTTTAGGCACCCTTAATGAAACCGTCATACGAGATATCTGACACGAATCCCTCATCGAGCTTCCCAACCTCTCAGCTTTCCACTACTTACGTTTATGGCCGGAGGAGCTGTCCCAGATATACTAGCCATGTCACCGGTGTTGCTGGAAGAAGAATACTATCGTGATCCGCATGAACGATTTGGTCCGCCGCGTTTGAGCACGAGACAAATGCCTATATGGGCGTTTCATTAGGAGCTGTTATGCTGAATAGGGGTACTAGTAGATTTTTTTACCACGACAGCGTAGGCGTGAGCTTCGTCAAATACAGACAGCACGGCAGAGACCATAGTCCATGGAACTTGATGGGGAAATTATGTGCTATGAAGACGAGGCTGACCTTCACGAGGGTCGGGGTATTTATTTTCCTACTCTTTTGTCATACTTTACATAGGGTGCCACTTGTGAAATCGTTTAGTTCTGACATCAAGCAGGCTCTAGCTTGCCATGTTCCCTCGCCGGTGTGATGGATAATGCACTTACAATCCCCACCGACGATGCTAAAGCACTCGGAGACCAGCCGCCGAAACTCCAAAAAATATCCG
>JAABUV010000596.1_pt1 | contig 54704 bp, 57 predicted proteins | sample 5559971 | NCBI WGS metagenome assembly JAABUV01 (sample SAMN10711881, study PRJNA513362) | rock metagenome | isolation source: Antarctica rocks | place: Antarctica: Victoria Land, Knobhead nord | collected 2015-12-19 | reverse complement strand
AAGCGCAGCTTGGCGGCGCCATCGGTCAGGCCCTCGATGCCGTCCGCCTGCGCCTCGCCGCGCAGGCCGATGCCGCCCTCGGCCTCGCCCACCGCCTCGCCCCATGACAGGCCTGCGCGCGCGCGCGCCTGATCAGGCACGGCGCCCTCAGCCTCTCAGGGGCATGGCTCTGCACCGCGGCGCGGCGTCACCACGCGCGGGCTTGCCTGGCCGCCCGCTGGCAGGTCGGAACGCCGCGCGCCTGGCTGAGCAGGCGCAGCATGCTTGGGTGTACAGCTCTGGCGCAGCCTGGCTGCACCACCGCCAGGGCGGAGCCCGGCGCGCCTGGGCAGGGCCTGGGCGGGGCCTGGGAAGCGCGCCTGGGCTGAGCAGGCGCTGCGTGTGCGGCAGCGCCAGCGCGGACAGCCGCGGCGGCGGCCCGGGCGCCGCACCGACGGCCGAGGCGGCCGCTGAGCCCGGCCGCTCGAGCGGCGGCGCGGGCGCGCCGGGCTCCGAGGCGGCTCCAGGGTCTGCGTTCTCGGGCCCCGGCGGCGCCCAGGCCGCCGGCGGCGCCGCCACGGCCGGCGCGGCCGCCCTGTACGACAGCGGCGGCGGCGGCACGGCCTCCGGGCCGCCGCCGATGCTGAGGCGGCTGCGCAATGGCTGCGCACCTGCGTGCACGCACGCCCCGGGGTGGTTGCGGCGTGTCCCAGTGCAGACCGGGTGCGCCGCCGGCGCGCTCCGGTGTGAGAGGGCCGGCGCCGTAGCAGGGCTGCGCTTGGCCTGGCGCAGCCTCCGCTGCGGACCCCAGTGACAGGAGGCCTGCTTAAGGAGCTGCACCCCAACCCTGCACAGGCTTTGGTCACACTCCGGGACCAGGGCCCTGCGCACCTGCGGCGGGCGTGCGCAGCTGCGGCATGGGCCGCAGGGGCGAGTCGGCGGCCGCGCTTCGGCGGCCAAGCCCGGGCGCCAGCGGCCAGCCGGCGCTCGCGACGGCCAGAGGCGTGCCCAGGCCCGGCAGCACAGCGGCGGGCGCGGCGGCAGGCGCGACCGGCGCGGCCGCGGTCGCGGCCGCCGCCGCCGCTGCCGCCATGTCCGCACGGCCCACCAGGACGTACGCCTCCATGGGCCAGCCTGGCCGCGCGCGCGGCCAGGGTAAACCCTACCCTATGCATGCACTTCACGGGCCAATCCTGGCCGCGCGAGCGCGTGCGGCCAGGGTTACCCTACCCTACACATATGCCTACACGGGCCAGCCTGGCCGCGCGCGGCGCTAGGGTTACACCACCCTATGCATACGCCTCCACAGGCCAGCCTGGCCGCGCGCGCGGTTAGAAATAAGCTAACCTGTATATACGCCTCCATGGGCCAGCCTGGCCGCGCGCGCGGCTAGGATTGACCCTACCCTATACGTACGCCTCCGCGGGCCAGCCTGGCCGCGCGCGCGCCCGGCGGCTCACATGTCCGCGCAAGAGGCAGGGGCTAGCGCAGGCTGCTCAAGCGGCACGTCCAAGCGCAACGCGAGCCCGCTCGCGGCAACCGCCACTTTCAGTATGTTTGGCTGTGCGCCCCGTGTGCCCGGCGCGCTGGCCGGACAGACCGGCGCCTACCGCAGCATGGCGCCACACGAGCCGCCGCAAGCGCCGCGCGCCCGGGCCGGCCAGGGGCGCGCCCGGCGGCGGGTCGGCGCGGCAGCGGTGCAGCGCCTCCCGCAGCAGCAGCGCGGGCCCGGCAGGCAGGCCCTCCAGCTCGACCAGCCGCCAGCCCTGCGCGCGCGGCGGGCGCCCGAGATGCGGGTCCGGGCAGACGGGACGGCATGAGCGCTCCATGGCCCTGCGGCGGAGGCTGCACGCCCAGACCGGCTCCGCACACACAGGACGCAGCAGGCCTCTAGGGTCATCAACGCCCAGGAACCGGCGCCGCTGGCGCAACAGGCACGCTCCAAACCCCAGCGGCACACAGAGCCTGAACTGGCCGACCACTGACCGGCGGGGGCCGCACCCTGTCCGCCATGGCCAGCACGAGCGCGGCGCTGCCGTCGAGCAGCGCGCGGGCCGCGCGCTGCAGCGCGGCCGCGGGCTCCGCGCGCGACGGTGCATCCCCCGCGGCCGCGGCGCCCGCCTCGCTGCGCGCCTCCGCGAGCGCCGCGCTGCACTCGCCTGCCGCGCGCGCGCGTCATGGGCGTGGCATGGGTGCGTGGGCATGAAGGGAAGGCCCATGACCTGCTGAGCAAGAACGTCAGCGCATGCTGCGCGCCGCCAGCACGCTGCGCCCAAGGCGCTCGTAACCAGATGCACCCACAGCATGTGTCACTCAGGCACACGCCGTGCAGAGGGGTTCAAGGCGCGTCCGCGGGGGCAGCGGTGGCGGCACAGGAGCGGGGCAGGTCTGCGCCGCGCGATGCTGTCGGCGAGCGTTACTTAGGATGTACTATGCTCTCATCCAATGTGCAAATTACATGGTAGGATTAAGGTGGGGTGTTTGCATAGGGTCCAGGGCGCGCCTGCGGTGGCTGCGTACGCGCTGTACAAGTCCAGCAGGTCGGCCGTGCGGGCGACCACCGGCGAGCGCGCCGCCGCCAGCGCGGGCGTCCAGGGCGCCGCATCGCGCCCGGCTAGCAGCGCCTCCAGCGCGCGGTGCACGTCCGCGGGCGGCGGCAGGGCCGCAGACGCCGGGCGCGCCTGCCTGGCGCCGTCCTCTACGCCGTCTACCATTAGACCTGCGGACACGCGGCGGGGCTGCCCTCGTCAGGGGAGACGCGGCACGCTCACTGCAGGCTGTGACTGCCTCGGCGCGCTGCGGCAGGCAAGCCACAACGCGAGGCGCCGCGCTCTGGCAAGGACGCATGCGCGCGGCCGGGCGCGGGACCGCCCTGCACTCTGCGCAGCGGCGGAGAGCCTGCGTCGAGCCCCCGCCCGATGGAGCACGGAGCGGGCGCCCATGCGCCGGCTCCGCCTTGCAGCCGCCGCGGCGCACCCATGCAGACACACACGCATCTAGTCTCTTTGCTGCAGCCCGGGCGGGAGCGGCAGCGGGGCGCAGCCGGGCCGCGCACCGTGCGCGAGGCCGGGCCCCAGGTCGCGCAGGTAGTGGTCCGCGTAGCGCGCCGCGCCGGCGCGCCGCGCCAGTGGCAGCAGCGCCGCGCCCAGGCGCGGCAGCAGGTGCCAGCGCAGCGTGTGCAGCTTGGCGTCCTGCCGCGCCAGAGGTTTGTTCATAACCCTAGCGCCCTAACCCTATGACAGCGGCAGCAGCGCCGCGCCCAGGCGCGGCAGCAGGTGCCAGCGCAGCGTGTGCAGCTTGGCGGTAGATACACGTTTTTCAATACATGAACTGGTAATAAAGTGAGAATTAATGTTAATTAATCTACCAGCTGATCATGGAGTTCTGCCGCGCCGCCCCGCCGCTAGGATATCGGCCGCTAGGGCTCAGCGCCGCTAGGGTATCGGCCGCTAGGGCTCAGCGCCGCTAGGGCTCAGCGAGGCGGGCCCGCGCGCTCAGGAAGCGGGGCGCCTGTAGCGACTGCACGCCCCAGCATGCGGGCCAGCCGCTGCTGCGTGGGGTATACGCTACCCTTGCTTCAAGCACATATCCCCTACGCAGGGCGCCCGGGACCGTGGGGCACCTCATAGACGGCATGCACCGCGGTAAGGGCGCGCTCCAGCAGCTCCGCCTCTGCGGCCGTCGACGCCCTGCCCGGCTCCCTCCTTGTGACAGGGTATATCCAACCCTAACCCTAGCATGTGCAGCCCTGCGAAGGGCGCTCAGGACCGCGGGGCACCTCATAAACGGCGTGCAGCGCTGTGAGGGCGCGCTCCAGCAGCTCTGCCTCGGCGGCCGTCGGCTCCCTGCCCGGCGCCGGAGCGGCGCCCGCCGGCGCCTGATCAGGCAGCGCGGGCCCGGCCGGCGCGCCCGGCGCCGCCTGCCCTGCGGAGTCATCCGCCAGCCAAGGGAAGCGCCGCGACGCCACCACCGCCCTGCGCGCCAGGCGCGCGCGGCGTGGGGCGGCACTCAGGCGCGCGGGGCGCTGGACCCGGCCCCGCGAGCCCTGCAGTTGGAAGAGTGCTGATCGCCAGTCACCAGCTGCACTCCGTGATCGAGCGCCAAAGGTGCCGCAAGCAGCGCCCCCTCGGCCGCGCCAGTGCGCTGCGATAGCGCTGCTCTATGGGAGAGGCCGCGGCCGCCGCCAGCGTCAATCCGACGCAGGGCATCAGCCGCTTTTCAGCCCGTCACAGCTTTTACCGTTCTGGGCCTACATGGATTGCAGACGCAGCAGGCATGCCAGGCCGCAGACCATAGAGGCCCTGGGCGGCGCGCGGCCGGCCGCTCCCTGCCGGGCGCGCACCGGTGCTGCGGCGAGCGCAGCAGCGCCTCCCAGGCGGCGCCGGGCGCAGAGTCGACGCTCCCGCCGGGCGTGGCCGCACGGCCGCCGTCGGCGTCGCCGCCGCCGGACGACAGCGCGCTTGGCCGGCGCAGCAGCGGGCCGCGCGGCGGCGGCGCGCCGGGCGCCGCCGCCCAGGCCGCCAGCACGCCCGCAAACGCGGCCCACTCTACAGCCGCGTCGCCGCTCGCTGCGCCTGTCCCGCAGCGCATACAGAGTGGGCGGCCGCTGTTCAGGCTCCCGGCTCAAGGCCGCAGGCAGCGCCCGCGACTCCCGCATTGTGCAACCACATGGCACCAGCAGCGTCCCTCGCCCTGTCGGCTGTCGGCTGCGCTGCGCCGCGACCGCGCCGCAGGCTCTCTGCACACCCCTCACCGTCATGCGCAGCGCCTAGCTGCATGCCCCGCAGGGCGAGGCGCCCTACCCTAGTCTGATCCAGACCCGCGCGCTCAGGCTGCCGCCACGCCATCGCGCTTCCGGCACAGCTGAGTGCTTATCAACCCAGCGTCGCCGCCTCTTCACAAGGAGCGCAACAAGTGTGCAAAGCAGCCCATGACATGCTATGCAATGCGACGGCATTCACCCGCGGCGCACCAGGGCAGGCCAGGTAGCGCGCGTGCAGCTCTTGCCATGCAGCCGGCGGCAGCGCCTCCGCCAGCGCCGCCAGGGCCAAGCCCGGCAGCGGGCGCGCGGGCGCGAAAGGCAGCGCCACGCGCAGCGCGCCGCCGCCGCGCAGCGCCACCGTCGCGCGGCAGCCCACCGCGTCCTGCCGCGCGCGGGCGGCCGGCCGCGGTCAGGGGGCTCACGCGTCGGGACCTCGCACGCGGCGCTGCGTTGTTAAGGCCGCGGCAGCACGCACATGCGCCAGCCGTCGCGCCGGCATGTGGACGCCCACTCATGGGAGCGGCTATTGACCGCAGCAGCCTTGTTCACCAGTTCCGCACACGGCGCAGAGGACACGGCAGCTGCACATTGTGGGCGCTGACGCGGCAGCGGGCATGAGGGGGCTGACAGGCGCGCGGTGTTGTGCAAATGTGGGTTCCAGCCGCCTGATTAGGGTATGGTTAGGGTAAACGGCGCTCAGGCGGGACGCGCCCGCAGGTCCACCGCCTCGGGCGCGGCCTCCAGCGCGGCGCCGAGCGCGGCCACGTCGGGGCCCGAGCCGCCCGGCGACAGCATCTCCTCATCGCCGTCGCCAGTGCTCATCGCCGCGTCGGAGCCCTCCGCGTCCGCGCCGCCTGGCCGCGCGCGCGCGGGCGCGCCGCGCCGCGTGAGCCAGCGGTGCGTGGCCACGCAGTGCGTGCAGGGCCACGCCATACAAGGGCGGACACCGGCCGACCCCCAGTCCCACTGCCTAGCCAGACCAGCGCCGCGCTTGTCAGTGCAGTGACGGCTGGATGCTGGGGCTCTGGGCTCGTCTTTCCGCAGCACGGCGAGCACCCTGGTGTGTGGGCCGCTGTTGGTCCAGGTCTCCCAGCGGGGCGTGGCGGGGCGCCGGCCTGCAGGCGCACCCTCGTCGCCCCACCCCGCGAGGCGCGCGAGCGCGTCGGCGCCCGCGCCGCGCGCCGGCGGCGGCCGCAGCGCCACCTCGCACACCGCGCGCGCGCCCATGTGCAGCGCCAGGCGCCCGCCCGGCCGCAGCAGCAGGAAGTCGCGCGGTGCGGGCGGCGCGGCGCCGCCGCCGGCGGCGCGCGGCGTGGGGCGGCTGTGGGCGCGGGTCGCCGCCACCGCCACAGCCGCCGCGGCGTCCGCCGCGAACGCCACCTGCGCAGGCGCGGCACGGGTGCGGGTCGGGCAGGCGCTTGCCCCGTGCATGCCGGCTACAGCCTCACAGTACAGGGAGAGCAAGCCTGACCGAGCCATGCGTGGCAACCGCTTTGCTGCAGCGCCTGCACACCCCCACGAGCGTGCGCGGGCGCCGCGCCTGCACCTGCGCGCCCGGCGACCCCGGCGCGCGCGGCGGCGGCAGCCGCAGCGCGCACGCGCGGCGCGCGGCGCGGCTGTGCAGCAGCAGCAGCAGCGCGCCGTCCGCGTCGGCGCCCAGGTGCCCGCTGTCCGGCGCCGCGCCTGCCGCGCCGCGCGCATCCGAGCTGCTGCAGCGCAGCCGGGCGGGCCCCCAAGTTGGGCAGAGAACGACAAGACCGTTCGCAGCGGTGCACAACTCATGCGGGGCCAGGGGTTGTCTTTAGTGTCATGCAGCGGAGCTGCACCGCATGCAGGCGACATGCATGCAAGAGACAGGGAGCATCTGAACCCGCACAGCGCTCTTGATGGGCCCGACCGAGTGGCGAAAGCAGTGCTGCGAATCGGCCTGGCGCAGCCAAGCATGTGATGCACAAGCAGGGCGGCCCCAGCGGCTGGCTGCATCATGCATATGCCAGTAATGCGCGGCGCATGCGCGCGCCCCGCACCCTCGGGCACGGCCTGCTCAAAGACCAGCCGGAGCGAGGCGCAGGCGTGGCCGCTCAGCAGCAGCGCCGCCGCGCCGGCGGGCTGCGCGGCGGCCGCCGCCGCCGCGGCCGCGCGCGACACGGGCGAGAACGCTGCGGGCGACAGGTGGCCGTCCGGCATGCGGATGGCCGGCCTGCGCGCGCGCGCGCGCAGCGCGCCGGCTCAGGGGCGCCCGGCGCGCGCCGCTGGGGCGCAGGTGGAAAGTCAGAGCAGCCGGCGCCGCGCAGACGCGACGGGCCGCGGCTGTGCGGCATGCCGTCTGTGCCTGGGCAGACAGCTGAGGCGGACAGGCGAGGTTGCGCATGCAGGCAGTCAGCCTCGGTGTGAGCAGCATGCCGCACTGCATCTGTGCAGGACTGGCCAACCAAGGTCATAATTGCATGTGCGACCAAGCTGCATCTGCCACGGCTGCCCTGTGCCGTGCATGCTGAAGTTCGGAAAGCTGCCTCTATAGTCGCGTCTCGTGACTGCACTGCTGGCAGCTCAAGCTATATAGCTGTACTCGTAATGAGGGGCTGCAGGCGCAGGATCGACACAATGGAAGTTCTCTTTGACCAGCGTATGACAATTGGTTTTCGTTGGTTTCTTTGATTTCCTTAAATTAGGTGCATCCTGGCCATGCGCTTTGACCCACGGATGCGCGGCGAACACCATGATGGCATGCAGCTGTTGTACTTTGTCATAGGGCTTCAAATCGAGGCAAGATGCAACCCCTCTGCCCTCCTCAGACTGTCCTAGGAGGACATGTGACGAGGGTTTTCTGGGAACGAGAAATAGTGAGCTGTCAGCTAGACGGCAAGTCTTTCTACCGCTTGCGTCCACTCCCTACAAGGCCCGTTGGACTTCTTGTAGCGTGAGCAGCAACCATGGCGGACCTGGAGGCGCGCTTCAAGAAGGCGGTCTGGCTGATCCGCAACGGCCCCAAGATGGAGGCCAGCAACGAGATGAAGCTCAAGTTCTACGGCTACTTCAAGCAGGTGCGGTTGATTGCATGCAGAGTGCTGCGGACCAGGTGCACAGAGCAGTCCTAGGCAGGCCCGAGACTAGAGTGCTGCCGTGCAGCGCCGCTGGAGACTATGCAGTGACTGACCGGGACGCGCTGCGCGTGCAGGCGACCCTGGGCGACGTGCAGGGCAAGCAGCCATGGGCGGTGCAGCTGGAGGCGCGCGCAAAGTGGGACGCCTGGGCCAAGCTCAAGGGGATGAGCAAGGAGGAGGCGATGCAGCACTATATCAACCTTCTGGAGGATCCGGAGGTCTGGGAGAACCACGAGCTGCTGAAGACCAAGTACAACCCGGACACGTTCACTATCTGAGCGTGCTGCCTCGACGCGCGCCGCATTGGCGCGCGCATGCGGCTGGTTCGCAGGAGGGAGTAGAGTGTCTTTGTACGCTGGCAGAGCAGAGCGACTGTGAGGCCTGTCTAGCGGGCGGGCGCTGTAGCTGCTGGTACTGCCCCCTCGGCCCCTCAGGCCCGCGGGGCATGTAGACTAATGTACAGACTCAAACCTGCGTGTCGGCACAGATCTGGGCAGTGGGCGCACCGGAGCCTTGTGAAGAACAGCCGTGGTGCAAAGTGGTGAGAGATCTCGCAGGATGCCCGGCCATGAACCTGAAACGGTTGTGCCCCCGCCCCGCTTGCGAGGTCCCGACAGAGCGCCGGGCCCGCCCTGCGTGCTTGAGCCTGTGCGTGCAACAGGCGGTGTGCGCACCACACGTGCAGCAGTTTGCGGACGGCGTAAAGGAGGTGCAGACACAGTGGAGGCTGCCGCACCGCTTGTTGAGCAGCCCCGCCCTCGGCGTCGGCGAGCCGGCCGCGTGCGGCGTGCGCGGCAGCGCGCCCCCCAGCGCGCGCTCCGCGCCCGCCCGCGCAGCGACGGCCGCCGGCGCCGCCGGCGCCGCGCCTGCGGCGCCGTACCGCACAGCCCAGAGCGCCACGCGCGCCAGGCCCTGCACGGCGCGCTCTCCCGGCTCTCAGGCCGCCCGCGTGTGGGGGAACAGCGGGGCCGCTCAGCATGGCTCTCTCGCCGGGCCTGCACTGCGTGTTCCCGACTCAGCTCCTCCAAATTACAAGCGCAAACACAGACATCGACGTTGCCACAGCACCGCTTTTCAACCCGCGCTTGCGTCACGTGCACGCCGTCAGGCTGCATGCGCAGCGCCGCTCCAGCTTGCCAGGGGGCAGACGGCGGCGCGGCGGTCGCGCGCGCCGCGTACCGCGCTGTAGGTGGCCAGGAAGGGCTGCTCGCGGGAGGCCCAGACCACGACCTCGCCCTGCCAGGCGCCGCCCTCGACCGCGGCCGCCTGCAGCTCCTCCAGCGGGTGCGGCAGCACGCTCGGCGGCACGCCCGCGCCGCCCTGGCGCCCCACGCGGGCGACAGACTGAACCATGCTTGCAAGGAGACCCTGTCACACATGCACACAGGTGATGCAGGGCATATGGGCGGGCCACGAGCTCGGCACGACGTGTCTAGCGATGGAGCTCAGGGGAGGCTTGCTGGCACAGGGGCTGCAAGCGCAGGGCGTTGAACCTGAGGACGATTTTCGCAGGGCTGGCAGGCACCAGGGTGTCGCACAGGCCCCGCACGGCACCGAGGCGGGGCAGCAGCGCACCGTGAGCAGCAGCCCCTGCGGCAGCGCCCACATCGCGGTGAAGCCCGCCGGCAGCGGCACGGTCTGCAGCTCGCCTGCGGGCGAATACGCGGCCAGCGCGCCCGCCTGGAGCATGACCAGCGCCTCGCCCTCGTCCTGGAAGGCGCACCAGGCGACCTGCGCGGCTTCCCCATCTCTCTTTAGATGAGGGGTCAGGGCTCAGAGCAGGGCCTGCGGGCGTGTGCGCGCCCAGCGCGCGGCCCGCCGCATGGCCGGCGCCTCGCTGCCAATACGCACCGGAGCGCCCTCTAATACCGTCACAGGTTCACAGCGCAACCCACCAAGCCTGCCCGCCTCATGAGAGGAAAACACCCTTGTGTCCCGCAGTGCACACCAGGCCACCAGGCCAGCGTTCACCGCTCCGACACAGTACTCTTGGGTCATGTCACGGGGCCGGCGCCTTGTGCCATCGCCATGGTGGCCGCCCAGGCAGCAGACTTACCTTGCGCAGGCACAGCAAGCGTGTCCGGCAGGCCTGCGCCAGACCCCCTGGCGAGAACGACCCCACTGCTCTGGCCGGCGGCCTCGTGCCTCAGACACGCAGGGCGGCTGGACTCAGCACGCAGAGCTGCCTCCGACGTCCGCGCGGCTGCTGGGCCGGACGGGTCCTGCCCGGACGTTCTGGGTGCAAGGGCCGCGGGGCACGGGCGGCACCTGGAGGACGGGCGCCTCGGTGGTGAAGCGCTTGCGGACCTGCCGCCCAGCGCTCCACACCACCCTGCCGCGGAGCACACCGCACTCGCTCCCTCGACGCACAGATAGCAGCCGCGCACACACCATGAGGTGGACCGAGAGGAGGAGGTTGGAAATGAGAAGAATGCAGTTGCATCAGGCCCACCGATGACGCCGGGTATAGAGACAACAGAAGCGATGTGACAGTATGCCTTGCTGCAGGAGGGGCTCACTGGCAGCCGTGCACGTAGATCTCCTCGTCAAAGGCGGCATCGCCCTGCACGTGCGAGCGCCCGCCGAACAGGAAGCAGCGCCCCTTGCTGCCATCAAAGGGCACCTGTGCGGCGCACAACGAGCCAGTTGAGCACCAGCCACTTGAGCATGACACTGCATTACCTTTTGCATGTCAGTTGTGCAGGCAAGGCTGCGCTCGTATACTGCTAGTCCTATGCCCAAGGTGCTGCACGACTGAATACCTGCAAATTTTCATAGGACTTGGCAGCACACGGCAATGCTGTGCAGGCACGTTGATGCTGTGATGCGGGGCCCTGGTGTGCTCACGCCCAGGTGCTGCGCGTCGGCGGCCAGGAGGTCCTCGCCAAAGGGCCGCGCGGAGCCGAGCGTAACTGCATCCCGGCTCACAGGCTGGGACGCCATGCGCCGGGCCCCGCACCAGGCCAGCCCCGTCTACAGCCGCGTCCTGTCTACAGCACAGGCAAGCGCTTGACATGCCTGTGGGCTGCGCGGCCAGACATGCACTGCGTGGAGCACGGTCGGCATTCCTGGGACCGGCTGCATGCTCAGCTGCGCAGCTGGCCCGGCATGCATGCCGGGCTATTCGGGGGTCAGCTTCTGGGTGGCAGCTCCCTCACGTACTGCACGTTCACGTTCGCAAAGGCAGCACGCCTCTCACATCGCTCCCATAACTGACGGCTGCTGGGACGCCTTGGCCAGGTGCTGTGCTTGCAGGTGCACGCCTCAGCTCTGCCGGGCCCGACCGCTGACCCCCCCGAGCCGCGGTTTGAAGGGCTGTGGGGACGAGCGGGCCGGGCACGCGCCTTGACTGCCGCCTGGGCGCGCGCACGGAAGGCTGTGCACGGCGCCTGCTGCCTTGCCGCGGCGCGGAGCGGCGCGAGGAAGCTGCTGCGGCCGCACGCTTCTGTTATGGCGCAGGTGAGCTCCTGCGGTGTTGGGTCTGTCTGTGCGTTGTAGTGTTGGGTCGTGATGGGCGTCGAACAGGCACCCTGCGTGTCGCACTGTGGGGAGCCGAGCTCGTACGGTGTGCACCTCACTCCACCCGCAGGGGATGCTGTGCGGGGTGATGCTGGAGCCAGGACGGCGGTGCGGCAGCGCTCTTGAAGGACCCCCCCGCTGTGCCACCTGTGCACAAGCGAGCGCGGCGTTGCGTGCAGGGGGGGTCGAGCTGTGGCGCCGTGCTGGGCCGCGTCGCGCACCTGCTGCCCTGCCCGAGCAGCTGGCTGTGCCTGGACAGCGACGCCTTCGACGAGGCGCGCCCTGCCTGCGCGCACGGCGCGCGCGTGGAGCGTGCGCCTGTGCCAGTATGAGGCCTGCGGGGCGCCTGACGCCGACGCCAAGCAAGCCCTGTGACGCATGGGCCCGCACAGCCTTTGCTTTAGACGTGAGACCTCGTTGCGGCAAGCTGGCAGGAGGGCGTTGCGTGACGAGCTTGTGCCGCCCTCTAGGAGCACAGCGGGGTCGCCCTGCAGCGCCCCCTTGCCTAGCGAGCAGACCGCGAGCCCTTCAGACAGCCGGCGGAGAGCGCGCTCAAGCAGGCCCTTTTGACGCGCAGGATGCGCGCTTGATCCTCAGCCCGCCGCAGCCGGCGCTGGCCGAGTGCCTCATCCCGCCCTCCGCGGCGCTGGCCTTCGAGCCACGCGAGCGCGGCGGCGACGCCGGGGCCGGCGCGGCGGCATGGGACCTGGGCAACGGCAGGCTGGGGGTGCGGGCGCGGCGCCTGCTGCTGGGAGCACATGTAGCAGGGCCTGAACCACCGGGCATTGTTGTGCACCGTGTTCCTTGTTTTTGCTGGCTGCTTATATCGCAGCATGTTTATATGTCGAATTAATGGGCGCAAGCTGGTCATCCTAGCGTCAGTGCGCTGGATGTAACACAGTGCTCAGGTGCAAGGCAATGTGTGTGCAACGCGTCAGCTGGTGACATACCGCCAGGGTGCATTAAAACCTGCGAGCGCTGGACCGTGTCTCGCTGTGTACGTGTTCAACATGTGGGGCTGCGGGCGCGACGGGCCTGACGCGCCCGGCGGCGCAGGCGATCGAGCTGAAGGAGGCGGCGCGGAACCCGCTCCTGGGCCAGTTCCACCTGGAGGCCGGCGGGCGCTTCGTCAGCGCCACGGTGGCGCCGCCGCCGCGGGAGGGCGCCGGCGGCGCGGCGCGCGCGGGGCAGGACGCCGGTGCGGGCTTCGGCCCCAGGACGCCGCGCCGCGGCGGCGGGCGGGAGGCCGGCGTGGGCCGTGGCGCGCCGGCCGAGGAGCTGGACTGGGACGCGGCGGAGGGCGAGGGGTCCGGGCTAGGGCTGGGCGACCTGCCGAACCCGCAGGGCGGCGGCGGCAGCGGCGGCGGAGCGTGCAGCCCGGCGCACTCCCCGCGCGCGGCGCAGTGGCCCCCCCATGAGCGCATCGCTGCCACGGGCGCGTAAGCGCGGCAAAGCGCGGCAGCGCCGCTGCCTGCTCGGGCCTGGGCAGGCAGCGATGCGAGTCGCGCGCTCTTGGTGCAGCGTTGGCGCGCGAGCGGTGCCCGGGCGCGGGCGCTTGTCAGAGCGCTCGGTCGTTGGTAGATGCCCGGGCGCTGACTTGCCAGACAGGAGTATGCGCTCCTTTCTATCAGCTGGAGAGGCCTAGTGTCCCGTGGCGCAGCCGTGAGACGCTAATGCCTCCATGCACATCGAATACGTGCGCTCTGGTGGTGCACACAGCGCATGAGCCACAGCACGATGCTGCGCCGCATGCAGGGGTCAGCTGCGGCTGGCCTGGTTCGCCCACTGTTCACGAGCATAGCGCCGTGCAGTACACGGCCTTTCCGGTCGGCTCTACGTGTCAGACTGGGCAAATGTTGATCTTGTCTGAGCCCCAGGTGCCACTTGTATACCAGGGCTAGGCTTGCACGCCTGCGCTCCAGGCCTGCTCAGCACGCACACTTCCAGTGGGCGTAGTGCAAACAGCGTGCATGCTCTGCTGGCCTTTGTTGTTGCTGAAGACTTCCAAGCGAACGGTGTGGGAGCCCAGCTGCACCACAGGAGCCCTCACTGTGTGCATTCTTGAGGCTGGAGAGGAAAGGCGTGTATCCAGACGGGCTGTTTTTAACACACGGACAACGCAGGGCGCCACAAGTGTACACGCTCTTGCGGCACACCGCCGCCTGACATACTGGCGAATTGAAAAAACGCACACCAAAGGCATGGGGCAAGCCTCGCTGCGCGCACTAGTGCGTTGTCTGCCACCACACTACACAAAGCCCTGTAAAAGGCCGCTACTGACAATACATGCGGTCCCGCCCCACGGGCCCGCGCCGGCCCCAAGCAGTGCCAGGAATGCAACCGCCAAAGTACCAAGCAGCCGGCTAACCGCCCTGAGATACACTGCGCAGATACAACAGCGGTGCACCTTCCCACAGTGTCACTCCCGCTGCGCATCCTTGGGCAGCATGCCGCCACAGCATGCAGCACCTCAGCATGTATCCTTTCACCCCCGGCGGCCGGCCCAAGTAGGCGCCCGCCCCACCTTTAGACCGAAGACCAAGGGACCCACGCCGCTGCGCACACCGAGTGCACCAGTGTCCAGCAGCTGCGCGCGCCCTGCTGCAGCGCGGCGACCCCGCCCCGCGCATGGCTGCGGCGCCCGCCATGGCCGCGCGCCGGCGCGTCCGCGGCCCGCATCACAGCTGCAGCCAGTGCGTGAGCACGCCCTGGCCGGTGGTCACCTCGAGCAGCAGGATGACCAGCACCGCGAGCATCGCTGCGCGCGCAGACGCCGGCGGGTCTGCAACAGGGACAGGGTGGCCAGCACGAGTGCCAGCGAAAGGATGGGCGGCGCCGCCGGCATCGCTGCGCGCGCTTCAGTGCCGACATGCGCCCCAGCACATGCGCCGCAGCTGCCGATCAATGCAGGGCAGGGTGCTGAGGGCCACATGCACCCAACCCTTCACTGCTGACACGCCGCAATGACACATACGCGTGTTCCATGCGCTCCGGCGCGAGCGCCGGGCGCCGCGCGCATGTGCACTGCACGCGGCTTAAAACACGTGGAGTCGTTAGATTTGAGGCCTGAGGACAGTTATGCAGCGCGCGGCGCCAGGAGCACGGGCGCGGGCGGCGCGGGGCGGGCGCGCACCGATGCGGCCGTTCCAGGTCTCCGCGCTCTTGGTCCAGCCCCACTGCCACATGCGCACCGGCGGCGGCAGCACGCGCCGCTCGCGGTCATACGCCTGCAGCAGCTCGTCCACGCGCCCTGTGCGCGCGCGCGCGGCGCGTGTCATGAGCGGCGCTCTCTTGCTGCTCGCAACGCCTCATTCGTGCACACCGGATCTGGGGTGGAGCATGCGCGACTGCGCGTGCGGGCCCCGGCACACGAGTCAGCAGGCGGCCCAAATAGGCCGCGGCGGATCGAGTCCGGCCAGAGGCTCGTCGCCAAGCGCGCGCCAGAGCACGCTCGGCAGCAACGCACCGGCACGCGGCCCTAAACCCGGGGCCGCCGGCCGGCGCAGCAGCGCGCGCGCGCGCGCGCCCGCGCAGCACTGGCGGCGGCGTTGCCGCGCCTGGACCCCAGACCCCCGGGCGCCCGCGCAGCCGCAGCCGGGGCGCACGGCCGCAGAGCCGGGCTACGGGTGCGACCAGATGCGGTGGCGCCCTAGGGCTATATTGGGTTAGTTTTCGCACCCGAGGGCGGGCCCAGGTTGTGCTCCTCGGCCGGCGAGGCGGCGCCTAGGCGCAGCGCCGTGCTCGGCAGCTTCTCCAGCACCAGGTCGGCCAGGTCGTTAATGAAGGTCGCGTTGGTATTGAGCGCGGGCACGCGGCCCCAGGCCGCGATGCCGCTCTCGTGCGCGAGCTCGCGGTACTCCATGTCGATTTCCTCCAGCGTCTCGATGTGCTCGCTAACGAACGAGATGGGCACCGCCAGGAGCCCCTTTGCGCCCGCCGCGCCCAGCTCGCGGATCTTGGCGTCCGTGTACGGCTGCAGCCACTCCACCTGGCGCGCGCGCCGCCGTCGCTCATGGTAGGGTTAGGGTGAGGGTGCTGTGCAAGCTGGGGTCGCTCCCCGCTGCAGGCGCGTGCGGCGCGCGGCTGCAGCCTGGGGCGCGGCGAGCGCGGGCAGGGCGGCGGGGTGCTGCGCGCCGGGGCGGCGCCGCACCGGCCCGACGCGGCTCTGGTACGCGAGCGAGTGGTGGTTGGGCACGCCGCGCTCGCGCAGCCGCGCCATGATCATCGCCACGCACTGCTCCATCTCCTCCTTGTACGGGTCGCCGTCCTGCGCCGGCGCGGCAAGACATAGGGTTAGGGTAGGGCTAACGCTTCAGGGCGCCGTTTCGCGCTTTGCACCCAACACTGGCCTCTGGCCGCATCCAGCACACGCTCGACTGGGCGCCCGGCGCAGCCGCGCCTGGCGCATTATACGGCACGCTGCTTATGAGGAGCCCCGCTGGGCACTAGCCTACGCCGCGACTGACGCGCACAGCGGTGTGTGCAAGGGGCCGCCTCCTGGCACATTCCAGACATGGATGCGCCACTGAAGCAGACGCCCAGAAGACGCAGGCCGCCAAAGCCATGCCGCAGCGCACGCCCGATTCTCGCTCGGCGGTCAACACCCGGCCGCAGGCTGCGTCGCTGCCAGTCTTAGCCCCACCGATCCGCATGTGCTTGTTGTTTATTCGCCTCAGCGATCGCGCCCGCAGGCGCACCTGCTCCACGTATGATACAGGAACGCCGTGCGCGGAGAAGAAAATCTCAATCTCCTCCGGCCGCTCAAAGCGCTGCAACTCGCGCTCCACCAGGTCCGCGGTCGCGCGCTGGAAGCCCTCGCGGAAGTACCTGCGCGGGCGTGAGGTTCCACACGCATCAGCGCGGCCGCCGCCAGCTGCGCACGCCTTGGTGCAGCCCGCCGCTCCCATGCACGCACACACGCACTGTCTCCCAAATACCTTTAGGATCTACAGGGCTCCCGCAGGCCGAGCCCCGCAGGCCGAGCCTATTACAGATCAGCCTTTCAAGAAAGGACTGGGCGTTGGCAAGAAGAGCCCGGCGGCAGGTCGGGGCGCGCCAGGACGCGATGACGCAGTGCCGCAGGCCGTCCAGCTCGGGGTCGGCCTCGAACATCTGCTGCAGCAGGCGCAGGCTGGAGCCGGACGTGCTGATGGAGAACTGCGGGTACAGCGGCAGCACCACCAGGTCGGTCACGCCGTCCGCCTTGACCTGCGCGGCGGTTATAGGGTAGGTTAGCCTACCCTAACCGCGCCCGCCGCCTCGCTGCGGCTGTAATCTCTTGCACGCCACATTTATTCTCCAGCAACAATCATGCATGTCTATCCTGTTGTTTTAATAGAAGCGTCAGCCCACTTGCATCGGGAGGGCGCTCGCTGGCACGTGAATGGGCAGCCGACGCCGCCGTCGCTTCTGCGACGCTCCTTGCGTAGTCCGCCCACCCTCCGGCGGGGGGGCTGGTGCCAGCCAGGCGTGCAGGCGGCGCTGCGCAGGAGCTGCCGCGCAGCCGGGCGGGCGGGCGGGCGGGCGCGCGCCTGCGCGATGGCGTCCTCCATGAACGGGTACCAGTAGCGCATGCCGACGTACACGCGCGCGTCCTGGCCGCGCACGCGCAGCGCCTCCTCCAGCGCGTCCGCCTGCTCCTGCGTGATACGCCGCAGCGGCGACCCGCCGCCAATCTTACGGTAGCCCTCTGAGCTCTTCGGCGCGCGCAGCGTGGAGATCGCCTGCGCCAGCACCGGCTGCAGGAAGCGCGCTGCCGCCCCGCGCGCGCGCGAGTCAGCCGCTGCGAGTCAGCCGCTGCATATCCTGCTACATCCCGCCCTGCGCAGGGCGCGGGCGTGCGGGCGCGCGGGCAGCGGCGGAGAGGCAGCCAGGGCTGCGCACCATAGGGCGGCAGCCGGATGATGCTGTCATCGACAAACAGGTTGTACAGGAAGGGCTGCACGTCCGCCAGCGTGTCCGGGCCGCCCAGGTTGAGCAGCAGCACGCCGACCTTTTCCGCGGGCGCCGCGCGCGGCAGCGCCGGCTCTGCCGGCCGGCCGCTGGTGCCGGGCGACGCCGTCAGACTTGCGGCCTGCAGCGGGCCGGTCCCGCGCCCGCCGCTCGGCCCGGCGCCCTGCCCGCTGCCCAGCGCGCAGGCGCAGCGCTCCGCGGGCGCTGCTGCCCGCTGCGCGGCGTGCCTGGCCGCGGGAGTCGCACGGCGTCAGGCCGCAGGGCGCCGAGCGCGCACACAATGTTTTGCGCGCGGGGCGAGCGCACCTGGGCGCTCTCCGCAGCAGCGGGGCTGGCTGCGGAGCATAGCTGCAGCAGGGCTGGCCCTGCAGCCGGTTCTGCGGGACTGTGTTCATGCGTTGCGGTGTGCGCTCAGACCGGTGCACCAGTGCCCTTGCTCCTTCTTCACACGCACTATGTGGACAGCGCGGGCCGATATAAAACTCGTATCAAACTTGTGCTTGCTTCTGTCCCAGTCCACAAGAGCTCTGGTACTGTGTTGGTGCCGTGTTTTCGACCAGACACGCAGGCCCTGACCGGGGCCCCGTCACACGGATAATATCGTAGTATGTGCGATCTGTACTCCAGCCGGCCCGCGAGGCCGGAAAAACAATTCCCGGAACGAGAGCGCACAGCTCGAACAAGCAGCGCTCGTGGGCAAAAGGCGGCACACATCGCCACCACGCACCCCTGCAGGAGCAGGAGTTTTGTGCAGAAGGGAGGATCGCGCTGAGGCTGCGTCGATGCGCCTGTGCTGAGCATGTGCGCACGCGGGCGCGCCTGGCGCCGTGCGGCGGCCGCGGCGGCGCTGCTGCTGGCGCTGGCTGCGCACACGCACGGCGCCTCCGCGGCCCACCCGGGCAAGCTGCTCTCCGCAGCGAGCCGGCAGACCGCGCACCGCCTCGCTGGCCACAGCCTCAGCGGCCCCAGGCGCGCCCCTCACAGCGTGACCGTTCCATGCCGCGAGTCGGCGTGGTGCAGGCCTGCATGCTGCTACCGTCTGCTTGCGGCAGTGAGAGCGCAGGCGTGTCAGCCTGGCCAGTCCACCTGGCCGCTCGCATGCGCGCTGCCAGCGCGGCCCTCTGGGGCGCTGCGACTCACCAGGCTGTGAGCGCATGGCGGGAAAGTGCAGCGCACGGCGCTGCACCGCGCATGCTGAGCGGCCCTGGCGCGGCGCCCCTGCGTCACACACTGCGGCAGCGCGGCGCGGCAGGCGGCTGGCGGAGCGGCGGCGCCGGGCGGCCGAGGCGGAGCCGGGCGGCGAACCGCGCCGCCCGTTCCTGTACGTGTACGAGCTCCCGGCGGAGCTCAACGTGGACCGCCAGGCGCTGCCGACGGCCTGGCATGACCAGCAGTACGACTGTGCGGCGCCCCCTGTGACGCGCGCCGCGCCACGCCGCCTGCGCTTGGTTCTGTCGCTTGCAGCAGCGGCCCGCCGAGCGCGCTGCACCCGCCTGCTTCCGCCGGCTGCGGCACATACGTCCAGCAAGTCCTCGTTCGCGTTCTCCTTTGTCGCGCCTGTGCCTACCCTACCCTAGCCCTAACCGTACCTCATGTCCAGCGCGCACCACCCCGCGCGCGCATAGACGACGTGGCGCTGCACGAGCACTTCCTGCGCAGCGCGCTGCGCACGCGCATGGGTCCATCCTACCCTAACCCTATCCAGCGCGCACCACCCACATGCGCGCGCGCGCAGACGACGTGGCGCTGCACGAGCACTTCCTGCGCAGCGCCCTGCGCACGCGCGACCCGGACGCGGCCAGCCTCTTCTTCGTGCCGGTGTACCTAGGGCGCCTGTTCAACTGGTTCTGGGGCCGGCCGGGCTGCGACGAGGAGGACGCGCCGCCGCCGCCGCTGTGCCGGCGCGAGCAGGTCCGCGGCGCGCCGGCATCGTGTGCGCGCGCGCACGCGCGGCGCGTCCTTGCCGTGGCCAAGCGCGCACGTGCTCTGTAAGCCGCCGCGGAAAGTGCGCGTGCGTGCTTTTTGTGCTGCCGCAGATGATGCGCATGCAACAAGGCAAGCGTCAGGGGCGGCGACCCGTGCGTGTGTGCCCGGGCTCTGCGGCGCCAGGGCGCGAAGAGCGTGGTGAGACGCGCGCGAGCAGCGGCTGCTGAGGCGGGGTGACACAAGCGGCTGAGCGCGCGCCGCAGGTGCGCGACTTCTGGGGCGAGCTGTGGCTGGGCGCGGGCAACGCCACGGGCGACGCGGTGCGCGGCGCCCTGGCGCACGTGCGGCGGCTGCCGTACTGGGACCGCGCCAACGGCGCCGACCACTTCATGGTGTTCTCATACGACCGAGGTGCCCGCCCCCGCCGGAGCGGACGCACTGGGGCCCGTCCTGCACCCTGTATGCCTCAGCATGCATGTGCGTCACACTGCCGGTCCGTGCAGACAGCAGCGCCCCATGCGGCGCTCGGCGGCGCCTGCTGCTCAAGCTACAAGCGCTCGCGTCTGCAAGCAACGTCTGCAAGCGCGTCAGCCCTGGCCTGTGTCTAAACAGGGCGCTGCGAGATGGCGGCGAGCCTGAGCGCGGACGAGCTGGGCGACTCGTTCGCCATACAGTCGTACGGCGACCTGGCCGCCAGGCGCGCGCCCTCTGCGCGCACGCTGACCGATTTCTTAGGGCATTCCGTGAGGGCCGACAGCGCTTGCACGCCAGCGGCAGACCCTCCCGTTGCTGCTGACGTCTCTGTCGAGCCTGGGCGCACGTGTGTGGGGGTACGCTGGGCCGGGCCACCTTCTGCTTGTTACCCTGTCTCTGCTCCTCGCTGCGGCGCTGGCGCGATGCAGCAGGCGCTCTGCTGCGCGCATGAGATCTCGAGCTCGCTGTCCGCAGGTCCGTCCCCTCGACGCCGACATGGGTCCGCGCAGACCCCGACGCGTCCGGTCCCGAGTCTGGCTACGATTGGGCGGGGCCCGTCGGCTGGCACTGCGTGCGCCTGATGCCCCGGCTGCGACACGCCCACCCACATGCATGCATGCCTGTTGATGCCTGTTTGTGGCTACCATGGGGCCTGGCGGAAGGGCGGCAGTGCCTGGGCGCCGCCCGAGTCCAAGCTGCGCGTCCACCTTTGCACCCTCAGCTCGGCCATTCCTTGCATACTATAACCTAACCTAACCCTGTCTGGGGGTTCCGTAGGTGCGCCCAGATGCGGACATAATTGTGCCCATGTACGCGCCGTACACGCGCGCGGACCTGGTGTCGCCGTTCGCCGCGCCGCGCAATATCAGCGCGCTGCTGCGCTTCGAGGTCGTGCCGGGCGACGGCAAGTACCTCATCGCCAACCATGGCGCGCGCCCCGCATGGGCAGCGCACGGAGCGCGCGCGTCGCCCCTGTGCATCCTATGCGCGCACATGCTGCACGCATTTTGGTGCCACAGTGCATAGAATTTGCGGCTTGGAAGCAGGCATGCGCTGTGCCGGTGGGCGCCTGCAGACATTGCCCAGGAGCACGCGTCGCTGAAGGGCATGCGCTGCCCGCCTGCGGCACCGTGCTCGTGCTGCGAGAGTTCCAATCAGCGTGCGCGGGAGCCCCGGCCAGCTCCACGCTTCACGCACAATGTTCACATGCAGGCCACCGCCTGCGGCATGAGCTGCTGGCGTCGTGGGCGGCCGCGCCGCTGGCGGGCTCGGAGGCGGGCGCGCAGGACCTGGCGCGCACCGAGGCCGACATGCGCGCCGCCGTGTTCTGCGTCTGCCCGCCGGGTGCGTCTGCTGCCCCGCCACGCCCTAGCCTACCCTGGTGCGTTGGGGGACCAGGGCCTTGCGCGTCGCGGCCGGCACGCGCGCGGCCGTGCTCTGCGCCTGCCCGCCAGTTTCGGTGCTGAGGGGTGCAGCCGCAAGCTCAGGGCGCGTATGCACCCCGCTCGCACCCGCTCACCAGGCGCCCTGTGCGACAGCTCGGCCCCGCGCCAGACGAGCGCGGCGCTTCGCACCCCGTGCATTGCGAGCTCGGAGGCCTTTGCAAACAAGGCAGCCGCGGACGCCGTGGCCCAAGCCATGCAGTGGCAGTCCTGATGAGAGCCAGCATTTAGGTTGGGGTCTTGCCGCGCTCTCCATGCGCGGCACGCATGGAGCCCCCGAGCCGCCCTGCCGCAGCGCGGCCCGAGCCGGCGCGCGCGCGCCGGCGCGCGCAGGCAGCACGCAGGACAGCACGCGTGTGTGGCGCGCGCTCGCACTCGGCTGCATCCCGGTCACATTCTTCCGCGCGGCCGAGCTGCCGTTCGCGCGGCGCCTGGGCCTGGACTACACGGACTTCACCGTCAACGTGCAGCCGGACGACTACCGGGGCCTGCAGGCGCGCGCGCGCGCGCGCCCGGCGCGTCGCCGTGCCGGGGGCGTGGGGCGGGCGTGGGCGCGCGCTATCCCCCTGCCTGTTGCAATAACTCATTGCGAATGCGTCTGAAGAGTGAGCAACTCACATGTCAGGCAACTCGCCATGTGGCGCTCCTCAGCCCGTTAGACGGGAGGTCTGGGGCAGCCTGGCAGATTGACGTGGCTCACGGGTGGCTCCGCATCGTGCACTGCATCACACTTAGCGCCTCCCTTGCGAGCCTGAAGGTCCCCTGCTGCGACAGGCGCGGCTGGCGGCACTGCTGAAGAGGCCCGAGCAGATCCGCGCGCTGCAGGAGGGCGTCCGGCGCCACCAGGTGCCCGCCTCCCTGGCGGCCTGCCGCTGCGGCGGGCGGCGTCGGCCTGCGGCTGCTGGCTGCGTCTGCCCGAGCCAGGCTGCATGAATGCATGCACGTGAGCATGTCTGGTAAGTAATCAGTTGCTGCTTTGGAGTGCACTCATGCTCAGCTTCTCTCTCTGCCAACTGCCCCAGTGCACTTACAAACACAGTGCAGCACAACAAGCGTGAAACGCGGCCCCGCTTGAGCTGGCAGCGAGCGCGGCTGCGCGCGCCAGGCGCGCTTCCTGTGGGACCCCGCGCAGCCCGGCGGCGTGTTTGACAACATCGAGGCGGAGCTGGCGCTGCGGGCGGCCGCGCTGGCGGCGGGGCCGCTGCCCTCCGTGGTTTAGGGCGGGGCGCTTGTAGCGCAAGCAGTCCGCTGGATGGGCAGCTGCAAATGTGTGTGCAGGAGCCGATGTGTGTGCAGGGGCCAGGGTGCCCGAGCTGTCGTTGTTTAGTGTTCTTCTGTTATTTCTGCACATTCCTGTTTGCTTCATCACGCGCTTGGGAGCTGACTGTCTGCTGTGGGGCTGTTGCTCCATGCAGGTGTGAGAGTGCATCTCAAGGCTGCCTGGCATGCATGCTGCTGCGTGCGTACTGCCTGGTCTGGCGCACAGCACCCGTACTGCCTTTACTAGTACTCGGCGCGGGGCCATCATGTTAAAAGATAGAATCGCAGGCACAGAAGGCAACCGCCCTGTGGTCACCCGACTTGCGGACTATCACCGCGCTGACGCTGTGTCACTGGCTACGCCGTCTGGGCCTCTGCGCCCTCGCAAGACAGCAGCGCTCTGCCGGCCTGCACTCCGAGCACGCCCACACCTGAGCGCCGGCGCACACACCCCGGTGTCAGGGCAGTGGGATGTCACCGCCGCGCATGCGGGCAGCGCTGCGCATGCAGGCAACACTCCATGCCGAGCGCCTCTTGGCTTGGTTTCAGGAGGAGGACGCGCAATTTTCTGCGCGCATAGCAAGGCTGCCGCGCCCGGCCGGCGCGCTGAGCACCGCTCCCTCAGCCAAGCTGCGCCTACGGTCCGCGAGCGCAAGACCAGGGCGCTGAAAGGGTTCCCTCCAAAAAGACAGCTCCGCCATCAAGACTGCAACCTCCCCCGCTGCGACGCCAGCGTCGCGCCGAGAGAGAGAGGAGCGGAGCGCGGGGGCACCCGCGAGCGCGGCCAGCCGCGCGGCCAGCGGCGCGGCCGCGCGCCAGGCGGCGAGCGCCAGCGCGCCGGCGTAGCCCGCGTGCGCCGCCAGGTCGGCCGCGTTGAGCGCGTTGAGCGCCGCGGCCCAGGCGCCCGCCGCGCTCGTGACCGGCGCGGCGCTCTGCCGCCCCCCCCGGCGCAGAGCTGACGGGCAGCATGGGCTCACAAGCGCAGAGCTCTGCCGAGAAAAAGTTCTGATGGCAAAGCGCCACCCTTTTCTTTTCTGAGCCCCACGTTGGCTGGTTTGCGACCTTGGTCGAGCCACTTATACAACAGCGAGAGGAGCGATGCAGGCTGGCGGGTGCACGCGGCCGGAGGAAGCGGGAAGCGCCGGCGCGCGCCTCCACCCGCTCGACGTTGACGCGCACGCACCAGCGTGGCGCGGCCCACGCCAGCAGCGCGTACAGCGCGTGGGAGCCGGCGTGCGCGCACAGCAGGGGCCGCGGCAGCGCCGCCCTGCGAGCGCGGCGCGCCTGCCGTCGCCGCGCCGCGCGCCCGGCTCGCTGCGGCAGCCCCACTCAAGTGTGGCAAACAATTATTTCACACTGCAGCAGCGGCTCTCGCAAGACAGGAGAAATGCGGGACTGTGCCGCAGCGGCTCGCCAGGTGCTCCGCTGCTGTGCGGCGCGTCAAGGTCGGCCCTGCGGCGGGCCATCGCTGATGAGCGGGCCGGCCGCGCCTCACGGGGCTCGCCGCGGCCAGCAGCGCCAGCAGCGCCAGCTCGCTCGCGAAGAACGCGCCGGTGGTGAACCGCCGCAGGAAGCGCCGGTCGGCGACCCGCGGCCGCGCCGGCAGCAGCGGCTGCAGCGGCTTGGCGTGCAGGCCCAGGTGCACGAGCTCCACGAGCAGCAGCGCGGCGGACGAGAGCAGCGCGCCGCACCTGTTGGTGCGGGCAGCATGCAGATGGTGCTTATCCCGTTTCCAAAGCCGCCGGTGGCCGCTGATGCAAGTCCAAGGCTAAGCCCGAGCCAGGAAAGGCGGCCGGTGCGCGCGCCTGGAGCACGCCCACGCGGCGCCCAGGAGCAGCCAGAGCAGGCCCACTTCCGGGCTGAGGGGCGGCTGCCACGGCGGAGCGGCCTGCGACGAGGGCGAGGCTGCGGAGCGGCTGAGTCCCGACACGGTCGATGACGCGCGGCACCTGCAGACCGCCCTGCCCGCAGCTGCGGCGCGCCGCCGGCCGGCAGGGGCGCCCCAGCCCTGGTCTGCGTCGCCACCGCGCTGTTGCAGAGCGGCGCGCCTTTTCACAGCCCGCCCTGGGCAGGGAAGGAGGCAGGCGGGCTGCCACAGCTCCAGCACAAGGCGCATAGCCTGTCACTCTTGGCGTCCCCGGCGCGCTCGGCCACAGTAGCAGTGGCTCTGCAGAGGCTGACAAGTTTGAGGCTGGAGGTTCTGCAGGTTCAGGGCCGGAGGTTCAAAAACAGAGGGTGATCTGGCGCTTGATTTTCATGGCCCGGCGACACTACAAACCTGCTTGTTCGACACAAGAAGCCTCCCCCAGCTTCCGCGGTGTGCACGAGCTGTGCAGGGTGCGCAATTGCGGTCACCCGCCAGACCCACAGGCCGTCGCGGCAGTGCGCGTTGCGGACCGGGGCAGCACCACCGCCGGGCGGGACAGGCGCCGGGTGCAATGCAGGCGGACCCGCAGGGCCGCTGGGTGCCCGCGCAGCTGCCGCAGGAGCTGCTGCGCAGCGTCCCCGAGCGCCTGCGCGGCCGCCTGAGCCTGGCGCCCCTGGCCGGCGCCGCCGACGGCCACAAGAAGGGCGACAGTGACTCCGCCGCGCTGCAGCGCCTGTGCGGCCGGCTCAGCCTGGCGCCCGCGGCCGAGGTGTTTGGCGGGTCGGGGGGCGGAATCAACCCCAGCGCGCTGGCCTTAAGCTGCAGCTCGCCATGGCCCACAGCCGCAGCCGCGCCCCGGCGCCCGCGCCCGAGGCCGCCAGGGCGTCTGGCGCCGATGCGGATCTGGGCGCCGCTGCCCCGCCCGCGCAGCGTGGCGACGCACACCCGGCCAACGGCCGCAGCCGCGGCCCGATCAGGCACGGCCTTCCTTTGCAGAAAGACGCTGATAGCTTGACAGGGAAATGCTTGCCGGGCGCCTGCCAGGGTGCTGCGCAAGGGGAGTTTTCGCAACCTCGTCCCTCCCTGTGCCGAGCGGTCCTGACCTGCTGCTCACACGGGGCTCGGGGCGGGCGCCTGCTGACCCCGGTCACGCCAGAACGTTGCGACTGGCTGAGCTGATGCTGCGCAGCAAGGCTGCCGCTGACGGCAGCATCAGCTCAGCCAGTTCGCGCAAGGAAGGCCCAGCAGGGGCGGGGTGTGGCAGCGCTGCCCTGGTCGGGAGCCCTGCATCAGAGCGTCTGCGCCGAACGCAAGGGCGCCCGCGCGCAGGGCGCCGCAGGCGGCGGCGCGGCCGCCGCACAGCGACGACGGCAGCGTCCCGCCCGCGCGCGTGCGGCAGGGCGCCCGGCGCCCGGCGGCGTGCTCGGGGTCAGGGTCCGAGTCAGGGTCGGACACGCGCTCGCCGGACGGGCGGCGCGCGGATGCGGGCGCCGGCGGGCGCGGCGGCGAGCGCGCGCCCGCGGCCGAGTACCCCATTACCAACCCTCTGTTCAACCCCGGCGCCGGGACTGCGCGCCCGCCCTGGCGCCCCGCCAGCCGGCTCGGGCGCGCGGAGCGGGCGGGCGACGCGGCGGCGGGCTCCGGCACGGAGTCGCCCGTCGGCACGCCGACGGGGGGCCGGCCGGGGTGGCGGGGGGCGCAGAGCGGCGCCGCGGCCGCGCGGACGCCGGCGGCGGCGGCGCGGGCGGCGGCGCGCGGCGGCGAGGGCGGCGCGCTGCCGGCGGGCGCGCCGGTGGCGCTGCGCGCGCGCGGGCGCGAGACGCCGGCGGAGCTGGCGGCGCGGCTGGAGCGGCTGCAGTTTGAGAAGCGGCTGGCGGACGAGATGTCCGAGCAGATGGCCGGCCAGGCGCAGGCGCGCGCGCGCGCCCGCGCCCGGGCTGCCCCGCTTGCACCTTCCCTGAGCGCCACCGCACACTGCTGGCAGCGGAGGCCGGCCGTGCACAGCCTCCAGGGCCCCGTGCAGATATGTGGCTGCCCACATGCAGCCACTGCACTGCTGATGCCGAGTGACACCGCCGATCGCTTCCGCGCCGGCGCCAGTCATAGAAGCACCCTTTCGCAGCCTCAGCGGGCCATGCTGGGGCTGGGCAGAGGGCCGCCGGCGCCGCGGCCTGCGCGCGCGCCCGTCCCTCTGCTATGACGATGCAGACGCATGCCCCTGGCTCCAGCGCCCCGCGCCGCAGCAAGCAGGCGCCCTTGGGTTGTCCACATGAGCATGTTGACTCCAGCAATCAAGGCAGCCAAGGCTGAATCAGGGGCATGGGTAGGATAGGATAGGTCCCCAACAAAAAACACGACGTCCAGGCGCTGCTGGCGGAGAAGGCGGCGATCGCCGCCGAGCACGCCGAGCTGGCGCACCAGAACGCGGCGCTGCTCGCGCGCCTGGAGCTGCTGGAGGCCGGCGGCCTGGGGCCGCCCGGCGAGCCGGACCCGGACCATGACGCGGACGCCGAGCCCGGCCCGGCGCCGCGGCCGGGGAGCGCGTGCAGCGGCGGCACGGGCGGCGGCGGCGCCGCGCTCGCCGAGGAGCTGGACTTCCTGCAGGGCCTGCTGCAGCAGTGCGCCGCCCGCCGGCCGGCCCGCCCCGCGCAGCGGCCTTGGCGACGCTGTCCTTGTGTCCTCGTCGCAGCTGAGAGCGTGCGCTTAAACGCGCGGTGCCGGTTTTAATGATGATTACACGTGGCGCCACACCAGCTGCAGCAGCTTGCGTTGCAACACCCAGGATGACTCTCAGGAGGCCGTACCCTTGGGAGGTCTGACTCTCACGAGGGCGAGCTTCTCTCTTCACGTCTCAGTGGCTGCGCCCTCTGTGAACACAAGCGTGCTTGCCTGCAGGGCGGACGACCGGAACCAGTACCTGGAGTGGCAGCTGCAAGTGCAGCGGGAGCAGGATGCATGTGGGGCGGCCGCTGCGTCCCATGCACCCATGCAGCCGATGCCCAGCGGGTCTTGAGCTGTCATGCTCCTTTTGTCTGCAGAGATCGAATTTGCATCATAGCAAGATGTGAGGCAGACTTCTGCCAAATCGATTTTCCTGGAAAAAGCAGGATCTTCGATGGCCGGTGCTGTTGTGTTTTCTTCTCTCTGCGGCCTGAATCAGCACTGCAGAAGTGAATAGTTACAGGCCTGCTGCAATGGCTGGCGGCGCAGGACTGGCCAGTCGAGCAACGCATGCAACCGCAGTGTGATGGCAGGGGGTGGCGTGTAGCAACGCAGTGAAGCAACGGCCCCAGGTTGGGCTCTGGGCTGTCGCAAGACCCCAGATAGCTAGCTAGATGTAGCTAAGACGACCCACACAAGCGAGCGCGCTCCTCTTGGTTGATAACTCACTAACTTGGTTGACAACATCTTGGTTGATCACCAGGGCTTGTAACTCATGAGGCCAGTTGAGCAGCATGCGCCGCTCACAGCACCTCGTACAGAGATCCAGCTGCATGCAGATGCACAGTGCAGAAACCCCGCACCTCGCACCAGCACAGCAGCAGCGCATCTATGTACAAGCCTCTGCTGTGCTGCCCGGCACATGCTTCATGCCACTGCACGGCAGCGCTCAGCACAGCCGCGGGAGGCAGTGCATCATGCTACTACCCTAACGCATGCTTCTACCCTAACACGGCCGCTGGTGGCGGTGCATCATGCTCCCAACCTAGCACATGCTTCTAACCTAGCACGGCCGCGGGAGGCAGTGCATCTTCATGCCGTCGGCCATCTGCAGCGTGATGCTCATGCGCTCGGCCGCGCGCACGCCCTCCGCGCCGCCCATCTGCGCCACCTCACAGGCTTACGGACAGCCGTTGCGACGCATCGCCAGGCCAAACCTTGAGCACGCGCGAGCGAGGACACGACCTCTGCTGCGCGACGCGAGCGGCGCTGCCGCCCTGCGGCCTTGCGCCAGGCAGAGCGAGCGTGTCGACAGCACAGTCCTTGCATGCATCGCGCCGGCAGCCCCGCGCGACTGCTCTGTGACAAGCACGCGCTTAATTCAACACAGGCCTTCTGGCCCGTATGCTCGAGCAGCGCCACGCCCGCCAGAACGACCGGCCGGCCCTGCGCGGCACGGCACGGCGGCGCCTGCTGCGGCGCGCGGCCGGGGCGCGCCTCGTCGGCCAGGCGGAAGCGGAAGGCGGACAGCAGCAGCGCGAGCGTGGCCGTGTAGTTCATGCGCGCGAGGCTCTGGCCGACGCAGTCCCGCGCGCCTGGCGGGGCGCGCGCAGAGGGTCCGGCCCGCTCTGCTCCACAGCTCGGTAGAGGGCCCAGACAACTTGCAAACTGATATAAAAAATTTAAGCACCGATGCCCACGAGCAATTCATACACGTCGCATGAGGGGAGGCCCGCGCCGCTCGAGAACGGGATGAAGCGCTTCGGGCGCTTGGCGGCGCCGTCCTCGCTGCCGCGCGCGCCATCCTCGCTCACACGCGGGGCCTCGCCGCCAGCCGCGCCATTCGCGTCCGCGCCGGGCGCCGGGCTCGAGGCGGGCGCAGCGGGCGCGGCGGCGGCGTACTCAGCCTCCGGGTCGGCCCAGCGCTCGGGCAGGAAGGCGTCGGGGCGGTCCCAGTTGTGCGGCGAGTTGAGCAGCACGTGCAGCGGCACCCAGAGCTGCGTGCCCGCCGGAATATGATGGCCGCCCAGCTGCATCGGAGTTGGCGCCGTTCTCGAAGTTCCCGCGGCAGCCACGGGAAACATTCGCATCGATTCCTGTCGGCCGCGCCGCGGCGTCAGCACGCTCGTTCCCGGACGTGCGCTTGGTTATGTAGGATCCGGGCGCCGCTGTTACGCCCCCTGGCGGCGCACGGCGGTGGCGCGGTCCGCGGTCCCGGAGCGCATCACAGGGAGGCAAGCAGGGGTACCCCATGAAAGGTGAGACAAAGGAAAGGTTATCCAAACCCGGAGGCAGAGGTCCTTCAAAGCCTATTGCATGCCGGTGGCGCAGTTGGTCGGTCCCGGCACGAACGGCGGGCGGGCGGGCAGGGCCCGCGCCTTGATGACCGCGGCGAGGTAGGGCAGCGCGCCCAGGTCGTCAAAGGTCAGCGCGCGCGGCGCCGGCCGCGCGGCAGTCACGAGCAGCCCGGCCGCGTCCAGCTCCGCCGCGACCGCCGCCTCGGCCTGCGGGTGCTGCGAGACGAGGTACAGCGTCCAGGCGATCGTGTGCCCTGCGATGCAGCGGGTATGGCTTAGGGTACAAACCACATACAGTCAGCAGGTTCCGCCGCGGCCGCCAGGCGTGGCGGGGGGCCGGGGCCGGGTGAGCGTGTGCCCGGCTGCGCAGCGCCGCGCGCTGTCAGCAGTCAGCATGATCGGCTGCGACGTCTGGCGGCTGGCCGTGCGGCGCTGCGCCGCAGCCGGCACAACGCGGCGGCATTGCGTAAGCATGCTCGCTGGCATCATGCTGCGGGCGCAGACTGCGGCGCGCCTGTGGTCTCCATGCCAGCGATGAAGGCGATGCCAATCTGCGCCCGGCAAACCCTAGGTGTGACTTCCGTGTCTGATGCCGCAGGCAAGGCGGCACTGATCATGCAGGGGCGTGGCGGCGGTCACACGCCCTGCAGCAGGCCGTCTGCAAACACACTGCCCCGCTTTTTACACCTGCCAGCCCTCTGGAGGGTCGATGCGGTGCGCCTTGCTGCACCTCAGGGACACCGCTGCACCAGGTACGGCAGCACTGCAAAACACAACACGAGCGTGGGCAGCTGGCGGCCCTGCATTGGGGCAGCAGCGGCGCGCCCGCGCCGCGGCAGGCCCGCCGGCGCGACGGCGCGCGCGCGCCCGCGGCGCCGGGGAGGAGGAGAGAGGGGCGGAGGCCGGCGGCGCGCCTCGGGCAGCAGCTGCGCGTCGGTCAGCGGCCGCCCGGTGGCCGGGTCGCGCATGCGCAGCAGGTGCGCGCCGATGGTGACGTCGCCGGGCGCCGGCGGCCCGCCCGCGCGCAGCTCCGCCAGCAGGCCCTCCACAATGACTTGGAAGCCGCGGAGCGCGCGCGCGCCGCGCCGCACCTCCTGCCGCAGGCGCGCGCGGAACGATTGCCGCGCCGCCGTCAGCGCGTGCGCCACAACTGCGGCCGGGTCGCCGGCGGGCAGGCCGCCGCCGCGACGGCCTTCGCCATGTCGCACTGTTTTTAATGGGACATGCGGGACGCTCGCCCGCGCTCCCAGGCAACTCGTCAGCTGCCAGCGCTGAACCAGACGTGAAAGCACTCTGGATAGCACACTGAGCCTGACGGACACAGCGGCACGCTCGTACGTGCGCGTGAGCAGCAGCCGGCAGCAGCCGGAGCAGCCGCCGCCATCAGAACGCTCCAGGAGCGCACCGGCAGGAACCAGAGGTAGGGCCGCAGCGGCGAGGACAGGTACTTCTGCGTCTCGACCATGCCGCGCTGGATGGCGCTGAGCGCGGACGCGGCGCCGTCGCCGCCCAGGACGCTGTGCGCGCGCGTGCGCTGTGTTGCGCGCGCTCCTCGCAAGCTGTCCGGCGCTCTGTCCGCTGCACCAAGCAATGCTGCCAGCCTGTAGTGAGAGCACGGGCGCGCGCTCCGGCCATGGGCCGCGTCGCATGACCAGCCCATGGTTTGAGTAGACTAGGGTGCACGTCGGAGGGTGCGGAGCGCTGGGCGGGCACCTGGTTGCGCCGAAGTCCTTGCCGAAGCCGACCATGCCGATGACATCCTGCGCGGCGCTGCAGCGTGAGCCGGGCGCGCATGCGGGCGAGCAGCAACGCCAGTAGCCTCACGAGGGTTTGAACGACCGGCGTGGTGCACGGACACCATGCTATTGATATGGCGCATGCAGCGCCAGACGCGCGACTCAAAGCGGCATCCCCGCTCTACACACACGACAGCTCTCGCGCGTGCACGTGTGCGGCATCGACGCCGTCTGATGCATGGTGTCAAACACCGAGCCAGGCCCTGTTCACGGGTGCACTGCACACCAACGGCCTGACGTCTGAGTCATGGAAGGTGTGCCAAGTCGACCTATTTGACATACAGTTCTTTTTAGCATGTCTTGCGCAGGGCCAGCACCAGGCTCTCGCGCTGCGCGGCCAGGTCCATGTCGACCACCGCCTCGGGGCCCAGGCGCTTGAGGGCCTGGATAAGGCGCTCGTTGACGCTGACGACATGCGAAAAACCGTTCCTGCATGCGGCGCCGGGCCGTTGGCGCTGTGTCAAGAGGGCCGGCGTGAAGCACTGCATGACCCATCTGCACGTGCTCTGCATGCAGGGCACTTGGCTCTGCGGGCAGCACCTGGCATGCCGCCCTCACCGGTACAGATACCCGTGAGACAACACAGCGCGCAGCGCCGCGCGTCACACACAACCAAGGCTGCTGCGAGAGGCAGGCGCGCCGGATGTTCTTCGTAGCAAACGCCGGAGCGACGCCCTTGCGCGCGTTCCGCCAGGCGGCCGTGTGCGTCGGGTGCGACAGCAGATTCCGCCGGCCGTGCGTGAGCTGCGCGGCGCGCCCAGCATGTTTCGGCGCCCCGTAATGCAATCATTCATTCCTGCCAGCCCGGAGCGGCCGCGGGCGCAGCGCGGCGCCCCGCGGCGCTGTCCGCACCAGGTCGATGCCGTTGTAGGCGTCCGCGGCCTTGTCCAGGTTGCTGCCGCGCGCGAGCACCTCGTGCACCAGCAGCGGGTCGGACACGACGACCACCTGCGGCCCCGCTTCGCCCCACTGCTCGAAAGCCCACACCGGCTCGCCTCTGTGCTCGACCGCGCGGCCAGCGCCGCACGGTGGGAGCTGCAAAGCAGAGCTGCAAAGCAGAGCCCAGAGAGTGGGAGTTTGGCAACTGCCAAGCAGGGCCAAGACAGTGGTAGTCTAGCGTGCCAGGCGGGCCCGCGCGCCTTGAGGTGGTAGAAGCGGATCGAGTAGATGCCGCCGTACTGCGCGGCGAACTTGGTGAGCGAGCGGTGAAAGGCCAGGTCGCCGGCCGCGCACACGCCGCGCCAGAAGCAGGTTGCGGGCGGGTGCGGCAGCCTGCTCAGGGCGACCATGTCAGCCAGCCAGCGCGCCAGGCGGGAGGCCAGCGCGCTGGCCACGACCGCCAGGCAGGCGGCCGCCAGCGGCAGCAGGAGGCCCTGCACCATAGCGTCCCTGCTCGCCTGCTTGCTGCTTGCTGCTCACTGTATGGCGCTGCGCTCAAAGCGGATGGTTACAAGCACAGCTTGGAGAGAGCTGAATTGTTCTGGTTGCCAGTTAACGAGCAGGGCTGCAGGTGCCTCGGAGCTGCTTGTGCTGTTTCGCAAAGGAGTTGATGACTCATACGAATCGACCAACTACTTCCAGCGGTGCTAGGGGGGGTTTAGAAACAGCTTGGCGGGTTAGGGCTGATTCAAAAAAAGGCGCAACTCGCGGGGCGCAGCAATAAAGACCATGCGAAGAAAGTCGTGCAAGAGCGCATACCTGTCACATTATAGTCAGCGAGCAGCTCTGTGTGCACATCACCGCAGGTCTGAGTCTGTCTGGTCTATGTAATATACTCTGGTCGCTTGCCTCATTTGACACAAGTTAATAGCAAGTCAGCATGGCCACAAAGCTGCCAGGAAAAGTGCCCGGCCGGGACCGCATGCCGGGCATCATTTCGGCCTCCCTGCTCGCGGCCGACGGCGCCGCGCTCGGCGAGGAGGCCGCCCTCGCGCTGGGGTCGGGCGCCGACTGGCTGCACTTTGACCTCATGGTGCTTGCACGCTTCCTGGTAGCATGCTGCGCAGAGCTATCTGTTTGGATAGGCGTCCGGAGGGGTGGCGCAGTAGGGCTGCACTCCTTGTGCCTGCGTTGCGTTGGCGTCCTGCGCTACAGCGCTGGGATGCACTGTCCGGCGGACAACTTGGTAAACGCTGCCGCTTCTTGGTGCACGACGCGACCGTGCTGGGCAGCCCTGCCAGACCCTGACACAGCGGCTGTGCTGCCTAGGACGGGCACTTTGTCAACAACTGGACGTTCGGTCCCTGCGTGGTGGGCGCTGTAAGGCGGGCTCTGACGCGAGCGAACAACGCCCGGCCAGTGTTCTGCGACTGCCACCTGTACGCCACCAACCCGCAGGACTGGGTGGAGGTGCTCTCCCGCCTGCGCGCGCTTTCAGTGCCCGCCGCATGCAGGCAGGAGTGCCATATCTGGCAAGACCGCCGTTCTCGTTGCATGCTCAATTACAAGGTATGCAGCACGCGTGCAAGCCTGCCCCGCTCTGGGAACCGATGGGCTGTCACGTGCCGGGGCAGGCGCTGCTGCGGCAGCGCCCACCCGGCTGTCACGGCCCAGCGTTAGTTTGGACGCTGGCTTGTATAATACTCTCGGCCGAGGCTGACCTAGTAGTGCCGTGAGCTGTGTTCTCTAACAGGCGCCGCGAGCTGTGTTCACCTGGCAGCGCCGCATGCAGTGCTCACTGACTGGCGCCGCGAGCTGTGTTCACTAGGCAGCGCCGCACGCAGTGCTCACCAACTGGCGCCACGTGCTGTGCAGGAGCTGCAGGAGGCGGGTGCGAGCCTCTTTAGCTTCCAACTGGAGGCGCTGTGGGGTGGCCGGGGCTGCGCGGAGGGCGGCTGGCCGCGCGAGCAGCGCGTGGTCGAGCTCGCGGCGCGCGTGCGGCGGGCGGGCATGGCGGCCGGCCTCGCGCTCGTGCCAGGCACGCCGGCCGAGGCCGCCGCGCCGTACGTGGCCGCCGGCGACGTCGACGTGGCGCGCCCCCGCGCTCGTGCCGTCTGAAGCGCAGCGCAGCCGAGGAGTGGGCGCCGCCACACAACTTTACCAGTGTCAAGCACGCACAAGGGTTTGGCGGGCAGCACCTGGTGCCCTGGACGTGCTGCAGGGGCACCGGTCGACTTCCTGGCTGTGGGGCTAGGGACTCAAACCTATCCTACCCTACCCTACCCTACCCTACCCTACCATATGGCTGTGCGGTGCCCGAGGCCGCGCCGGCGCGCAGGTGCTGCTGCTGAGCGTGGAGCCCGGCTTTGGCGGCCAGAAGTTCCAGGCCGGCGCGCTCGGCAAGGCCGCGTACCTGCGCGCGCGCTTCCCGGCCCTGCACATCCAGATGGACGGCGGCATCGGGTCCGGCGGCGTCGCGGAGCAGGCGGCCGAGCATGGCGTGAACATCATAGTGTCAGGCGCGCGCGACCTCAGTGACCTTGCAGAGAGAGCGGGACGCACACCGCGAGGAAAGTCCTGTGCCTGCCCTGCTGGCCTGCAATGCACGAGGCTGATTGCCGATGGAGCACCAGTGACAGGCGCGCCATTTCAGTCACCCGCGCCCTGTGTGCCCTGTGCTGCCAGGGAGCGGCATTTTTGGCGGCCCGCGCGGCGGCCCGCACGGCGGCCCGCACAAGTGCGACAGGCCAAGCGCGATGGAGCATCGCATCGCCATGTTGCGTGAGCCGCTGGAGCGTGACGCATCCGCGAAGGTGATGGCGCTGCGTGATGAGGGCCGGAGGAGAGGTTGGTGACACACTGGGCATGCGGAATGTCCTGCGCGTGTGTGCTGGCACTGCTGCCGCAGCAAGCCTGTTGGGCCATGTCATGTGGTGGATTCAGCATCTCTCAGCAATTTTCATTAAGAATTCAGAGTGAAAGCCACTTACCACAACGTCGTGGCAGTTGGGTTGGCCTTTTGGGCCGGCCCGGGGCCGGGCCGGCCGCAGGATGCCTGCAGCATGGCGCCGCTACTCGCAGCGCGCCGCGCCGCCCCCGCGTTAGCTGCTCGAAAAGAGCGAGTCGTCGGCCGCGCCGCCGCGCCGCGCGCGCTCCGACATGACCCGCGCCGCAAAGTCCACGCCGCAGTGCGCGCCCAGCGCGCAGACGCCGCGCGGCGCGTGCGCCTCGACGCCCGAGCCCGCCATGGGCTGTGCGGCGTACGCCCCGCCCTCGCCGCTCAGCAGCTGCGCCACGCGCCGGCGCGACGCTGCCTCCGCCTCGGCATCCTGCAAGGGGGTTGCAGTGGGTCTCGCACACCCGATGCAGAGCATATCATTGCAGAGCATACCTCGCCAAGCGGTGCAGGTGCACCAAGCTCGCACCCTGCTTGCCAAGCTGCAGCCGCCATGCACGTTCACGGCCGCGTGGGCCACCCACATGCTGGTGCGGTAGGCGCGCCGCTGCTTCCAAGACAGCAGAGCATGCACTGCATGACAGGCGGTTGAACAGCTGCGGTGCCCAGAGCTGGGCGCAGGCGCGCACCCGCGGCACCTCGGCCTGGAACGTGCGCCGCCCCGCGCGGCTCCACTGGTGGAACACCACCGCCGCCGGCGGCGCGAACACGTCCCAGCCGGCCGCCCACAGCCGCGCCAGCTGGAGCGCCTCCTCGCCGAAGAACAGGAAGCGCAGCGGCTCGTATGGCACCTGCACTAGGGTAAGGTCAGGGTTTCATTACCCTATGGCCACACCGGGGGACGACTCCCTGTGCGTCGGGGACATGGCGATTTCCTCACAGCTACATTGTTACAGCCATATGCTCATCCCTTTGCCTAGCGCTTAACAGGGATCCGAACAGGGCGTGGGAGCGCGCCTGCAGGAACAGCTCGGCGCGCGAGAAGCTCAGCCCGGCCGCCCAGAAAAGGCTGGGCAGCGGCGCAGCCGAGCGCGCCGCCAGCCGGCGGCCGCGCAGGCGCAGCATGCCGTCCGCGCCGAAGGAGCTCGCGCACAGCAGCGTCGGGCGGTCGTCCGCAGGAGCGCGGCCGGCCGCGCCCGCGCCCTGCAGCGGCATGCCGTTTTGCACAGCCCCATTCCGAAAAGCAGTGAAGCGGCGTCACGGCAGCCATCAGTTTGTTAAGAACGTATACAGGCACCCCAGCACGCGCGGCATGCGGGCGAAGCACGCCGTGGCATGCCCCGGTCACAGCTCACGCTCGTCCGGGCCGTCTTCGCCGCGCTGCCGTCACCCACACAGTCCAGCCGCATGCGGCGGCGCCCTACCCTGCCCTCTCCCCAGGGCTGCGCCCTACCCAGCCCTGACCCCGGGGCCGCGCGCGCCTCGTAGTCGGGCGGGTACGCGGACAGCACCGCGCGGCCGTGCGCGGAGGCCGCCTCGGCAGCCGCCAGCCAACCCTCCAGGGCTTCGTCCCAGCCGTCCGCGAAGCGCGAGTGCGCGTCGACCTGCCGCGGCGCATTCGCTCAGCGCAGCCCCTGGCGCGGCTGCCGGGCGGCGCAAGCGAGCGGGGACTTCAGTTGGCGCCTGGCGGCCGCCGGCTGGCCCTCGAGCGCGGCGCCCCCGCGAGCGCTGGAGCATGAGCGCACGTCAGCTGGCCAGTCGCACGTGAAGCGGCGCGCGCGCCACCGCGTGGCGCCGGACACGCCGGCGCACAGAAGCAGGCAACGACGCGCCGTTGAGCACGGCGGCGCCGGGCGGCGGGCCCCGCGCGCGGCGCGCCTGCAGGTAGAAGCCCTCGCCGGCCCACAGGGTCTGCGCGAGCGCGCGCGCCAGGCACGGGCCCGCCGCCTGCCGCCAGTCCATGCGCAGCTCGCGCACCTGGCGCGCCGCGCCCGCAGGGTGCCCGTCAGCCCAGGGCACTGATTAAGGGTCTGATTGGGAAGTGTCGAGACCCTAGGTCACCCGACAGCAGGCGGCAGAGCATCCGCCACAAAGGCAGCCCTGTGGCAGGGGCGTCTCTGGCTGGGGCGCCTGTTGCCAAGAGGCCGCTGCCGGCCACAAGCAGAGCATGCGCATTCCGTGCAGGCCCGAGCCGAGCGCAGACAAGCGGGGCGGCCGCGGGCGGGGGCCGCGCCTGCGGCGCCCACCGCGCGCGCTCGGCGGCGGAGCCCGCAACGCGCACAAAGGCAGCGTCCTCCTCCTCGTCCACCTGCCGCCCGCGTGAGCGCTCTTCGGCGTGTCCGCGGCCGCACGCTCCCTCTGGTGCACACAGGGCTCTCAGGCACCTGTAAAGCAGGCGCCGCCTCCTGCCGAGCTGGGAGGCAATGGCCCATTCGTGCCGCCATCCCCGCGCGCCGGCTACACGCAGAATGCGAATTCTGGGAGGGCACCCAACTGAAAAGCACGTGCCGAGCCCAGGGATGCCCAGCCTCCGGCAGCAAGGCCCGCGCAGCACCGCGCGGCCCGCCCGCATGGGCGCGCGCGCGCGCCTGCCAGACAATGCTGACGCGCATGCGCTCGGGGCAGGCGCGCGCGCGCGCCTGCCAGACGATGCCGATGCGTACGCGCCCGGGCCGCGCGGCGCGGCGCAGCAGGTCCGCCACCGTCCACTGCGCCTCCTCATCGCGGTAGGCGGCCACCGACACGAACACGCGGTCCGGGTGCGTCACGCGCGCGTCCCGCCCCGCGCGCCAGTCCCCGGCGCCTCCGCTGGATACGCAGCTCGCGGGCGCTTCCCCGCCCGCGCGTCCGTCCCGCGCTTCCCCGCACGCGCTCGCCGCCGCACCGGCGCGCTCCGCGCCTGAGCCCGGCCCTGCCCCGGGGCGGCTCTGGCGGCGCTCCGCGGCGGGCGCGGCGGCCTCAGGCGGGCCGCACGCGTGCGGCGGCGCCGCCTGCGCAGGCGAATGCGCTTGCGGCGCAGCCGTACATGGACCCGGGTCGGCCGCAGCCGCCGGCTCAGGCGGCTGCTCCATGCCGGCCTCCACCGTAGTTGCTGCCTCGTGCGGCGCCCAGGGCGGGGTGTGCGCCGGCACTGCCGCCGCTGCCGCCGCGGCGGGCGTGGGCGGCCGCGCGCGCGACCCCGGGGCCGCTGCCTCGCCGGGCTGCTGCGCCGCATGGGGTGCGCCCTGCGGCGGCGGACGTGCGCGGTAGAACCACGCGGTCAGCGCATACCTGCGAGCAGGGCCGGTGCCGCGATTCATTATTATGGCGTCGGGCGCCGGGCGCTGGCGGGCGCGTCGCGCGGGCGGCGCGGCGCGGCTCACTGCGGCCAGCGCGTCCGGCTCGCGGATGCAGAGCGGCGCGGCGCGCGTGCGAGCGCCCCGCTGCCAGCGGTGCTCGGGCGCGCCCGCCGTGCATGGCAGCAGAGCGGCGCGGGCTGGGGCTCGCGCGTGCCTCAACGCATGCCGCAGGCACGCAGCACTGTTGGCTGGCCAGAATTGACGCCGGGGCGGGTGTGGTGAGGGTACTGCAGGGGCAGTACCTCTGGTAGGGTAGGGTAGGGGCGGCACCTGCACGCATGTGCCGGCAGCACCTCGTGCTCAACGCGGCTGTCGAAGGCGACCAGGCGGCCGCCGACGGGCGGCACCATAGTCGCGGCCTCGCCGCCGACGGGGGCCCCCACGGTCGCGACCTCCCCGCCCGTGCAGCCGGCCCTGCTCGCCCTGGCCGTCATCAGCGCTTGACTTGGCTGCCGCCACGCAAAAACATGTGTCAGGCGTGCTCACTGGTTATGCACTGGGCAGCAGTAGCAGACAGCAGGTCTGTCGGCGACCCCTCCCATCACACCATGGAGAGCCTGCACAGCATCACACGACACGACATGAGAAGCCGCGGCGGATCCGCGCACAGCGCGCGGTAAGCGCCCAATCAGCCAGCGTCCGCGAGCACAACGGCTCAACAAAGCTCATGGCGGCGGGTAGGGTAGGCAAGGTCCTCCTGCCCCTTTGAAAGCGGCTGGGGCGGCACGCACGCGCCCAGGTTGTGGTTGAACAGGCGCAGCTCGCCGCCGTCGCGCGCCGCATCCCAGCGCCCCGGGTTCAGGTACAGCACCGCGGTGACGGCGCGGTGCGGCGCGGAGCTCGACGCGTCGGCGTGCCGCTCTGCACGGGGCAGCGCGGGGTCAGCGCCAGCTGCCGGAGCTTGGGCTGCGCCGGCATGCCGCACACACGAGGAGGTGGTCCTGTGGGGCAGCAGCTGTGCGCGCACCTGCCGGCATGGTTATGAAACCAGAGGTCAGATCAGTCCTGCGGACTGCGCCGTACCGTGCAGACCTTGCCGGGCTGGTGTCACCATGCCCGCGACACGGATCCGTCCTCCACGAAGGGTTCTATGGGCGACGGGCACCAGCCACTAGCACGGCGTTGTACAAATGCGGGCCCCAACTGAGCTGCACCCTAGAGTGATGCAGACCTGAGCAGCGGGTGCATGGTGGAGCGCCCCTCACCCCCTGCGCACATGCGCCGGCACTCGAATCCGAGGTGCTGGAATCGCATGTGAGCACCGTATTGCGCGCCGCCGCCAGGGTAGCAGGCCAGCTGGAATGACACGGGACCGCCCACATCGCGGCCGCCCTCCAGCAGGCCTGCATGCAACTGGCTCGTCACGCCACCACGCCCAGCGTGCCGGAAGCCACCGGGGAAACAAGATAATGACCGTGCAGCGCCGACACTGCACCGGCAGAGCTCGCGCCAGGGCTGCAGGGCACAGCTTATCGGGCAGGGGCCGCACGGCGCTGGAGCCGCAGCAGGGCCCGCATGGCGTGCGCCAGTGCCGGCCGCCCGGCGGCCTCCTGCTCCGCGAGGCGCAGGAAGCACGCGCGGTCGGACCGCGCGGCGGCCTCGACGGGCGCGCCGCCGCCGACGCGCGCCGGCCGGCCGCCATCCGCGAGCGCGGCCTTCGCTTCGTCCCGCGCGGCCTGGCACGCAAGTTATTAGCCTTTGCGCAGCAGCGGCGTGTTGGTCAGTAGTGGACGAGCAGCGTGTCAACAGGTATGGTGTGTCATACTTTGTGTCACAACACCGCTGGCGCGGCTGCCGGCGCCGTCGGCGGGCGCCGTTCGTGCAGTCAGGCGCGGAGAGACACGAGGAGAGAGCGCGGCTGATAGCAGGGTCAGACAGCAAGCTGAGACGCCACACTCGGCAGCAGTCAGGCAAGGCGGTGGGGGGAGGCTGCGGGCGGTGGCCCGCAGACCTGTACCGCGGCGGGCGTCAGAAAGCCGTCCAGGACAGCGACGCCCGCATCCAGCCGCAGCGGCCCCTCTGCTGAGCGACTCCAGTCGCCTGTGAGTTCATCACGGCGTGCACCGCGCAGCGCAGCAGGCGCACCTGCAGGCCCCACAGCCTGCTCTGGGCCCTCTGCTGAGCAGGTACAGATTACAGAGCCTTCAGAGTGTATGCCTGTGTGCCACGACCCCATGCGGCGTGCCTGCATCGGGCGGGCGTTGCGCCTCGGGCGCTGCCGCCTCGCTTCTGTCTGACACGACCCCGAGCAGAGCGCCAATCCTGTGCTGCAGGGAAGGCGGCAGGCGTCCCACAGCTGCCAGGCAAGCGTCGGCCATGCAGCCGCGCGCCGCAGTGCCACACAACCTGGCAACCCGCGCGCAGAGCACAGAGGCGGTGTTTGTGAATCTGGGCCTGCTCCGGACTCTCCGTCCACGTAGACAGATGGTTCAGAGAGCAGATGCAGGCTCTTGGCAAGGTTGCCGACCCTAATGTAACTGTGCGCTGAACACCAGGCGTGTGGTTACAGGTAGGGTGCAACTTGCGAAGCTCTTGCGCCGATACGGCGATCGCTGTGGCTTTTCAAATAAGTCGCAGCGCCATGGCAGCGCAATCGCGGCGGCGGCGCGCGTCCCCGCCGCGGCCCACGCTCCTCGTCGGCGACCTTGCGGCGTGCGCCGCCGAGCACGCGCGGCTGCAGGCAGAGGCCGCAGACCTCGAAGCGCGGGATGCAGGTGACCGTACGCAATTTGCTGCGCGTGTCAACCTGCGAACTGAGTGTGTAAAGACATCCGTTTTACACCAACTAGTGCTTAAACGTGCTTAAAGAAATTGAAGGTGCCTGACTTAAGTAATAACAGCCACCCGGCAGCCCTGTGCTGAAACATTCTGCACCAGCCACGTGCTGCCAGCGCGTCAGGGCATTGCCGCCCGCCTGAGCACGCGTGTCAGGAGCGGGCGCGTGCCGGGCGCGCAGCGGCGGGCGAGTGGGCGGCGCTGGTGCCGCGCCTGCGCGCGTTGCGGGAGTCGCTGACGTCCCACCGCGCGGCGGCCCGCTACGTGCGCGCGTTCGAGCTGTCAGCGGACGCGTCGCTGCGCGCGGGCGACCACGGCGAGTGGCTCAAGGCGGCCTCCGCGCTGCTCGGCATCTACCCCGGCCTGGCGCCCGCCGCCGAGGCGCGCGGCGCCCGCGCTGCCCATTGCCCCACCCGGCGAGCCTGCCTCCCGTCGCCGCAGCCCCGGTCTGGCTGCTGCGCAGCAGCCTGCCGCTGCGGGTCCCCACAGGATGCGCTGGTGCCAGCCGCCCCCTCACCCGCCTGACCAGACCACTGCCTGGGCGTTTCGACCTGGCAGCGCCGCCCCATGCATTGCAAGCATGTCCGCCTGGGCTTTGGCTCAGACAGTGACCGGCTCGTCGGGGTGCCTTGCCAGCTTTGACTGATCGCCCGCTGGCGCTTCAGTGGGGATGTAGCCAGCGGCGTGCCTACAGCCTCAAAACCACGGGCGCGCGCTTGCGCTCATACACAGCCGCGGCATTGTGAAGGACGCTGTGCGTGCTCGGCGTGATCCGGTGGCGCGGGCGGCCGCGCGCAGGGCGATGGGGCAGCAATGCATTTCGGCGGCGCGGTCGCGCGCTGGCCGGGCTTCGCGGGCGCGCTGGTGCTGTACTTTGCCTGCGTGCCGCCTGTGCGCCAGGTGCCCCCCCCGCTTGAGCGAGCTGCTCCTGCTCCTGCTGGAGCTTCCTGTAGTCTGCATGCTGCCTGGCGCCCGCTGCAGCGGGCCGCGCTTGGCGCGTCCGCTCCCCCGCTGGACCTGCAGGCGGCGTGCTGGCAGGCCAAGCATCTATGGGCGGCGCGCTGGCAGGCGGCCCTCTCGCCAGCCTGCTGTGCAGCCTGTGCAAATGGCCTGGTGCGCGGCGTCGCTGCCCAGGTTTCAGAGCCGCTGCCGCAGAGCACGGCAGGAGCGCCGGCGTACCTGTGCATGGGCCGGCCGGCTCCCCAGCCCGATGCGCGCGCGCGCGCCGGCAGAGCCTGGACGTGGCAAGCGTGCTGCGCGGCCTGCCGCGCGCGCTGGCGGCCACGCCGCCGGTCGCGTTCGCGCTGCGCGCCTGGGCCGCGCTGCGCGCGGGCGACTGGCCGGCCGTGCTGCGCCTGCACGCGGCCGGCGACTGCGCGCAGCGCGCGCTGCTGGCGCCGCGCCTGCGGCAGGCGCGGCCCGGCCTCCCGACTCTCCACGCTACCCTGGGCGCCTTGCGTGTTCTGAGCATCCGAGTAGGCGAGACATGCGGCGCGCGCTGCTGAGCCTGCACCTGACACCTGTGGACACGCGCGCAGGCCTCTCACCGCCCGAGAAGAGATGCCTCACTGTACATTCTTCTGCGCCGCCGCGCAGGCGCGCGTTTACGCGATGTGCGTGCTCGCCGCGGCCTTCCGCCCGGGCCTCGCGGCCAGCGCCGCCGCCGGCCTGCTGGGCCTGCGCTGCGAGGCGTGCGCGGCTGTCCAGCGGCCGCAGGCTGGTGGAGGAGGGCTCACAGGGCCGAACAGAGAAGCGGCAGGAGATGCAGCGGGGGCCGCCCGTGCGCGCCGCGCTGGGTGCGACCGAGAGGGGGCGGGGCTGTCGGGCGTGACAGGCTCGGGCGACGCCAGGCGTGACGGTGCGGCGACGGCAGCAGCTGCGGGCGCGGGGCGGCCCGCGCCGCCGCCGGGCCTGAGCGCCCCGGGCGCTGCAGCAGAGCGCTCGGAGCGGCGCGGCTGCATGCCCCAGGGTCCGCAGCCTGCGGCGCCGCCAGCGCCAGCGAGCACAGGCGGCGGCGGCCGCCGCAGCGCAGGGCCGATTATAGGGTCTGGGGAAGCTTCTGGCGGGCAGCACGATTGCTTGTGCGACGGCGGCTGCAGCCACGAGCGCGAGCTGCTCGCGCTGCTGGATGCGGGGGCCGAGCGCGGCAGCCGGGGCGCGGCGCGCGCGCTCGCGGCCGTCAAGGCGGCGGCCTGGGACGACCGCAGGGGCGGGCCGCAGACGCTCATGTTTGCTGGTGCATGAGTTGTCGTGGGGCGCGATCGATGCGACGCATGCGTCTGCGTGAAACGACCGGCCGGGCATGCTGCTTGCGCCTGCGAGTTATTGGCGCACATGGCAAATGCTCTTTGGCTGCTAAGCGACTGTGCACTAGCTGGACACCAGATTCAGCTATGGTTGCCACACTGTCTGTGTCAATATCCTCCAATGTAATTGTATAGTCAATCAGTGTATACTATTCAGTGTTCATTTTCTGGCTGTGAATGGCGAGGCGGCTGACGCGCCTGCATGAGACTGGTCACACTGCGTGCGTGAGCGTGCCCTTTCCACCTCTGGTTCTTGTGATTAAATGCTGATGCAACAATTTAGGTGCATGGCCGGCACACCAGGAGAGGTCCCCACGCCTGCATAACTTGGGCAGACGGCATGCAACCGCAGGCAGCATGTTGTTCACATCACTTCCAATTGCACTACCGTCACAAGCGCTGCTTATTAGCTAACGCTGCATGCATTCTGGCGGCTCTGACCTCGCGCCTCGACCTGTCAGCCATGCGGCTGACCGGTCAAGTGGGGCCAAAATAATTTCATGACAGGCACCGCTGCACCTGTGCTATCCACACCAGGCGCGACTCATCTGTTCCTGTAATCGGGATGCTCGCATGCATACGCGAACGGTTTCTAATGCAGCCTACGCCTGCAAATACGAGGTTTGCAACCCAAATGCACGAACCCATACAGCCATCTTGCCTCCGGCGCAATGCATCCTGTGCTAGCGCCGGCAGCTTTCATTCATCCTTCAAACGCCCCATCCTCCCCGATCACGCCATTCAAGGTCGGCGCGGGCGCGGGGCGCATGTGCAGCACAGTCGCATCATCGCAAAAAAATAAATAAACATCCTGCCTGCAGACCTCGAGGCATCACCCAGCTGCCGGCTCGGCGCCGTGCGCGCCGCCAGCCAGCGCCAGCAGCTCTGTGTAGTTCCTCACGCAGCGCACCGCGCCCGCCTTGGTCAGGCGCTCGGCGGTCTGGCTGGTCAGCATGCCCACCACTGGCACGCCCGCGGCCGCGCCCGCCGCCGCGCCTGCCCCGCGCGGCGGCGCCGTCACCGCTTGGGAACAGGAGCCAATTGTGGTCAGGGACAGAGCACGCTGACAGAATGGCCCCACACCGTGCGAAGCGCCGCATGGCACCCAACAAACAAGGTCGGTCATGATAGCAACGGCTCTCACACAGACACTCTTGGGCAGCGATGCCCCGCATCTCAAATGAGTGTTATGCATATGTTACTGGGCAGCAATGCCCCGCTTGCTCAATCTAGGGTCCGTGCATTTGAGGGGCCGAGCACGCCGCCCGCCGCAGGCATGCGCGGCGACTGAACCACGCCCCGCACCTGCCGGGGAGTCCTCGACGACGATGGCCTCGTGCGGCTGCAGGCCCAGCGCGTCCAGGGCCCTCTGGTAGGGGTCAGGGTAGGGCTTGGGCCGCGGGCAGTCCTCGCCCAGCACGATCACGTCGAACGCGTCCCTGCGGCGCGCCGCCCGGGGCCTCAGGGCCGGGCTGCCTCGAGCAGAGCGGTGCAGGCGCAGGCAGGCGTGACACGCACGCAGGCAGGCTCGGGATCACAAGGATCGCTGCGCGGCACGGACAGGCTCGGTGGGCAGCAGCCTGTGCTCACACAGCACAAGACATGATGCTCTTGTGTGCAACGCCCGCGTCTTTCCAGCATCCATACGTCCAGGCGGGAATTTTTCATATAAAGTTTAAAAAGCCCGGCGGCTGCAGGAAATATAATCAAAAACAAAAATTTGAAATTGGAAAAAAAAAAAACACTGAAAATCGGGCGCTCCGGGGGCGCGCACGCCAGGCCGAGCGCGCGCAGCATGGCGATCGAGTTGGCGCGCGGCGCGTTGGTCACGGCCGCCTTGCGCAGCCCCCGCCTCTCGATCCACGCCAGGAACGCACCCAGGCCCTCCACCGGCTCCAGCACCGACTCTGGCCGCGCGCACGATCCGACATCAGTGCACACACGCTGCCCGGTCGCGCAGCAACTGCCCAGCCTGTCAAGGCTTGGTCATACAGAGCTTGCCCCAAGCCACGGCTCCAGCACGGAGTCTGGCCGCGCGCACGGCGGGCACTGCGTCGGAGGGCGGCCGCCTCTGTGGCACGCTGGCCTGCATCGATCGACCAGAGACGCATGCACACCTGCAAAGCGACCCTCGCCGCGCACCCATGGCGGAGGTGGCTACCTTCTACGGAGAACCACACCTTGCTGGGACGCAGGACATGCAACAGGCGCCCTCGCAGCGCCTGGGGGCGTTTGCAGGCAGCAGCGCGGCAGCAGGGCAGAGCAGGGCCTGTTGCATGCCCAGCAAGCCCCTCGCGCCATGCAAGGTGGGCAGTCGCAGGGTTAGTGTAGATTAGGGCAGGATAGGGTTACACACCGGCCATGCTGCGGAAGTTGGCCTCCTTCTCGTCGCAGAAGGCGTCGCAGTCCTCCTGCGTCCCCCCTCCGCCGTGCTCACATGCTCTGATGAACCACCATTCCTCATCCACCGTGCTCACATGCTCTGGTTTCTTATCCAAAATGTGGAGCGCCCTGGCAGCAAGTGAAGTCCTGAAGAGCGGCGACGACACTCAACTGCGCAGCGCGGCACCGCACGACCTCGCAGGAGGAGGCAAGCAGCAGCCGCGAGGCTGCGCAGAGTGCGGCCGTGCGCTGCCGACTTCGTACCTCGCACTCACGCGAAGCGCTGAGCAGAGCAGCTGCCCGATCGCCGACGTGGCGGGCGGCCGCACCTGGGACCAGGTCGGCCACAGCTGCCGCCCCAGCACGGAGTTGTGGCCGCCGCTGATGTGCTCGTCGAAGTACTCGCGCGTGATGGGCTCCCCATTCCGAAAGCCCTGCGCGCGCGCGAGTCAGGGCCGCCAGCGCAGGCGCCACGAGCGCCGCACAGTGGCCGGGCGCGCACGCGCCTTGTACCCCTTCTCCAGCAGGATCTCGCGGAACGCCCGGTAGTGCAGCGGGTCGCTGTCGCACAGCGTGCCGTCGATGTCGAACAGCACGCCCTTGATGCTGCCCAGGGGCGGCAGCGCGGTCGGCCGCGCGGGCGCGCTTATCGCTGCCATGCGCTGCGTCCCTGCGGCGCGCAGCTCACTGCTGGACTCCTGCTCGAGCGCAGCCTGCGCCTTGCTGCGCCGCTGCGCTGGCACGCCAGCGCAGCGTGCTGCGAAAGTGCAACCTTTACTTTCATATCCTGCAGTGCCGCAGCCAGGCAAGTGGTAGTGGCTTCAGGGAGCTGCTGCACACCACAAACAAACAACCAACGCACACAGCGTCCTTTGGCGCCCGCCTCCTGCTCTTCGCCTCAGCCACTGGAGTGCACAGAGCAACACTGCCTTGGCGACTTACACTGCAGAGCACACGTGTCGCTCGCCTACCTCCAATACATAGGCCTCTGCAAGTGCACAAGCCAGGACAGGATAGGCGCACCTTGTCCCATTTGTGCACTGGCAGAGAAGCGAGACACGCAACACAGAACTGCAGCAGTGACAGGGGTGCACTGAAGGTAAGAAATCGGCATAACAACAAGGTACGGAGTCTCTGCTTGCATGCACGCAAGCGCTGCTGCACGAGAGCGGTCCTGAGCCGGTCCTGTCCTTCCCTTTGGAACAAGCAGAACACAGCGCTGCAGCAGGAAAGGTGGGGCAGCACGAGGCAGGGATTGCACGCAGTTGCTGCGCACCTGCACTATAGCAAGGGCCCGCGGCACGCCTTGGTACGCCTGCCCGCCCGTGCAGGCCCGCGGCCAGCATGGACCAATGCAGCGCACGTGATGGAAGAGAGGGGCGCAGTAGGCCAGTGTGCACCAACTTTTTACCACAGGCTGTGCCATCATCAGCCAAGGATTAAAGTAAACTAAATTAGAATAGGGTTGGACGTGGCCAGGTGACACGGAAGGAAAACTCGCTGCTTCGTCGACGAAACAATACACTGTCAGATCTGCCTGCCGTTGCTGCCTGGTGCATCACCTAGCCTGCTGATGAGTTACCGTGTGACGCAGCCCTGCACTTGCTCCTTCTCGTCGAGCCGGTCTGTGCGCGCACCCATGCCCCAGCGGCCCGCCGCACGCTCCAGTGTGAAGAGGGCAGCCTCCTTGGTGGCAGAGAAGCAGCTGCTGTCGCTCGTGAGCGGCCAGCCCGGAGGCCCGCTGACTGACGCCGAGTTTCTAGAGGAGCTGCGTACAGAGGCGCAGCGGCACGGCATTGCCCCGCCTGCACTGGTGGCGGACGACTGCGAGGATGCGGTGGTGGTGGGGGGCGAGGCACAGCAGCAGACGTGTGGCGCGATCGTGCGCGGCGCAGCCCTGCGGCGTCCCCAGCGGCAGCAGCGGCGTTTGCGGCGCAGGGTGCCGCGCACGCGGGCTGCGCGCGCCCTGCCTGCGGCCGGGGAAGTCGTGGATGACGGCGACCTCACCAGGAAACACGCATTTTTGACGCGCGATGAGGAGCTGGAGCTCTGCGCAGCTGTGAAGGTGTGCATGGCGAGCGTGTGCTCTGTGCCTGGCCAGCTGCTCTGCTGTCACCGTCAGCCTGGCGCATGCTTATTCACACCCGGGGTTTGAGCGAGCCTGCTTCAGCATGTGCCCTGATGCATTGCTGATCAGCGTGTCGTATGTGCGTGGTTGCTCTTGCTGTGGTGGTGTTAGGCGGACGTCAGTAAGTGAGGTGGTGCGTTGCGCAGCGTGGCGCAGATCTGGAGCAGCTGAGCGGCGACGTGGCAGCCTTAGACGGGCCGGACGTGAAGGCAGCGCAGCTTGCCAGGCAGGGTGCTCAGCGCTGGGCAGCTGCTGCCGGCGAGGCCTCAGTGGAGACGCTGCAGGCCGCGCTTGTGGCTGCGGAGCGCGCAAAGGCAGAACTTGTGACTGCGCACATGGGCTACCTGCGGAAGCTCGCGATGCAGTTCTCCCGCCAGGTGTGCTGCTGGTGGTGGCGGAGCAGCAGCCCGATAGCCTGCCTGAGGTGCAACAACGAGGCGTTATGAGCTGTGTGCAACTGCTATGTTGTCGCAGGTGGTACGTTGTCGCCGGTGAAGCTTGCTTGTGTGACTCATGTGGTTGCTGTGTGCTGTGCTTTGCTGGTGCTTTGCTGGTGCTTGGCCCTGCTTCGCCCCTCACACAGCTCTGTGCCCTCGTACAGGGCGTGGATGATGAGGACCTGGTCTGCGTCGCGATCGACGCGCTGGTGCAAGCGGCCGGCACGTTTAGCGCAGAGCGCGGCACGCGGCTGCTGACGTACGCTTGGTTCTACATTATGCGCGACCTCACAGACGCCCTGCGCTTGCAGGTGAGTGAGTGACTGGGTTGGCTGTGTGGCGGCGTCTGGGCTCATGTAAGAGTGTGACACAGCTGTCAAGGGTCGTGAGCGTGGCAACTGGGGACCGAGTATACCTGACAGACTGAAAACGTGTGTGTGCACATTACCTGCTTTGCTGAAGCATGGCTTGGCAATCATATCTTGAAATGGTGTGAGATGAAGGGCGAGCGTGGATGTGCTTTGTGCCTGAGGTCGCACTAGCGGTGTCGGAGGGATCGGGTTTGTGTTAAGGCATACGGAGGGGCCTGTGTTCACGGAGGTGTCTGTCTGCGGCGCAGGGCAGCGCTGTGGTGGTGCCGCAGCGCGCGATGAACAGGCTACGGATGCTGCGCAAGGCGGAGGGCGCGCTTGCGCAGCGCCTGGGCCGCAAGCCGACCGCGGCCGAGCTGGCTGAGAAGGTGTGCTACCGAGGTGTCGGGTTGGTGCTTCAAGTGGCATGTCGGGGGTGCAGCTGTGGGTGCATATGGGTGCTGTGTCTGTGGTTGAAACACTGGAAAACTGGAAGTCAGGCTGCTTACCTGGCACAGCAGTCACTGAGGGCTGTGCCGGCACTGTGTGTTGCTGTGGATTATAAAGCATTGCATGCGTGTTGCTGCTGGCAAAGGCTGAATGGTACTTTTCATCGGTGCTTTTCATCACGTGTGCTTGTGGAGCGCTTGCATGCGCTGAATGCAGTGCATGTGCTGTTGTTGGTTGGTTGGTTTGCAATGGTTGTTGCGGCCGTGGCGCTGATTCGGGCTGTCCCGGGGGCAGGTCGGCTGCAGCGAGGCCGCGTGGCACAAGCTGCAGGCTGCCGCCCGCGCGGCGTCCTGCAGGCGCTGGGAGACGCTGAGCTACGGCGGCCAAGGCGGCGAGCGCGGGGACGGCAATGATACCATCTCCGCTGGCGACCTGGCGGGCGCCATGCACGAGGAGGACGAGGCGCCGCAGCTGCGCGAGGACAAGCGCAAGTGCGCCGCCCCTGCCGCTGCCCAGGCTTAACCGCTGTAGCAGTGGTTTGGCACAGTTATAGCTTAGTGCAGTGCATTGATGTGCTTGCTGTTACGTGTTAAAGCGTGACTGAGATGCTTGCTTACAAAGTTATATATGTCTTGCATCACTTTCTCTGTCGTGAAACACTTGAGAGGGCTTTACAAAACAGAACAAGGGAGAGGGCTAGCGCCTGCCAGGAACACATCTTTGGTTGGAGCTGCTGAGTGTGGTGTCAATCAGAGGGGATTGAGTGAGAATGTTGGCATGCTCCACGCGGCTCAAAAGTGACAGAGTCGGCTCAGTTCTGACGGCGCGGCGGCCGCCCGCAGGTGCCTGGAGGAGCTGCTGGAGGTGGCGCTGGAGCTGCTACCGCACGGCGCGCAGCGCCAGGCGTTGCGGCTGCGCTACGGCCTCGCGGACGGCCGGCCGCGCACGCTGCGTGAGGTGGGCGCCGGCATGCGGCCGCCGCGCAGCGTGGAGACCGCGCGGCAGCTGGTCGCTGACGGGCAGGCTGGGCTCGGCCGCGTGCTTGGCCGCCTGCGCCTGACTGGCGCCATGGAGCAGCACGCGGCCAGCGTGCCGTAGGCCGCGCCGCAGCGCCGTGCAGCCGGTGATCAGGCTAGCGTGCTCTGAATCGGGCCGTGCTGCAAGCGTTGATCATGCCATGGCCCGTGTGCCGTATGTTTGTTGACAGCGCTAGCGAGTGTGCGCGCAAGGCCGCCTATGCCCGGCGCAGGCTCCAGACCTATGCAGGGCAGCTCCAGCAGTGCTCCGGATGTAGTGTTGAAAGGCTGGGCCTGCGCATGCCCAGCGCCGCACCAACTGTTCTGTGTGTTGCTTTGTGCTGCGGCGCGGGCGTCGCCCTCGTGTGTATGCGGCAGGAAGAGGCGCGTAAGTAGGGCAGAGTCTGCACCGTATGGCCTCTAGTCCAGCATGCGCAAGAAAGTAGTGGTGCGCATGGGAACGTTGTCGCAGGAATGCACACAGACCGAACTGCGAGGTATCTGCGAGGCCCAAGATTGATCAATGTGTGTGAGAGTGTTGTGCAGAGTGCACGGATGGTGCTTTAGCAGGCTGCGGCTCAGTGGCTGCAGCATTGTACAATCAAACGGTTGTGATTTGTGGCGGAGTGTGCCGGGCTGCGAAGAGGAGGGCACTGCAAATGACCTGCACGCAGACCCTGTGCAGCATCATGACTTTAGGCTGTTTTGGCAGCGACTGGTGTGCCCAGACATGCCTGACGTGCATGCCCTCTTGCCCAGGCTGGGCAGTGTATTCCGCATACCGGCTGTCACACTGTTGGCGCCTGTGGCTGGCATTGCCGGGTAGCAAACAATATTCTTTGGGTGCGTACTCATTTTGGATTGCCTTTCCTCAGTGCGGCGGTCAGAGAGCCATGCACCGAGGCAGTGAAATATCGTGTGCTGTGTACGAGGCTGAAAGGAGAGGCCTTGTGCCGCGCACGTTACTTGAATGTTATTTATCTGTAAAAAGCGACTTTGCTACATTAATTTTCGAGCAGAGTAATCAATATCTTGAAGGGTGTATCCACATCACATTTTGCATCAGCAGAGTGCCATGCAGAAGATCAGCACATTGGTGAATGAGGCAGCATGCAATAGCAGCGTTTCTTCAAGTGCTCTCTGCACACTGTCCAGCTTCAGGGGGCCTAGGTGTTGGGGCTGCACATGCTTGGTGACACTGCTGTGTGAGTTGCAGCACATGTTTGTTCACATGCGCCACATGTTCCCCTTTCTGGGAACGCGGGACACGAGCTCGTGGGTTGAGCAACCATCACTGGCTTGCTGAGCCAACACACTGCGTTACAAATCACGTACATGTGTATGGGAACCAGCAGTGCTGCTAAGCGAGGAATGTGAAAAAAATATGCCAGCAACCTCATGGACCAGGTGCACCGTAGGCGCCTGGGAAGCACGTGCTAGCTAGACAACAGGCAACGCACCTAGGTCTGAAAGAAAGCGCCGGCCAGGGCCTCGCCCCGCTGCCATTGGCTATCCCATCAATTTGCAGCGCACGGCAGCCCGGCGGCACGGGCGCCGGCGCTATCGCATGACACCGAAAAGTGAGCAATGCACACGCACTGAATAAGCCGGGATGTACAACGCTTCACGCAGGCAGGTGGGTGCGGGGCGCGTGCGTCAGCAGGCATGCGGTGAGGATGCGCGCACGCGCCAGCACAAAAACCCCCCTTCGCCGCATGGGACCCATCTCACTGTGTAGAGGGCAGGGTCGCGGATTATCCCGCGCCTGGCACCCTGGCTCGGCTGCAAAAAGCACACATGCGCCATAGAGCACATGCCAGCGAGCACCACGGATCTCGCCCCTCTCGACCAGCAACGCAGATTGCCATCGTAGCGCGCTACAACATACACATGGTCCTTGCTGGGCAGGGAGGTGGAATGCCGCTTCATCTGCGGAGCCGCCTCGCGCCCAGCTGTCATGCACAGCCAACAGCCCCCCGACCTCGCACGCCACCACCTTACCGGCAAACAGGCACTCGTCTTGTTGGCCGCCGCCCTGCAAAGCCTCAGGGCCTACAACTGAGCCGCACAATCCATAATATCGGACGCTGTTGAGAACAGAAGAAGAAAAACCGGAGCATGCGACCCTTGTGCCAGGGCCGTCTTGGAACGCCAGATCTCTCCTGCGGAAACAGTCCCAGCCAAATCCACGCCTGAAAACCAACCCGAACCATTCAGGCGCCTGCGGCGTGTTCTCGGTGTCTGGGCTGGGCAGCCATTGGGAGAGCAGCAGGGCGCTCTCGCCCAAGCCTCCTACCCGCTCGCTCCTGCAGGCACGCTGCTGACCCAGCGCTTGACGCCGTGCGCGCAATTGCGGCAAAGCGCGCAGCCACAAGCCCTGGACCCTGACACCGCATTGAAGCACGGCGCCAATGCCCCCCGGCGTTCCAACCTCCGCCGCCCGCCCGGACCCAAAGGCTAGGCGGCCGCCACAGTTTGGCGCAGGCTGTGAGCGCGGAGCGCCGCGCCCGGCCCCGACGGCGGGGTCAGGGCCCTGTCAATCAAACCCCAACATGGCCCAACATGGTGCTGCGGTCCGGCTGCCTGCCGGATGTGCGCCGCGCCAAGGAACGCAGGGGCCCAGACCGCCGGACCCGGCCCTCCTGGCCCCCCGCTGGCCCCTCGCTGGCCGGCATCACTTGCCAGAAACCTTTCTCCAAGACAATTTCCCCGATATCCACGTAGCACCCAACACACCGGCCTCGACCCAAAAGACGCTGTGCAGCGCGCACGCCCCGCGCGGCAATGGCGCGCCGCTTGACCCCAAGCTGCCCACTCACGACGCGCAGAGGCGTTCCCGGCTGTGCAATGCCAGCATGAGTGGCAGAGGAGGCTCCCATGGCCGCGCGTCCAGCCAGCGCCCGGGCCGCTGATCACACTCCGGGCTCTGCAGCCACGGCGCCCCTGCCGGGCGGCAGCAGCGCGGCAGCTGCGCGCGGCCCTGACCCGGGCGCTCTAGCGCATGTCCAGGCTCTGCCGCTGGCTGTCCGCCTCCAGCACAGGCGGCAGCAGCGGCGCGGCGCCGCCGCGCAGCCCCAGCCCGCTGCGGCCGCCGCCCGCCGGCGACAGCGGCGGGCGGGCGGGGCCGCCGCGCGGCGCGAGCGCTTCCCTGCCGCCAAACCCTAGCTCCTCCCTGCCGGCAAACCCTGCCCTGTCCCGCCCGCCGCTCCCCGCCGGCGGCCCCGGGCCGGCGCCGGGGGGGCTGCCGTTCTGCGCGGGGATGCCGGTCGGGCTGCCGAAAGGCGGCTGTCCCGGCGCCCCAGACACAGGCGCAAACTGCGAGGCGCCACCCGCCTGAAACGGCGACGACGACGGCACCGGCACCGGCGCCGGCGCCACCGGGCGCGCTGAGCTGGCCGCTGCCGAGGCAGCCGCGGCGCCGCCGGCGCCCGCCGCGCCGCCGGCGCACGCTGCGCCGCCGGCGCCCGCCGCGTCGCCGCCGCTCGTCGCGGCGGGCTCCGCATCGCCGCGGCGCGCTTCCGCCGCCTGGCGCGCCCAGGCGCGACCCGAGTCAGTCTCAGGCGCGGGCGGAACAGCCCGCAGCGGCGACCAAGCTCGCGGCTTGTACATCGCCGGGCATGCGTCCGCGCCAGCCTCGCGCTCTAGTCGCTCACTGACGGGCTCTGCACGGGCTCTGCACGCAGTGACTACGTCTCATGCAGCCAGCTGCCAGGCGCCTCGCACCAACGCAGCCTGCGCTGTGCAGGGTCAACGGGGGGTGAATTTGCGGGGGTGGAGGGTCAGGGTGGGGTCGGTCCGCGCCTCCGCGTCGGCGGCCGCGCGCTGCAGCGCGAAGCGCCGCTGGCGCTCCTCGCTGAGCAGCTGGCGCAGGCGCGTCAGGATCTCGCGGAAGCTCGGCCGCGCGGCCGGGTCATTCTCCCAGCAGCTCTCCAGCAGGTCGCGGAAGCCGCCCGGCATTGCGCCGCGGTCCACCGGCGGCTTCTGGCCGGCAAACACCTTGTACATGATCTGCGGCGCGCGCGCGCCGGGTCGGCGCGGGCCCCACTCCCTCGCCCACACTGTGCTGCATCGCGCATATTGCTGCACGACGCACTGTCCTGCATGGGCAGCCGCAGCCGCGCCGCGCGCGAGCGACAGCACGCCGCCGCGTCGCGCCGCCACAGCTGCGCCCGTCGCGCCGGCCGGCGGCAGGCAGGGCGCGCCCAGGCAACCTGGGGCCTGCGCGCGCCCGTGGGCGCGCGGGGCGGCGCGCCTGCTGCTGCGACAGGCCCTGGAACAGGCGGCGGCTGGTCCACAGCTCGATGATGAGCATGGCGAAGGAGTACACGTCGTTGAGCTTGGTCAGCTTGCCGTGCTGCAGCAGCTCCGGGCTCATGTACGCGATCGTGCCTGCGCGCGCCGGCGCCGGTCGCTTGGGGTCAAGGCTGGAACGCCGGGCACGCATGCTTGCTCAGGTCATGCGCCTGCTGGCGCCTGTGTCGGTCGACGACAGGCCGCGCGCGCGCATGCACGTGAGGTGCGCTGCAGCAGCGCGCGCGCGGGCGAGTGGGTGATGGGGACGCGCGGGCAGCTCCCCGCGCGTCCCCGCGTGTCAGAGCGGGCAGCACGCGCGGCGCACCATACGTGGTCGTGCTGACGTGCGTCGCGTTCGCCTCCAGTATCCTGCACGCGCGGGGCCCGGCGTCAGCGGCCTGCGTCTGCGCCTGCG
>JAABUV010000595.1_pt1 | contig 54756 bp, 48 predicted proteins | sample 5559971 | NCBI WGS metagenome assembly JAABUV01 (sample SAMN10711881, study PRJNA513362) | rock metagenome | isolation source: Antarctica rocks | place: Antarctica: Victoria Land, Knobhead nord | collected 2015-12-19 | reverse complement strand
CGCCTTTTTGCGGACCAGGCCGGCAATCAAGTTGTCATGTTCCATGGACCGATTTTAGGGCCAGGATGGAGCGGCATCTACTTGCCTGTGGTGGCAGCAGCTACATAATACCGTAAAAATCAAGCGCCCCGACGAAGGACGTTCCGCACAGGCGCACGGCTACCAGGTTCGGCTGATGCCGCCCGAACACGTTCACCTCTGCGTCGAGGCGCAGAAGAACGACGACCGGGACGCCGAGGCGACCGGAAAGGCCGTGACACGACCGACGATGCGGTTCGTGCCGCTCAACAAAGGACTTGACCCATGAACCCGCCGTAAGAGAACGGTGCCGGAGACGGAGTCGAAGCTCATGCGGTGGAAACTGGATCGACACGCAATGGCCGGGCACGCGTCGATCCAGGGTGGTCCCATCCAGGCGCCGTGCCGCCGGGAGTTCACTCAGGAGGAGTCGGGGAATAGGCTGCGACGGACACAACCGGGAGAGGTCAATGCCGCGGATCATACGGGTAGCAGCCGCACAGATGGGTGCCACGCAACGCGGCGACGCACGGCCGGACACGCTCGCGCGCATGATCGCCTTGCTGGAGCAGGCCGCGGCTGCCGGGGCCACCCTGGTGGTGTTCCCGGAACTGGCCTTTACGACGTTCTTCCCGCGCTGGCTGCTCGACGACGCGGCGCTGGACGCCTGCTTCGAGCGCGCGATGCCGAATCCGGACGTGCAGCCCCTGTTCGATCGCGCCCGCGCGTTGGGCGTCGGCTTCTACGTCGGCTACGCGGAGCTGACGCCCGGCGGCCAACGGTTCAACAGCGCGGTGCTGGTCGCCCCCGACGGCGCGGTGCTCGGCCGCTACCGCAAAATTCATCTGCCGGGTTCGATCGAGCCGCGGCCCGGCGAACGCTTCCAGCAATTGGAGAAGCGCTACTTCGCCTACGGCGATCTCGGCTTTCCGGTGTTCCGGGCGCCGCCGGCCTGGCACGGCGGCCTGCTCGGCATGCTGATCTGCAACGACCGCCGTTGGCCGGAGGCGTGGCGCGTGCTGGCGCTGCAGGGAATGGAGCTGCTGTGCTGCGGCTACAACTCGGCCGCCTACGATCCGAACGGGGGCCGCACGGAGGACGCGGCGCTGCGCAGCTTCCACTCGCGCCTGGCCGCGCAAGCCAACGCCTACATGAACGCGTGCTGGGCCGTAACCGTCGCCAAGGCGGGCGAGGAGGACGGCGCCGGGCTGATCGGCGGCTCGTGCATCGTCGATCCGAACGGCCAGGTGGCGGCCGAGGCGAACGGCCTGGCCGACGAGGTGGTGGTCGCCGACTGCGACCTGGATGCCTGCCGGCAGGGCCGTGACAAGATGTTCAACTTCGCCGCCCATCGCCGCCCGATGTGGTACGGCCCGATCACCGGGCAGGCCGGGGTGGTGGAACCGGCTTAGCGACCGGCGATCGCCCGGTTCTCCAGCCGGCTCAGCAGGCGCACACCGGGCCAGAGCAGCAGGAAATACAGCGCCGCCGCGACCAGGATCGGCGTCGGGTTGTAGGTCACGCTCTGCGCCTGCCGGGCCTGGAACAGCAGCTCGGGCAACGCCACCACGCTCGCGATCGAGGTCAGTTTCACCACTTCCAGCGTGTTGGACACGAGATCGGGCAGCACGTTGCGCAGGGCGGGGGGCAGCACGACGAAGCGCAGGGTCTGCACCGGGCCGAGCCCCGTGCTGCGGGCGGCCTCGCTCAGGCCCGGCGGAACGCTGCCGAGGCCGGCGCGGAGCACCTCGGCGTAGTAGGCCCCCGTATTGAGGAAGAAGCCGATCGCCACGCAGCCGAACGCGCCCAGCTCGATCCCGGCGAAGGGCAGCCCGGCGTACAGGAACACGAGCAGCACCAGCGGCGGGAAGGCGCGGAACAGGTCGACCCACGCCACCAGCGCCCAGCGCAGCGGCCGGTTGGGCACGGTGGACAGCAGCGCCAACCCGAGCCCGCACGCGAAGCCGAGCGGCACGACGAGCAGCGACAATACCACCGTCATCAGCAGGCCACGCCACAGGATCGGCCAGGCGGCGATGGCGATGTCGGCGTTGAAGAAGGTTTCGATCACCTGAAGCGCCGCTCCACCCAGCGCCCGAACGCCACGACCGGCAGGAACAGCACCAGGTACGCCGCAGCCCCGAGCGTCAGCGGCGACGGGTTGCCGCTGAACGACATGCCGGACGACGCCTGCGACAGGATTTCCTGCACCGCCACCACCGAGCCGAGTGCCGTGCCCTTGGTGATCGCGATGGTGCGGTTGGTGAGCGGCGGGATCGTGATCCGCAGCGCCTGGGGCAGCACGACGAACGCCATCGCCGGGGCGAAGCCGAGCCCGGTGGAGCGCGCCGCCTCCCACTGGCCCCGCGGCACGGCGTTCAGGCCGGCCCAGATGATCTCCTCGGCGAAGGCCATCAGCACCAGGGACAGGCTGGCCCAGGTGCAGGCGAAGCCCGACGGCGTGGCGCCCATCGCGGGCGCGCCGAAGTACAGCAGCACGATGATCACCAGCGGCGGCAGCGCGCGGAACAGGTCGACCACGAACACGATCAGCCAGTTCAACGGGCGCACGCCCAGGCTGCGGACCAGCGCCAGCGCCAGTCCCGCCAGCAATCCCGTGGCCACGATCAGCACGGCCAGCTCCACCGTGAGCTCGAAGCCCTCGATGATCTTGGGCAGGGCCTGCGCCATGACGGCGCCGTCCAGGAAAGTGTCGGCGAAGGTCACTTGAGGCCGCGGATTTGGCCGATGAAGGCGCGGGTGCGGGCATGCGCCGGGTCGGTGAACACCTGCTCCGGCGGCCCTTGCTCCACCACGACTCCGTCGGCCATGAACACGACGCGGTCGGCCGCCGCGCGGGCGAACCCCATCTCGTGGCTGACGACCACCATCGTCATGCCGCTCTCGCGCAATTGCCGCATCACACCCAGCACGTCGCCGACCAGCTCGGGGTCGAGGGCGCTGGTCGGCTCGTCGAACAGCATCACCCGCGGCTCCAGCGCGACCGCACGCGCGATCGCCACCCGCTGCTGCTGGCCGCCCGAGAGCTGCCCCGGGCGGTGGCCGGCGCGATCGGCCAGCCCGACCCGCGCCAGCGCCGCGCGGCCGATCTCGTCCGCCTCCGCCCGGCCGTGGCCCACGACCCGGCGCAGCGCCAACGTCACGTTCCCCAACGCGGTCATGTGCGGGTAGAGGTTGAACGACTGGAACACCATCCCGATCCGCTGCCGCGCCCGGTTGATGTCCGTCCGCGGGTCGAGCAGGTCGATCCCGTCGATGGTGATCGCGCCCGATGTCGGCGTCTCCAACCGGTTGAGGCAGCGCAGCAGCGTCGACTTGCCGGAGCCGGACGGGCCGATGACGAACACCAGCTCCCGCTCGGCGACGATTAGGTCGACGCCCTTCAGGACGTGCTGGGCGCCGAAATGCTTGTGGATTGCGCGGGCATCGACGATCGGCCTAGTCACAGTGGAGGTCGTGCGGCGCCGGGTCGTAGCCGGGCATGCCGGGCACGCCGTAGCCGGGATCTATCACCCGCTCCAGGTCATCGGCGGCTGGGACGACGCCGAACCATTTCTCGCTCAACTTGGCCAGCGTTCCGTCCTGCTTCATGCAGCTGACGGCATCCTGGACTTGGTTTCGCAGCGCGGCCTCGTCCTTGCGGAACGGGGCCGCCCACCGGGCCCGGGTATCGGCGATGGCGAAGTCCGGGACCAGCAGCGGCAGCTTGGTCGCGGCGTATTTCAGCACGGCGTTGCCCGCCAGGTTGGCGTAGGCGCGGCCGCCGAGCACGGCCTGGATCGCGTCGGTGTTGTTGTCGTAGGCCTGCGACGTGAAACCGTACTTCGCCGCATTCTGGCCGGCCCACGCATCGTAGGCGCTGCCTTTGTTGACCGTGATGGCCTTGCCGCGCAAATCCTCCAGCGACGCGATCGGGGGCGAGCCACGCTTGATGGCGAACTGGAACTGCGTCCAGATATAGCCATCGGCGAACAGCAGGTGCTCCGCCCGCTCCTTCGTCACCGTCGTGGGCGCGGCGATGAAGTCGTATCGGCCCGAGTCCAATGCCGGGATCAGGCCGGAGTAGCTGGCGCTGTCGATGGTGATCGTGCGGTGCATCCGCCGCGCCGCTTCGGTGAACAGGTCGATGCTGAAACCCTGGATGCCGCCGCTGAGGCGGGGGAACGCGAACGGCGCGAACGTGCCGTCGACGGCCGTGCGCAGCGGCGTCTCCTCCGCCCGCGCGGCAACCGGGGCGAACAGCAAGCAGGCGAGCAAGGCGCGGCGCAAGGTCATGCGGAGTTGGTCCAAGGTTGCGAAGGGGCGGGGTTGCAGAGCGCATGCTGGGCGCTGCAATAACGGTGCCGCAAGCAGGAAACGCCATGTCCACCGTTCTGGTCATCAATCCCAACAGCTCCGTCGCCTGCAGCGCCGGAATCGACGAGGCCCTCGCCCCATGCCGCTTTCCCGGCGGCCCGGCGCTGGACGTCGCAACCTTGCGGGACGGCCCGCCGGCAATCCTGACCTGGCGCGACTGGCACGGCGTGGTCGCGCCGCTGTGCCGCCTGGTGGAAACCCGCGATGCCGACGCCTACGTAGTTGCCTGCGCCTCCGACCCCGGCGTCGAAGCGGTGCGAAACGCAACCGACCGCCCGGTGTTCGGCGTATTCCGCTGCGCCGTTGCGGCGGCTGTGGCCCGGGCGGAACGGTTCGGGATCATCGCCATCGTAGAGGCGTCGAAAGCGCGCCATATGGCCGCATTGCGGGCGATGGGACTGGAGGCGCGGCTGGCGGCCGAGATCGCGCTGAACGTGTCGATGGCGGCGCTGCTGGACGGCGCGGCGCTGCAGGCGCTGCTGATCGAGGCGGCGCAGGCGCTCGTCGCGTGCGGCGCCGGCACGGTGGTGCTGGGCTGCACTGGCATGGCCCGGCACCGCGCGGCTGTGCAAGCGGCAGCCGGCGTGCCGGTGATCGAGCCCTGCCAAGCCGCCGCCCTCCAGGCGATCGGCGCGGTGATGCAGGCTTAGCGTCGCCACACCGGCGGAGCTGTCGCGCCGACCTGGCCGGTGATGCGCCCGTACGCCTCCGGGCGGCGGTGCTTGTCGAACGCGAAGATGGTGGTGCGGCCGAGGGCGCACATGCCCAGGTCGCAATCTGCGGTGATAAGCTCGTCGTCCCAGCTCGTCGCCTGGGCCATGATCTCGCCCTGTGGATTGACGATGATGGAGTGGCCGAACAGCTCGCACCCGTCCTCGACGCCGGCCTTGGCGGTGGCGACCGCGAAGCATGCGTTCTGGTACGCGCCGGCCTGGATCGAGAGGTGGCTGTGGAACACGCGCAGATGGGGCGCCTCGAAGCCTCCGGCCTCCTGGTTCAGGCTGGGCGTGTTGTAGCCAAGCAGCACCAGCTCCACCGATTGCAGGCCCAGCACCCGCCACGCCTCCGGCCAGCGGCGGTCGTTGCAGATCATCATGCCGACGTTCACGCCCTCCAGCTCGCCGAGCGGCGCGCGGATGACGGGGAAACCGAGGTTGCCGACTTCGAAATACCGCTTCTCCAGGTGCTGCACGCGCCGGGCCGGATTGTACTCGGCGTGGCCCGGCAGGTGCACCTTGCGGTATTTCAGCATGATGTCGCCGTCCGGCCCTACCAGGATTGCGGTGTTGAACCGGCGGCGGCGGACCACCCCGGTCTCGTCGGCTTCCGCCACGATCTCGGCGTAGCCCAGGTGGAAGCCGATGCCGGTGCGCTTGGCCGCCGCGAACAGCGGGGCGGTGTCGGTCGATGGCATAGCCGTTTCAAACCAGCGGTCGGCCTCGGCGACGTCGTCGTGGTAGTGGCGCGGAAAGAACGTCGTCAGGGCCAGCTCCGGAAACACCACCAGCTGCACGCCCCGCCGGTGCGCGCGCTCCATCAGCCGCACCATGCGGTCCACCGCGACGCTGCGCGGCTCCGCCTTCTGGATGGGGCCGAGCTGGGCGGCGGCGACGGTCAGGGTCCGCGGCATCACGTGGCGCTCCGCTTGAGGAACACGCCGTCGCCGGGCCGGGCCAGCACCTCCGCGCCGTCCCAGACCAGCCGTCCGCGCAGCAGCGTCGCGGCCACCCGGGCGCGCACGGCACGGCCCTGGTACGGCGACCAGCGCAGGTCCGGCCGGTCCTGGATGGCCGCTGCGTCGAAGGTGAACTCGCCGGGCTCCAGCACGACGAGGTCGGCGTCGGACCCCACGCGGATCGCCCCCTTGCGCGGCCAAAGCCCGTGGAAGCGGGCGCTGCGCTCGGCGCAGTACGTCGCCATCAGGGTCGGCGGCAGGCCGCGTTCGGCGAGCAGGGTGAACATCAGCGGCGCGAAGCTCTGCAGCCCGGTCAGCCCGGCGCCGCATGCGAAGATGTCGTCAGAGCTTTTTTGGTCAGCCGGCCAGGGCGCGTGGTCAGTCGAGACGTAAGCGATCCGGTCGGCCAGCAGCGCCTGCCACATCCGCTCCACCTCCTCGGCGGTGCGAAACGGAGGGTTGCACTTGCCCCGCCCGCCCAGGCGGACGAGGTCGGCTTCGGTCATGCACAGGTACTGGATGCAGGCTTCACCGGTCGCCTGCCCGCCCATGCCGCGGAACGCCTCGGCGAGGTCGAAGCCGCGGGCCAGGGAGGAGTGGGCGAGGTGCACGTGCGCCCCGGTCTGCAGCCCGATCTCGAAGATCTCCAGATCCGCCATCGTTTCGGCCAGGGGCGGCCGGGTGCGGCAGTGCATGATGGCATGGGTCTGCCGCGCCGCCTTCGCCTCCCGCGTCAGGCGCTCGACAAGCTCTTGGTCCTCGTTGTGGACGCACACCGGCAATCCGGTCTGGGCGATCGCGGCAAACGCGGCGAGCATGGTCGGGTGGTCGATGCGCGGGAAGCGCACCGGGTCGTTCTCGTAGGTCGACAGCTTGAACGCGCACACGCCCGCCGCCGCCAGCCCCGGGATGGCTGCCACCCCGCCGTGCTTTCGTATGGTGCCGTATAGCGCCACGTCGACGTGCGACGTGCGCTCGACCCAGCCGATCTTGTCCGCCAGCACGCCGGCGTCGGTGACCGGAAGCGGCACGTCGTAGGGCATGTCGACGCAGGTCGTGATCCCGCCGGCCGCGGCGCTGCGGGTCGCCCCCTCGATCCCGGGCCAGCCGATGGCCGAGGCGGTGTGCATGTGGCCGTCCACCAGCCCGGGCAGGATGAAGTGGCTGCCGTAGTCCAGCAAACGCGCTGCAGACGGATGCGCGCCTTGCCCGATTGCGGCGATCGTCTCACCGCGGATGGCGACATAGCCGTCCGGTACGATGTCGGACGTGGTGACGACCGTACCCCGAACCACGCAATCGAACGCGCTCATCGCTCAGCCCTCCATCATCCGCTGGCGTGGGATGCCAATCGGCCCGCAGCACGCGTCAAGGCAGTCACGCCACCGCGAGACTAGGCGATGTCTACCGCCGTGTCCCGGCGCCATGTCCCGGCGCCGTGTCCCGGTTGCGCGACGGAGCTAGTGGCTGATCATCCAAGGGCGTGAGGCTGGAAAGCTTTTTGGGCCAGCGACCGCCTCCGCCCTCAGCCGGGCGTTGGACGGCTTGCAGCATCCGCACGCGGCCGGGTGACGCCCGGCCGAGCGTGCGGGCGCGTTGGCGCTGCGCTCATTGGTCGCCATCGCCTGCCGCCGCCCTGCATCCATCCCGGCGAGCCGCGGAGCCGTCAGGGTGGCGCGGGGCGCGTTGGCGCCGCAGCCGGCGCAGGGCTGCGGCGCTTGGAATTCCGCCATCGGCCGGACTGCGGTGAACGGGCCGCATTCCGGGCAGAGATACTCGTAGGTTGGCACCGCAATCGTCCTAAAGGTCGAGGGCGAGCGGCATGTCCACGCCGCCCTTGACCCCGCCGCTCGGCCCGTCGGCGCCGGGGTTGATGTCGAAGTCGAAGATCTCGGTCGGCAGCCACAGCGTCGCGCACGAGTTCGGCACGTCCACCACGCCGCTGATGTGGCCTTGCACCGGCGCCGTGCCGAGGATCGAGTAGGCCTGCGCCCCGGAGTAGCCGAACTTTTTCATGTACTCGATCGCGTTCAGGCACGCCTGGCGATACGCGACGTTCACGTCCAGGTAGTGTTGCTCGCCCTGCTCGTCGACGGAGATGCCCTCGAAGATGAGGTAGTCGCTGTATACTGGCTTGATGACGCTCGGCTTGAAGATCGGGTTCTTGATGCCGTATTTCGCCATGCCGTCCTTGATCAGGTTGACGCGCAGGTGAATCCAGCCCGGCATCTCGATAGCGCCGCAGAAGGTGATCTCGCCGTCGCCTTGGCTAAAATGCAGGTCGCCCATCGAGAGCCCGGCGCCTGGCACATAGACCGGGAAGAACACCTTCGCGCCGCGCGACAAATCCTTGATGTCGCAGTTGCCGCCATGCTCGCGCGGCGGCACGGTGCGCGCGCCCGTGGCGGCGGCGGCCTTCGCGTCGCCCCGCAGCCGGCCCATGTGGGCGGTCGGCCCGAATGGCGGGTTGGCAAGGCCAGGCACGCGGTCGGGGTTGGTCGCGATCAGCGCGTTCTCGCGCCGGTTCCAGGTCTCGAGCAGCTTCGGGTCCGGCAGGCAGCCGATCAGCCCCGGATGGATGAGGCCGGCGAAGTTCACGCCGGGCACGTGCCGCGACGAGGTGAACATGCCGTGGAAATCCCAGATCGATTTCTGCGCCTGGGGGAAGTGGTCGGTCAAGAACCCGCCGCCGTTCTTCTTGGAAAAGAAACCATTGAAGCCCCAGGGATTGCTGGGGAACGCGCCGATGTCCAGGAAGTCCACCACCAGCAAGTCGCCGGGCTCGGCGCCCTCGACGCCCACCGGGCCGCTGAGGAAATGCACGATGCTGAGGTCGATGTCGCGCACGTCCGAGGCGTCGTCGTCGTTCTTGATGAACCCGCCGGTCCAATCATAGCACTCGATGATGAAGTCGGCGCCCGGCTTGACGGTGGCCACCATCGGGATGTCCGGGTGCCAGCGGTTATGAACCATGTCGTTGTCGTAAGCCGACTTCGAAAGATCGACCTTGATCAGCGTGTCCGGCATGTTGGCTCCCTTGTTGATCGGTGTCAGACGGCGAGGTAGCGCGCGACCGCGGCTGCATCGACGTCGGCGCGGGCGTCCTGGTGGACGATCGCGCCGCCCTCGATGACCAGCACCCGGTCGGCGATGTCGAGGGCGAAGCTCAGCACTTGCTCCGAGGCGATGATGCTGAGGCCGCGCTCGTCGCGGATGCGCCGCAGCGTGCGCGCAAGCTCTAGGATGATGGAGGGCTGGATGCCCTCCGTCGGCTCGTCGAGCAGCAGCACCTTCGGATCGGTCGCCAGCGCGCGGGCGATGGCGAGCTGCTGCTGCTGGCCGCCGGACAGGTTGCCGCCCCGGCGGCCGCGCATCTCCTGCAGCACGGGGAACAGCTCATAGATATCCGGCGGCACCTTCTGCGTGGAATGCACGAACAGCCCGGTTTCGATGTTCTCTTGCACCGTCATCGCCGGGAAAATCATCCGGCCCTGCGGCACGTAGGCCATGCCTTTCGCGACGCGCTGGTGGCTCGGCAGCCGGGTCAGGTCGGCGTCGCCCAGCCGGATGCTGCCGCTCATGACCGGGACAAGGCCGATCAGGGACTTCATCAAGGTCGTCTTGCCCATGCCGTTGCGGCCGACGACGACCACGATCTCGCCGGGGGCGACGGTGAAGTCCAGCCCGTGCAGCACCTCGCTCTGGCCGTAGCCGGCATGGAGGTTCGCCACCGTCAGCATGGGACGCCCTCAATGCCCAAGATAGACCTCCACCACCTTGGGGTCGGCCTTCACGTGCGCGATCGACCCCTCGGACAGCATCCGCCCCTGGTGCAGCACCGTCACCTTGTGCGCGATGTCCTCGACGAACCCCATGTCGTGCTCGATCACCAGCACCGAGCGGTCCCGGATGACGGTGTTCAGCAGCTCGGCCGTCTTCTTGCGCTCGTTGACGCTCATGCCGGCGACCGGCTCGTCGAGCATGAGCAACGCCGGGTCCTGGATGAGCAGCATGCCGATCTCCAGCCACTGCTTCTGGCCGTGGCTGAGCGTGCCGGCCATCTGGTCGAGCTGGTCGGCGAGGAAGATGGTGCCGGCGATCTCCTCCACCCGGCTGCTTACCTCGGCGTCGCGCCGGAACGCGAGCGCGCCGAACACCGAACGGCCGCGTGGGAACGAGATTTCCAGGTTCTCGAACACCGTCAAATCCTCGTAGATCGACGGCGTCTGGAACTTGCGGCCGACGCCGGCGCGGACGATTTGGTGCTCCTTCATCCGCGTCAGCTCGGCGCCGTCGAACACGATCGATCCGGCGGTCGCCTTGGTGCGGCCGCAGATCAGGTCGAGCACCGTCGTCTTGCCCGCCCCGTTCGGCCCGATGATCACCCGGATCTCGTTGCGGTCGACATACAGTGACAGGTCGTTCACCGCGCGGAACCCGTCGAACGAGACGGTCAGCCCTTCGATGGCCAGCAGGTAGTCGGTGTTCGGCGTCATGATGCCCCTACTCGCCCGCCGCGACCGGCGTCCGCTGCACCTCGACCGAGGCGATGGTCGGCGCGCGCCTGGTGGACGGCGGCAGCACACGGTCCACCAGCGGGTCGAGGTAGCGGCGATAAATCCCGGCCAGGCCCTGTGGAAAGGCGATCACCACCACGATGAACAGCGCGCCCAGGCCCAGCACCCAAAGCTTGGGAAACTGCTCGGACAACGCCGACCGCGCCCAGTTCACCACGAGCGCGCCGTAGACAGCACCCAGGATGGAGGTCCGGCCGCCGACCGCGCAGTAGATCACCATCTCGATCGACGGCACGATGCCGACGAAGCTCGGCGACATGAAGCCGACCTGCAAGGTGAACATCGCGCCACCGATCGCCGCCAGCCCGGCGGCGAAGCAGAACACGAAGATCTTGAAATTGGCGACGGCGTAGCCCGAGAACCGCACCCGGTCCTCCCGGTCGCGCATCGCCACCAGGATGCGCCCAAGCTTGCTACGGCGGACGAACTGCGCGAGCAGCACGCAGCCGAGCAGCAGCCCGGCGTTGACGAAATACAGCACCAGCTTGGCGTGGTCGGGCCGGATGTCCCACCCGTCGAGCGTGCGCAGGTCGGTGATGCCGTTGACGCCGCCGGTGTAGCCCTGCTGGCCGATGATCAGGATCGTCAGGATCGCCGCGATCGCCTGGGTGATGATCGCGAAATACGTCCCGCCGACCCGGCGCTTGAACATCGCCAGCCCAATCAGGAACGCGAGCAGCACCGGGACCACGAGGATCGCCACGAGGGTGAAGGGCAGGCTGTGGAACGGCCGCCAGAACCACGGCAGTGCCGTGATCTGGTTCCAGTCCATGAAATCGGGGATGCCGGGCGTCGATTGGATCTTGGTGTTTTCGGGGCTGGATGCCTCCAGCTTGAGGAACATCGCCATGGAGTAGCCGCCGAGCCCGAAGAAGATGCCCTGGCCGAGGCTCAGGATGCCGGCGTCGCCCCAGCAGAGCACCAGGCCGAGGGCGACGAAGCCGTAGGCCAGGTATTTGCCGATCAGGTTGAGCCGGAACGCATCGAGCCCGAGCGGCAGCACGACCAGGATCAGCAGCGCCAGCAGGGCGACGAACAGGGCGTCCTTGCGGGTCAGGAAAAACGCCATGCCACGCCTCTCACCGACGCACCTTGAGGGTGAACAACCCCTGCGGCCGCAGCATCAGGATGCCGACCACGGCCAGCAGCACCAGCACCTGCGCCATCGAGCCGCTGAGGAAGAACTCAAGCGTGGAGCGCGTCTGGGAGATGGTGAACGCGGAGGCGATGGTGCCGATCAGGCTTTCCGCGCCGCCGAACACCACGATCAGGAAGGTGTCCACGATGTACAGCTGGCCCGCGGTCGGGCTGGTCGAGCCGATCATGGTGAAAGCGCTGCCCGCGACGCCGGCGATGCCGCAGCCGAGGCCGAAGGTGTAGCGGTCGATGCGCTCGGTGTTGATGCCGACCGCGCCCGCCATCGCGCGGTTCTGCATGACGGCGCGGACTTGCTTGCCCCAGCCCGCGCGAAAGATCAGCACGTAGACGCCGATCGCGATGGCCGTCGTCAGCGCCATGACGATCAAGCCGTTGATCGGGATTTGGATGGAGTCGGACAGGTTGGCCGCGCCCATCATCCAGTCGGGCTGGTCCACCCCGACCTCGCGCGCGCCGAACACTGAGCGGTACACCTGCTGCAGGATCAGGCTGAGTCCCCAGGTCGCGAGCAGGGTATCGAGCGGACGGCGGTACAGGTGCCGGATCAACGACCACTCGACCAGCATTCCCAGCAATCCGGCGCCGCAGAACGCCAGCACCACCGCGAACAGGAAATAGGCGGGGAAAGCCGCAGGAACGTAGGTCGTGAAGAACGTCGAGGTGAGGTAGGTGATGTACGCGCCCAGGATCATGAACTCGCCGTGCGCCATGTTGATGACGCCCATCTGGCCGAAGATCACCGCCAGGCCGAGCGCCATCAGCACGAACACGGAGAACAGGATCAGCCCGGCAAACCCCTGCATGGCCACGATCGAGCCGAGGTCGCCGAGCGAGTAGTCGCCGAACATCGGCTGGCCCCCTTACTGGTAGCCGGCTGGGAACGGGTTCGGCTCGACTAGGTCCGCGGTCTCGTAGACCACTTCTTACTGCCCCGTCGGCAGCGCCTTGCCGACGCGCGTCTTGCTCCAGAGGTGGTGGTTCGGGTGGATGCGGACGTAGCCCTCGGGCGCGTCCTTGAACTCGACGCCGGGCGAAGCGGCGGCGATCTTGTCGACGTCGAAGCTGCCGGCCTTCTCCACCGTGAGCTTCCACAGCCACGGCCCGAGATAGGCCGCCTGCGTCACGTCGCCGACGACGCTTTTCTCGCCCCACATCTTCTTGAAGGCGGGGACGAACTTCGCGTTGTTGGCGTTGTCCAGGCTCTGGAAATACTTCATGCACGCGAACGCGCCGGCGATGTTCTCGCCGCCGATGCCAAGGATTTCGTCCTCCGTCACCGAAATGGTGAGCAGCGTCTGCTTGCCGAGGTCGACGCCTGCGGCCTTCAACTGCTTGTAGAACGCGACGTTGGAGCCGCCGACGATGATTGCGTAGATCACGTCGGGCTTGGCCAGCTTGATCTTGTTGATGGCCGTGTTGAACTGCGTGTGGCCGAGCGGGAAGTAGTCCTCCCCGACGACCTTGCACCCGGCCAGGTGCCCCTCGATGTGCTTGCGCGCGATCTTGTTGGAGGTGCGCGGCCAAATGTAGTCGGACCCTAACAGGTAGAAGCTTTTCGCGCCCTTGGTCTTGTTGATCCAGTCCAGGCCGGCGAGGATTTGCTGCGTCGCCTCCTGCCCGGTGTAGATTACGTTCTTCGACTGCTCCAGTCCCTCGTAGAAGGTGGGATAATAAAGCATGCCGTTATACTGTTCGAACACCGGCAGCACGGCCTTGCGGGACGCCGAGGTCCAGCAGCCGAACACCGCGGCGCAATGATCGTTCACCAGCAGCTTCTTCGCCTTCTCGGCGAAGGTCGGCCAATCGCTGCTGCCGTCCTCCTGGATAAACTTGATTTGCCGGCCGAGCACCCCGCCGGCCTCGTTGATCTGCGAAATGGCGAGCTTCTCGGCCTCGACCGAACCGGTCTCGCTGATCGCCATCGTGCCGGTGATCGAGTGCAGGATGCCGACGGTGACGCTCTCGTCGGTGACGGCAAGTCCCGTAGTGCTGACCCCAGCGGTATCGGCGGCGGCCGCCATGCGCGGCAGCATCGCCGCGGCCGGGATCGCAGCCATGCCCATCAACACCCGGCGGCGCAGGGTGGAACGGGGAGCGTTTGCGGCGTCGTCTGGCATCGGGAACCTCGTTGACCTGCTGGTATCGAGGTCGGGAGATTCAGGACAACGCCGGCGTGCCGCAATACGTCAAAACGCGTATATATTGGCGTAACAAGCCTGTTGACCTTTCGGGGTCTCCGACCTCAGGATCGCGCGCGAGAATTTTAGTCTCATTTACTATGCAGTTGGAGGTGAAACAGCGCCGACATAGCCTTTGTATTGAGTTTTATGCTGACACGTTTTTATGCTGGGTGGAGTGCATTTGGCGTAAAATGAGGCAAAGGAGGACGAGGGCGCTTCATGGCGACGCGGCAACGGATCGGCCGGGTCAGGCGCGAGTACAACCAGTGGGTCGCCAACCAAACGTTGGAGGACTACGCTCTGCGCTTCACCGCCAAAAGCGCCCGGCGCTGGTCGGCCGCGCGGGTCGCGACCACGGCGCTCGGCGGCATATCGTTCCTGGCGCTGGAGGCGATCGGCGGCACGGTGACGATCGCCTACGGCTTCACCAATGCCGTGCCGGCAATCCTGGCGACGGCCGTGCTGATCTTCGCAAGCTGCATCCCGATCAGCTACTACGCCGCCCGCGACGGCGTCGACATCGACCTGCTGACCCGCGGCGCCGGCTTCGGCTACATCGGCTCGACCGTCACCTCGCTGATCTACGCCGCCTTCACCTTCATCTTCTTCGCGATCGAGGCGGTGATCCTGGCGAGCACCTTGGACGACTGCTTCGGCATCCCGCCCGCGCTCGGCTACCTGCTCTGCTCGCTCGCGATCGTTCCCCTGGTCACCCACGGCATCACCTTCATCAGCCGGGTGCAGCTATGGTCGCAGCCGGCCTGGGTGGTCCTGCAACTCCTCCCGTTCGTTGCCATCGGCTTCGGCGCGTCGGGCGCGTTCGGGCAGTGGACCGAGTATTCCGGCACGGCTGCGGGGGCGGACGGGTCGTTCAGCCTGCCCCTGTTCGGAGCGGCCGCCTCCGTCGTGTTCGCGCTTGTGGCCCAAATCGGCGAGCAGGTGGACTACCTGCGGTTCCTCCCGGTGCGGCGCCCCGGCGGCGATGTGCGCTGGTGGGGAGCGACGCTGGCCGGCGGCCCCGGCTGGATCGTCATCGGCGTGCTCAAGCTGCTGGCCGGGTCGTTCCTCGCCACGCTCGCGGCCGGGCAGGGGGTGGCGCTCGGGCTGGCCGCGCACCCGGCGGAGATGTACCGCGCCGCGTTCGGCTTCGTCATCCACACGCCGGGCGGCGCGCTTGCACTGTCGGCGGCGTTCATCGTGGTCTCGCAGGTCAAGATCAACATCACCAACGCTTACGCCGGGTCGATCGCGTGGTCGAACTTCTTCTCCCGCCTGACGCATAGCCATCCGGGACGGGTGGTGTGGCTGGTGTTCAACATCGCCATTGCGCTGCTGCTGATGGAGCTTGGCATCTACCAGGCGATCGAGCGCACCCTGGTGGTGTACTCGATCGTCGCCGCCGCCTGGGTCGGCGCGCTAGTGGCTGACTTGGTGGTGAACAAGCCGCTCGGCCTCAGCCCCAAGCACATCGAGTTCAAGCGCGCCCACCTTTTCGACGTCAACCCGGTCGGCTCCGGCGCCATGCTGCTGGCGGTCGGCTTGGCGGTCGCCGCCTATGCTGGGATCGCGGGCGGGGTGGCGCAGGCGACCTCCCCGTTCGTCGCATTCGCGACCGCGTTCCTCGCCGCCCCGCTGATCGCCTGGGCCACCGGCGGCCGCTACTACCTGGCGCGGAAAAGCCGGGCGCACTGGCGGCGGCTCGCGTCGCTGCAGTGCGTCATCTGCGAGAACCCGTTCGAGCCCGAGGACATGGCGTTCTGCCCGGCCTACTCCGGCGCGATCTGCTCGCTCTGCTGCTCGTTGGATGCGCGGTGCCACGACATGTGCAAGCCAGCCGCCCGGCTCGGCAGCCAAATCGCCATCCCGCTGCGGGCGATCCTGCCTCGCGCGCTCGCCGGTCCTGTGGCGATACGCGCGGTCCGTTACGGCGGAGTGTTCGCGCTGCTGTCCGGGGTCGTCGGCCTTACCCTGGGCGCAATTTACAGCCGAACCCTCACAGGTACGGCGATGGAGGCGGCGAGCCTGATCGAGGCGTTCCGCACGACCTTCTTCCTGCTGCTCCCGGTCACGGCCCTCGTCGCCTGGCTGCTGGTACTAGCGCAAGACGCCCGAGAATTCGCGCGCGAGGAGCGGCGCCGGCAGACCGCGCTGCTGCTGGCCGAAATCGACGCCCACAAGCGCACCGACACGCAATTGCAGAAGGCGAAGGAGGCTGCGGAATCGGCGAACTTGGCCAAAAGCCGCTACGTCGTCGGCATCAGCCACGAACTGCGAAGCCCGCTGAACGCCATTCTCGGCTACGCCCAACTACTGGAGCGCGATCCCGGCATCGAGATCAGGCATCGTGACAACATCGGGATCATCCGGCGCAGCGGCGAACATCTCGCCGGCCTCATCGACGGACTGCTGGATATCGCGAAGATCGAAGCCGGCCGGATCGAAATCTACCGAGACGAGGTGCACTTGATCGATTTCGTCGACCAGCTCGTGAACATGTTCCGGCTGCAGGTGAAGGCGAAAGGCCTGAGCTTCACCTTCGCCCGATCGGACCGCTGCCCCGCGGTCGTCTACACCGACGAGCGCCGGTTGCGGCAGATCCTGATCAACCTGCTTTCCAATGCCATCAAATTCACCGCCCAGGGCGGCATCAGCCTTCGGCTCGGGTGGCGTAACCAAATCGCCGAGTTCGAAGTTTCCGACACTGGGGTCGGCGTGGCGCCGGAGGACACGGCGCGCATCTTCGAGCCGTTCGAGCGCGTAGAGGAAGCGCGGGCCGCGGCGACTCCAGGCATCGGCCTGGGACTGACCATCAGCAAGCTGCTGACCCAGATCATGGGTGGGGATTTGACGCTCACCAGCGTGCCAGGGAAAGGCAGCCAATTCCGGGTACGACTTATGCTGTCCGAGGCCGTACGCACGAAGCATCCCGCGCCGCTGGAGCAGCAGGTCCAGGGCTTCCGTGGCCGACGCCTGACCGTGCTGGTTGCCGACGACGACCCGGTGCACCGGGGATTGCTGCAGGATTTGCTCTCACCGCTGGGCTTCATCCTGTTTACGGCCAGCAATGGTCCCGACTGCGTCGCCATGGCCGCGCGGTGCTGCCCAGACCTGCTGCTGGTGGACATCGCCATGCCCGGCTTGAGCGGTTGGGAAGTGGCAGCGCAACTGCGGGCGAACGGCTTGGACCGGCTGGTCATCATCGTCATCTCTGCCCATGCCGGGGCGCTGCAGCCGGCGGCCGTCGAGCAACCGCATCACGATGACATCCTTGTCAAACCGATCGACATTCCGCTGCTACTCGCCAAAATCAGCAAGCATCTCGCGATCGAGTGGACGGCGCAGGAAGACGCGGGCCCACCGCTCAAAGTCCCCGTCGCACATGGGCGGTTGGAGCCTTGCCACGCCAACGACCTGCGCGAATTAGGCGCCATCGGCTACATCCGCGGTATTCACGCGAGACTGGATGCACTTGAAAGCGAACTGCCGCGCGAGCGCGAGCACATCGCCCAGCTTCGCCGGTTGGTGAGCGAGTTTCAGCTGGAGGCGTTCATGGACGCGCTGGGCCCGCCCCGGTGATCCGGGCGCGACACCGTCCTCGTGGTGGACGACAGCCCGGCGACGCTCGGCCTGCTGCACCAGGCGCTGGAAGGGAGCGGTTTTACCGTTCTTGTAGCCCAGGATGGAACGGCCGCGCTGGCGCTAGTGGAACGGGTTACGCCAGACATCGTCCTGATGGACGCGCTCATGCCTGGCCTTGATGGCTTTGAGACCTGCCGGCGCATGAGGGCGGTGCCGAATCTGGGAACGGTGCCGATCGTGTTCATGACCGGGCTGACGGAAACCGAGCACGTAATCCGCGGCCTTGAGGCTGGCGGCGTTGACTACGTCACGAAACCGGTGGTGCCGGACGAGGTCATCGCACGCATTCAAGTCCACCTGGCGAACGCTCGGCTGGCCCGGAGCGCGCAGCTGGCGCTCGATACCGCAGGACGCTTCCTGATGGCGGTGAACGGTATGGGCCAGGTGTTATGGTCCACGCCGCAGGCCGCTCGCCTTCTCGAGAGTGTGAGCGGGTCAGGTGCAGTTCTGCCCGCTGGGGCGGTTGCTTGGGTTCAGGAACCAAATCGTGGCCAGACGACCGTTCGGCTTACAAGCTTGATCGCTTCCCCTGGCCCGAACAGCGAACGCTTTATCGAGGTGTCGTATGTTGGACCTATCGCTCCGAACGAGCTGCTTCTGCGGTTGGTTGTAATACGGGGCACAAGTGAAGCCACGCTGCTGCAAGAGGCTTTGAGGCTTACTGCACGAGAAGCAGAAGTGTTGCTTTGGATCAGCCGCGGAAAGCCTAACCGTGACATTGCAGAGATTTTAGACTTAAGTCCACGAACTGTGAGTAAACATTTAGAGCAAATTTATGAAAAACTAGGTGTGGACAATCGAACCGCTGCAACTGTTCTAGCGATCTCTCATTTACAAGAAAAGTAACGTTGATTTTAGAAAGTGTCTGTTTGGGTTTCAGGTAACTGGGGCGGATTTTCGGCCAGACCCGAGGAGGACGTCCGCACGCGCGCGGAGCAGACCTTGGGACCATGAGGAAATACGAGGTGTCCGCGACGGAGTAGGGCCGGTTGCAGTATGCTGGCCTGGTGCCCCGAGTTTCGAAGCAGCGGGGTAGGAGGGCATCCACCTGGTGCATCAGTTCTGCTCTCACCGCTTTCGCCCAATGTGACCTTGGCAGCACTGAAGCCGCGCAAGGGTGCCCGGTTCGCTTACGAGTACGATCCGAGCATCCCGTACCGGCATGAGGTCAGGATCGAGGAAAGCGGCGGAGAAGCGACGCCGGGCCAGGCATCCGGTCTGCACCGCTGGCGACCGCACCTGCCCGCCCGGGGCCGAGCCGGGCGACGAACGACCCTGCTTTATCGACGGCCGCCCGGTAGAACGGGCTGGATTGCCGATTCCGGAAGACCGTATTGTCGTTGGCCTCGATGGCGGCCATGCCCGGGACTGGGACGAGAGGAAGGCCCACTTCGAGCTGATCGTCGGCCGGTGTATGCCGGATGAGCGTCAGCCCCGCTATCTCGACCTCGTGCACGGCTATGACCCCAAGCCAAAACGCCGGTTGCTCGATCTGCTGAAAGAGCAAGGGGTGCAAGCGAACCAGGACGTCACCCTCCTGACCGGCGGCGGCGAGGAGGTGCGTTCCTTGACCGAATTGGTCACCCCGGAAGCTGAGCGTGGCCGCCCATTGCAACGAAACCGATGCCCGCGTCGTCCACGGTGAACCTTGCCGAGATCGTCAGCCGCTATGCCAAGCTCGGCGCCGCACGGTCTGACATCGAGGCGTTGTTGCGGCCCTTGCCGGTCCGAGTGGTGCCGGCTGATGCAGCCCTGTCCCACGAAGCCGGCATGCTCTGGCCGATCACGCCAAAGGGCGGCTCACCTGAAACCTGCCAGTCCGCGCAATCGCCGACCCGCACCCAAGCCACAGGAGCGATCGCCCCCAAGAGATCAGGGGTTTGGTGTCACCGGCTTCTGGTCAATCCGGTTCGCCGCGGCACGGAACCGGGCGTATTCGCGCGCGCGCCTGCGGTTCTTCTGCCAAGCCGAGGTGCTTCTGTAGCGCGCGAAAGGGGGAACTTTCTGGCGGGGAGCCTCGAGGCGGCGCGTTGGTTCAGGTAGGCCGGGGGTGGGGATGTCGCTCATGGCAGATGATCCGGGTTGGTGCGGCGCTCTCTGACCACTGTATGGGCTTGTGCGCAAGGGATTGCTGCCGCCGCGAGAGTATCTTCGGAAAAGTTCGCTAGGTGAGCGCTTCCCGAAAGCGGTCGATTGGCTTGAGCGACAAGCAAACGATGCTGGAAATCCGAACTATTGCGCAGCGACCGCCACTGCCTGCAACGCCGGGCGGCTCATGCGGAAGAAGTCGATGTCGTGCCGGGTCGTGCCGTCGCCGGTGGCGAGGTCGGCCAGGATCTCGCCGATGACGCTGCAGAACTTGTAGCCATGGCCCGAGCACGGCGAGGCCAGGACGACCTGGGGGTGGTCCGGGTGGCGGTCCAGCAGGAAGTGCTCGTCCGGCGTGTTGGTGAACATGCAGGCGCGCAGCGCCAGCGTGGCGCCGGAACCGTCGGGGAAGTAGCGTTCGGCGAAGCCGCGCAGCAGCGCCTCGTCGGCAGCGTCGGGCTCGCGCAGCAGGGCGCCAGGAGCACCGGTCTCGCCTTGGTGGTGGTAGCGGCCGAACTTGAAGCCCGGGACCTCGTAAATCGGCAATCCGTAGTAGCGCCCTTCGTCCACTTGCAAGTTGAACACCGGGAAACGGTCCGGGCCGAACCACTCCGGCCGGCGCGGCTGCAACCAGGCCAGCACCTGGCGCTCGGCGACGGCAACGCCGGCCAAGGGTCGCGCCAGCTCGCCCATCCAGGCGCCGGCCGCCAGCACCAGGCGGGCGGCTTGGTAGCGGCCCTTGTCTGTCATGACTGCGACACCCTCGCCGCCGGGATGCGCGTCCCAGCCCAGCACGCGCTCGCGGGCACGGATGTCGGCCCCACGCGCCAGCGCCAGCGCCACATGCGCCACCACCGCCCGCTCGCTGGCGACGAGGCCGCCCTGGGACTGGAACACGGCGCGATGGGCGCTGGGCAGGCGATAGCCGGGAAAGCGGGCGTTGACCTCGGCGCCGGTCAGCACCTCGTGCGGCAAAGCGTGCTGGCGGGCGGACGCCAGGGCGCCCTGGAACAGCGGGTCCCATTCCGGGCTCGCGTCCACCGATCCCGTGACGACCAGCAGCTCCTTACCGCTGGCGGCCTCGGCCTCCCGCCATAGCTCGTAGGCGCGGCGCAGCAGCGGGACGTAGGCAGGGTCCTCGTAGTAGGGCAGGCGGATGATGCGGCTGATGCCGTGCGACGATCCATAGGCGTGCGGGATGTCGTAGCGCTCCAGCACCAGCACGCGCTGGCCGCGCCGGGCCAACTGCCAGGCGGCGGCGCTGCCCATGCCGCCGGCGCCGACCACGATCACGTCGTATGTCATCAGCCTCTCCTGAGTCCGCCGGGTCAGGCGACCCAGCCTTTTACCACGGCCGGGCGACGGTGTTCACGGTTTCCTCTTCGCCCAAGGCCCCTTTGGGGTCGGCCAGGTACTTCAGCTGGTAGGCCGCAAACATCCAGTGAGGCGTCCAGGCGATCACGACGATCGGCTGCGGACGGGTGCCGCGCGCAAGACCTGTTCGAGGCAGCGTCGGCGATGGCGACATCCTGCACACCGCTTCGTAGCTATGCAGCCGAGAACCAGTTCCCGTGAAAACCCGGCGGTATCCTGTGCGGCAGCCGAACCGCGGCGATCGGCGCTGCTTCGAAAGATTGCGCGTCGAGGATGACGAATTCGGTGGTGTCGTCCGCCGTGTCGATGACGAAGCCGACGAGCCAGCCTTCGTCCTCACCCGCGTCGGCGGTGGCGGGCACGAAGACGAACTCGCCCGGCACGTGGTCGTCGCCGAACTCATGCACGAGGCGGCGGCCGGTTTCGAGATCATGCTTGAAAAGCTTCGTAGCGCCGACGAGCTGCGGGTTGCCATCCGGCGGTACGGAGACCGTGTAGGCGTAGCGGTAGCTCCGGCCGAAGCGGCGCTCGTCGACGCGAGGGAACTCCTGCGGCGTGGGGTCGATCACGCGCCGGTCGACGCGTTGCGTCGCAGGGTCCACCGTCCAGCGCTCGAACCGGCCTAATGCGTCCAGGCCGCTCGCGCCTGAGGCAAACATCGTGGCGTAGGCGATGACGTCGAGGATCACCTGTCCGTCGTCGCCATCGAAGGCGTTGGCCACGTGGAAGACGAAGCACGGCTCGACATCGCACCAGATGATGCCGGCGGCTTCACCGTCTCGCGGCAGGAAGCCGAGACGGGCCTGGTGCGCCGGGTTCCAGCGGAATGGAAATACATGGCCGCCCAGCACGGCGCGCATCGAGAAAGTGACTGGGAGATCGAGCACGACGACGAACCGGGCGGTGATGGCGCAATCGTGGATGCAGGGGCCGTGCTGCACTGCGATCGGCACGTCGCGGACCACTTGGCCGGCCGCCGAGACGACGACGTGGCGGACGGCATCCCAGACACTGCCGTCGTAGGCGATGGCATGGTGCTCGCCCGTGAGCGGATCCCGGTGCGGGTGCCCGGTGAACGAGCCGCTGAGCGTCCCGTCGAACGGGTTGTAGCGTTGCTCCTCCAGGGTCTCGGAAAGCTCGACGGGAAAGCTGCCCGCTTCCACCAGAGCGAAGGCGCGACCGCCGATGTCGACAATATTGGTGTTCACGGTATCGTTGCGGCCCCTGCGCGGCCCGGGTGCTGCGGCTCGGCCAAGCGCCGCAGCCGCCAGGCGCGAACGGATCCAGCGGTTGCGATACCACAGAACTCTGCCGTCCTTGATGGCGACGCCGTGCACCATGCCGTCGCCGAGGAACCAGTGATGCCCCGCAGGATCGGGGCTGACTGGGTTTGCGCCCATCTTGAGATAGCGGCCGTTCAGCCCCGCCGGGATCGACCCGGTGACGGCGAGATGCTCAAGCGTCAGTTCCGATCGCATCGGCTTATGGATGCCGACAAGGAAGGGGCTGTCGGTCTTGGGCAGCCGTTTCCGGTTATAGGCCGCCACGAACTCGACGCCGTTCTCGAGAGCCGCGCGCAAGGCTGATTGAACCGGGTTCAGCATGGATCGCAGTCTCCGGCGACGTTATGTCACGGACCGCCGTGGGACATCGCTCAGGTTCCGGCCGCCAGCTTGTCCTGTGTCTTCGTCTCGAAGTCGCTGGCGTCGTGGCGCTCATGCAACTGGCTTGCAGGCTCGCCGCTGATGCGGTTGACCATTCGCCCACGCCGGGCGGCAGGGCGTTCGCCGATCGCGTCGGCCCAGCGCTGCACGTTCTTGTACTCCTGCACCTGCAGGAACTCGGCGGCCTCGTACAGCCACCCCTTGGCCAGGCCGCCGTACCAGGGCCAGACCGCGATATCGGCAATCGTGTAGGCGTCGCCAGCCAGGTACTCGGTCCCGGCGAGACGACGGTCCAGCACGTCCAGCTGACGCTTCACCTCCATCGCGAACCGGTCGATCGGGTATTCCATCTTGGTTGGCGCGTAGGCGTAGAAGTGGCCGAAGCCTCCTCCCAAATAGGGCGCGCTGCCCATCTGCCAGAACAGCCATGACAGGCATTCGGCGCGCGCACCGGCCTCGGTCGGCAGGAATGCCCCGAACTTCTCCGCCAAGTGCACCAGGATCGCGCCGGACTCGAAGACCCGGATCGGCGTCGGGCCGCTGCGATCCACCAGGGCCGGTATCTTGGAGTTGGGGTTGACCGCCACGAAGCCGCTGCCGAACTGGTCGCCGTCGCCGATCCTGATCAGCCAGGCGTCGTACTCCGCCCCACGATGGCCGAGCGCCAGCAGCTCCTCCAGCATCACCGTCACCTTCACGCCATTCGGCGTTGCCAGGGAGTAGAGCTGGAGGGGATGGCGGCCGACCGGAAGCTCCTTGTCGTGCGTAGCTCCCGCGACCGGGCGGTTCGTGCTCGCGAACCGGCCGCCGTTCTCCTTGGTCCAGGTCCAGACCTTGGGCGGCGTGTACTCGGACGAGTGGCTCATGTTCAAAGCTCCAGGTGGCCGGCAGGCGCACGCGATCCTTCGAGCCTACATGATAGGGCCGAGCACCGCGATGGACAGCCCGGCCGACGCGCGCGTGACGTTGAAACGGCCTGTGGCCGTCGGTTTCTCAAACGATAGCCGTTTCCATGCACCCTCCTCGACCTTACGCGGGCTTCTCGCTCCAGCCCAATATACTTGCCCGTGCGCCACCGCTCGAAGAACGGCATTGCCTCATTGACACCTGACCCCACCCATTTAGCTTCGAGCGTCGAACACGTGGCCGGGTACTGCCCTGCCGAGCTGTTCGAGGCTGAACGGCGGGAACCGACTGGTCGCAAGTCATGAGCAGGTCTGAAAACGGCTTCGGGAACAGCCATACGGCATGCAAAATCGCATGATGCAGGAAGCTTCGAAGCAGGCTTGGTCTCTCCGCCACGTGACATCCGATCGCCGCATCGCCGCGATGCTGGGTCTTGGCTTCAGCTCTGGCATCCCCTTCCTGCTGGTCTATGTGACGCAGTCGGCTTGGCTGTCGGAGGCCAAGGTGCCGCTCGGCATCCTCGGCCTGATGGGCGAACTGACGCTCGCCTACAAGTTCAAGTTCGTCTGGGCGCCCTTTCTCGACCGCTATGACGCGCCGGTGTTCAGCCGCCTGCTGGGACGGCGGCGCGGCTGGATCATCGTTTCGCAGATCGCGGTCATGCTCACGTTGGCGGGTGTCGCCTTCGGCGACCCGGCGCATTGGCTCGCCTGGACCATCGTCTTCTCCCTCGCACTCGGCTTCGCCGGGGCAACGCAGGACGTGGTGGTCGACGGCTGGCGCATCACCGTAGCGCCCGCCGACCGCCAGGCGCTGATGTCGTCGTGGGCGGAGATCGGCTGGCGCGTGGGCAACCTCGCGGCCGGCGCCGGCGCGCTCTACCTGGCGGACAGCTTCGGCTGGCGCGCCGCCTATCTGTGCATGGCCGCGCTGATGGCGCCCGGCATGGTCGCAGCCCTGATGGCGCCCGAGCCCGACTCCGACAAGACCGTGCTGTCCGAGCACCCGGGCTTCGTCGCGACCATCTCCGAGCCCATCAAGGAGTTGCTCACGCGCCTTGGACCGCTGGCCATCCCGGTCCTCGTCATGGTGGCCGGGTTCCGCATGCCCGGCTACGTGTCGAGCGCAATGGCTATACCGCTGTTCAAAAGCCTGCACTATTCCAACACGGATATCGCCACCGTCACGAAGCTGTTCGGCTTCGGAGTCGCGCTCGGGGGCACGTTCCTCGCAAGCTACGTCGTGCCGCGGATCGGCATGATGGCGAGCTTGCTCGTCGGCACCGTATTCGGCTCCGCCTCGCATCTGAGCCTGGCCTACCTCGCGGTGCATGGCGATCACGGCGGCGGCGAGTTCTGGACCTTCGCCGTCGCTGTCAGCATCGACAGCTTCGCCTACGCCTTCGCCTCCATCGTGCTCATCACCTACATGTCCTCGCTGACCGCGACGAAGCACGCAGCCAGCCAATACGCGCTGCTGACGTCGCTTTGCGCCTTGCCTGGCAGCCTGCTCGCGGGTGCCTCGGGCTTCGTCATCGAAAGCTTGGGCTTCGAGTGGTTCTTCATCGCAACCTCCCTGATCGGCGTGCCGGTCGCGGCTTCGTGCTGGTACGTTCAGCGTTTGCAGGCAAGAACGAGGCTGCAGCCCGCCTTCTGAGCGGCGGCTTCGCCCGGCCAAAAGCCGCTTCCGTCTGCCCGCCACCGGGGCGGACCAGGCCCGGCCACTTGTCCGAACCATCGGGACTACCTCACTCTGGATGCCCTCCGGATATGGACGGGCAGGGCGCCCTACCGGTAGGTTTCAGCGATCTGCCGAAAAGGGTGTCTCGGATGCGGTTTTGGTTCACGCTGCTGGTCGTATGGGTGGCTCTCGATGCCGGAACGCCGAGCCGAGCGGCCGACGAAGGCGTCCTGAACGTCTATAACTGGACAGATTACATGGATCCTAAAGCGATCCAAAGGTTCGAACAAGAAACCGGCGTCCGCTTGCGTCAGGATTACTATGACAGCCTGGAAACGCTGGAGGCCAAGATGCTCGCCGGGCACTCCGGATACGACGTCATCGTGCCGACGGCCGAACCTGCCTTCTCCCGCCTGATCGCAGCGGGCGCCCTGCTGCCGCTTGACCGCGCAAAGCTCCCGCGCCTGGCCAACCTCGACCCGGCGCTGATGCAGCGGGTCACGACCGCCGATCCCGGCAACAAGTTCGGCGCGATCTATCTCTGGGGCACGATCGGGCTGGGCGAAATCCCGTCCAAGCTCCTGGCCCTGGCGCCCGGCGCGCCGCTCGACTCGTGGGACCTCCTGCTCAAGCCCGAGAACGCCGAGCGCCTCGCCGCGTGCGGGATCACGATGATGGACAGCGCGACCGACGTCATCCCATCCATCTTGAAATACCTTCATCACAACCCGGCCAGCACCGACCCCAAGGACCTCGCCGACGTCGAACGCACGCTGATGGCGATCCGGCCGTACATCCGCACCTTCGCCAGCGGCGGCGCCGTCGACGCGTTGGCGGCGGGCGACACCTGTTTGGCGATGGACTACTCGGGCGACGTCATCCAAGCGAGCGTCCGCGCGCGCGAGGCGAAGCGGGACGCGGTCAAGTACGTGGCGCCGCGCGAGTTCACCCAGCTGTGGTTCGACATGCTCGCGGTGCCGAAGGACGCGCCGCATCCGGAGCTGGCGTTCAAGTTCATCGACTTCCTGCTGCAGCCCGATGTGATGGTCGGCATCACCAACACGGTCCACTATCCCAACGCCATCCCGGCCAGCCGTCCGATGGTGGACGCCGCCGTGCGCGACGACCCCAACGTCTATCCCGACGCGGCCGCGCTGGCCCGCAGCTTCACCGTCGCCGCCGTCCCCCAAGCCGCCATCCGCGCCCGCACCCGCATGTGGGCCCACTTCAAAGCCGGTTCCTAAGGTCATGGGGCCTGGGGCCTCCGGCCCCAGTGGGTCGAGGGCAACGTCCTCGCCTCACCTATGCCTTGAAGCGGTTTCCGTCCGCTACGGCAACTGGCTCGCCCTCGACCGCCTGGATTTGGGGATCGAGCGCGGCGAACTGTTCGTCCTCCTCGGCGGCTCTGGCTCCGGCAAGACCACTTTGCTGCGGACCCTCGGCGGCTTCCTCACACCGTCCGCCGGCCGGGTGACGCTCGGCGGGACGGACATCACCCGCCTGCCGCCGCATCGCCGCCCGGTGAACACGATGTTCCAGTCCTACGCGCTGTTCCCCCACATGAGCGTCGCGGCCAACGTCGGCTTCGGCCTGCGCCGCCAGGGCGTGCCCCGGGCCGAGGCGGCGCGGCGGGTGAATGAGCTGCTCGCGCTGGTGCGCCTGGCCGAATTCGCCGGGCGGCGGCCGGATGCGCTGTCCGGCGGGCAGCGGCAGCGCGTCGCCCTGGCCCGCAGCTTGGCCCCACGGCCTGACCTGCTGTTGCTGGACGAACCGCTTTCCGCGTTGGACCGCGGCCTGCGGGAGCAGACCAGGGCCGAATTGGTGCGGGTGCAACGGCAGCTCGGCACCACCTTCGTGCTGGTGACGCACGACCAGGAGGAAGCGCTGGCGATGGCCACGCGCATCGGATTGCTGCACGAGGGCCGTCTCGCGCAGGTCGGCACGCCTGCCGAGATCTACGAGCGCCCGGCGAGCCGCTACGTCGCCGCGTTCATGGGAGCGGCCAACATCCTGCCTGCGGTGCGCCGTACGCCGGGCGTGCTGGATCTGCCGAGCGTCGGCGCCACCGCGACCGCCGAAGGCCCCCCCGGCAGCCTGCACGTGGTGTTGCGGCCGGAACGGCTGCGGCTGTCGGCCCCGACCGAAGCCGGTCCGAACCGGGTCGCGGGCACGGTGATCGAGACGGCCTACCGCGGCATGGTGCTCGACCATCGCGTCCGCGTCGGCGAGGTCACGCTGTTGGTATCCCAACCATTGGCGGATGGTGTCGGGGCGGCGGCTTGGCACCCCGGCGCCGCGGTCACGGTCGGTTGGGCGCCCGAGGCGTGCGTGGTGCTGGCCGAATGAGAGCCGGCTGGGTGCTGCTGCCGATCTGGGCCTGGCTGCTGGCGTTCGTCGCCGTGCCCGCCCTGATCGTGCTGGCGCTGTCGTTCTCGCTCTCGGCGCCCGGCATCCCGCCGTACGACTCAATCGTCACCTGGGATGGCTGGCAGCCGGCGCTGCACCTGGATGCGTCCAACTACCGGACGCTGGCGGCCGACGCGTTCTACCTCGACGCCGGCTTGCAAAGCCTGCTGGTGGCGAGCGTGTCGTCCGCGCTATGCCTGCTGATCGGCTACCCGATGGCGCTGGCGATCGCGCGCGCGCCGGAGCGGTGGCGTTCGCTGCTGCTGCTGCTCGTGATGCTGCCGTTCTGGACGGGGTTCCTGCTGCGCATCACCGCCTGGATCGGGTTGCTGCGCGACGAGGGCTGGATCAACGCGGCACTGCTCGCGACCGGGCTGGTCTCGACCCCGGTCCACATGCTGTACACCCGCTTCGCCATGTATGTCGGCATCACCTACTGCTACCTGCCGTTCATGGTGCTGCCCCTGTACGCGCGCCTGTCCAGGCTCGACCCGGCGCTCGAGGAGGCCGCCGCCGACCTCGGCGCATCGCCCGTGCGCGTGTTCCTCACGGTCACGCTGCCGCTGTCGCTGCCGGGCGTCGCCGCGGGGGTCGCGCTGGTGTTCATGCCGGCGGTGGGCGAGTACGTCATTCCGGAGCTGCTGGGCGGCCCGTCGTCGCAGACCATCGGGCGCGCGCTGTGGAACGAGTTCTTTGCCAACCACGACTGGCCGATGGCGGCGGCGCTGGCGAACGCGCTGCTGCTGGTCCTGCTGCTGCCGATGGCGCTGCTGCGGACGGGGCAGCGGCGGCTTTAACCGGCGAAGCTCCGCAATCCGACAACGGCGTCGAAAATACGTTTCGATATTGATATGTTCTGGTATGCTGTGAAGACCGATCACCAAAGGGCCTCACATGCGCCAGCAGGATCATCAGGTACGGAGCCGTAGAACGTGGGGGAGCACCCGAAACACGCCTACACGCGAAACGAGGTCGAAGATAGTGACGCCAGCGCTTCGCGTCGCAGCGGCGTTGGTGTTGCAGATACTGCCATACGCCGCGCAAGAGGTCGCTCCGAGGCTGAACCCTTTTACGGGTGGATATGAAGTGGCTCCTCTCGATGCGACACCGCAATTCAATTATTTCACCGGAAAATTCGAGATGGCTTCCCCTAACGCGATCCCTAAATTCAATTCCCAGACTGGAAAATACGAAATAGCTCCCCCTGCTCCTGCTCAAAAATATAATCTTTTCTCCAAGAAGAACGCTGCAACTGTACCAAAATAGAAACGAGGCTTTATCTCTCGCCTTCGATCGTGTGATCATCCACGCCGATTGTTCGAGCAAACTTCTGAAGAAAGCTAGCGCCGTCGCCCGGGTAGCGCATGGTGCGGCCGCCAATGCCCGCCCTCCGCCGTATCCACCGCCGCTCGGATCAGCCGCCCTATCCCCTCGCCTCGGCAGCCCTCAGCGCCTGCCACACACGCCGGGCTGAGGCCGGCATGTCCAACTGCGCCACCCCCGCCGGGCGGAGCGCGTGCAAAATCGCGTTCATCGCCGTGGCCAGCGCACCCGTCGTGCCCGCCTTGCCGGCCCCCTTCACCCCGAACGACGTCGCGACGCTCAGGCCCGCCTTGGCGAAGAACGTCGGCAGCCAGGTGATGAAGCCGTAGATCAGCGTGTCGATGACGATTAGGCTGACGCAGCCCAGGACCATGCGGCCCAGCAGCGGCGGGGCGAACAGCGTGCCCAGGTCGCGCGACGGCGCTGGGCAGGCGGGGCGGGGGCCGGCAACGGCGCGCCGCCGGACACCTCGCGCTCGATGGTGGACATCAGCGCCTCGGCCTTGTCGGTGCGGCCAACGCTCTCGAGCCAGCGGGGACTTTCCGGCAGGGCCTTGCGCGACCGCCACACCAGCAGCGCGCCGGCCCCGCCGACGACGAACATCGCGCGCCAGCCGAAATACGGCATGACGACCCACGCGACCAAGGCCGACGCCGGCAGGCCGGTGACGACGAACACCGCCACCAAGCCGAGCCAGCGGCCGCGTGTGGCGGGCGGCACGAACTCGGTCATGGTGGCGTAGCCGACCACGTTTTCCGCCCCCAGGCCCACGCCCATGACGAAGCGCAGATGGCAACGCTCGCTGGATTCCTGTAGCCCCGAAGCCGAACCGCCGCGTGCGGCTGCTAAATCGCCTCTGGCACGCTGCGGATATTCACCGCTCAGGGCGCCCCGAGAGCGGAACGGCGGCTGAGCGGACCGGAACGGAAGCATTGCATGAATTGGCGCACGCTCGACCTCAACCTGCTGGTGGTGTTCGACGCCGTGTCGCAGGAACGCAGCGCCACCCGGGCCGCCGCCAAGCTCAACATGACGCAACCCGCCATCAGCCACGCGCTCGCGCGCCTGCGTGCCGCGTTGCAAGACGACCTGTTCGTACGGACCCCGGAGGGCATGACCCCGACGCCGTATGCCGAACGGCTGGCGGGCCCAGTCCGCGCGTCGCTGGACAGTTTGCGCGCAGCGCTCGACGGCGCGGCCGAGTTCGACCCGGCTGCGGCCGAACGCTGCTTCGTCATCGCAGTCAACAACCGTGCGGCGCTGGCACTGGCTGCGCCGCTTGCCGCGGCGGTCGCGGCACAGGCCCCAGGCGTCAGCCTAGACTTCCGCCCGAGCGGCACGCTGGACCTGGCTGCGTGTTTGGACCGCGGGAAGCTGGATCTCGCTCTCGGCAGCCTTGCCGCACCCGGCGAGCGGTTCTCGGACCTGCTTTTGTTCGAGGACGGGTTCGCGGCACTCGTCCGCCGCGGGCACCCGGCGGGCGAGAACGGCTTGCTCAGCCTCGATGCGCTCGCCGCCTACCCCCACCTCGCGTTGTCCTCGACTGGCGAGGAAACGAGCTTTATCGACACTCAGCTTGCCCGGGCAGGCATGGCACGCCGGATCGCCCTGCGTGCCCCGCTGCTCGCGGCTACGGCGGCGCTGGCGCAGTCCGAAATGATCGCAGTCGTCAGCGACCGGACGGGGCGGGCCTTGGCAATGGCGGCGGCGCTCGACGTCTTGCGGCTGCCGTTCGACACCCCAGTTAATGGCGCATTCATGCTATGGCACCGACGGCTCGACGATGCGCCAGCGCACCGTTGGCTGCGAGACCTCGTGGTGGGCGTCGTTCGCTCCGGCTAATCTTGCTTCATGCGAGACGGGCATGTGCCGGTGAAGACACCGCATTGGCCCTGCTAGGCGTGCCGTGGTGTCTGACGCCGCCGCCGATATCGCCCACGCCGCGCAGACTGGCCGTAATTGCTTGCCACGTCCAGCCGAGCCAACCGGGTGCCTGATCGGCGGAGGGTTGCCGGTCCGTTGACCCGGCGTAGTAGGCCAGACAGGAGACGTGATGAATTTGCTCGCGAAAGCTGGTTTGCTCTTGGTGGTGGCGGGCATCGGCGTGGCCGGCGCCCTCCATTTAGCCCAGCCCTCGGCGCCTGCCCCAACGCCGCCCGCGCTCCCGGTGCCCGTGGTGACGGCGTCCGTCCAGGAGCACGATGTCCCGATTATCCTGCAAGGGCTCGGCACGGTGCAGGCGCTCAACACCGCGACCATCCGGTCCCAAGTCGTCGGGCTGCTGCAGAGCGTCGATTTCATCGAGGGCCAAAACGTCCATCGCGGCGACGTTCTCGCCCAGGTCGATCCCCGTCCTGCCCAGGCGCGCCTCGACCAGGCGAACGCCCAGCTCACCCGCGACCAGGCGCAGCTCGGCAACCTGCAAGTCAATCTCGGCCGGAACGTGCCGCTGCTTCGCAGGGGGTTCGCCACCGACCAGCAGGTCACCGATCAGCAGGCGCAGGTGTCGGAGCTGCAGAGCGCGCTGAAATCCGATCAGGGAAGCATCGACGACGCGACGGCGCAGCTCAGCTACACCACGCTCACGGCGCCGTTCGACGGGGTGACCGGGGTCCGCACCCTGGACGTGGGCAACATCATCCATCCGACCGACGCCAACGGGCTTGTCGTCGTCACCCAGGTGCAACCCATCAGCATCCTGTTCACGCTCCCATCCGCCGCCATCGGGCAAGTCCAGGACGCGTTGGCCAAGGGCAAGCTGGAGGCGGTCGCCTATGACCAGGCCGGCGTCACGGTGTTGGACACCGGGCAGCTGCTGCTGATCAACAACCAGGCCGATCCGGCAAGCGGCACGGTGCAGCTCAAGGCGCTGTTCCCCAACGTGAACCGGCGTCTCTGGCCCGGCACGTTCGTGAACGTCAACATCACGACCTCGGTCGTGAAGAACGGGCTGAGCGTTTCGACCGACGCGGTGCAGCAGGGCGTCAAGGGCGAGTTCGTGTTCGTCGTCGGCGCCGGCCAGAAGGTCGCCACGCGGCCCGTGCAGGTCGCCCAGCGCGAGCGTGGGGTGGCCCTGGTCAGCTCGGGCCTGAAGCCGGGCGAGACCGTGGTGGTGCAGGGCCAGTACCGCCTGGTGGACGGCACGGTCGTGCAGCCATCGGCCCCGAACCAGGTGGCCGACACCTCCGCCGCGACGTCGGGGCTGCTGCCATGAACATCTCGTCGGGTTTCATCCGCAGGCCGATCGCGACCTCGCTCCTGATGGTGGCCGTCGTCACCCTGGGCGTCCTCGGCTACCTGCAACTGCCTGTTGCAGCCTTGCCCAGCGTGGACTTCCCGACCATCCAGGTCACGGCGCAGCTGCCGGGCGCCGACCCGCAGACGGTGGCCGCGACGGTCGCCACGCCGCTGGAACGGCAATTCGGCCAAATTCCCGGCGTCTCCCAGATGACGTCCAGCAGCGGCACCGGGTTCACGCAGGTCACCCTGCAATTCGACCGCAGCCGGACCATCGATTCGGCGGCTGGCGATGTGCAGTCCGCCATCAACGCCGCGGCCGGGCAGCTGCCGGCGGCCCTGCTCAACCCGCCGATCTACCGCAAGACGAACCCGGCGGACACGCCGATCCTGCTGATCTCGATGGCGTCGGACACGCTGCCGATCACCAAGGTCAGCGATTACGCCAACTCCATCCTGGCGCAGAAGATCTCGCAGGTGCCGGGCGTCGGCCTGGTCGGCATCGGCGGGCTGCAGGCGCCGGCCATCCGCATCCAGCTCAACCCGGCGCAGCTCGCGGCGGCGAACCTCGATTTGGAGGACGTCCGGGCGGCGCTGACGAACGCGACGGTGGACCAGCCCAAAGGCCTGCTATATGGCGCGCAACAGGCCGTCGCGCTGCAAACCAACGACCAGGTCACGACGGTGGCGGGCTTCGCCGACACGATCGTGGCTTACCGCAACGGCGCCGCGGTCCGCGTGCGCGACGTCGGCCGGGCCGTGGCGGGGCCGGACGACCGTACGCTGGGTGGTTGGCTGAACGGCAAGCCCGCCGTCCTGCTGGCCGTGCAGCGTCAGCCCGGCGCGAACGTCGTGGCGACGGTGGCCGCGATCCGGCAAGCGCTGCCACAGTTGCAAGCGTCGGTGCCGCCCAGCATCAAGATCGACGTCGTGTCGGACCGCACGCAGACGATCCGCGCGAGCGTGTCGGACGTGCAGTTCACCCTGCTGCTGACGATCGCGCTGGTGGTCGGCGTCATCGCGGTGTTCCTGCGCAAATTCTGGGCGACCGTGATCCCGGCCATCTCGGTGCCGATCTCATTGATCGGCACGTTCGCCGTCATGCTCGTGCTGGGCTACAGCTTGGACAACTTGTCGCTGATGGCGTTGACGATCGCAGTCGGCTTCGTCGTGGACGACGCGATCGTCATGATCGAGAACATCGTCCGCCATATCGAGGAAGGCGCCACCCCGCTGGAGGCGGCGTTGAAGGGCGCCGGCGAGATCGGCTTCACCATCCTATCCATTTCCATCTCCCTGATCGCCGTGTTCATCCCGCTATTCCTAATGAGCGGCGTGGTCGGACTGTTGTTCCGCGAGTTCGCGGTGACTGTCGCGGTCTCGATCCTGGTCTCGGTAGTGGTGTCGCTGACCTTGACGCCGATGATGTGCGCCTACCTGCTCAAGCCGAACTCCGCCTCCCACCCCGGCCGCGTGTCCCGCATGCTGGAATCGGCACTGGACGGGCTCGTGGCGGGCTATGACCGCCTGCTGGTCGTGGCCTTGCGCCACCGCCGCATCACGCTTGGCGTCATGATCTGCACCGTCGCGGCTACGGTCGCGTTGTTCATCGTCATTCCGAAGGGCTTCTTTCCGCAGCAGGACACCGGCATGATCGTCGGCATCAGCGAGGCGGCGCAGGACGTATCGCCAGACGGGATGAAGCAGCGCCAGCAGGCGCTTGTCGAGATCGCGAGCCAGGACCCGGCGGTCGCGTCGGCCGTGGGCTATATCGGCGCCGGCGGGCCGACGGTTACGGAAAACAATGGCCGTGTGTTCATCACCCTCAAGCCGCAAACGCAGCGGAACGTCACCGCGGACCAGGTGATCACCCGGCTGGGCCAGACGCTGCAGCAGGTCCAGGGCATCACGCTGTTCATGCAGGCCGCGCAGGACATCAACATCGGCGCCCGCCTCTCCAAGACTCAGTACCAGTACACGCTGACCGACGTGGATAGCCAGGAGCTGAACCTCTACGCGCCGCAACTGCTGCAGAAGCTGCAAGCGCTGCCGCAGCTGACCGGCGCCACCAGCGACCAGCAATCCGTCGGCCGGACACTCAAGATCGAGATCGACCGCTCGGCCGCCTCGCGCTTCGGCATCGACCCGGCCAAGATCGATTCCACGCTTTACGACGCCTTCGGTCAGCGTCACATCGCGCGTATCTTCACCACGCTGAACCAATACTACGCCATCATGGAGGTGGAGCCGGACTTCCAACTCGGCCCCAACGCGCTGCAGCGGATCTATGTCCGCTCGCAAAGCGGCACCGAGGTCCCGCTAAGCCAGATCGCGACGTTCAAGACCGTCGTGGCGCCGCTCGCGATCAACCATCAGGGCCAGTTCCCATCGGTCACGCTGAGTTTCAACCTGGCTCCCGGCGCCTCGATCGGCGAGGCGGTGTCGGCGGTGCAGCAGGCCGCCGCCACCCTGCACCTGCCGGCGTCCCTGGCGACTAGTTTCCAAGGCAGCGCACAGGCGTTCCAAGCCTCGCTCAGCAGCACGCCGATCCTGATCCTGGCGGCGCTGCTCGCGGTGTACCTCATCCTCGGGATGCTCTACGAGAGCACCATCCATCCGCTGACGATACTCTCGACCTTGCCCGCCGCCGGCCTCGGGGCGCTCGCGACATTGATGCTGTTTGGCCTGAACCTGGATGTCATCGGCATCATCGGCATCATCCTGCTGATCGGCATCGTCAAGAAGAACGGCATCATGCTGGTGGATTTTGCCATCCACGCCGAGCGCGAGCGTGGGCTGTCGAGCGAGGACGCGATCCACGAAGCCTGCCTCCTGCGCTTCCGGCCCATCCTGATGACGACGCTCTGCGCCATGCTGGGCGGCGTGCCGCTGATGCTTGGGACCGGGACCGGCTCCGAACTTCGCCAGCCGCTCGGCTACGCGATGGTCGGCGGCCTGCTGGTCTCGCAAGTCCTGACCCTGTTCACCACGCCGGTGGTCTATATCTACATGGACAAGCTGAGTTACGTGATCGGCGGGCTGCGTCGGCGGAAAACCGCGCCCGTGGCGTCGTGACGAACGGCGGGTCGCGTCATCGCGGGCGCAACGGCGGAAATCTGTCCGCAACCCGCAGCGACGCCCACCTCACGCCCGCGCCGACACGATCCAAATCGAGCCGGACAGGCTGATCCCGTCCGGGCCGTCATAGCCGCCAAGCACGTCGGCGACGGCCTCCTGGGCGCGTGACCGAAGCTCCGGTTCCGCGTCGGCCAGGACCCGGGCGAGCGCCCCAACCCGCGTCGCGAACTCCGTCGCCTGCCCGATCTGGCCCGGTCCCGCCAGGCGCATCGGCACGTCGCACGGTTCGAGGCCGATGCATTGCCAGCCCGCCTCGGCCAGGATGCGGCGCACGCGTTCGGCGTCGGCGAAGGCGAACGGCCCCGGCGCATCGGGTTCCGGCGGCGGCTGCGGCGGCAGCAGGAAGCGGGCGGCTTCCAGCGGCACCGAGAACCAGGAGTTTTCCGCCATCGGGCGCCACACCGCGCAGAGCAGGCGGCCGCCGGGCCGCATGGCGCGCCGCAGGTTGGCGAACGCGGCTGCCGGGTCGGCGAAGAACATGACGCCGAAGCGCGAGAACAGCAGGTCGGCGTCGCGTCGCGGGAACACCGCGGCCGACGCATCGGACACGAGCACCTCCGCATTGCCCAGCCCGGCTGCGGCGATCCGCGCCCGTGCCCGCGCCGCCATGGGCTCGGACACGTCCAAGCCGAGCACGTGGCCCGCCGGTCCGACCCGGCGCGCCAACTCCAGCACCGTCGCCCCGCAGCCGCAACCGATGTCGAGCGCGCGTTCGCCCGGCGCCGCCGCCGACGCGTCCAGGGCGATGGCGGTGAGCGGCGCGAAAACCGCGTCGATCCGGTCCTGGAACTCCGTCCAGGTCACGGCGGCCCGGTCGTTCCAGTACGCGATCTGCGCCGCGTTACCCTCGCCGGAGCCGGCTGCGTCGCTCATCGCGTGATGTCCTGATTTGGGCGCATGGGCAAGGCGGGCAGTAGGCCAGCGGGACATGCCGCGTGCAAGGGGCCGAGAGATCGAGGCTGCCAATCATAGGCATGATACGATTTCCCTTCCGAACATCCGTCACGACGGCCCTGTCATGAGACTGACGTTTGTCGCCGGGTGGAGGCTGTTGTTTGCTGCGATGAGCAACATACCCAGGTACTGCCATGGATCCGCTCGCCCACCAGGTCGACTTCCGCAGCCTCTCGCTCTGGGATTTGCTCGACGCCCGCGACATGTACCACCGCCACCTCATGAACAAGGCCAACGTGGTCGGCACCGCGGTCGGCGCCTACCTCATCCGCGACGGCGAGGCGTCGCGGCACGATCCACGCACCTTCGACAATGCCAGCGTGCGCGACAGCTCCTGGCCGTGCGTGCTGGTGCTGGTGCGCGACTGGATCGAGGCGAGCGGCTTCGGCGGCGTGGACGGCCGCTTCGCGCCGCAGGACATGGTTCCCAAAACGCTGTACTTGCCGGACGGCCGGGTCGCGCCGGTCTGCGTCGTCCAAGTCAGCCCGGCGGAGGCGCAGGCAGCCGCGCCGGCCGACATACGGTGGCCGGACAGCATGATCGGCGGCGGCTTTCCCCTGGTGGTCGAAGCGCAGGGCGAGCGACGCCGGGCCAGCGTCGGATGCTTGGTCACCGACGGGCACGTCGTCTACGCGTTGACCAACCGCCATGTGTGCGGCAGGCCAGGCACGCCGGTGTCGGTGCAGACCAGGGGCGGCGTCAGCGTCGTCGGCCATGCCTCCGACCTCCAACTGGCCCGGCTGCCGTTCACGGAGGTGTACCCGGACTTCCCCGGCCAGCAATCCTACGCGACGCTGGACATTGGCCTGGTCGAAATCACCGACATCAACGATTGGACCAGCCGCATCTACGGGTTGGACGCGCCGGTCGGCCCCATCGCCGACCTGAACGAGATGAACCTGGGCCTGCAGCTGATCGATCGCCCGGTGGTCGCGTTCGGCGCACACTCCGGCAAGCTGCAGGGGCGGATCAAGGCGTTGTTCTACCGGCACAAGTCGCTGGGCGGCCACGACTACGTCGCCGACATGCTGATTGCGCCGGAGCCCGGCGGGGCGCAGACCGGGCCGGGCGACAGCGGTACGGTGTGGCACCTCCCGGTCATGCCGCCGCGCCAAACGGCGCCGGTGCTGCGGCCGGTAGCCGTGGAGTGGGGCGGCCAGGCGCTGGCCGGCGCCGGCGGGCAGCGCCTGAACTTCGCCCTGGCCACCAACCTGGCCAAGGCCTGCGACCTGCTCGATGTGGACCTGATGCTGGAGCACAACGACGGACCCGCCCCGTTCTGGGGCCAGACCGGCTATTACAGCATCGCCACGGCCGCCATCGCCGCGGTGCGGGACCGCGCCCTGTCCGCCCTGCTGCAGGCGAACCGCGAGCGCATCAGCTTCGCGCCCGACGAGCTGAGCGCCGCCCAGATTCGGGCCAAGCTCGCCAATGGCGACTTCGTGGAGTTGGCCGACGTGCCGGACCTAGTGTGGAAGAAGGTGCCCGGCCGGGTGCCGGGCGGCCGCGACCTGACCACCAACGCCGGGCCGGAACACCCCAACCACTACGCCGACATCGACCAGCCCGGTGCCGATGGGCGGACCTTGCGAGACCTCTGCCTGGCCGACAAATCCCAGGTCAGCGCCGCGGCGTGGCAGGGGTTCTACGACGGGGTCGGCCAGAAGGACTCGCGCTCCCGCGGGCTGTTGCCGCTGCGCGTATGGCAGTTCTTCGACGCCATCGTGGCGGCCCTGCAAGCTGGCGACATCGCGCGCGCCGTGTGCGCCATGGGCGTCATGTCCCACTACATCGGCGACGCGTGCCAGCCGCTGCACGGCTCGGTGCTGTCCGATGGCTACCGGGACCGGGCGGAACCGGGCGCGAACGGGTGGCCTGGCCGCGGCGTGCATGCCACCTTCGAGAACAAGATGATCGACCGCTTCTCGGCCCCGCTGCTCGCGGCGATCGGCCCGGCGGCGCAGGCCGGCGCCGGGGGCGCGGTCCCGCCCATCGCCAACGGCCAGGACGCGGCGTTCGCGGTGGTCGCGCTGATGGATTTCTCCGCCCGCACCATCCCGCCGGGCGAATTGTGCGACCGCTACATCGCCCTGGGCGGCGGCGCGTCGAAACCCGTGGTGCAGGGGCTTTGGGACAGTTTCAGCGACCGCACGGCGACCTTGATGGGCGCGGGGGCGAACTGCCTGGCCGCCACGTGGGAGGCAGCCCTCGCGGCCTCGGGCGTCGCGCTGCCGGCCGCCGAGACGTTCACCGAGCCGGCGCTGGCCGCGATCTACCAGGACCCGGCGTTCGTGCCGTCCCTGACCCTGGACCAGATCGGCCCGCATCTCTCATGACGCGCGCCGTTTCGCCTTGGCGGTGTCGGCGGTCGGGGGCGGGGCCAGCAGGCGGTCCACCTCCGGCGAGCGCACGACGTTGCCGCGCATGTAGGCCTCGTGGTTGGCCTCGATCCGTTCAGGATCATACAGGTAGTTCACCATGATGCCGTAGGACTCCTCGATCCCACGCGCCGCGACGTTGCCGAGCCAGTTCACCCGCTCCAGCCGGGCGCCGTTGCCGAGGTGGAAGCGCGCCACCGGGTCGGCCGGGCCTCTGCCCTCGGCCGATGTCGTAAGGTACGCGGCGCACAGGCGGGCCACCGGATCGCGCAGGCGGTCCGCAACGGCGGCGTCCTCCCACCAGCCCTCCGTGCCGAGCAGGGCGACCGTGTCCTCGGCGGCCTCCCCTGCCGCGATCCGTCGCTCCAGCCAGCGGCGGAACCCCGGCACCGGCGACAGCGTGGAGAAGCAAACGAGGCGCGGCAGCTCGGCCTTCAGCTCCTCGACCACTTGCTTGATGAGGAAGTTGCCGAACGAGACGCCCCGCAACCCGTCCTGGCAGTTGGAGATCGAGTAGAATATCGCCGTGTCGGCCGCCCGCTCCCGCTCGCGCTGGGCCGCCTCGTCGTCGTCGCGCGCGAGCAGCGGCTGCACGGAGCTGGCCAGGCCCGTGGTCAGCGCCACCTCGACGAAGATCAGCGGCTCGCCGGGGAGTGCTGGGTGGAAGAAGGCGAAGCACCGCCGGTCGGGCGCCAAGCGCCGGCGCAAATCCTCCCAGCCCTGGATTTGGTGGACCGCCTCGTAGGTGATCAATTTTTCCAGGACCGCAGCCGGCGTCTGCCAGTCGATCCTGCGAAGGTCGAGGAAGCCGCGGTTGAACCAGGACGCGAACAGGTGCCGCAAATCGGAATCGAGCGGCTCCAGGCCCGGCGTCGCGCGCAGATGGGTCAGCAGGTCCTTGCGCAGGGCCACCAGCCCCGCCGTGCCGCCCGGCGCCATGTTCATCCGGCGCAGCAGCTCCTGCCGGGCCGGCTCGGCCGCCTCGGCGAGGCGCGCGGCGCGGTTGGGGGTCGGCTCGGCGAGGTAGGCCTCGGCCGCGGTCCGGAGCGGCCCCTCCTGCGGCACGAAATTCTGGGCAAGGAAGGTATAGAACGCGAGCTGGTCCTCGGGCGCCAACTCGCGCACCGCGTTCTGCAATTCCCGCGCGACAGCCGCGCCCGACGCCTCGCCGCGCTCGGACAGCAGGGCGGTCGCGAGGTCCTGGGCGCGGTCGAGCGGCAGCTTGGCGGCTTCGGGCTTGAGCGCGTCGGCGTAGGAGTGCCCACGGTCGGCGACCGACGACCAGAGGCGTTCCACCCACGAGCGCGGCTCGCTGGTGATGGCGCGGACAGCGGTCGAGAGCGGTAGCGAAGCCATGCGGAGCCTCCAGGGCGGCAGGCGGCCATTTTACCCGGCGGCCTGCTTGAACCACAAGCTCCCGCCGCCGGCCGGCGCCTTGCCGTTGGTGAAACGCTCTAGGTGCTCGCGGTTGTGCAGGGCGTGCCAGTGGCTGCCGTACAGCACCTGCGTCCGCGCGTTGCCGAGCAGGTAGGCGTACAGCAGATACTGCTCGGACCAGTGGAGCTGCCGGTCGCGCATGTCCTCGTGGGTCAGGGTGTCCGGTAAGGAAATTCCGTGCACCTGGACGAACACCGAGCGGCGCAGTTGCGGCAGTAGGCGAAGGTACAGGTGCACGCAATCCGATCCGTGCTTCACCGCGTGGCTCGACTGGATGCACAGGAAGTCGCCGTCCTGCAGCGTGTCGTTCAGGAACTCCGGCGGCATCTGCGCGGCGTGGCCCTCGATCAGATCGACCCGTCCGGCCACGGCGCGTAGGGCGGCGTCCGGGAACGGCTCGACGCAGACGATCCGGCCGAGGCCGCTGCGGCCGACCGCATCCAGGGCCACCAGGGTCGCGACGCCGCTGCCGATCTCGACGATGGCGTTGGGTTGGTGACGCCGGACGAAGGCGTAGTACGCCAGGGCGTCGGCGCCGCCGAGCGGGCTGTTGGCCCAGGCGAAGCGGGCCGGGTCGTCGCTGGCCTGGGGCGGGTCGAACTCGTCGGCGAACCCGGTCAGCCACTCCAGCGTGTCGCGCAGCACGGCATCGTCGAACACCGCGTCGAGCGGGAGGGCAGGGCCCGCGAAGCTTTCGGCGAGTTCGTCGACGGTGGGCGCGGGGGAGGACGGCCCGGCGGGGATGATCGTGACGCCCATCCGCTGCAGCGCCTGGCGGATTTGCGACGGCCCGTAGGTCAATCGGCTCAGCGCGTGGCCCAAGGCTTCAATTTCGGCCGGGTCGTAGCAGAGCTGGTCGTCGGGCACGAAGGCGCCGGGCGGGACGGCGTCGAGCATCGCGAGCGTTCGGTCGATCATGCTGGTTCTCCTGACGGCACCGTAGCCGATGCGCCGCAGGATGTATCATTTAGCACAATGTCTTCGCAGACTCGCCAAACCGGGCGGCGATGATACGCTCGCGGCCTCGCCACGACGGAGGCCCGCATGGGACCGCGCATCAGCCGCCCCGATTTCGACGCCTTGGTCCGGGTGGCGCGTTTGTCGCTGACCGACGCGCAAACGGCCGAGCTGCACCAAGCCTACCGCTACGTGGAGGCCATGGCCGAGACCGTCCGCACCCCGCGGGACCGGGCGGCCGAACCGGCGCACGTCTTCGACCCGGCGCGGCGCCCGTGATCCCCACCATCGCCGAAGCCGCGGTCCAGTTCGCCGCCGGCACGCTCTCGCCCGTCGCGCTGGCCCGGCAGTGCCTCGACCGGGTCGCGCAGCACGGCGCGCTGCACGCGTTCATCCGGCTGACGGAGGGCGCCGCGCTGCAGGCCGCGGGCGAGTCGGAGGCGCGATGGCGGGCAGGCACGCCGCGCGGCCCGCTGGATGGCATCCCGATCGGACACAAGGACATCTACGACACCGCCGGCATTCCCACGACCGCGCATTCTCGCCTGCTGGAGCACAACGTCCCGGACGCCGACGCGGTCGTGGTGAGCAAGCTGGCACAGGCCGGCACGGTCATGCTGGGCAAGCTGGCCACCCACGAGTTCGCGTTCGGCGGCCCGTCGTTCGACCTGCCTTGGCCGCCCGCGCGCAACCCCTGGGACACCAGCCGCTTCACTGGGGGCAGCAGCAGCGGCACCGGGGCGGCGGTGGCGGCCGGGCTGGTCCTGGGCGGCACCGGGTCGGACACGGGCGGCTCGATCCGGTCGCCGGCGGCCTACTGCGGCGTCGCGGGCATCAAGCCGACCTATGGGCTGGTCAGCCGGCGCGGCATCCTGCCGCTGTCGTTCTCGCTGGACCACGCCGGGCCGTTCGCCTGGACGGTGCGGGACTGCGCGCTGCTGCTCGCGGCGATGGCGGGCCACGACCCGTCCGACCCCGGCAGCGCCGCGGCGCCGGTCCCGGATTACCAGGCGGCGATCGACGGCGGTGTCCGCGGCCTGCGGATCGGCGTCGTGCGGCACTGGCACGAGCGCGACGTGACGGTCAGCGACGCCACGGCGCGCGGCATCGATCTCGCTATCGAGGTGTTCCGCAGCGCCGGGGCCGAGTTGAGCGACGTGACCTTGGCGCCCTTGGCCGACTACCAGGCCGCCGGCTACCTGATCCTGCTCAGCGAGGCCTACGCGGTGCACGAGGAGTGGATGCGGACGGAGTTCAACCGCTACGGCGAGAAACTGCGGCATCGCATGGCGCTCGGCGCGTTCGTCACCGGCGCCGACTACGTGCAGGCGACCCGGCGGCGGCGGGAGCTGTGCCTGCAGATGACCGCCGCGATGGCCGGGGTGGACATCCTGCTGACCGCCACCCAATCGTCCGAAGCGCCGCCGATCGACGCCGTCACCACCTGGGCCAACCATGAGCGGCCACCGCTCACCCTGCCGGCGAACGTGACAGGACAGCCCGCCATGTCGGTCTGCAGCGGCTTCGGCGAGGGTGGCCTTCCGGTCGCCATCCAGCTGATGGGCCGGCCGTTCGAGGAGGCGACGGTGTTCCGCGCCGCCCAGGCGTTCGAGGCGGCGACGCCGTGGCGGGAGAGGCGCCCCCGCTAGGCCGCGATGCGCTTGACTACCGCGCGGGCGAACTCGGCGGTGGACAGGCTGCCGCCGAGGTCGCGGGTGCGCGCGCCATCGGTCTGCAGCGTCTCACGCAAGGCCACGCCGAGGCGCTGCGCCTTCGCGTGCTCGCCGACATGGGCCAGCATCAATTGGGTCGCCAGCAGCAGCGCCGTCGGGTTGGCCAGCCCTTGCCCGGCGATGTCCGGCGCGGAGCCGTGCACCGCCTCGAAGATGGCCGCGTCCAGGCCGATGTTGGCGCCCGGCGCCATGCCGAGGCCGCCGACCAGGCCAGCCATCAGGTCGGAGAGGATGTCGCCGAACAGGTTGGTGGTGACGATCACGTCGAACTGCCACGGGTTCAGCACCAGCTGCATCGCGCAGGCGTCCACGATCCGCTCGTCCATCTGCACCCGGCCCTCGTAGCGCGGGGCGATCTCACGCGCGGTGTCGAGGAAGATGCCGGTCAACGCCTTCAGCACGTTGGCCTTGTGCACCACCGTGACCTTCTTGCGGCCGTTGGCCACCGCGTACTCGAACGCGTACTCCAGGATGCGGCGGCAGCCAGCCTTGGTGTTGACGCCGGACGAGATCGCGACCGCGTGCGGGTCGTCGCCGACCGGGATGTAGTGCTCGAACCCGACGTAGAAGCCTTCCAGGTTCTCGCGGATCAGCACCAGGTCGATGTTGTCGAAACGTCCGCCGGGCACCATCGTCAGAGTCGGGCGCACGTTCGCGTACAGGTGGAATTCCTCGCGCATCCGCACGTTGACGGAGCGGAAGCCGCCCGCGACCGGGGTCGTCAGCGGGCCTTTCAGCGCCAGGCGGGTGCGGCGCAGGCTGTCCAGCGTGGCGCCCGGCAGCGGGTCGCCCGACGCCGCGATGCCGGCGATGCCGCCCTCCTGCCGGTCCCACTCGAACGGGTCGCCGAGGGCGGCGAGAACCGCCAGCACGGCGTCCACGATCTCGGGCCCGATGCCGTCGCCGGGAATGAGGGTGGCTGGGATGAGGCTGGTGTCCACGCGGGGTGTCCGTTCGGCGTTGTGCGGTGCGACAAGGGCGAAGCCGGCCGGCCCGTGTCAAGCGCGAACTCGCGTGCGCTTGTCGTATCGCCGCACCCGTGTTGAGTTGCGGGCAGCAAAATTGGGGCAAACGAATTGTGGTTGATGTCCGCGTGGCGGTCGCCCTGGCTATGGCGCTCGGGCCGGCCAGCGTTTCGGCAGCTCTCGCCCAGCCGCTGCCGCCGCGGGAGATTCCCGCCCGCAGCGTGCCGGTGCCGCTGACCGTCAGCCCGCAGATGCAGAAGATCATCGCGGCCCCGCTGCGGCAGAATTGGGACGTGCTGCCCAAAACCGGCGAGGAGTGGCGGGCGACCGCGAACGCCGGGGCAGCCGTCTCGATCGCGGCCCTGCCCGGCATTCGCGAACGCCTGCACGTCAAGGTCGAACCGACGACTATCGACGGCGTGAAGGCCTATGTCGTGACCCCGGACGACATCCCGCCGGAGAGCCGCAACCGCCTGCTGGTGCACGTCCACGGCGGCTGCTACCTGCTCAGCCCCGGCGAGGCCGCGACCACCGAGGCGGTGTTCATGGCCGGTTTCGGGCACTTCAAGGTGATCTCGGTCGACTACCGGATGCCGCCCGACGCCTATTTCCCCGCGGCGCTGGACGACGCGATGACGGTGTGGAAGGCGGCGGTGAAGATGGCTGATCCGCGCAACATGGCGATCTTCGGCACCTCCGCCGGCGGGGCGCTGACGCTGGAGATGGTGCTGCGGGCCAAGCAGGAGGGCCTGCCCCTGCCGGCCGCGATCGCGCCGGGTACGCCGATGTCGGATGTGACCAAGGTGGGCGACAGCTTCAACACGAACGCGATGCTGGACAACGTGCTGGTCTCGCCGGACGGGTTCTGCGACGCCGCGGCCAAGTTCTACGCGCACGGCCACGACTTGGCCGACCCGCTGTTGTCGCCGGTGTATGGCGACTACGCCGGGTTCCCGCCCACGATCCTGACGACGGGGACGCGCGACCTGCTGCTCAACAACACTGTGCGGGTGCACCGCAAGCTGCGCCAGGCGGGCGTGGAAGCGGCGCTGCAGGTGTACGAGGGCCAGTCGCACGCCGAATACGCCCGGGACGACACCGCGCCCGAGACGCGCGAGGCGTTCGGCGAGATCGCGCGCTTCTTCGACGCGCATCTGGGGAGATAGCGACCCTGCCAAGGCTCCGGCCCGCTCCGTCTGCCGCGGGAGGGCTTCGACGAGGCGCCGTCGGGTGCGGGTCGGCATCGCGCCTATGACCGCGCTGCCCTGGGTCGCGCGCGCGCCCGGCGTGCCCTATTTCATGACCGAGCGTGGCGAGGTTTGGACGCCGGTCGGGCAGAACGACGCGGTGAACTGGCCGGAACTGGATGGCCTGTGGCGTCGCCGCGACCTGCCCGCCGTCGAGCGCCACCTGCGCTGGCTGGCGGACCATGGCGTCACCGTGCTCCGGCTCATGCTCGAGTACGCGCAGGACGACGAGCGCTACATCGAGAACCCGGTCGGGTGCTGGAACCCGCCGATGGTACAGCTCTGGGACGACCTGTTCGCGCTGTGCGAGGCGGCCGGGCTGCGCATCCTGCTCACCCCGATCGACAGCTTCTTCACCTGGAACCGCTGGCGCTCGCATCCGTGGAACACCGCGAACGGCGGCCCTTGCCCGAGCCGGCGCAAGCTGCTCACCCACCCCGGCGCGCGGGCGGCGATGAAGGGGCGGCTGGGGTTCGCCACCGAACGCTGGGGCGGCAGCGGCGTGCTGTTCGCCTGGGACCTCTACAACGAGATGCACCCGGCGCAGGGCGAGGACAACGCGCCCGCGTGCTTCCGCGACTACATCGACGATATCGGCCCCTGGCTCCGCGCGTTGGAAACCCGCCTGCACGGGCGCGCCCATCTGCAATGCGTCAGCGTGTTCGGGCCGGAGCTGATCTGGAAGCCCTGGATCTCCGAGCCGATCTTCCGCAACCGCAACATCGACTTCACCACCTCGCACTTCTACGAGCAGGGCACAATCGACGACCCGCGGGACACGGTGGCGCCCGCGGTGGCGGTCGGGCGCTTGGTCGTGGACGCGCTGGCCGAGATCGACGACGGCCGGCCGTTCTTCGACTCCGAGCACGGGCCGATCCACAGCTTCAAGGACCACCGCAGGACGCTGCCGGAGCCGTTCGACGACGAGTATTTCCGGCACATCCAGTGGGCGCACCTGGCGTCCGGCGGGGCCGGCGGCGGCATGCGCTGGCCGAACCGGCACCCGCACGTGCTGACGCCGGGCATGCGGCAGGCGCAATCGGCGATGTCGCGGTTCCTGCCGTTGGTGGATTGGCTCCGGTTCCGCCGCGAACCGCTTGGAGCGGGCCTGCAAGTGGACACCCCCGGCATTGCGGCGTTCGGCTGCGGCGACGCGGCCCAGGCGGTCGTGTGGCTGCTGCGCCGAACGCCCGTGCTGGCGGATGGCCGCGTGGCCCAAGACGAAGCGGCGGCCCGGGTGCACGTGCCGGGCCTCGCGGATGGCCGGTGCGAGGCCGTGCTGTGGGATACGCGGACCGGAGTGGAGCGCGGCCGCCTGGAAGCGGCATCCGTGTCGCGGCGGCTGACGCTCGATCTGCCGCCGTTCGGCGGAGATGTCGCAATCGGCATACGATCGTAGGAGCTATATGATAAAGATTGGCTTTTGTTAATGCTTTTTTGAACTACATACCGGCATCTCCGCCCGCCTCCACACGGTGGGGCCTGCACGCGGAGGGTTGCCGACGCGAAGTGGCGGACACGGGAGGACGGGGAGCGACGCGGCAGGGATGATCGACGCATTGATCCGAAAGCTGGACCAGCTTGGACCGCTGTCCGACGCAGAAAGGCAAGCGCTGGCAAAAGTCCAGCTCGACGTTCGCCACGTCGGGATCGAACAGGACCTAATGCGTGCGGGCGATCGTCCGTCGGATTGCAAGCTGATCGTGGAAGGCTTCGTGTGCCGCTACAAAGCCATCGACGACGGACGGCGGCAGATCGTGTCGTTCCACATCCCTGGGGATATCATCGACTTGAACAGCCTGCTGCTGGGGCGAATGGACCACAACGTGGCCACGCTCACGCCGGTCGAGGTCGCCTCGATCCCACACGCACTCTTGCTCGAGTGGATCGGACGCCATCCGCAGCTTGGACGCCTGCTGTGGCGCGACACGTTGATCGACGCCTCGATCTTCCGCGAATGGGTGCTCAACGTCGGCCGGCGCTCGGCAACGGAGCGCATCGCCCATCTCCTGTGCGAGATGGTGACCCGGTTGCGTGCGGTCGGCCTCGATGGCGACCTGCCCATTACCCAAGCCAAGCTGGCCGACGCCACCGGACTTTCGGCGGTGCACGTCAATCGCACTGTGAGGGAGATGCAATGCGACGGCTTGATCGAGTCGAACGGCACGATGGTAGCCATGCTCGATTGGGAGAAGCTGAAGCTGACGGCCGGGTTCGACCCGGACTATCTTCACCAGCTCGCTGCGGCTGCGTAGAAGCCGTGCGTCGGGACTCAAAACGCACCCCAGTTTCGGCTTTGCTCATGCAGCCCATTCAAGTTCACACCGGGAGCAGCGACGAGGAAGGCCGGCTGGTGCTGGTCGAGGGGAGGCTGGTGGCCGTACTGGTGCGCCTGACCGACCGGGCGCACGACGTTCTGGTCGGGACGTGGTTTCTGGAAGCCGGGTTTGGGCCGTGCGCGGCCACCAGCCCGCCGGTGTTCCAAACCCTGGATGCGGCCCAGGATTGGGTCCGCATCCAGATCGAAGCGTGATCGACGTGCCCGCTAGCGCTCGGACGCGGGTTCCAGTTGTTTGGCGGGCGGCTCGGCGACGCCCATGTCCTGGCTTTTGCCGATCGACAGCGACGGATCGAGGCAGAGGATGTCCTCGAACTCGTTGACGCTGTCGACCTCGGTGCCCATCGAGATGTTGGTGACGCGCTCCAGGATGAACTCGAGCACGACCGGCACCTGGTGCTCCGCCATCAGTGCTTCCGCCCGGGCGAACGCGTCCTTGAACTCGTTGGGGCTTCTCACCCGGATCGCCTTGCAGCCCAGGCCCTCCGCGACGGCCACATGGTCGACGCCGTAGCCCGGCACCCCGTCCCCGTCCAAACCCACGTTGATGTTGTCGAACGCCAGGCTCACCTCGAAATCCATCTGGAAGCCGCGCTGCGCCTGCCGGATCAGGCCGAGATAGGAATTGTTCACGACCACGTGCAGGTACGGCAGCTTGTGCTGCGCGCCGACCGCCAGCTCTTCCAGCATGAATTGGAAATCGTAATCGCCGGACAGCGCCACGATCTTCTTATGGGGATCGGCGGCCCGGACGCCGAGCGCGGCCGGCAACGTCCAGCCGAGCGGCCCGGCCTGGCCGCAGTTGATCCAGTTGCGCGGGCTGTACACCTTCAGGAACTGCGCCCCGGCGATCTGCGACAGCCCGATCGTGGTGACGTAGCAGGTGTCGCGATCGAATACCTGGTTCATCTCCTCGTACACGCGCTGCGGCTTCAGCGGCACGGCGTCGAAATGGCTTCTACGCAGCATGTTCCGCTTGCGGTGCTCGCACGCCGCACTCCAGTCGGAGCGGTCCCTCAGCGTACCGGCCGCCTGCATCTCGCGCGCGACCTCGATGAACGTCGCCAGCGCCGCGTAGGCGTCCGAGACGATGCCGAAATCGGGGCCGAACACCCGGCCGATCTGCGTTGGCTCGATGTCCACGTGAACGAATTGGCGGCCCTTGGTGTACACCTCGACCGACCCGGTGTGCCGGTTGGCCCACCGGTTGCCGATGCCGAGTACGAAGTCCGACTCCAGGAACGTCGCGTTGCCGTAGCGGTGGCTGGTCTGCAGCCCGACCATCCCGGCCATCAGGCGGTGGTCGTCCGGAATGGTGCCCCAGCCCATCAGGGTCGGGATCACCGGCACGCCCGTCAGCTCGGCGAACTCCACCAGCAGGTCGCTGGCGTCGGCGTTGATGATGCCGCCGCCCGCCACGATCAGCGGCCGGGCGGACGCGTTGAGCATCGCCAGCGCCCGCTCGGCCTGGCGGCGCGAGGCGGCCGGCTTGTACACCGGCAGCCTCTCGTAGGTCTCGATGTCGAACTCGATCTCGGCCATCTGCACGTCGATCGGCATGTCGATCAGCACCGGGCCGGGGCGGCCGGAGCGCATGACGTGGAAAGCCTGCTGAAACACCATCGGCAGCAGCGCCGGCTCGCGCACGCAGACAGCCCACTTCGTCACCGGCTTGGCGATGGTCTCGATGTCGACCGCCTGGAAGTCTTCCTTGTACAGCTTGGCCCGCGGCGCCTGGCCGGTGATGCACAGGATCGGGATCGAGTCCGCCAAGGCCGTGTACAGCCCGGTGATCATGTCGGTGCCGGCCGGACCCGACGTGCCGATGCACACGCCGATGTTGCCGGCCTTGGCGCGCGAGTAGCCATCGGCCATGTGCGACGCGCCCTCGACGTGGCGCGCTAGGATATGCCGGATCGAGCCGTGCTTGCGTAGGGCGGCATACAGCGGGTTGATCGCGGCGCCGGGCACTCCGAACGCGACGGTGGCGCCCTCGCGCTCCAGCACCAGCACTGCCGCTTCGATCGCTTTCATCTTGGCCATCGGTCGCCCCCACTTCATGTTGTCGTTGACGCCACTATGACAGGGCGGAAGTATCTGTGGCAGTAATCCCGAATCGTGGAAACCAGGCGGATTCGGCATGTATTGCCAGTGGGTTGGACACTCCTGAAATGAACAAGGCAGCGGCCAGGACGGCGGCGGGACGGCCCGGCGGCGACCAGGTGCAGTCGCTGGTCCGCGCGCTCGCCCTGCTCAACCGCATCGCAGAGACGCCCGGCGAGGGCGCGACCCTGACCGAACTGGCCCAGCAGGTCGGCCTGCCGCCCTCGACCGCGCACCGGCTGCTGACCACCTTGGAGCAGGAGCGCTACGTCCGGTTCGACCCCGGCGGGCGGCTGTGGTCGGTGGGCGTGCAGGCGTTCGCCGCCGGGTGCGCGTTCACCAAGACGCGCAGCCTGGTCGGCCTCGCCCGGCCGCATATGCGCTACCTGATGGAGGAGAGCGGCGAAACCGTGAACCTCGCCGTCGAGGACGAGGGCCAGGCGGTGTACCTGGCGCAGGTGGAATGCCGGCAGATGATGCGCGCCTTCGCCCGGCCCGGCTCGCGCGTGCCGCTGCACTGCTCGGGGGTCGGCAAGGCGATCCTGTCCGGCGCGTCGGGCAAGTCGCTGGCGAAGATCCTGCAGCGGCACGGGATGCCGCGGCTGACGGTCAAGACGATCATCACGCCGGCGTCGCTGCGGGCCGACCTCGACCGGGTGCGGACGGTCGGCTACGCGGTCGACGACGAGGAGCACGCGGTCGGGCTGCGGTGCATCGCGGCGCCGGTGTTCGACGAGGCCGGCGACGTGGTCGCGGCGGTTTCGGCCTCCGGCCCGATGGCGCGCCTGGTCGACGAGCGGATGGCGCAGCTCGGGACGCTCGTGCTGGAGGCGTCGCGGAGCATTTCCGCCGACATGGGGGCACGGCCGTCAGCCGCATGACGCAACGCCTTGGCAGGGATCGGAAAAGGCGAGGCAAGGGCGCTGCCCCATACGCGCCAACTTTAGGGTTGCGGCCACCCCACAGCGTGGTTCAGCAACCTCATGGCTATCGCCCCCATCATCGAACGGTTGTGAGATCGGCATGAACATCGACGGCATCAGCGCACTCGTGACCGGCGGCGCGTCCGGCCTGGGCCTGGCAAGCGCGCGCGAACTGGTCCGGCGCGGCGCGCGCGTGGTCATTTGCGACCTGCCCACGTCATCTGGCGAGCAGGCGGCGGCGGACCTCGGCGCACGTTTCGCCGCGGCCGACGTCACCGATGCCGCGCAGATGGAGGCGGCCGTCGCAGCCGCTGCGGACTTGGGGCCGCTGCGGGCCTGCGTGCACTGCGCCGGGCGGGCCGCCACGGTGCGGATCCTGGACCGGGACGGCGCGCCGGGGTCGTTGGCGGAGTACGAGGCGATCATCCGCCTCAACCTGACCGGCAGCTTCAACGTGCTGCGCCTGGCCGCGGCGGCGATGGCGCGCAACGAGCCGGTGGACGGCGAACGCGGCGCGGTCGTGATGACGGCGTCCATCGCCGGCTACGAGGGGCAAATCGGCCAAAGCCCCTACGCGTCGTCCAAGGCAGGGGTGATCGGGCTGACGCTGGTCGCGGCGCGCGACCTCGCCACGCGGCTGATCCGGGTATGCACCATCGCGCCGGGCATCTTCGACACGCCGCTGCTCGCCCGCCTGCCGGAGCCGGTGCGCGCCTCGCTCGGCGCCGCGGTGCCGAACCCGGCGCGCCTCGGACTGCCGGACGAGTTCGCCAAGCTCGCCGTGCAGATCCTGGAGAACGCGTACCTGAACGGCGAGACGATCCGCCTCGACGGCGCCCTGCGGATGGCGCCGCGCTGATCCGCCCCTACTGCTTGGTGAACTCCGCCACGTTGGCCTTCGTCACCTCGTCCAGCCCGGCGTAGATGACGGTCGGCGGCTTCTCGCCCTTCTTCAACGCCAGCAGCACGTCCATCGCCTTCGCGCCCATCTCGGACGGCCGCTGCCCGACCAGGCCCGCGACGCTGCCGGCTGCAACCTCCTGCAACTCGACCGGCAGGGTGTCGGCCGAGACGATGGTGAACTCGCCGCTGGCCATCGCCGCCTTGTGCGCGTTGACGAACCCGTTGAACGCCCCTTGGGTGAACAGCGGCCAGCCGCCGACGGGGACGATCGCGTTCAGCTTCGGGTTGGCGGTCATCAAATCCGTCATCTGCTGCACCGCCAGCGCCGAGTCGTCGTTGCAGAAGGTGGGCGAGCCGCCGACCTCGGTCCAGCCGGCGGCCTTCAGCACGTCGCGCACGCCCTGGACGCGCTGGGTGAGGTTCTCCGCCGCCGGGCCGCCCGACACCAGGGCGAACTGGCCCGGCTTCGGATGCACCCTCATCAGCATCTGGCCGAGCGCGCGCCCGAGGGCCGCGTTGTCGGTGCCGACGTACGCTTGCCGCTCGCTGTCCGGGCTGTCGGCGTCGAAGGTGATGACGGGAATCCCGGCCTGCCGCGCCTGGTGGATCACCCGCTTCACCGAGGCGGCGTCCGCGACCGCCACGGCGATGCCGTCGATGTGCTGGCTGATGAGGTCCTGGATGATCTGGACCTGCGTCGCCGGCTCGTGCTCGACCGGGCCGGTGTAGGTGCAGCTGACGCCGATCTTGGCGGCTTCGGCCATGCAGCCGTTGCGGGCGAGGTCGAAATACGGGTTGTTCATCGCCTTCGGGACGATCGCGAACCGGTAGGCGTCGGCGCCCCAGGCCGGACTCCAGGCGGGGGCTGAAACGACCGCAGCCAGGGCCAGCGTCGCCATCGATGTCTTGCGCATGTGTCTTGGTATCCCCTGTTGTTGACTAGCTTCCGATGCGGCGGCTGCGCAGCCGATCGACGAACACGGCGGCGATGATGATGACGCCCACCAGCGTGTCCTGCCAGTAGGTGTCCACCCGCGCCAGCACCAGCCCGTTGCGGATGACCTCGATCAGCGCCGCCCCCACCACGGCGCCGGTTGGGCCGCCGATGCCGCCGTTGAGGTTGGCGCCCCCGATCACGGCCGCGGCGATGATGCGCAACTCATAGCCCTGCGCCAGGTTGGCCGGCACCGAGCCGAGCCAGCCCGCCATCAGGATGCCCGCGAAACCGGCGAGCAGGGCGGAGGCGACATACACCCCCATCTTGACCCGGACGACGGCGACGCCTGCCAACCGCGCCGCCCGCTCGTTGCCGCCGAGCGCGAACACGTGCCGACCGGCGGCGGTGTGGTGCAGGAACACGCCCATGCCGACCGCCAGCGCCAGCAGATACAGCAAGGGCGCCGGCACGCCGAACACCTCGCCGTCGGTGAGGCTGGAGAACAGGTCGGCATCGGCGCCGTCGATCGCGACCCCGGCGCCGCGGGTGATCGCGTAGCACAGGCCGCGCGCCACGCTCAGCATCCCGAGCGTGGTGACGAACGGCGTCAGCTCCATCCGCGCGATCAGCCAGCCGTTGACCAGGCCGATGCAGGTCGCGACCAGCAATCCACCGACGATCGCGGTGGACATCGCCAACCCCGGCACGGCGGCGAGCGGGCTGGCGCCGGCCCAGCGGAGGAACAGCCCGGTCAGGATCGCCGTGAGCGCCATGACGGACCCCACCGAGAGGTCGATCCCCCCGGTGATGATCACCAAGGTGGCGCCGAGCGAGACGATGGCGATGTAGGAGAAGTTGGTGGCGACGTTGGCGAGGTTGCCCAAGGTCAGGAACACCGGGGCCAGCAGCGAGATCACGGCGACGATGACCGCCAGCGCCACGCTGACATACGCCGTCTGGGTCGCGAAGAAGCCTCGCGTGTGCCACGCGCCTCGGACGGGGTTCAACAAGTTCGGAGCCGCCTGGGACATGTCAGGCCAGCTCCAGCGCGCCGGTGATGAGGCCGGTGACCTCCTGCGGGCTGGAGGCCGCGATCGGCTTGTCGGCGACCTTCCGCCCCCGGCGCATGACCACCACGCGGTCGCAGACGTCGAACACGTCCGGCATCCGGTGGCTGATCAGGATCACGGCGATGCCCGCCTCCCGCAGGCGCAGGATCAGCGCCAGCACCTCGGCGATCTGGCGCACGCTGATGGCGGCGGTCGGCTCGTCCATGATGATCAGGCGCGCGTCGGACAGCCGGGTGCGCGCGATCGCCACCGCCTGGCGCTGGCCGCCCGACATCTGCCGCACCAGGTCGCCGGCGCGGGTCTCGCTTTTCAGCTCGGCGAACAAGACGGCGGCGCGCTGCTCCATCCGGCGATGGTCGAGCAGCCGGAGCGGGCCGACCCGGCGGCGCAGTTCCCGCCCCAGGAACACGTTGGCCGCCGCCGACAGGTTATCGGCCAAGGCGAGGTCCTGGTACACGACCTCGATGCCGGCGGCCCGGGCGTCGACGGGACCCTCGAAGGCGACCTCCCGCCCGTTGAACTCCATACGGCCGGAGGTCGGCGGGAAGTTGCCTGCGATGATCTTGGCCAGGGTGGACTTGCCGGCGCCGTTGTCGCCCATCAGCCCGACGACTTCGCCTGGCGCCACCACCATATCCACATCGGTGAGGGCCTGGATGGCGCCGAAGGAGCGGCCGATTTGCTTAAGCGCCAGCAAGGTCATCGGCGTCGTTCCCCGGATAGGCGGCCCATTGTCCGGACCTGCCCTCAGCCATCCGTCAGGCTACGCAGGCGGAATGCTTCCGGCAAGGCCGAAGTCGCGGCACGGCCGCGTGGACCGGCCGGCTGCCAAATTCAACAGCGGCGCTCATTACTGCTTAGTCTTATTTATTATACTCGACAGCTACGCTTGTCACTGCTTACGTAGTGGAACGGGCCTAGAATGCGCGCTGAATGCTTTAAAAAACGCCATCGGGGGAAAGTACATGATCGACGTTACGCGCCGTGGGGTGATGGCGGCTGCGGCTGCGGCAGCCGTCATTGCCCAAGCGCCGTCAGCCTGGGGGGCCAGCTCGTCGACGTGGCTGCCGAGCCAAGCCCATCGATGGTACCGGCAACAGCCCTGGCTGGTCGGCTGCAACTTCCTCCCGTCCACCGCTTCGAACCAGCTTGAGATGTTCCAGGCAGCCACGTTCGACCCGGCGACGATCCAGCGCGAGCTGGGATGGGCGGCGGCACTGGGCATGAATACCGTCCGCGTGTTCCGTAACCGGGGCAGATTCCCGGGCAATCAGGCCGTGGTTGCGGCTTGGCGGACGAGGTCGGGGAGCGGCGGGATGCTGACGATGCCAGGCACGTGCAGGCGGTCGCCGAGGTAGCGGAAGAACGAGA